>Ga0224558_1000350_pt1 | contig 53587 bp, 43 predicted proteins | sample 714S32024metaG_FD_180682 | JGI IMG/M metagenome (GOLD analysis project Ga0224558, IMG submission 180682) | Peat soil microbial communities from Stordalen Mire, Sweden - 717 S3 20-24 | ecosystem: Environmental > Terrestrial > Soil > Wetlands > Peat | place: Sweden: Norrbotten County, Stordalen... | reverse complement strand
AATCGCTCATCAAAGAGTGCGGATGGAAGGGTGGCGACAGGGCCAGCTCGGCTAAGGAGAATGAATGAAAAACAAAACCTATGCAGAAATAACTTGACTCCGACCGGCCTTCTCATGGAAGGCGTTAACACTCATTGAGAATTGCTTGGATGCTCAGATCTGCGCTTGCCCGACTAGCCTGCTCGCCCCACTCGCGCGCGGGCCCCGGCCCCTACAGGTCCAACCAGTGGAGGGGGTAGCCGAATTTTTCCCGAAGTGTACTACCCCCTCAAGGCATTGACCCTGCTTTTCTGCGCCCGTAAGATCGGTCATTGGGCGTGAGAAACTCGCAGGGCCGCATCTTCAAAGCGCGTTCGGAAAATGGGAGCGGGTGGTCCTGCTGGGATTTTTTGAGCGTCAGATCGCGCTGGTGCCCGAGTGTGGGTGATACCGGTGATACGGTTTTCGTGGAATCAGGGGCAATAAGGGAAACTGTGGAAACAGCAGCCTAAGTTACGAATGTGCTCGACACCAGCATAAACACAGGTTAGAATCGCTAACAGTAGGAATCACCATGACTTGCAGGAAAGGGTCGATAGAGAACTCCTCCCTCTCCGCCATGCACTCATAGGTAGACACTTAGCCACTCCTACCGCACGGAGCCTTTGGACTTGACTCCGCCATCTGGAGCACAATAAGGCCTCTGAGAACTGCCTGCGCGATTGGCATCTTGCGATGCGGTCTTGATGTAATGGTTCTGCGTGGTTGCTACTGTGCTGTGGCGCAGAGGGTGCTGGATCACCGAATCATCCACGCCCAAGCGATTCGTTACCTTGGAGTCGCAACAACCTCATTTCAATGGCCCTCTTAGCCAGGCCACCCTTCCTGAGCACAAGGTTGCCGTCCATGGATTTTGTTTCTTAAATCGATTTTTGTTTTTCCTATAGATTAAATCAACCAAAACGCATCCTAAAACAGATTCCACAAGAACTGGTTGTACACGTCGTGGTGGTACTGGACTTCCTGCGTCTTGACGAACGAGCCCGGCAGACGCGGACAGCGGTCGGCAGACGCTTGCTTCAGATCGGCATACCGGCCCTTGACGTCTTCACCGAGAATCTCCGACGTCCACTTGGCCTTGCGGAAACCGTCGATCGCGTCATAAATGTTGTCCGGCAGATAGCGTTCCGCCTGGCGCAGGTTCTTGATCTTCGATATTTCTCCATCCAACCCTGTCTTGAAGATCGAATACATCACCATATAGGGATTGGCGTCGGGACTGACCGCACGCACCTCCACCCGCATGCTCTTCTCGTTGCCGATCGGGATGCGAATCATCGCACCACGATCGACTGGCGACGCTTTAAGTTGGTTCGGCGCCTCAAAGTGCGGATCCAGGCGCCGGAAGGCGTTCACGCTGGCATTCATCATCAGGCAGATATCATTCCCGTGCGTCAGGATGCGGTCCAGGAATTCATACCCGAACTTGCTCAGCTTCTCTTCGCCTTTGGGATCCCAGAACAGATTCTTTCCATTCGTGCTGATCGAAACATTCGTGTGCATACCGCTGCGGTTCACGCCCGCGACCGGCTTGGGTAGAAACGAAGCGGTCAGCCCCATATGTGTCGCCACCTGACGGCAAATCAGCTTGTACAGTTGGATTTGATCGGCGGCGGCCACCACTTCGCCATAGCTGTAGTTGATTTCAAACTGCGAGGGCGCAACCTCGGGGTGATCCTTCTCGTTCTCGAAGCCCATCGCACGCTGCACTTCGGCGGCGGTATCAATGAACGTGCGCAGCGGATCGCCGGGCAATGAGTGGTAGTATCCGCCGGTGTTCACGTATTCGAACTTACCTGTCTGGTAATAATTCCGCTCGGCGTCTTTTCCCTGGAAGATGAAGCCTTCGATCTCGTTGGCGGCGTTGAGCGTGTAGCCCTTCTTTTCATTCAATTCACCGGCAAAAGTCTTCAAGACGCCGCGAATGTCTGCCGCGTATGGCTCCCCGCCCTTGTCAATGACGTCGCCGAACACCAGCACTTTACCCGGACCGGATATGTCCGCCGGCGCCCAATAGAACGCGCTCCAGTCGATAGCAAGACGCAAATCGCTCTCGCGTTGCGCCGTAAAGCCGCGAATCGACGATCCATCAAATGTCAGGTTGTCCCAACTCTTCAGCAGGAACTTCTTGTCGTAGTCCAGCATGTGCAGACGCCCTTCCAAATCGCTGAACAGCACCGTCAGGGCCTTGATTTACTTCGCATCGGTCAGATATTTCAGACGTTCTTCCTAATCTTGTGGAGGGCAACACGATTCTTCCGCTGTTCTTTAGCTTTCAGATTTATCTGTTCGAGTTCGTCGTATGGGATCGCAAGAAAATTTCTCAGTTCTGTGTACATGCATCTCCTGGTTGGCCGGGCCAAGCCCGTATGCATTATTCGTTTGAACCGCCGGGCAACAGGGTACCGCGCGGGGAGCAGCCGAGCCAATAGGCAGCCACTAAAAATATGAATCTGTCTATTCCGAATCGTGCCCCGCGCCGTCTCGAACGCGTTCCCCAAGCCTCTTCTCGGCCGTTTGTCGGCGCCTCCAGACATAAATCTACGTTTATCGCCCTCATAAGTATTATTTCTCAACAAGAAACTCCGATGCAGAGCATGGAAAATATGCGTTGGACCCGCACTGGTTGGACTCCTAAGGTCAACTTGCTGGCATCGGAGGCGCACGGCCATCCGTTGCACGCACCAGGGGAGAATTGGAGAAATGAAACGATGGATTGTTTTCCATAAGGGATTCGTGTTTTTTCTTACATGTCTAATGCTCGTATCTTCCGCCAAAGCTCAGGACCAAGCGGGGACCGCTCCGGCGTCGAATGAGGCGATCCTCCAACACATGGAACGGCTGGAACAAGAGGTGAAGGATCTTCGTGCGGAGGTCGCCGCAATGAAGAGTCTTCCCACCCAAGCGGCCATCGAGGAACAGAACCAGCCGGCCCCACAAGCGCAATTCACAAGCGACGATCGCAAGATCCTCGACTACCTGAAAGGCACCACCATCAACGTAAGTATCGATGGATACTACGAATATAACTTCAATGCTCCGGTCGGGCGCGTCAATCTTTTGCGTGCCTACGACGTTCTCAGTAATAACTTCAGCTTGAATCAGGCCAGTGTGATCTTTAATCGTCCACCCGACCTGGAGGCTGGCCGGCGCTATGGCGCGCGTCTTGACTTGCAATTCGGTCAGGCGACAGCCAGCACGCAGGGGAACCCGGACAACGAACCTCGGCCTGATATCTACCGCAACGTCTTCCAGGCGTACGGAACGTACGTCATCCCGCTGGGTACGGGTCTCACCGTGGATTTCGGCAAGTGGGCGAGCTCCCTTGGGATTGAAGGCAACTACACCAAAGACCAGATGAACTATTCCCGTTCGTACTGGTTCAACTTTCTCCCCTTCTATCATATGGGCCTGCGAGCCAACTACAAGGTGAACGACAAGCTTGCGGTCAACTACTGGGTCGTTAACGGCACGAACCAGGCCGAAGCTACCAACGGTTTCAAAGACGAGTTATTCGGATTTGTTGTTACGCCCCGTAAAACGATTTCCTGGACTGTGAACTATTATTACGGGCAGGAGCATCCTGACCGGGCCGTGGTGACGCTGCCACCAGGTACGCCACCGACCGTGAGCGGCACCATCCCGATGCCAGTCCAGCCGGGCCTGACATTCACGGCAATCCAGCCAGCTCCTAACGGTCGTACGAACATTTTTGACACGTACGTGAGCTGGCAAACTACGCCAAAGCTGACGCTGGCTTTGGAAGGCGACTACGAGATCGAACGGCTGTGGAGAAATACAAACCTCGCGCTCGGCCAATCGTCGGCGCCATCTCATGCAATCGGCGGCGCGGGTTACGCCCAGTATCGATTGACGAAGAAAATGGTGTTCGCTGCTCGCGCCGAATATTTCTCCGACCGCGGTGGACTGTTCAGCGGTCTCACCCAGGCGATGAAGGAAGCTACCGTTACCTATGACTACAACCTTGCGGACAACTTTCTGGTGCGCTACGAGTGGCGACGCGATTTTTCCAACCAAGGGTCGTTCCTAACCTCTACGCAAGGTGTACTTAGCCATCAACAAAGCACGGCCACGGTCGGATTGATCTGGTGGTTTGGCCGCATGGAGGGCGCCTGGTAGCTGACGACCTCCACTACTGCACGAGCGCAGCCTTGCCGGGCACGATCACCGGGACACGACGGGCGCGCGGACGTTCCTGCGCGGGCCCGAAGGAGAAGGAGGCGATGGCCAAGAACCGTCACGCTCGGCTTGGTCTATGCCTTCACCAGCGCCGATGCCAGGTAACAATGAGACTCGCGCACAACACGCAGACATACGATGGTATCGGGCAGCAGCAAGTTGTGCTGCCCGCGATGTGGGGACCAGCGGCCGGGGCAAAATCCCAGATATCCCCTGGTGCCAGCGCTCTGACCGCCCCCCACCAGCAATTCTGTGAGTTCGTCCACGGCGAACCCGCATGCTGAAGAACTTGCTCGGTGTCCTCGATGCAGCGGTTGTGTTTGGCGGACTTGCTGGGTTGGTTACAGGCATGTACTTATTGGCAACCAGTCCGTTGCCCGGCGTGATGGTAATGCTTGCCAGCATGGCCATGCTGGCGAGTTCGGTGGCGAAGCTCTGCGCGGCGCAGGACGAACGGCACGAATCCGACGCGGACCGCGAGCGTTCTTCTCGCAGCCGCGCAGGAAGTTCCGATAAGTAGTACCCGGGCGTGCGGTCCAGGTTGTGCCCGGACTTTGAGCGAAGACGCTCGGAGCGATTGTGGAAGATGACAAAAACTTATAGGAGAACACTTATGGTAGAAAACTCTGTAGAAATGAAATCGACTGTAGGTTTGACCGGTCTCACGATGAACGCGATGGCGCTGATTGCACCAGGAGCGTTCCTGTGGCTCACCTTTGCCGGGCAGGCAGCTGCGGGCGCGACCGCACCGTCAATGTGGATTAGCATCCTGTTTGCCACCTTGTTGTGCCTTGCCACCGCCATCTCTTACGCGGAAATGGCGAAGCTGTATCCCGGAACCGGCAGTTCGTATTACTTTGCCGAGCAATCGTTCCTCAACCACGATAAGGCTTGGCCATATGCTCGTGTGGCCAAATTTGTCGTCGGCTGGGGCTCGCATCTCTACTACTGGATCTACCCCGGCGTGATGGTGGGCGTCATCGGAGTCATCTCCGGCTACTTGGTAGGGACGCTTTGGCCAAGTTTCATGAGCGCCTCCAATCCCGGCCCCATGTTCATGATGGCGGTTGCAATCGTGTTCTCGTTTGCCGTGTCCTATATCGCCCACCGCGGCATCACCGGTTCGACTGCCGTGAACATCGCCATCAACATCATCCAGATCAGCGCTTTGGTTGTGTTCGCGGTTATCGCGCTCGGCTACCGGGTGAATCACCCCCCGGGCAGCGTGGCCTTCCAGTTCGACGCGCAAACCAGCGCCGCGTACAAGTACGAGTTCGCGACCACCTCCCAGACGGTGAATGGAACGGCTACTGATGTCATCACACGTAACGCGAACGGTGTGCCGCAGCCTAGATTGGATGCGGCCGGGAAACCGGTGCCCTATCACATCAGTTATCCGGAGAAGGATGCGAGCGGCGCTTTTGTCTCTCATCCCACGGCACGCTCGGTCGTCAGTATGCACAATTTCGGCTGGATGTTCGTGCAGGCTACCATTGCCATCCTCATTCTCGTCGGATTTGAATCGGTTACCTCGATGGGAGGCGAGGCCAAGAACGCCAAACGCGATATCCCGATCGCGGTCATCGTCTCGCTGCTGGTCCAAGGGTGTTTCTGTTATCTGTTCGAATATTTTGCCGCCAATTACTTTCTCAATAGCGGCTATCCAATGAGCTTTGCCGGAGCTTCGGCGGCGCCCATCGGGGACATGATGACCATGGTCGGCGATGCGCTATTCGGCGCAGGGAACGGACGAACCTTCATGCTGGTCGAGGCGGCCACGGTATTTCTGGCGCTGATCGGCACCACGCTCTCTTGTATCAACACCGGGGCGCGGGTGACCTACGCTATGGGTAAAGATCAGGAGGTGCCGGAACACTTTGGCCTGCTGCATTCCAAGAACCTGACACCGCACCGGGCCATTTGGACACTGGCGATCATTTCAGCCGTGGTCGGGTGCATCACGGTCGTGGTGTTTTTTGGCGACGGCGCCGCTCCCCCAGACTCGGCCATTCAGGCATTGCCGCACGGCTTCTGGTCCAGTTTCGGGTACACCACGCATGACAAGATGGCGGCGTTGCCGAATACCTTCCTGGTTACGACGCTGGCTTCGAACTTTGGCACGTTCTTGCTCTACATGCTGAGTTGCCTAACTTGCATGGTCTGCTATCACAAGCACCCGCAGTTCAAGCTGGTTCGCCATCTGCTGATCCCGGTCTTCGGATTGCTCGCCAACCTGGCCTGCATGGCGTTCTATGTGATTGGCCCCTTCATGGGTTATGGCACCAAGATGGAGCCGCTCCTGGCGCTGGGGATCGCGCTCGTCTGGGGCATCTACGGCGGAATTTACTTCTTCCGCATCAGTAAGACCTCCGGCCGCACAACCCTGATTAAGAACCGTGTGACGACGACGATGATCGCATGACCCCACGAACAGCCGGGGACGGCGGAGTGTGGCAGCAGCAGGGTTGCCAGTCTTCCGTCTGTCGGTAAGAATTAGATATTGGGAACTGGCCATCGCCGGCGATAGGACCGCGTAGGTCTTTCTCCATACAATTCGCTCTTCTATGTTGGATCTCGAATTCGCGGAACTCTCCGATACCGGCCGCGTGCGCACGCGCAATGAGGACTATCTTGGCCACGTGGTTCCCAGCTCCCCCTCGCACGCGCGCTCGCACGGATGGCTCTTCGCTTTGGCCGACGGCGTCGGCGGACAACGCCAGGGAGAAGTGGCTTCGCGCGCAGCCGTCCAGGAAGCGCTCGCCGGATTCCGTCGCGCGAAGGACGGAGCCTTGCATAAGGATGTGGTCACTCAGCTCGTGCAAGCGGCCAACGCGCGCGTTTGCGAATCCGAAGCCCTCTCCGGCCGCTTAGGCCTCGGTATGGCTTCCACCATCGTCGTCGTAGCGTTACGATTCGACCGCGCCACGGTGGCCCACGTCGGCGATTCTCGTTGCTATCTGATCCGGGACGGCGATGCCAAGCCCATCACCCGCGATCATACCGTCGTCGCCGATCAGGTGCGCCTCGGCTTGGTTTCCGCTGAAGAGGCCGCTGAGTCCTCCCAGCGCCACGTTCTTAGCCGCTCGCTCGGGATGAATCTTTTCGTAAACATCGATGTCGACGAGATCCAACTTTTGCCTGGCGATGTACTGCTGCTTTGCTCCGACGGATTGCACAACGCGGTCAAGTCTGCCGAGATCGCCGAGGCCACGCGCCACCGCGATCTCGCGGTCGTCGCCCGCGAACTCGTCGACCGCGCCAACGAACAGGACGGCAGCGATAACGTCAGTTTGCAGCTCATTCGTGTCCGCAGCGTCGAACGCATGGGGATGTACCGCGGCCGTCCTTATAAGCTACGCTGAGACTTACGATGAATCTGGACTTGCAGGCTATCCTTACGCCTTTTTTACGAAAATTTTGACACGATGGCGGCCTACAGGCTAGATTGGGGTTTGGGCAGAGGAAGCACAGCCGGTAGCGCCCGCATATTGAGAAATTATGGCAGCGGGACGAGCGTCTTAACCCATAGATACAGGTTGTTCCACGATCGATAAAATTAAAAGCTGGGCTAACGCTTGGACCTCCTGCATCGAAAAACATGTCTAAGGCAGGAGTGTCCGCAGGGTGTTCGAGCTCTTTACTCAGTGTTCACTTCGGAGGCAGCACCGCGAACACACGGACCGGGCCGCCCGACCCGCCTGCGAGCTTGATCGGAGCCGCGATCAAATACGCGCCCCATTCTGGCAGTGACTCTGTGTTCGCCAGGTTTTCAAGGTTGTAGAGTCCTGCGGGCAGCTCCACACGATGCACTTCGAAGTCTTTCGACGCGCCGTAGTCGATGCTCAGCGTATCGATCCCCAGCCCCACCACGCCGCGCTCGATCAGCAGCTTCGCAGAGTCCACCGAATACCCCGGAAAGTGCATCACCTGGTTCGCGTCCATATTCCGGTAGCGCGCCACATCGGGAACACGCGAACCCCATCCCGTTCGCAACACCGCGATCGCGCCCTTCGGAATCTGCCCGTGCTCCGCTTCCCACTTTTTAACCCGCACAACCGTCAGCCGGTAATCCGCATCCCTGGCCGCCTCTTCGCGAACGTCGATCACAACCGCCGGCCCGAAAAAATGCGTGTCTGGAATTTCATCGAGCGTAATCTTCCCCGGCGGAAAATGTGCCGGCGCGTCCATGTGCGTTCCATAGTGCTCTAGCATCCAGAAACTACGCATGAAGTATCCGTCCTTCTCCACCGTCGCACTCACTTTCGCCTCGAACACGTGGTCATCCCCCGGCCATGCCGGAAATTTCTCGTTCACCGGGTACGTCATGTCGACCACCGCATTTTTCCCGGTCGCGATTCCATGAAGCCAATCCCCCGGCGCCGCCATAGTCTGTGCTTGCGCCACCACTGGCGCCACCGTCGCAAACGCAGCCACTAACACCAACGTTGCAGAACGCATGGAACTCCTCCCGAGAAAAAGGCATTCTTCACAATTTTGCGGGTCGTGTCAAACGTATACCATCCACTTAAACATGACGCGCACCAGCCACAGTTCGCTGAAGTCCGAGCGCAGAAGACGCTGATACACCACCGAAGCTGGCGCGTTGATGCGGATTTCATATCTGGACTGAAATCGTGATTCGGTAGGAATTCGTCGATTGGCGAGCGGTCTTGGGTGGAGGTAGTCACCACTAATCCTATTTCCGATGGTCGCATCGCACAACCTATCAGAAAAGACTGAAGACTTCCCTGGCGACCACATGTTTCTGTCCGGCGTCCAGACTCCGGAAATTCACGAAAACGATCAGAGCGCGCAGCGCGTCAAAACTGCCCGGGGGCGCCGCCGGCGATCCGAAGAACCTTGTCCCTTGAGCCAAAGATGTGGCCATACATCAACTGGCGTGCTCGCTGTGGATCGCGGTTGTTGATTGCGTCCAGGATTTCGCAGTGCTCGCGAACCGGCAGCTCTCCGTAGTACCCGATGTCAATTGCGGCATACATGATCCGCTCCATTTGGCAGCGGACCGTTTCGACCGCCCGCAGCAGGAGCTGGTTTCGCGCCAATTGTGCGATGCCGATGTGAAAGGCCGTGTCTGCCGTAATGAAATGAATGTAGCTTTTCCGGTCGTCGATCTTGTATTCCGTTTGGGCCAATCTCTCCAGGCTTTCCATCAGTTCGGGATTCATACCCTTCGCCGCAGCCAGCTCCGCGCAAGCACACTCCACCGCCGTGCGGTACTCGTACAACTGAGTCAAATCCTGTACCGATATCTTGGTGACGAAGTACCCCCGATTGGGGACCACACGCAGCAAGTTGTCCTGTTGCAGCCGGACGGCGGCCTCGCGCACCGGCGTGCGGCTGCTGTTGTATCTCCGGGCGAGATCCTTCTCACTCAGTGCTTCGCCCGGCGGGTGTATCCCAGTGACGATGTCCCGCTTTAACGACTGATAAACTTGCTCACTTAGTGAGTCCTCGGGAGGCTTTGCCGTTGCGTGCCGCGGTGTGCCGGCCCGAGGTGCGCTGACAGGCTGCTGCCGCGAGGTTCGCACGCGCCTTACTTCCCTGAGCTTGGTCATCCATCCTCCCCTCTCTTCATTCTTTCATTCTTTCTTTCTCACTTCATTATGGGGGCGACGGAGGGTAGCAGCATATCGCAGAATTTGCGAGCTTCCTGTATTGCATATCACTTGTATACCACAAGATTTTCCTTGACATGTCACCATTCCCTGTGTGAAACTGCGAAGCCAGCGGATGCTTGGCAGGGTGACTCCAGTCGCGAACTCACAGCGGAGTTCGGAGGAGAGCTATGCCGGGCAGAGCCAATCTAATCATCGTCTCTATGGGGGCGTTTATGTTTCGTGTGCGCTTAATCCTCTTCATGTCGCTTGCTCTTTGTTTGGTCCTTGTTTTTGAGGGAAGTTCGCACGCCCAGATATTTCCCGGCCGCATCACCGGCACCGTGCTCGACAGTTCGGGCGGAGCCGTCGAGGGTGCTCAGGTAGTGCTTTCCGCGACCGACATCGGCCTGGAACGTGCCGTGAAAACCGACAGCAACGGCGTGTTTCGCTTCCAGGAGTTGCCGCTGGCAACCTTCCAACTGACCGTCACGAAAGACGGTTTCAAGTCCTACAGACAGACCAACATCATCACGAATTTGAACCAGGTGAACGAAATCCCCGTGACGCTCGTACCCGGAAGGGTCGAGGTGCGGGTTGAGGTCAGTGCCGCAGCGCCGATCCTCGAGACTCAGACCGATACCGTCGGCGGCAACATCACGGAGCAGGAGGTAACCGAATTGCCCATGGGCAACAACGACTACACTCGCTTCGCGTTTCTCTTGCCGGGCACCTCGACGGCCACGGGCTACACCTTTACCCAGATCGCGATCAATGGTGCGCCCAGCCGCTCCGTGAGCTTCAATATTGACGGCTCGCAAAACATGGATGCCTACCGGCAATTGCCTGCCATGAACCAGGGCGGAAATTCCTACACCGCGGCCACGCGGGTGCCACCCGACGGGATTCAGGAAATGAGCGTCGTCACCGAGGGTGCCGCGGATGCGGAAGCGGGCGCGGGGGCGATCAACATCGTCCTCAAAAGTGGAACCAACGCGTTTCACGGTTCGCTTTATGAATACCATCGCGATGCTTCGCTTACCGCGCACAACTATTTCGAGAATCTCCTCGGGGCTCCGAAGGCGCATTTCATTTGGAATGAATATGGCGGCAGCTTGGGAGGCCCGATCGTTAAGAACAAGACGTTCTTCTTTGTTGCCTACGATGGCAGCCGCAGCCGTTTGGGGAGTTCGGGTATTGCTTTCGCGCCCAGCACGGCAGAGATCCAGCAGGTGGAGGCCGCTTTGGCCCCGCAGGCACCGAACGCCCTCGGCTTGGCGATTCTGAAACTGTATCAACCCTATTCCGGCCAGTTCGCCATCAGCGGCGTAGGCAGCCAGACACCAGACAACTTTTCCGTCAAGATCGATCAACGTTTGGGGAATAGCGATCAGTTGGCAGCCCGCTATCTGTTTGGCAACGGAAAAGACAACTTTCCGCAGGGCTCCGATTCACCTGGCGGAGGCTCGCAACTGCCGCAATACTACGGAGTCACGCCTATCCGGCCGCAGAACCTGGCCATCAGCGAATCGCATACTTTCTCGCCCAGTCTGATCAACGTCTTCCGCCTCTCTTACAACCACGTTCATCTCGGGTTCCTCGGGGCGGACAGCACATTTAATCCGGCTTCCATCGGGCTGGATACCGGCACAAGTCCTGAAAACTACGGCCTGCCCGAAATCGATCTAGGCTCCAGTGTTTTCGAGAATCTAGGCATCAACCCGAGTTGGCCAAGAGCGCGGACCAGCGAGACGTTCCAGTGGAACGACGACGCGGCGATCAACCGTGGGAAGCATAGCCTTCAGTTCGGTGCGAATTGGGAACTGAACAAAGTGTTTGGCTTCAACGACGACAACTTTCGTGGATTGCTCACGTTTGATGGAAGTCAGGTCGGGAACACTCTTTTCCCTAACACAACCCCCTCATCTCCCGCCATATCCAGGCTTGAGGCCCTTGCCGATCTGCTGGCTGGGCTTCCTGACCCGAATTCGACAAACATATCGCGCGGCAGCACGCGTTTCGACATCCATCAGAATGTCGTCGGCCTGTATGCCAACGATACCTACCAGTTGACACCCAAACTCACACTCATTGCGGGCCTGCGCTGGGATTTCTTCGGGGTTCCGCAGGAAGACCGCGGGCGCTTCTCGAATTTCTTCCCGAGCCAGGGACTTGTTCCAGTACACGGCGATATCTACCATACCGTGTATAAGAATTTCTCTCCGCGGGTTGCGTTTGCGTATTCACCTTTTACCTACCACGGCCTCCACACCGTGGTCCGAGCCGGCTACGGCATGTACTATGTGGATAGCCCGCTGGACGTGCTGGTCGGCCAGTCGTATAACCTCACCAACAGCAATCCGGGTCTCGCCACGAATCCGATCAACGGCCTGGGCAGTTATTCAAACTCGCTTCTGGACCCCACAGCTGCGATCCAGCCCAATGTTCCGATCTTCGGGACGAGCACGAGCGTGGTACCAGGGTCGATTCTCAACCTGATCGCGGTAAATCCAAACCTCAAGTCTCCGTACGTACAGAGCTGGAACCTGAACGTGGAGCAAGAGCTGATGGCGGCCATGGTTTTGCAGATCGGCTATGTCGGTTCCAAAGGCACGCACATCTACAGTTTGCCGGACGTGAACATGCCTCCCCCTGGCAGCTTCGCGAACGAACAAGTGAACCGTCCCTACTACAGCCAATACCCGCAGTTCGGACAGATCAACACCATCAACTCGACCAACAACTCGAGTTACAACTCGCTGCAAGTTCAGCTGAAGACCAAAAATTATCACGGCCTGACGACCGAGTTCGCTTACACTTGGGCGCACGCGATCGACGACGCGTCCGAAACCATGGACTTCTTCGGCACCAGTGGATTTGTGCCGAAAGATTCCCTGAATCCAGGGCTCAATCGAGCCAACTCCGAATTTGACGTGCCGCAAGCTATCTCTGCCTCTTACGTTTACCAATTCCCGTCGTTCACGCACAGCAAAGGGATGGGGTACCTCGTGAATCAGTGGCAGTTGTCAGGCGTTGTCAGTTGGCACGATTCCATGTACCTTCCGGTTCTGACGTATGACGATATCAGCGGTACGGGCGAACTGCACGACGTGCCGAATTGCGTGGGTCCTTTGGTGACGCAGCTCAAGAACTTCAAAATACCTTACGTCGTGAGCGGCTATGCCGAACCAAATCCTGGAACTTTCGGGAATTGCGCGCGCAACAGTCTTCCGGCACCGTGGCTTACTCAGTGGGATTTCTCGGTCGCAAAGTGGTTTCCGATCAGCGAGCGGGTGAAGCTGCAATTCCGGGCCGACGGCTTCAACTTCCTCAATCACACCAATTTTGGCAATCCTGCGTCGAGTTTAGGAGCGGAGTACGTTTCGGGAACAGCCGACGTTGTGAACAACGACTCGCACTTCGGGGAGGGCGCCCAGCGCCAGTTTCAGCTCAATATGAAATTGGTTTTTTGAAGCACTACACAATTCCCCCGGAGCAGGAGTAGCGCAGCCTTCCGTGACGGCGCTGCTCCTGCCGTCGGAACATTCCGACTGATAGGAAGCACGCGATGCTAAGCAGCCCCGAGTTACAAGCGATTCGATCGCGATTCCCCCTCCTCCGGAACAAGATCTATCTGAACAGTTGCTCGCAAGGAGCGCTATCGGACGCCGTGGAGAACGGTCTTCGTGAGTACGTGGCGAGCTGGCATGAGCATGGTTCACCGTGGGATATTTGGGTGGAGAGATATGAGGCAGCACGGTCGCAGTTCGCCGGTTTTATCGGCGCCACCGCCGATGAAGTTGCCATCGTCCCCTGTGCATCGGCTGGCATGAACTCGATTGCCAGCGCTTTGACGTTTGATCGCCGGAGGAAAGTGGTAATGGGCGAATTCGAGTTTCCGACCATGGGCCATGTTTGGCTGGCCCAGCAGAAGCGCGGAGCTCAAGTCGAGTTTGTCAGCGCGGTGGGCAATTCGATTCCGACGGAAAATTACGAGCGCGCGATCGACCGCCAAACTCTCATCGTTCCCCTGACCGGAGTTTGCTTCATGAATGGCTTCCGCTCGGCAGTCCGCGAAGTCGTTCCGCTTGCGCACGCCAATGGCGCGCTGGTTATGCTGGATGATTACCAGGACTGTGGCACTCGGCCGGTGAACGTTCGAACTGCGGACGTCGACTTCTATGTAACGGGAACGCTGAAGTACCTGTTGGGACCACCCGGCTTGGCATTTTTGTATGTCCGCAAGGAGCTGATCGCATCTCTCCAGCCCACGATTACAGGCTGGTTTGCGCAACGCAATCCTTTCGCCTTCGACGTGAAATGTTTCGATCCCGCTCCTTCGGCGCGCAGGTTTGAAGAAGGATCTCCTGCCGTGCCCAATATCTATGCAGCCATGCGGGGCATTGAGTTATTGCAGGAGATCGGACTAGACAACGTATCCTGGCAGATCCACGAACTGACAAGCGCACTTTTAAAGGGGGCGCAGAAACTGGGCCTGATTGCCAAAACACCAACCACAAGCGTGGGACCGCTCGTCGTTTTCCAATGCAAGGACGCCGCCCGATTGGTCGAAAAACTGGCGGCCAACGGGATCGTGTGTTCCAGCCGCCACGATGGGCTGCGCCTTTCTTTCCATGTCTACAATACTCTCGAGGATGTACGGGCAGTCCTCCAGGTGTTAGAACAGAATCTCGACCTGCTGGTCACCGGCACGGCCGCTGTGAGCGGCGACTGAAATGGATTTTGAGGACGCTCGCGAACAATTTCCCGCGCTTCTACACAAGACGTTCCTGGATGCCGCGTGCGTAAGCCTTGCCCCTCGTGTGGCCACCGAAGCGATCCGAAATTTTCTCGACATGACGCTGCTTTGCCCGGCGCGATCGTCCACTCTGCATCACATCTCGATGGATGAAATGCGCGCTCTCGCCCGGCCGGAAGCCGCGCGCCTGATCAATGCGGACGAAGATGAGATCGCCTTGGTGGAAAGCACCAGTCACGGGCTCAGCATCGCCGCCCAATCGATTCCTCTTTCGCCTGGCGACCGCGTCCTTATATCCGATTTGGAGTTTCTGGAAGTAGCCGTACCTTGGATCCAACTGGCGGCACGGGGCATTAGCATCGATGTTGTCCCCAACCAGAACGGGGAAGTGAGAGTACAGAACATTGCAGAGCGCTTGACATCGAAGACAAGAGTCGTCTGCATTAGTACGGTGCAGTGGAGTAATGGCTTCCGATGCGATCTCGAGAAACTCAGTTCTCTTTGCGCTGAAAAGGAAGTTTGGCTTGTCGTGGATGCGATCCAGCAGCTCGGCGCAATTCCCCTCGATGTGCAAAAGACGCCGGTGGACTTTCTTGCCTGCGGCGGACATAAGTGGCTCACTTCTCCGTTTGGCATGGGCTTTTTGTACATCCGGCGGGAGGCGTTGCGAAAGTTGCTGCCGCCTCTTACTGGTTACATGAACGTGGAGCCGCCGCAAGGTGGATGGGGAGCCCATTTCCAGACACCATCGATTCGGCCGGTCATGGATTATGAATTCACGAAAGGCGCGCGGGTTTACGAGATCGGCGGGACGGCAAATTACGCCGGAGGCATCGGATTAGCGGCTGCGCTGAAAATGATTCAGTCTCTCGGCCAGGACCGCATCGCCGAGCACACCTACGCCTTGACCGATCACCTCATCGAAGGACTACAAGCTCTCGGCATTGAGATCGTGACGCCGGTCGCGCGCAAGCATCGTTCCGGGATCGTGACCTTCAGCGTTGGCTCTGCGGCAGAAAACATCCGACTGATGGAGAAGCTCCTCGAGCTGAAGATTTTAGTTTCGGTGCGCTATACATCGAATGTAGGCGGGGTGCGAGTCTCCTGTCATTTTTTCAACAATACCGCCGACATCGACCGGCTGCTCGAAGCCATCGAGTCGGCTGTACCGCGCAAGAGCAACGGACGGGTTGCCGCGAAAGCCACCAGGCAGAATTAGAATGCGCGCGGAATTCTTTGTTGAGGTGATCTATGCGTGAAAGAGCGGCCAACCTGGCGGAATTCCCCGTAGATCGCGTGCGGCAGATGTTTCCTGCGTTGAATCGGCCAGGGAGCTCCATGTTCTTCGATAATGCCGCGGGAGCCCAAATCCCCCAGAAAGCCCTGGACGCGGTTGCCGACCACCTGCTCACGCGAAGCGTGCAGCGAGGCGGTTGCTACCGGGAAAGCCAGGAAGTGGATGCCGCGATCGCCCAAGCCCGGAAATCAGTGGCAGTTTTTCTGAACGCGGCCGATCCCGATGAGATTGCATTCGGTATGAATGCCACGTCCTTCATGCGCTTGGTAAGCCTCGCCATTGGGCAGACTCTGGCAGAGCGGCGCGAAATCATCGTGACCGATCTCGATCATGAGGCCAACGTCGCAACCTGGCTGGCCCTGGAGCGTGAAGGCGCGGTCATCCGGTGGTGGAACGTAGCTGACGACGGCACTCTGCGTGTGGCCGACCTGGAGCCGCTGCTCTCTTCCCGGACGCGGCTGGTAGCCTGTACGGTAGCGTCGAATGCTTTAGGAACGATCATAGATGTGGCCGAGGTGGCGAGGAGAGCCCATGCCGCGGGCGCCGAGGTTTTCCTCGATGCCGTGCAATACGCGCCCCACGGCCCCATCGACGTCAGGGCCTGGGGATGCGATTATCTGGTCTGCTCCGGCTACAAGATCTTCGCTCCACACATGGGCTTCTTGTGGGGCCGCCGCGCGGCCCTCGAGGCTCTGCCAACCTTCCGCGAAGACTTCATTCCGAATACTCCGCCCTCAAAAATTGAGGTGGGAACGTTCGTTTACGAGAATGTTGTGGGTATGAATGCGGCGATTGAATACTTGGCGGAACTCGGAGATCTGTGTGACGGAGACAGAAAAGATGGCTCGAGTTCGCATCGTCAACGCCTGGTGAGGGCGATGGAGGCAATATGCCAGTATGAACGTTGCCTGTCCGGCGCGCTACTGGCGGGTATCGGCGCAATCAAGGGAGCAACAGTGTACGGCATACAAGACCCGAAGGCTATTGCGCAACGGCTGCCGACGTTCTTGTTCAATCTTGCGGGCGTTCCACCCGCTACGGTAGCAGCCAGGCTGGCCGCCAAGGGGATCGCAGTGCGGGATGGCAATATGTATTCGCCGAGGCTGATGAAACGGCTAGTATTGAGCGAGGGCGGCGCGGTGCGAGCCTCGCTGGTGCACTACAACACGCAGGATGAGATCCGCAGGTTCGTCAACGCATTGGAGGAGATCGCTGGCAATTAGTTTGCACAACATGTCATGTCTGCTGCGTCCGGCGACGAAGCAAGAAGGCGGAAGGTCACGGTGACAATCGCGGACCCTGCAGGCGAGCAAGCCCTCGACTCGACGCCCTCGGCGCAGAATTTGCAGCGGAGATTGACCGAGCGCCAGATCTCCATGATCGCCATTGGCGGCGCCATTGGAGTCGGTCTTTTCCTGGGCAGTAGCGTAACCATTGACCTTGCCGGGCCGGCGGTCATTCTTAATTATCTTCTTGGGGCGATTCTGGCCCTGATCGTAGCTTACGCAGTGGCTGAGATGGCGGTGGTCCATCCGGTAGCCGGCGCGTTTGGTATCTATGCCGAGCGCTACCTGAGTCCGTGGTTCGGCTTCACCGTGCGTGCGACTTACGGACTGGTCCAGATGGTGGCCATTGGCGCCGAGGTTACAGCAGTGGCCATTTATTTTCGGTATTGGTTTCCGGGAACGCCGCAGTGGCTTTGGGTCGCCCTGGTTTCCGTTGGACTTGTAGCCATCAATGCCGCGCAGGTTGGCAATTTTGGAGAATTCGAGTATTGGTTCGCCTTTGTGAAGGTGGTCGCGATCATCGTTTTCATATTGATTGGGATCGCGCTGATCACCGGCTTGTCCCCCCGTCCGGCGGTGGGATTTCGAAATCTCGTCGCCTATGGCGGCTTCCTGCCTCATGGGTATCTTGGCGTGTGGCTGGCCTTTACTCTCACCATTTCGAGTTACATGGGGGTCGAGGTGATTGCAGTCACGGCGGGAGAGGCAGAGCGGCCGGAAAAAGCGATCCCGCGCGCCATGCGCACGATGGTTTTCCGTCTGATCCTGTTCTATGTTCTGGCGATGACCGTGATGGTCACCGTGTCTCCCTGGAACCAGATCGGTGACGGGACCATCAGCGGCAGTCCATTCGTACGCGTCTTCGCAGCAATTGGCATTCCTTACGCGGCCGCGATCATGAATCTGGTTGTGATCACGGCGGCACTTTCCAGCGCGAACACCGACCTCTACCTTACCACCAGGATGCTCTTCTCTCTGGCGCGAGGACACTATGCGCCTGAGCCCTTGGGGCGTTTGGGCCGGAACGGGGTGCCGCATCGGGCGCTAGCTGTTTCAAGTTTAGGAATGGTACTTGCGATTTTACTGGCCATTTACGTTCCCAAAGGCGCATTTCTCCTCATGTACGGTTCCGCAGTCGCGGGAATGTACTTTGTGTGGATCGTTATCCTCCTGGCTCACCTGCGGTTTCGCCGCTCCATCGGTGCCAAGGTAAACGATTTGCCGTTACGGCTCCGGCTGTTTCCGGTCTCCAGCATCATGGGCATCTTATTTCTCGTTGCCATCGGGTGCAGCACTTTTTATGTGGAGGGCCTGCGCTATTCAGTTCCGATCTTTGCGGCTTTGCTGGCCGGAATCAGTCTTGTGTATTGGAAGGTTCAGCGCAACTAGAGCGGCTCCGAAGCTTCTGTTTTGGAGTAAAAAAGAAAATGTCGATTGAATGGTCTCTTATCGCTACTTAAGCGTGCGAGCCTATCTTGTATGCTGCACCGCGCAAGAAGGAGCGCACAACATCGAGAAGGTAATCTACTTCGTCCGCGTTGTTACTCTCGTGAACCGCCACACGGACCCCTCCTATTCCTGAAACATATCGCAACGAAACTTGGATATGTTCCTCACTCAGGCGCCGGCCAAGCAGTCTTTCTTGTCCCGCACCACCTAACAGATGAAACGTAACAATTCCCGACTGTGTCCTCTCGGGAACGTCGACCCCGCCAAGTATCTCAACTCCCATTTCGCTAAGTCCCGCAACCAGGCGTTTCCTTAAGCGCCGGATTCGGGCCCACACGCGTGTCTGTCCTTTGGATTCGAGTTCACTCGCCGCTGTATCTAGAGCAGCGGCTCCGAGCCAGTTCGGGAACCCTCCGGTTTCCAGGCGAACAGCATCCTGCCGTAGCGGTAACAGGTCAAACGGTGAACGTGACGTTAGTCCCATGTAGCGATCCCAACCCATCTCCGGTTCGGCCAGCGCCAGATATCCATGGTAGCTGGGGTCGAGCACCTCAAGCAGCCGCTGGCTCAGACAGGCAAATCCCGTTCCAAACGGGCTCCGCATCCACTTGTGCCCGCCCGCGCAGTAGGCATCTACACCGAGTTCTTTGAAGAAAACCGGGACCGCACCCACTTCCTGAATGCCATCGACGATCAGAAAGGCGCCGCTTCTTGACGCCACTTCGCGAATCGTCTCGACATCGGCCCGGCACCCGCTCACTTCCTGCACGGTACTGATGACGATGGCCCTGGTCCGGGAATTGGCGAACCGCGAAAAATGTTCGGCGGCAAGCTGCCCTCCCGTGCTGGGGACCGGCACCAACTCAACGCCAAGGCGGCGGCAGATGTTCCGCCACACTACCGTTACTCCCATGAATTCGACGTCCGCAATCAGGACGTTGTCATCTCGATGCAGGGGCAGTGCAGTTGCAATCATGCCCAGCGCCTGCGTTGTGTTCCCGACCAGCAGAACACTTTCCAGATCGGCGTGAACGAAACGCGCGATCCGGCGCCGGGCATCGTCAACAGCCTTGAACTGCCGAAGCGTCTCAAGCGTCCCGCTGGTGGCGAATTGGCTTGCGCGGGCGACTTCCTTCCATACCCGCTCGATGGTCTTGCGGCCAGGCCGTCCTAAGGAGGCGTGATCGAAATAGCACAGGCGAGCATGTTTGCTCATGTCCCGAAGGTATTGCGCGTCATTCCCGAACTCGAATAGGGGGCGTCAGATGCCGCGGGCGCTGTACGCGAGCGCAGTCTGCCGCGGAAACAAACCGGACTTCAGCAAGACCATCACCAAAGTGAAATCGCCGGTTAGTTCACAGGCGGCAATGAGTAAAACGAGCCCGGTCGCCTGCACGTGACTCTGAACCACCGAGAGCAGCAGAGTAGCCAATAGTCCGACCAGCAGAACCAGTCCAAAGAACACGCGTGCATATGGCCCGCTCAACCACTGGCGCAGAGTCTCGCGCGCGGCGGGTAACGAGCGGTTCATGCGCGCCAGGTAGACTGCGAGCAGGACAAAATTCACCACCAGCAATCCGTGTTCGAGCGTGGGAAGAAAGCCTGGAATTGCCTCTCCCCGGAGTTCGCGAATCGTCAGCGACAACGTGGCGCCACCCAAAGTTGCATACATCAGGAGCAGGAGCGGGAGCAGGCGCGTCCGCCAGAAAGCAACTCCCGGGGAAGAGTTCATGACGAACCCATCGTAGAACATGATGACGACCGCCGACAGAACCGCAACCGCCGTGGCCGCGCCGTTCAGCCAGCCGGAGAGTTGCCATGCGGGCCCCAGCACGCGAGGTAAGAGCAGAATCAGGCCACTCACCGCAAACAATCCCATGGCCCAGATGCCACGCGCGATCCATGAGCGGTCGGGACGCATCGCCGCCCGCCAGAAACGCTCCGGCCGGCCGAGAAAAAGCAAGTGCGCGGTGTTTTTGCCGACGACTACGATCAGGTACCCGACCAGCATCCCGGCCGTGTGATCGGTGAGCAACGCCAGGACAAACAATCCCGCGCCCAGACCGCCGAGGAAGAAAGCGGTGCCGATCAGCCAGTTCCAGAACGTTTGGCGGTAGTACCCGAACGCGAAACGGTGGTTCGCAATTCCAACACTTTGTGTGGTCACTGTCTCTCCCTGCTTCCTGCGCCGGATCTCACTATTCGTCCAGGTACCACACGTTGGGCTTTGTGTTGTACTCGGGCGACAAGGTCCAGCCCTTCCGATCTTTGACTAGGCGCTGCAGCTTGCCGTTTGGATCCTCCACATCGCCAAAGACGCGAGCATCCGTTGGGCAAGTTATGACGCACGCTGGTTCCAGACCCTGGTCCACGCGAGGCGCGCACAGCGTGCACTTGATATTGGTGCCTTCTTCAAAGTCCAGGAACTTGATCGCTTCATACGGCGTTAGGCCGTCCGTGCCGTAGCCCGTGAGCAGGCCTTTCGCGACAAAGTGACGGTTCATGTATGGACAAGCCACGTTGCAGGCGCGGCAGCCGATGCACTTTCCCTTATCCACCATCACAATTCCATCCGCACGGATGTAGGTGGCACCGGTGGGACAGGCTTCCGCACAAGGCGCGTCCGAGCAGTGATTGCAAAGCACGGGCAGGAAGGTTCGCTTGGTTGCGGGGTAGGTCCCCACTTCGCGCGTCACTACCCGGGCAAAGTGCACGCCCTCGGGTGTACCGTTTTCCTGCTTGCAGGCGAGGGTGCACGAATTGCAGCCGATGCACCGCTTCAGGTCGATCACCATTCCGTATCTAGCCATGGGCGCTCCGTCAGCCGCCGTGCAGGTGGCGCAAGATCGCCATGGTGACGACCTCCTCGCCTCCCTGCAGGCGCCTGTTCAACTGATCCGCTTTCAAACTCAGACCATCTACCACCACCGCGAAATCGCCGCGTAACCGTCCGTCGCAAACCAGGTTGTCATAGAGGGTGCGCCCGTCCAGGGTCGGCAACTGGCGCAGGACATCGGCGACCGTGGCATTGTCAAACTCGACCTCCACCGTCCGCCGGCTGAATCCCAGCATCTTGCGCGTCGTCCCCAGTGCCGCAATCTTTGCGCTCGTCATGCTTCCCCCTAGGCTCGAACCCATTCCACTCGGACCCGCGCCGTCGATTCCAGCCCACCCGTGGCGCTGTCGGTATAGCGCATCGATCCCGTCAGCAGCCGGTTGAAGTGCGTACCGCGTTCCTTCGCCCGGTCGTTGGTTACGACGTACCGCGTCAGGGTGTTGCTGACTCCGAACACCTGCGGATGAATGCCTTCGATCACCTGCGCAAACCCCTCGATGCTTCCGGCCGGCGAAGTCAGGCGAATGCGGTCTCCGGTCTTCAATCCCAGCTTTCTCGCGGTCAGGGAGTTGATCAAAACGCCGCCATGGACGGAGTCTTTCTCGCTCACCTCGGAGAGCCAGGGCATCACCATCGTGTCGGCGAAAGTGTGCAGGCCCTCCTTGAAGGTAATCGCGAAGTATTCGTAGCCCGCCTTCTCGTCCTCGATCACCTGCGAGTTTTTCCAGAACGGCAAGGGCTGGTAGTTATCGAGCGGCCAGTCTTTCAATCCCACCTCGGTAAAGTTGCGCCGCATGTCCTCTCCCGTTCGCAGGATGAACTCAAAATAAAACGGGATGCGCAGGTCGCCATAGGGCATGTAGGTTTCTTCCGGAGTGCGGTAGCGCACCGCGTGCCCGTGCTCCTTGAACCAGTCCAGTCCTTTTTCATCGCCGTAGACGCTGCGCGCGTACTGGTCCCAAAACTCCTCGACGCTGTAACGCTTTTCCGAATCGAGGAGATACTTCGGCTGTGCGGTATAACCGCAGACCATGTTCAGGACGTCATTCCAGTCATCCCGGAAGCCCATCCGCTCCGCCAGTTCGGTGAGGATATCGTAGGCGTCGCGCGTATCTCCCACAGGTTCGACGACCGGCTGCCGCAGCGAGTGGCCGGTGACCGCGGGGGGCTCGAGGCAATTGAGCAAGTAAGACTCGAGGAAGGTGTGGGCCGGCAGGAATACGTCCGCCCACTGCGTCGACTCCGTGTGCTGAATGTCAATGGCGACGACAAACTTCATTTTCGCCATGATCTTTTCGACCTTGTCGGTTTCCGGCAGGTTCCACAATGGATTCGAGTGGTAGAGCAGTACGGCTTCGGGCTCGTAATTCAGGCCGAACTTCTTCGGGTCGAGGAGGGTCTCGGTGTTGAGCTGCCCGGCGTCGAACCCTATGGGAAACCACTCCATCAGGTGGGTCGAGTCGGGCGGATATTTGAACGGCGGAGCTGGGTGCAACTGGTGCGGCTCCGGCTTCAACATGCCATCCTCGCCGGGATGCACGAAGAAGCCGCGATGATCCAGCGGCACGCCGAGATGGCCGCCGGGCACGTCGATGTTGCCCACCAGCATATTGATCATCTTGAACGTCAGGTTGTCGAACAAGCCGTTGGAATGCGACTGCGAGCCGCGGTAGTAATTCAGGGCGGCGGGGCGGAACGGATAAGTCTTTCCCTGGATTTCGATGGTGGCGCCGATCTGTGCCGCATCCACGAATTCCTTCGCGATACGGCGGATCGTGCCGGCCGGAACCGTGCTCACTTGGGACATCCGCTCCGGCGTGTGATCTGCCAAAAGATCCGTCCACACCTGGAAGCCAGTGCGGACGCTGGCGTTGTCCACAGTGAATGTTCCCTCCAGCGCCATGTTTCCCGCCGCGACTTCATCCCACGGGCGTGCGGCCCCCAGCTTCAGGTCCCATGCCATCGCCTTACCGTCCGCAGAGCGCAGATGGTGGCCGTCATTCTTTACCAGATACGGAGCGTTCGTCCGATCGCGCAGAAATTCCCGGTCGTAACGTTTTAGTTCGTGGATCAGCACGTGGGCCATGCCCAGCACAAAAGCCCGATCCGTGCCCGGCAGGGCGGGAATCCACTCATCGGCCTTCGCCGACGCGATTGAGCAGCGCGGGTCGAGACTCACGACCCTCATGCCGCGCATGCGCGCGTCGGCCATCCGCTTGGCACTGCCTGCAAGGTGCAGGTGCGAGGAAAATCCGTCGCCGGAGCCAATCTGGATCCAGTAGTTGCACAGGTCATAGTCGTTGATAGCGGCGAACGAGCCATCGACGCTGCCATTCACCGGATGGTAAGAACCACCACAGTAATTCCCCAGCGAGGTAAAGAAGTTCGGCGAACCGAACGCTGCCGGCCAGCCCCACAGAAGAATCCTCTGGAAGTCGCCGATAGCGCAGAGCAGCTTGCGTGGATCATCGGCCCGCACCTTGCCCAGTTCCTGGGCGACGATGCCGTAGGCTTCGTCCCACGAGATCTCCACCCATTTCGGATCGATGCCGGGTCCTTTTTGCGGATTCGTCCGCTTCATGGGCTTGAGCACACGCGTGGGATCGTACAAGCGCGACAGCCCGGCATTGCCCTTGGGACACAGCTTGCCTAGATTGTCGGGGTTAGACGGATCGCCTTCGATCTTGAGCGCGACTCCATCACGAACCTGTACCAGGATTCCGCAGCCATGCAGACACATGCCGCAGGTGCTTGGTATCCAGTTGGATTCGACCGGGACCGATTGTGCCACTCCCATGTGGACCTCCACGCAAGATCCTAAGGTCGCCCAGACGCTCACTCGGTGCAGTGATATTGATCACACATCCTTGTGATTTGCGCCCGAGCGGCCTCATTCAGCCAGATCTCAGACCCCGATTTCAGCCAATGTGCATGGCCGCCAGAATCTGCCGAAACTGGTCATTGCTTACCAACCCGCATTTGCCGGCCGCAGCCTGATTGACCGCGGCCAGCTTCACCGCTGCCAGCACCGGACCCCGCTGCTCGGCCGCGACCGTAATGCCGAGCTCCTTGCATTTCAGGTCGATGCTGTCGAGCCCGCTTTTTTTGCCGAGAACGATCCGGCGCTCCGCCTGCACAATTTCCGCCGAGTAGGGCTCGATTGCCTCCGGGAGATGAAACTGGCTGGCTACCGCGCCGCTTTCGCGCATGAACAAGTTTTGGCCGACCAGCGGCTTCCACGCCTCAAGCGTGTACCCCGCAGCCCGCTGCACCACCTCGGAAACCTCGCGCACCTTTTCGAGATTCAGTACTACCGGTACGTCATAGAGGCAGCGCAGCGCGAGCGCAATCTCGGCGATATCGGCATTGCCCGCGCGCTCTCCCATGCCGTTGATCGTGCCTTGGATCCAGGTCGCTCCGCCGCGGACGGCCGCCACCGCGCAGGCCGTCGCCATGCCGAAATCGTTGTGCCCGTGGAAATGCACGGGCACATCTTTGCCCGCCCACTCGCAAACTTGTCGTGTCAGATATTCCGCCGCCTCTGGCCCGCAAGCGCCGATCGTGTCGACGACGACCAGTTCCTTCGCTCCAGCATCGAGCGCCGACAGGTAAACGGTTTTCAGAAATTCCAGCTCGGTGCGCGTTCCATCGACAGCGAAGAATGCTACCGTAATACCGGCCTCTCGCGCCGCCGAGACAGCATCGCGGATTCGGCGCAGCACTTCTTCCCGCGAAAGGCCATACGCTTTCAGCTTGATCTCGCTGACGGGCGCTTCAATCACGGTATAGCGAAGGTTCAGCCGCACCAACTCTGCGACGTCGGCTTTGACGGCGCGCGAAAATCCCCAGAGCTCCGCCTTGATGCCGGCCTTCTGCATGAGCTGAATGGCTTCCGCGTCTTCCACCGAGACCCGCGGAAATCCGGCTTCAATGCGGCTCACTCCGAGCTCATCCAGCTTGTACGCGATTTCCAGCTTCTGCTGCGGCGAGAGCACGACCCCAACCGTCTGCTCACCATCGCGCAGCGTCGTATCGTAAAACCGGATGGGCGTTTCCGAAAACGAGGCCCGAACCTCCGGCCGAGCGTTGAGTTCGCTCACCCAGATCTTAGAATTTGCAGTCATGATCCTCCTCGACACACGCCTACTTCACCGTTTCCTACGTCGCGAGCGCTGCCGGTTTCTTGCCATAGGCCGTTTCCCACGAGATCACCGGATTCCGCAACACGCCGATCTTTTCGATTTCGCATTCCATCACATCGCCCGGCTTCAGGTACCACGTCTTCGGATCTCCTGAAAACGCCGCCACGCCCGAGACCGTTCCGGTCGAGACCACATCGCCCGCGCTGTATCCCATCGGCGAGTAGTGCGAGAGGATCTCCGGAATCTTGACCGACATTTTGCTCGAGTGCGAGCGCTGCCGCGACTCGCCATTCACACGCAGCTCCATGGCCAGGTTATGCGCGTCGGGAATCTCGTCGGCGGTCACGATCCACGGCCCCAGCGGGCAGAAGGTGTCGATTCCCTTGCAGAAGCTGAAGACGCCCGATTTCATTTCCCGGCGCTGAATGTCGCGCGCCGTAATGTCGTTGAAGATTACATAGCCGCCGATGTAGCTGGACGCCTCTTCCGGCGTAAAGTGCTTGCCAGCTTTCTTTAGAACGACCGCCAGTTCCAGTTCGTAATCCAGTTCCTGCGTAAGGTGCTCGGGGTAGATCACCGGCTCTTCGTGTCCGATGATCGCGTCCGTGTTCTGAAAAAAAACGATCCACGGCATGACCGGATGCGAAAAACCGGCTTTGGTCGCTTCTTCGTGGTGCTCCCGAAAGTTGCCCGCCGTGTGAAAAAACTTCTTCGGGATGATGGGCGCCTTGAGCTGTATGTCGCGGAGCGAGTAGAGCACGCTCTCGCCGCGCGGACCGACGATGCCGGTGACGCCGGCCGCGAGGTGGACGACATAGTCGAGAGCTTTGCGCGCGGCTTCCAGGCTCGTGTCTCCGCCACGGAACAAGGCTCGCATGTCAGGCGGCACCAAGGCATCGGCCATGCGGTAGAAAATGGCTTCGCTCTCGACATCGCGCAGGTAAAGCGCGCAAGCCGTGTGCAGGTCAACAATGTGCAGATCGGCATCCTGCCGATCAGCAGTAGGATGGTCTCCCACTAGCGCGCCAATGCGGGATTGGCGCGCAGCGTTCTCAAAGGTCACAAGTTTCATCGACGTTTGCCCGTAGGCTAAAGCAGCCTCAGATTTTATTGAGGGAAACAGACGTTGTCCCTTACGCAGACAACGCCCGCAACCCAGGTTCCTTACTTTCTCAAATGCGGCAATACCGCGTCGCCAAACAATTTCGCTTGCCCCGTGCGGTCGTCGCCCCAGATTTCGAGCATGATGTGGGTACAGCCAGCGGCGCGGTATTCTTCGATCTTCTGAATGCACTCGTCGGGCGTCCCCGCGATGGGACAGACTTTGCGCAGAAGTTCATCGCTGACGGCCTGCGCCGCGGCTTTGCGTCCCCCTTTTTCCATCGCGTCCGCGACCGGTTGCAGCTCTTCGAAAGTGATGCCGGCGGATTCGAGCAACACATCGGCTGAACCTTTGATGTTCTGCACTTTATTGGCAAGATACATGGCGGCCTGCTCGCGCGCGCCTTCTTTTCCTTTTTTCGAATCGCGCCCGATGCTGCCGACGATCACGCAGCCGAGAACCAGTTTGGAAGCATCCTTGCCCGCTTTCGCTGCGCCTTCTTCCATGTTCCTTTTCGAATAACGTGCGAACGCGGGCGTGGTAATCGAGGCGGTGAGCAGCCCGTCGCCCAGCGATCCGCCGAGCTTCTGCATCACCGGGCCGGTGCCGGCGACATAGAACGGCGGGATTTTGCGCGAGGCGTGCGCGTCGCTCTTCACCGGGGGAACGCTGGCCGCAAACACTTTGCCCTGATATTCGAATTTGTCGCCCTTGAGTATGCCGCGGATGATCTCGATGCTTTCCCGCATCACGGTCGCGGGACCGACCTTCTCGCCTTCCCCCTCGCCGATTTCTTTCATGAAGATCTTCGACGCGCCCAGGCCCATGAGGAAGCGGTCGCCGGCCAGATCCTGCATAACCCGTGCTTCCATCGCGATCTCGACAGGATGGCGTGTGTAGGGAGAAATAATTCCCCAACCGAGCTGAATGCGCTTGGTCTGGCTGGCGATGACAGCCAAGATGGCGGTCGAGGAGCGGGCTTCGAATGAATGTTTCCGCCACCAGGGATAGGCTTCCGCGATCCAGAAGGTGTCGAAGCCCGCATCCTCGCACGCCTTGGCCATGGCCACGGTTTCTTGGACGGGCTCCATACTGAGTTGCAGGACTCCGATGTTGAATGAGACGGGCATAATCGTTTCTCTGTTTCCTCTTTCTCGTTCCTGGTTAATGCTGCGAAATGAAATCTCTAATCTGGGTCGCTCCAGGCGTGCTCCAGGCCCTTGATCAGCTCCCATACGGCTTTATTTAGGGGCGTCGTAACGCCGGTCTTCTCGCCCCATTTCGCGATTGCGCCGTTCATGAAGTCGACTTCGGTCTGGCGTTTGGCGAGTACGTCCTGCAGCATCGACGCCCGGTGTTTTCCGGGAGCGCTCGCACCCTTTTGCACCAGCGCTCGCGGATCCCCGTGCAGTTCGATGCCCAGCGCCTTCGCTACCGCCTCACCCTCCGCGATCAAGTCATTGAATAACTGTGCCGTCGCCGGAAATCGGGTGGCGGCGCCGTGATGCAGCAGGGTCAGCCCCCCCACCGGATTAGTGGACGCATTGAAGATCAGCTTCGTCCACTGCGCGCCGCGCGCATCTTTGAGCGCGATCACGTTCATGCCTGAGCGCGTAACCAGCCCGGCCAGTTCTTCAACCTTTGACATCGGAGTGTTCGTCGGTTCGAAGGGACCAATCCAGGTGTCGCCCTTGATGTCGAAGCCGATGTGGCCGGGAGCGATGGGATGTCCGGCGGGGAACGTCGTGCCACGAATGACGTACTTCACGTGTTCCGCGATGATCTCTTCGTTGCCGACGCCGTTTTGAACGGAGCAGACAGCGCTGTTTTCGTCGAAGGCGCGGGCAACCTGCGCGATCGCGCCACGGGTGTGGATGGCTTTGGTGGCGACGATGCCATAGTCACAGCGCGGAAGTTCCTTGGCATCGCTGGTGGCATTCAGCTTCGCAGTGAAATCGGCGGCTCCGGAAATACGCAGACCGTTATTGCGGATGGCTTCGACGTGGTCTTTCCAGACGTCGTAGGCCCAGATTTCGGCCTCGCCTTTCTTAGCCAGATGCGCAGCAAACAAGCTGCCCACCGCACCACAGCCGACGATGCAGATCTTTAGCAAGACTTCGCTCCTAATATCAGAAGGTCACAGGTCAGATTGCAGATTCTACAGGCCCGTTTACGTCTGCAATCTGATCTCTAACCTCCCACCGCGCTTCCCCGCGTCTCCTCACCCGTGAAGAACTTCCACGGCACGTTGGCCAAACACTCGCCTTCGGTCTTGCCGATGCGGTACGTGTCCTGCGTGTAGAGGCAAACCCTTCCGTTCTGATCCACGACCTGCGGATGCAGGGAGAAGATCATGTTCTCTTCCAGTCGAACCTCGCTTTTCGCACCAATGGCGGGATACTCAAGCATCGTCATCCCGATGCTATGGCCGGAAAGATGTCCGAGTGTGAAACCGTGCTTGTCAAATATGTCGGCAACCGTGCGATGCACCGTGGAAGCGAGTTCGCCGTGACGCATCAATCTGCGAGCTGATTCCATCGCGTGCGGATAAACGTCGGCCATCTTCTGCGTGGTGGCGCTCGGCTTTCCCTGGATCAGCGCACGCGAAAATTCCACCCAATAACCGCCCGCTCCGGTAACTTCGAGCGAATAAAGAAGAAGATCGTCGCCCGAAACTTTGCGATGACCGGGAACTTTGAAGTACGCGTTCGCCTCCCCGTGTTCACCCGAGAGAAGAATGTTCATCATGCGCGGGCCGGCGCCGCGAGCGAAGAAGCGCTCCACCGCGGGCGCCATGATTTCAGCTTCGGTCTTGCCCGGCTTGTAGCCCGCGACCAGCGCCCAGAAGCCATCGACGACGATGTCCATGGCGTCGCGAACTTCAACGAGTTCTTCTGCACTCTTCACGGCGCGTGCCATGTCGAATTCCTGGTCAAAGGGCACGAGTTCGAACGAACCTTGCGCCAGTTCGCGGTAGTCGCGAACGGCCATGACGAAGTTCATCCCAAACGTGCCGATGCGCTTCCATTTGCGCTCGATAGCGCGGTCGCGCAGCCATTGGCCGGGAACGTCGGGCCAGACCTGGTCTTTCACCCAGGGCTTGTTTTTGTCGCCAATCCAGCGAGCTTCGCGCGGAAAGACGAGCGTGGGTTCGCCTTCGAGCGGGATGACGACGTAAACGTAACGATGGACAATCTCGAATCCGGACGTGTAGAAGACCGCGCCTTCGAATCCAGCGTATTGATTGCCGCAGACGATCAGAGCGTCCAGTCCGGCGGCTTGCATGCGGGAGCGGATGTTCTTGTAACGGCGATCGATTTCTTTCGGACTTGGCAAAAGGACCTCTGATGCCCAACCCCTAAAGGGGCGTCTGATTTCAAAGCACTCTTGGCGTCGCTAAAGCGATGCCCCGATACGAACCGCATCTACCCGCTCACGCCGCACAATTCGGCGGCGGTGAGCGCATAAATTCTTGTGATGTCCACCAATGTTTGAATGCGAACTTTTTCTCCCTCTTTGTCTCGCGGGCCACTGGAGGGGCCGTAGTTCACGGTCTCGACTCCGAACCGGCTGAGCACGCTGGCATCGGAGCACCAGGTGACCACTTCCCTCTCCGGCGTTTTTCCGGTGATGCGTTTGTGATTGCGGTCAATAGCGCGGATCATCTCGTGTTCTTCGCTGATGCGCGCGCCCGGGACCGAGACGTAGGTTTCGAATTCCAAACCCCAGTCCGCGTGCGCTTTCTCAAGTTCGAAGAAGAGGCCCTGCACGTCGCGACGCGCTTCGGCCATGGGGATCGTGGGCGGGACGCGCACGTCGAGGAACAAGTCCGTTTTTTCTGGAGTGCGGCTGGCGCGCCAAGCGTGTCCGCCGCGGATACCGCCGAGATTCACTATGGCCTTCCTGCCGCCGTAGCTTGCCTTCTTCTCCCATCCTTCAATCCACTTCAGGAGGGGCGGCATGAGTTCAACCATGCGGCGGATGGAATTCATTTCTTCACGGCCCTCGCAGAAGGCGGTGTGCACATAAATTCCCGTGCATGAGATGCGCACCCACATGGAGCCGAAGTGCTCGAGAACCACATGCATGTCGGTGGGCTCACCGAGAATGCACATGTCGGGCAGCACTCCATGGTTTACGAGGTAGTGCGTGCCGTATCCGTAGCCGCGGTACTGCTTGCCCTTGAATTCACCCCACTGCGTTTTTTCAATTTCACCGGCGACGGCGGCAATGATGACGTCCCCTTTCAGGCGCACGCCCGCACGCTGGAGCGCTTTCACGGCGTTGGTGTAACAGACGAGCGCGCCTTTCATGTTGTAGATGCCGAGGCCGTAGATGAAGCCGTCTTTGACTACGGCGTGCGGTTTATAACCGAGACCGGTGAGAAATTCTTCTTGGCCAGTGTTGGAGGTGTCCATGTGGCCGTTGAACATCAGGTTCTTGCCGCCGCCCGATCCTTTCCAACGGCCGACCACGTTGGCGCGCGCTTCTTCAACTTCCTGCCAGGTGATGTCGAGACCCAGCTTCTGCAGCGCCGATTGCATGTATTGCGCCATCTGCAGTTCTTCGCCGGTCGGGCTGGGGATGTTGATCACGTCGCTGGACATGGAGACGATTTCGTCTTCGCGAACTTCCGCCAGGATGCGCTCGATGAGTTTGGGGTCGAGGGCGTGCTTCGAGTTGGTGGTTGCGCTGGACACTTTCAAGTTCTCAGTTCCCGGTTCTCAGCTCTCAGTGATGTTTTGCCAGACGGAAATCGTCCGGGTCGGTGCATAGTTTTTCGTTGCCGTTTTCGGTGATCAGAAAATTGTCTTCCAAACGCAGACCTCCGCCGCCCGGCCAGTAAATGCCGGGCTCGATCGCCAGCACCATTCCCTTTTTTATTGTGCCGGTGCCGGCCTGGTGCGCATAAGGCCATTCGTGGGCGCGGGCGCCGACGCCGTGGCAGATGGGGTGGGAGGGCTGTCCAGCGTATCCGCCTTCGGCGATGCGCGCGCGAATGAGTTTGTCGAGTTCAGGGAAGCTGGCACCGTGGCGCGCGAAGGCAACGCCGTCGTTGAAAACCTTAAGCAGAAGGTCGAGCAGCTTGTGATACTCAGGCTTCAATTCACCGGGACAGGCATTCTTGGTGAGATCGGTCCAATAGCCGTCCGCACAGACCCAGATTTCGAAGAGCGTTGGCTCGTCTTTCTGAATCGGGCGGTCGCCGGTTGCGGTGAACGTGGCAATTCCCTTGCCCGACCACACCAGCGTGAAGGCGCGGGCCATCTCGACTTTGCCTTGGTAGCCCACGCCCGTTCCGTGCACGAAGCCTTCATACATGGCGCCGACTTCGCTTTCTTTCATGCCCGGGCGCATGTGCTCGCGGGTGTAATCCATCGCCAGGGCCGCGAGTTCGTTGGCTAAACGCATGCGCTCGACTTCCTGACCGGTCTTGATCGAGCGGGCCTCGTTGAGGAGCGGCGTCGCGTCCACGACCTCGCCGCAAAACTTCTTGAACGATTCAAAATAGGACATCATGAAGGTGGTCGGTTCGCCCACCATACGGTCGGCGGACTGCGTGCCCATGTTGAGTTCGACGGCAACTTTGTCGGTCAGGCCGCGCTGCTTCAGGACCTCGTAGGCGCGGTCCCAGGCGCGGAACTGCGGTGGGCGCGGATCGCACTCGTCGTAGCCTTTGAAGTAGAGAATTTCTCTTGTCCACGAGTTACGCTCGGCGTCGGCCTGCTGCGGCGCGAGGGCAATCAATGTGGGCTCGCCATCGCGCGGAAAGATGACGGCGTCATAGCCCTTCATGCACCAGTAGTTGGTGAGGTAGAGAACATTGTCAGGCGCACGGCAGACCAGGGCGGAGAGATCCTGATCTTTCATCAGGGCGCGGACGCGATCGAGTTTTGTTTTGTCTACGGGCCAGGCCATATCAGTCTCACAACGCAATCTCATTCCACGGTTACGGGTTTATTTTCGTCCTGAAAATCCCAAGCTGCTTCTTTGCCTTTGATGAGCCGGTAGACCGCGCTATGCAGCGGCGCCGGTACACCGGCGCGCTCGGCTTCGCGAGCAATGGCGCCGGAGAGAAAATCGATTTCGGTGGTCAACCTATGGCGGACATCGTGAAGCATGGAGGGCGGGTGGTTGGTCATGGCGCCGATCCGGTTCATTCCCCAGGGATCTTCGTGCAGGCGAACGCCCGCGGCCTCGGCCACTCTCTTGCCCTCATCGATTAACGCGTGGAGCAGATGGCCGAGGTCGGAGAATTTCGCTTCGTCGGAAAAGTGTGGCGAGTGCGGCAGGCCGGTCAGAGCGGACACACTATTCACCGAGGAATTAAAAATCAGCTTGGACCACTGCGCGGGACGGGCGTCTTCGAGCGCCTCGGCTTTGAGGCCGCCGGCGACGATGAGATCCGCAGCTTCTTTGACTACGGAGAATGGCGTGCCGGTTGGCTCAAAGGGTCCCATCCAGGTTGGAGTGTCGAGTTCATACTGCACGTGCGTGTCGCTGTGGCGCGTGCCGCTCATGAAGGTGGTGGCGCGGAGGACGTAACCGCGCGTGAAGGCAGCAATGATTTCTTCGCTGCCGACTCCGTTCTGGGCGGAGAGAACGGCTCCTCGATCAAAGCGGTGGCCCACCGGGCGAAACGATTCTTGGACCTGAGTGGCTTTCGTGGCGACGATGCCCAGATCGCAGTCCGGCAAGTCTCCTGGGTTGGTGGTGGCTCTTAACGGAACGACGAAGTTGTGGGTTCCGGTAACGCGGAGACCGCTGCGGTTGAGCTCGGCAGCGTGATCTTCGCGGCGAACCAAGGCCCACACTTCGGCGACGCGCGCCAGGTGCGCGGCGTAGAGGCTGCCGATCGCACCGCAACCGATGATGCAAACTTTCTTCATCCCGTCCCTAAACCCGCTTCTCCAACGTCACTGACTGAGCGAGCTGTCCGCCTTCCCGATACTTGAGCGAACGGAAAATGCTGTTGGCGTTGTTAAAGGATTCGTTGATAAAGATACCTTGCCCAAACAACGCGTCCTGCAATGTCGCTGAAATCGTGTGGATCGGACCTGCGCCGCCCTCCCCCATGCCCTTTGCGCCACTGTAGGTGAAGGGCGAAGGTGTCGAAATGTGTCCATATTTAATGTTGGGAATATTCATGGATGTTATCGGCGTGTAGTCGCTGAACGTACTGGTCAGCATGTTGCCGACCGCATCGTAGACGCAGTTCTCCATCAGCGCGGCGCCAATGGCATGAGCCGTCGCGCCATAGACCTGCCCTTCCACGATCCGCGGATTGATGGCAACCCCGCAATCTTCCACCGCAACGTAGTCGAGAATCTTGGGCACGAAGGTATCGCGATCCACCTCGATCACTGCGATGTGCAATTGTGAGGAATAGGTTAGGGTGAGGTTGCCATACTTCTTTTCTTTGTCTGGCACCTTGAAATTGGCGCGCCAGATGTAGCGGCAGTTGAGCGTGACGTCTTGCAGTTCCGGAGAGAGCACGGCGCTATTCACGTTAACAATGTTCGCCAGACCCCAGTAGTTGATCGACTTGCCGGTGCTCTTGGCCTTGACTTCCGGCCCCATCCCACCGGTTCCGAATTCCAGATCGTCTTCACTGGTTTTGAGCACAAACGCGGCCAGGCGCTTCATCTCGGCCTTAAGCTTCTGGGCGGCGCCGTGAACCGCCGACAGTCCTGAAACCACAAACTGACTCGCGTAGGTTCCGGACATGCCGGTATGCACGTTGCGCTCGGTATCGAAGCCGGTGCGGACGGTGATCATGTCCGGGGAGATGTTGAGCACATCGGCGACGACTTGCGCCGCCACCGTCTCATGTCCCTGACCCTGCGGGCAGGAGCCCACGGCAACCACGACTTCGCCATAAATATCCAGTTTGCAGTTCGCACCCTGCGAGTTGCCGGAAAAGGGCGCGTTGGGGTCGACGATCTGTGACTGTCCGAAATTGTTCGTTCCGGAATCGAGCGTGGTGCCGATGCCAATCCCGAACATGCGGCCTTCTCGCCGCGCCTCGGCCCGCTTCTTCTGCCAGGCGTCCCAACCAATCAGGTCTTTTGCAACTTCGAGCATCTTCGGATAGTTGCCGGAGTCGTACACGCACCCGTTGGGCGTGGTGTAAGGGAACTCTTCCGGGCGAATGTAGTTGCGCAGGCGCATTTCGTCAGGCGCGATACCGATTTCGTGAGCGCATATGTCCACGATGCGCTCCAGGAACCACAGGTGCTGCATGCGCGAGTAGCCGCGATTGGGGCCGACTGGGCACTTGTTGCTGACGGTCTGTGTGAACTCGATACGAGCGTTCTTGAAGCGGTACGTGCCGCAGAACACCTGGGAGTAAATCACACATCCCAGGGGTTCGTAGCGAGGATAAGCTCCGCAATCGTCAATATGCCGTGAAGCGATCGCGGTGATCTCTCCGTTCTTGTCGAGCGCGACCCGCGTGTCGCGGAAGGTGCGCTCGTTTCCGTGCGCGCTTGCAGTCATGTGCTCGGAGCGCGTTTCCACCCACTTCACCGGACGTCCGCCGGCTTTCTTTGAAGCCAGCGCGCACACCGCCATCTGCGGATAGCTGGTGATCTTGATGCCGAAGCTCCCCCCGATATCAGAGGTCTGCGCCCGGATGCGATCGATATGGACCATGAGGTGGGCAGCAATAAATTGAATGGCAAACGAGGGAAACGAATTATTACACCAGTATTGAATGCGATCTTCTTTCGGCTCCCACTGGCCGATCACGACGTTGGTCTCGAGAGGGGTCGAAGAGAAACGATGGAAGTGCATGCGGTCGATCTTCACCACATAGGCCGCCTCCTGAAACGCTTTCTCCACCTCGCCGAACTCCCAGATGCCAGTCCAGACCTGGTTTGTTCCCGCTTCTTCGTGAAGAATGCTTTTATTTAACAGCGCCTCCTCCGAGTCGACCACGGGCTCGAGCGGTTCGTACTCGACCTGCACCAGCTCGGCGGCATCATCGGCGAGGCTCGCAGACTCGGCAATTACCGCGGCTACTGGTTCCCCCTGGTAGCGGACCTTTTCGACAGCCAAGGGGAAGTCGCGAATCTTCTGCCCTTGGCCCGGCGCCATCTCGATGAAAGGCTGCGTCTGGGCGGCCACTTCCTTGCCGGTGATCGTGCACACGACACCAGGCAATGCTTCCGCAGCCGAGGTATCCACGCTGAGGACCCGGGCATGCGCATACGGGGAGCGCACGAAGCGGAGATACGTCATTTCCCGCAACTTGATATCGTCCACAAACTTGCCCCGGCCGCGCAGCAGCCGGTCTTCCTCTTTCCGAGGCAGCGAAGTACCTACCCAGGTCGGTCCGTTCTTAATCGCTTCAGTCACGCTATTAGTACCTCCATCTTCGACGGCAGAAATGCCTGCCCCACACATCTACGCCAAAGCCGCCTGCAATCCATCGATTAATTTTTGAATCGACTTCTTACCCAGCGGCTCGATCAGCCCGCCGGCCACCGAAGTCAGCCGGCCGAAAAGCTGGGCTTCGCCCTGCCAGTTCACCTTGGTGCCGAGTACGGTTACGAGCGCGGTTCCGTCCGTGGCTCCTTCTGCGGGTCCTGCCGCGGCTCCTTCTGCGCTTCCGCCCGCGATCGGAGACAGGTCAAAACCGGCGACCATGGTGACGTTTCCACCGGCGACGGATCCCTGTCCTTTATATTGCGCGCGCCGAGGATGATCGCTCTCGGACAGTTCCAACTTCACGTGCGCAGTGCCTTTAATATAGGAAATGCCCACCTTCACCTTCACCGTAAAGTGCGTTGCATCTTCCACCGAGACTCCCTGAAAATCCGGCAGCAGCGGCGCAAACCGGTTCGGATCCGTCAGGAACTCATAAACCTCCTCAGGTCTCTTCTTGACCTCGAACTCACCGGAGAACTTAATCGCCATCTCAAACTCCCTTCATGTTAAGGCCCGCTTGCCGAATGGCCTTGAAAACGTTCATGTACCCGGTGCAGCGGCAGGTGTTGCCGCCGATCGCTTTGCGGATTTCCTTTTCGCTCGGCTCGGGGTTGTGCGCGAGCAACTGATGGGTGGAGAGCAACAAACCGGGCGTGCAGTAGCCACACTGCAGGCCGTACGAATCGCCGAAAGCTCTTTGAATCGGATCAAGCTTGCCATCTTTTTCCAGGCCCTCAACGGTCGTGATCTCCGACCCGTCAGCTTGCACCGCAAACACCGTGCAGGACTTTATCGCCAGTCCGTTCATCAGCACGGTGCAAGCGCCGCAGTACGTCGTGTCGCAACCGACGTGCGTGCCGGTGAGGTCGCACGTCTCCCGCAAAAACTCGACCAGCAACAAGCGCGGCTCGACCTGACGCGGGTAGGCCTTGCCGTTCACCTTGATATTGATGGCGACTTTTTCCACGATCTCTGTTTCAGGCATAGAGATGGGCCCCTTCCACTTTTTCTCCTCGAGCGCGGCGTGCGGCAATCTGAATGGCTCGCTTTGCCAGAGCTACGATGAGTTGGCGCTTGTATTCCGCCGATCCTCGCATGTCAGACTGGGGATCGGCGGCAGCACGCGCGGCTTCGGCGGCAGTGGCCACTGTTTTGTCGTTCAGGATCTGTCCGCGAAGCGCCGTCTCGGCCTCGGTGGCGCGGATGGCGGTCAGACCGACGCAGCCGAGAGCAATCGCTACATCCTCACAAACGTCCCCCGCCAACTTGAGTTGCACAGCCACACTGGCGCTCGGATACACAGGAGCGGCCCGCTTAAAGGCAAGATAGGCTCCGCCGCTGCCCTTAGGCGGAATCTTCACTACAACTTCGGTTACAAGTTCTTCGTGAGCGAGCGCGGTGGTGTAGGCGTCTGTGACGAAGTCGCTCAGAGCGATGGTACGCGTGCCGTTTGCACCGAGGCAGTGAACGGTGGTGTCCAGCGTGATCAAGGCATTGGCCCAATCGCCGCTCGGATCGGCTTCCGCCAGCGATCCGCCGATGGTGCCCTGGTTTCGCACTTGCACGTCGGCAATCCCGGCGGCGCAGTCGTGCAGCACCGGAATCCTTCTCGCCAGCGCGGAGTGCTCGATCTCGGAGTGACGGGTCATCAATCCGAAATGCATCGCTCCCGAGTCTTCTTTAATAAAGGAGGTGCCCGGGATGAAGCTCAAGTCCACCAGGTGCTCGGGGTTGGCGAAGCGGAACTTGAGCAACGGAATCAGACTCTGTCCACCGGCAAGAAACTTTGCGTTCTTGCCGAGCTGGCCGAGCATGGTGACCGCTTCTTTCAGCGATCCCGCCCGGTGATAGTGAAATGATCGCGGATACATTGTGATTCGTCTTTCCTGTTTGAACGAGTATGTCTACCCAGCCCCTAGGGGCGTCTTATTTCCAGAACTTACGGCGTCGCTAAAGCGATGCCCCGATACGAATCTAACTTGCACCTCGAACTGTTAACCCGTTGTACCCGGCCGGGCAAATCCCCAAGCCGTCGCCGCCAACGCGGCGATGATCAACCCGGAGCCGACCACAGCCAGAGCCTTCCAGACTAATGCTCCATGATGATACGTCTGAAGAATGATCGCCAGCGGGAATAGCGCGCTGCCCGCCAACAGAGAAAATGCAACCAGTTGCCGAATTCCTTCGCTGAAGTTCACCCGTTCAAAAATTACGCCCAGCACGATCATGAGCGTGGCGAGTCCAATCCAGTGGGAGTGAGCATCCACCTGGCGAACATAATCGTACTTGGTTTCGCCATACTGTTCGAGCGCCGCCTGGGACTCCCCAGCATTACGGCTGGCCGCTGCGGCAAAAGACTGTGAGAGTGACCCTCCCATGTGGTCGAGCGTCTGGTGCTCCACCAGAAGCGCATATTGCAGCCCGTAGAGCATGCCCAAGGCGGCGAAAGCCATCCCCCCGAGAATCAGAAGTTTGCGCGATCCCGTCATCATGCACCCTCCGCGGCATCGGCCTCTGCAACATCGGTCTCTGCCACATCAAGGCCGCCGGAATAACGCAAGATGCCGACCAGCATTCCAACCAGGCTAACCATGACCATCAGGCCGCCGATGTCGGCGATACCTCCGGCAAGCATTCCGAGTTTCAACTCCAGGAGCACGAACACGGGTAGAATCACCGAGCCCCCCAGCAGCAACTTCACCCACCGCCGTTTCCATTTTTCTGAGAGGAACACCAAGGGCTGGACGAACGAAAGCAGCATCGCCAGCAAACCAAATTCGATAATGTGCGAGTGCGCAGCGATGTTCACGGCTCGTGCGCCGGCAAGATTGCCGAAATTATTGATCTCCGCTGTGGCGGCGTCAAGGTTTCCCACGGTGGCAGCGCTGATCAAACGTTGCAGGATCGCGGTCTCCATCCGCTCGTGCTCGTACAGCAGAGCGCCAGAGTAATACGCGCCATGCAGCAGGCCGAGCAAGACCAGAATCGTCCCGCCGGTCAGGAGCGCGCGCCGCGACATGCTGTCTTCGTCGCCAAGTTCGGGCTCGCTCAGTTGGCGGCTGCGTACATACTTCCAGAAACCCCACGCTTGCAGGATGAGAACAAGGGTCAGCAAGGCTCCGGCAGAATCAGCTAGCACGCTTGCCCAGCCAATTGTTGAAAACGGGCTGCCGCTGAGCCCGATGTAGTGAATCAGAAAAATCCCAACCGGCAAAAGCACTCCGCCCGCGATGAAGAGAGCCGCCAGGGATTTTTTCGTTTGCCGGGAGAGCGCGATGTACGGCTGCACCAGCGCCAATAGCAGCGCCAGGTAGCCCGCACCAATTATGTGAACGTGGGCGTCCACCTTGGTGCCACGATCCTCCAGCACGTTCCCCAGATGACCGAACCATTCATTCACCGCCGCGGCATTTCCGGCAGCGATGGCGCGAGAGGCTGCGCTGAGCGCTTCGCCTTGCCGGGCGGCGTTCTGGTGGAGGATGAAAACGGCAAAGATGTCGCCAAACAGAAGTCCGCCGGCAATTAGAGCGATACCACCGAAAATGTAGAGCCGGCGTGCGCTCAGTGGCGCAAAACCAGCCGCCAAGGTGGGTGCCAAACTCGCACTGTCCGGGAAGGGTCTGGGAATCGCTGGCATTAGTCTCTCATTCGTTCTATCTTGCGGTACTGGCTGCGGAAATACGGCGGCTCCCATCCCGAACCGGACGAACCACCAAGGCAGCCCGTCCGGCAAAATGGCCCGCTACCACGTTACCCGCAGTGCAAGCTGAATCTGGCGCGGGTTGAATACTGCGCTCGGCGCTCCGTAGGTTGGATTGGGCGAACCCTCACGATAGAACGCTGGCGCTCCGGCACAACCTGGTGCACCCGGATCCGGCCCGCAGAAGTCCGCCGCTCCATAACTTGTGTTGAAGTAGCGAACGTTAACCGTGTTCAGCAAGTTGAAGGCTTCCGCCATGAATTGGAGATGCATCCTCTCATAAAGTGGGAAGGTGCGCTCCAGGCGAACGTCGACGGTCTGCAGTGAATCCCCCTTGAAGGTGTTGCGCGGGTCGCTGCCGACCCGGTCATTATTTCCGAAGACGTCGCCATTGGCGTCAAAACCGGCATATTTGGTGAAGTACTGCGGCGACTGCAGGGTCACGATCGTGCTGAAACTGAAGTCGCGCAAGTACGCATTCCAGGTCTTGGGGCTGGAGAAGATGGCATTGCCGACGAAGCGGTTCCGCACATCGTCCGCGGAATTGGCACGCTCCGCGGCGAAGCTACCATTGTTACTGTCCTGCGGAATCAGGACGAAGCTGGGGTTCGGACCGTCATCGATGGAATGCGACCAGGCGTAGCTGATGTTAAACGAAACATTGTGTGTCATCCGCTTGCTCATGTTGATGAGCAGACCGGTGTAAACGGAATCCCACCCCGACTTGGCTTCAAAGAAGACGCTGTATTGCGGATCGCGGAAACCCGGAATTGCGTTGATGTGGGGCACGTTCGGAATGACGAATTGCGAAGGGTACGGCGTACAGTCGGTCGGTGCAACCCCGGACTCACCGAAGTCGAAATAGACGTTCTTGCAGTTCGCCTGCCCCTTGGAGTCATAGACCTTTACCGTGCCGCTGGGGTCAGGCTGATTCACGTTGTAAAAGCTGCCGAGGTGTACTCCTCGCAGATAAACTCCGGTGACGCTCAACACCGAGTCCTTGAAAGGCTGGAACTCGAGCGAGGCGCTGGTCTGAATGCCATACGGGTTCTGGCTGTTTTGATCGAACCGTACGATGGTCGCGTCTTGCAGGAATCCGCAGCCCGCCAGCGTGCCTGCGGGGGCCAAAGGGCCACCGGATGGGCAGTCAAAAGGCGTTCCGTTCGGGTAAGTGGCTTGCGTGAGCAAGGCGTTGAGGCCGTAATTCATAATGAATGGGGAGCTGGCAAAACTAAAAAGGCCAGTGTTCGCATTCAGACCATTTTCAAATGGACGCCCCGGGTAGGCGGATTGTCCTCCGCAGGAAGGCGCCTGGCACATGAGCAGGGGTGATGGAATGATCCCGTGGAACAGCCCGAAACCGGCACGGAACATGACGTCGCGTGACGTTCCTAGTCCGTAGGCTAGGCCAACGCGCGGGTCAATGTTCTTCCACTGCGTATTGAGAACTCCGGAAGGCCACCTCTCAAATTCCCACCTCACTCCGCCATTTAATGTCAAGTTCGCAGAGGCGCGCCACTTATCCTGAATGTAAAAGCCGCTGTAGGTGTGGTCGAGCGTGTCCGAGGATTGGTCACGGATAGCTTGGGAAATCGCACCTCCGTGATACACCGCCGTTCCTCCCGCCAGAGATGTCTCGTCGAAGAGCGGGGTCGTAGTAGTGCTGAAACGTTGGAAGAAGATCACGAACGGATCGGGGCATGAAACTCCTGCCGTGCATCCTGCTGCGCCATCCGTGCCGAGAAAAGCGGGGAGGTTCGAAAAGTCTGCCTCGAACGGATAAAACAGCGGGAAGGATTCGTAAGTGCCGACGCGATCAAAGTTGCCGCCGAAGCCGATGGTGTGGTTCGACAGGTTATGCGTCATGTTGTCGACCAACTCGAAGCGCGACTCGCGGTAAATATCCGGGTTGCCCCGGTTGACACCGACGGCAAACGTATTGGCGACTTCCAGGTGCGGCTGGGTGGAAACAACCGGGAAGTCGAAGGTGCGGTGCGCATACTGCATACGCAGGTCGTTCACCCACGATGAGGAAAACACCGTCGTCAAACCGCCGGCGAGCGACTGGTCCGTGATGTAGTTGTTCTTGAATGCCGACGGCAGGTCGAAGCCATTGTTCAGAGGCGACTGGTTGCTCAAGCGGTCGTCATTGATGAAATAACGGACAAAAAGGTTACTGCGGCCGAAATTCTGATCCAGCCTAACCAGACCGTTGTCCGTGTTTCCGTTGCGCAGTACAAACAGGTTTTCGGGCGCCAGGCCGAATACCGTCGTCTTGACGTTGTTAATCGCCGAAAGGTTGTTCAGCACCACCGAATTGTAGGTGGGCGATTCGGTGCGTCTCTGCCCTTCGTAATTGGCAAAAATGAATGTCTTGTCTTTTTTGACAGGTCCGCCGATGGCGCCGCCAAACTGATTTTGCCGCAGCACATTGAAGTGGGGCGCCGCGAGAATGCTGGTGGCGTCCATTGCGTTATTCTGCAGATAGTCATAAGCCGAACCGTGCATGTCATTGGTGCCGCTCTTGGTGATGATGTTTACGATGCCGGCGGTGGCTCGTCCAAATTCCGTGGTGTAGTCGGTGTTGATGACGCGAAACTCCTGCACCGACTCTTGTGGCGGCGTGCCACGCTGAATGCCCGAGGCGGTCGAGATGTCATCGGCGCCGTCGACGGCGATGAAATTGTAGTGAATATTCTGGCCGGCGAAGGAGAGCTTGGTGACCGGTTCCACGATGACGTCGGTGCTGCCGGAGGTGGTGTTTCCGATGGTGACGCCGGGCGCGAGCAACGCGAAATCAATGAACTCCCTTCCGTTAACCGGAAGGTCCTCGATTTGTCGCTGATTAATGACCTCGCTCACCATGCTTCGAGTGGGCTCAGCAACTTCGCCAACGTCCTGCACCTCGACCTGGGTTTGCACCTGGCCCGGAGCCAGCGCGAAATCCACGGTGCCTGACGCGCCCAGATCCAGGTGAATCTTCTTGGCGGATTTTTGGAAACCCTGTTTTTCGACATCGACGGTGTAATCGCCAGCCGGAAGCCCGCCGATCTGATACTCGCCCACCGCATTGGCCGTGACCGAGCGCTTCAAACCGGTGGCCGCATTCAGCACGGTAACCGTCGCTTCTGGAATCACCGCGCCGGTGGTGTCGGCGACCCGTCCCTGGAGCGTGCTGTTAATGGCTTGGCCTCCCAGCCAACTCGACACGGTCAAAAACAGCAGAAGGCTGATGACCGCTCCCAAGCGACGGCGATGGAACAACGAGGACTGAACGGAGCCGGGCGTTCCGGCATCGGATTCCACAACGTATTGAACGACCATCGAATTCCCCCCTCGCAAATTTGTTGTTATTTCTCAGGCAGCTACTGAGCCGTCCCCACCCCTCGTGCCGCATGCGCGAGCAGGATCTGAGTCAGCCTCGATTCGGAGTCCTCGAGATGCTGCTCCAGTACAGCGGCACACTGCTTAAGCTTTCCCCTAGTGAGCAATTGACACATCTCCAGGTGGACAGGAATCAGTACGCCGGGATTGTCATGGCTCCGGTCCACCAACACCATGCCGACACGCAGTTCGCCAAGCATGTTCTTGTAAAACGAATCCAGCCGCTTGTTGCCGTGGAAGCGGATCAGCAGGCTGTGAAAATGAAGGTCGTGGCTGACAGCGCGGGACCAGTTCCGGTCGTGCGCGGCTAGTTCGTATTCTTCTACCGCGCTGCAAATTTCCTGCAACAAACCTGGGTCTGGACGGCGTGCCGCGAGCACCGCGGGCAACTCCAGCATCCGGCGCAACTGGTAGATCTCCTGCACATCGCGCAATGAGAGTTGCGAGACCGCAGCGCCCCGATGTAGGCTGCGTCGCAACAGACCTTCGAGTGACAAGATCCGGATCGCCTCCCGCATGGTGTTGCGGGAAACGCCCAGGGACGAAGCCAAGGGCAATTCTTGAAGCTGGGTGCCGGGCCGGAACTCGCCCTCGAGAATGCGCTGGCGGAGAAGGGTGGCCACCTGATCCGCTACACTTTCACGGTTGATCTGAGTCCTATCCATGCGGAGAAATTGTCGTCCGGCTGACGGGCGGAATTCTCCTCCTAATTGTTCACGTTGTCAAGTGTTGAAATGTTTTGTTGAAATGTTCACCACTTTGAGGTATGTTGCAGGATCGGAAGTGGACCGTACGGTCTGTTTCTTGGGCGCGGCGTGCATTGCACTCCGACCATATGCGCAAGAATAGTAATGAAGATAGAATCGCCTTGGCAAAGAGCGTCCTGCAGGCGGCGATGCAAACTCCGCCGGCTCAGGCTGCGGTGGAGGGGCCATGATTCTGGTTCCCGTAAAAAACCTCGTCGACGCCAAGCAGCGGCTCTCTCCTATTCTGAGTCCGCAACAACGTTTTGCGCTGGCGCAAGCGATGTGCGAGGACGTGCTGCAAGCGCTGGCGCACTGGCAAAGCCGGCCCGCTGTTGCGGTGGTCACCAATGATTCGTTTGCGCGCGACTTGGCGGCGCGTTTCAATTTTGAGGTCGTTGCGGACGACAACTCCGGAGAGACCAGCGCCATCGAGATGGCCACGGCGGTGTGCAGAAAGCGTGGAGCAGACAGCACCCTGGTGGTTCCGGCAGATATTCCTTTGATCGACAAGTCGGAACTGCAGAAGATCGTGGACAGCGCACCTTCCGGTGGCGCGGTGCTGGTGCCGGACGCGGCGGGGCGCGGCACGAATGCAGCCTGGCGAGCTCCGGGTGATTTGTTTCCGCTTCGCTTCGGCAACGATAGCTTCCTGCCGCACCTGGCCGCGGCGAAGGCAACGGGCCTGCCTTGTGTTGTACTCGAACTGCCGGGCATCGCGCGGGATGTCGATCGTCCCGAAGATCTCCGCGAACTGGCGGCTGCCAGCGGAGAGCGGCGATCGCAGAAGCTGGTGCGGAGCTGGAACCTCGGCGGGCGGATTCAGGCCTGACATGGCCGGATCTAGCATGGGGTCCGGGGTCGCTAGGCACGCGGGTAAGCGTGCGGCTGGGGAAATTCGCATTCTTCCGGTCGCCGTCAGTGGAGAAATCCGCGCCGGAGAATCGCTGTGCGCACGGTTGTTGGCGGCGGCGCGCAGCCTGGGGCTGCGCTTTCGGGATGGCGACATCCTGGTGGTGAAGCATAAAGTTGTGTCGAAGGCGGAAGGCGCGCTGGTCGCGCTCGATGAGATCCGGCCCTCGGCGGCTTCGCGGGCTTGGGCTCGGCGCTACGGGCTCGATGCGCGCGTCTGTGAATTGGCGCTGCGTGAGAGTCGTCGAATCGTGCGGCGAAAGCGCGGTGTGCTGATCACCGAGACGAAGCATGGCTTCGTTTGCGCGAACAGCGGCGTGGATGTTTCGAACGTGGATGGTGGGCGGCACGCGGCGTTGCTGCCGGTGAATCCGGATCGTTCCGCGTCGAAGTTGCGGCGGGAGTTGAAGAAGCAGCTTGGGATCGAGATCGCGGTTATCGTCAGCGACAGTTTCGGGCGTCCATGGCGGGAAGGCTTGACGGAAGTGGCGATTGGCGTCGCCGGGATGCGGCCTCTGCTCGACTACCGCGGACGCCGCGATCCGCACGGATACTCGCTGCATGCGACGGTGGACGCGGTGGCCGACGAACTGGCTTGCGCGGCAGGGTTGGTCTGCGGCAAGCTGGCGGGCACGCCCGCGTGCATCATTCGCGGCTACTCTTACTACCGCGAAACTCGCATTGGAAGCGGTGGGGCGCGGGAATTGATCCGGCCCGCACGGAACGATCTTTTTCGCTAGGAGCTTTTCGATTGGAGAATGTTATGGCTTGGCAGGCTTCAGAACTCGAGCAATTCCCCGCACTGACCTGGGACGAGATCGCACCACAAGCTTCCCCGCCGATTCGCGCCGCCTTGGAGCGTGTGCTGGAAACACAAGACGGAGCATGCCTGAGGGACGAGGAGCGCTACGTCCTGGCGAACTGCGATGGGGCAAACTGTAATGGTGCGGATTTGCTCGCACTTCTGGTCGCCGCGGATATCCTTCGGCGCGAACTGGTTGGCAACATCGTCAGCTACGTGGTCAACCGCAATATCAATTTCACGAACATCTGTTTCGTGGGTTGCAAGTTTTGCGCGTTCAGCCGCGGGCCGCGAGAAGCCGACTCCTACTTTCATTCGCTCGAAGAAATGGGGCGCAAAAGTAAAGAAGCGTGGGAACTGGGCGCTACCGAAGTCTGCATTCAGGGCGGCCTGCCGCGCGATCTGCCGCCGTTTTATTATCGCGACATTCTGCGCGCCGTGAAGAATGCCGTGCCGGGCATGCACATCCACGCCTTTTCTCCGATGGAGATTGTGTACGGCGTGGAACTGACCGGCATGACCCTGCGCGACTATCTCATGATGCTGCGCGATAACGGATTGGACACGCTGCCGGGCACGGCGGCCGAGATTCTGGATGACGAAGTGCGTAATGTACTGTCGCGCAACAAACTTTCGTCGGCGCAATGGCAAGAGGTGATCCGCACCGCGCACGCTTGTGGCATCCCGAGCACTTCGACGCTGATGTACGGGCACAGGGAAACACCCGGTCACTGGGTAAGGCAATTGTCCTTGTTCCGGCAGATTCAGGCTGAAACCGGCGGCTTCACCGAGTTCGTGCCGCTTGGCTTTGTGCACCAGAACACGCTTTTGTTCCAGCAGGGACTGGCGCGCACTGGGCCAACGCTCGCCGAACATCTCAAAATTCACGCGCTCGCCAGAATACTGCTCGCCGGCTCGATTCATAACATCCAGGTCTCGTGGGTGAAGCTGAACCGTAAACTTTCGCAGCTTTGCCTGCACGCCGGCGCCAACGACTACGGTGGAACGCTGATGGAAGAAAACATCTCGCGTGAGGCCGGAGCAACCGCGGGCCAGTACACCAGTCCGGAAGATTTTCAGGCGTTGATTCTCGGGATCGGGCGCATTCCGGCGGAGCGCAACACAAAATATTCGCGCATGAAAATCAAGCTGCCCGTCGAGGCGCTTTCTTCGGAGGCCTCCTTCGAGCCCGCGCTGGTTGCGGAGTTCGCATGAAAGATCACATGAACTCCCGCCTGAGCCGGGCCATCGCCGTCATCGGCGGTACCGGCCCGGCTGGTACGGGCCTCGCGCTGCGTTGGGCGCGCGCGGGAGAGACCGTCATCATCGGCTCGCGTGATGCCGCGCGGGCACAGCAGACGGCAGAAGCAATCCGTAAGCGGGCGGGCGCAAACAGTCAGGTTTCCGGGCTGGAAAATTCGGCCGCCTGCGTCGCCAGCGATCTGCTGGTGCTCACCGTTCCCTTCGAAGGGCAGGCGGCGCTGCTGAAGCAACTGAAGCCTGCGATTCGTCCGGGCAGCATTCTGATTGATGCCACCGTTCCGCTGGCTGCGAGCGTGGGCGGACGCGCCAGCCGCACCATCGGCGTGTGGCAAGGTTCGGCGGCGCAACAGACGGCGGAACTTGTTCCTAAGGGCGTTTCCGTCGCGGCGGCATTCCAGAACGTTTCGGCGGACGTGCTCAACACAGACGATGACGTGGATTGCGACGTCGTCGTATGCAGCGATGATCCCAATGCCACGCAGGTTGCTATGGAACTCGCGGCGAAGATCGCGCGCGTGCGAGCGATTGATGGCGGGAAGCTTGAGAACGCGCGCATTGTCGAGCAAATCACCGCGCTGCTGATCGGGCTCAACATCCGGCACAAGGGGCACGGCGGAATACGGATCACTGGGCTGCCCGACGGCGCGTACAAAACCGGGCTGGTTACGCGGTAGTGTGCGTTCCGCGTCAGCGAAAATGGGACAGTGACGCTGGTAGAGTCAGCAGCGGGTTGGTGTAAGGATGGGTGTCACAAAGGTAGACCACAAATGGGATAATTTTGGGCTGTGCTGTGTCAATAGCAGACCGTCGGGAGTGCTCCTGGTGAAAATCGTTTCACAGTGCCGCGAACAAGCCGGACGGGTGTAGTATGGTGCCATTTTCGAGACTAAGAAAGAAATTCCAGCTCATTATTAAGGAGAAAATGCGATGTCCATTAAGCAACTAATTTTGATGTTTACTGCTCTGTTCGTATTCACCTGCACTGTCGCTGCGCAGGACCAAACACAGGGCCAAACAGAGAAAACCATAAAGCATGTCCCTATCCAGTCCACGTCGCCTGTATCCGGCAAAGAGATGTACACGGCATACTGTGCCGCTTGCCATGGAACGGACGGCAAAGGCGGAGGTCCTGCGACCAGTGCGCTGAAGATTCCTCCCACCGACCTGACCCTGCTGAGCAAGAACAACGGAGGGAAATTTCCCTCGATGAAAGTCTCTTCCTCCATCCGCAACGAATCCGCGGTTCCCGCGCACGGATCCAGGGAGATGCCGGTGTGGGGAGCGTTGTTTTGGAGCGTGAGTGGTGGGCACGAGACTGAGGTGCAGCAACGCGTGGTAAACCTCACCAAATACATCGAATCGCTGCAAGCGAAGTAGGCGGCCTGCTGAGCATCTGTGGATCCGGCGCTGAGCCTCTCAGGGCACAAGCGCCGGCTTGTAACCCGTTGCTCGTCGGTCGCAGAAGTGACCTTGCGCGGGAAACGTTACACAACAGGGCTGCGGAGGAATAGAGCGCCAGAAACCTGTCTTCCAGTTCTTTTACCTGCTGACTTTGTGGGGTGAGACGTAATGCCGGCCATCAAATTTCGTGGTGTGGACTTCATCGACTTCGACACGTTGCTGGATGACGACGAGCGCCTGGTGCGCGACACGGCGCGCAAGTTTATCGAAGACAATCTCGTGCCGATCATTGAGGAATGCAATCGAGCCGGCCGCTTCCCGCGCGAACTGGTAAAGCCGATGGCCGATCTCGGATTCTTCGGCGCCTCGCTCAACGGCTACGGCTGCGCCGGCATGTCGAACGTCGAATACGGACTGGTCACGCAGGAACTGGAACGCGGCGATTCCGGCGTGCGCTCGTTCGTCAGCGTGCAGTCGGCGCTGGTGATGTATCCGATTTACACCTTCGGCAGCGACGAGCAGAAAAATACCTGGTTGCCCGCGATGCAGAAAGGCGAAAAGCTCGGCTGCTTCGGATTGACCGAGCCCGACTTCGGATCGAATCCGGGCGGCATGAGAACGCGCGCGAAAAAAGTTGGCAAAGAGTATGTGTTGAACGGCGAAAAGATGTGGATCACCTCGGGCAGTATCGCCGACGTCGCGGTGATCTGGGCCAAGGTCGAAGATGAGGGCGACAAGGTGCGCGGATTTCTGGTCGAGACCGACCGCCCTGGGTTCAAGGCCGACGACATTCACGGCAAGTGGTCGCTGCGCGCTTCGGTGACTTCAGGCTTGTCGCTGCAGGATGTGCGCATCCCGGAGTCGAACCTGTTGCCGGGATCGGGCGGATTGAAATCTCCGCTAATGTGCTTGAACCAGGCGCGCTATGGAATCGCCTGGGGCGCGGTCGGGGCGGCGATGGCGTGCTACGACTGCGCGCTGCAGTATTCGTTGTTGCGAAAACAATTCCGTGATCAGCCCATCGCGTCGCATCAACTGGTGCAGGAGAAACTTGCCTGGATGATCAGTGAGATCACGAAGGCGCAGTTACTCGTGCTGCAAGTCGGCCGGTTGAAAGACGCCGGAAAAGTGCAGCACCAGCACATCTCGATGGCGAAGAGAAACAACGTCTGGATGGCGCTCGAGTGCGCCCGGCTATCGCGAGATATCCTCGGGGCAAACGGCGTGGCCGACGATTATCCCATCATGCGCCACCTGATGAACCTCGAAAGCGTAAAAACCTACGAGGGCACGCATGATATCCACGCGCTGATTATTGGGGCCAGCGTGACCGGAATTGACGCGTTCTAAAGGAATCGGGTCCCCCAGTTCTCGGCAAATACGGTGTGCTGCATAGCGAAGCGTCCGGCAAAGCGCTTGTCTTCTCCTTTGCGATGGCCGATGGCCAGGAGTGCCACAACCCGAACCTGGGATGGAATGCCCAGCGTCGCTTTGATCTGGTCTTCGTAAAATCCTTCCATGGGCGCGGTGTCGTAGCCGAGCACTTCGGCCATCCACATCATGGTTGTGAAGGCGATCATGGTCTGCCGGTTGGCCCACACCGCGAAATCGGGCGCTAATCCGGCGGCGGTGCCCGGAGTGGAACCGAAGAAACCGGCAATGTTCTTGCGCATGCTGGCGTAGCGAGCCTCATCGCCGTAGCCGTGTTGCTGGGCAAGACGGATGATCTCGTCGAGATCCCCGTTGCGCCACCCTTCCAGATCGGCGCAGGCCACGACCACCACTGGAGCCTCTTCCACCTTGGGCTGCTTCATGGCCGCCTGCCGCAAGCGCGCGCGCTGTTCAGCGTTGCGCACCACCAAGAATCGCCAGGGCTGGAGATTGTAGGCACTGGGAGCGGAGAGTCCCGCCTCAAGAATTTTCTTGAGGTCATTCTCCGGCACTGCATCGGGCAAGAAACTAGGCGTGGCTCTGCGCTCCTTGATGGCCTGGGAGAGTGTCTTCTCGGGGCTGGCGCCGGATGCGTGCGTCATGTTTTTATTTCCAACCTCAGTCTCTCTGCCCCCCAAGGGTTCAGATCCCTTTCAGTCCGCACCCGGTTGACCTTTGAATTTCTCGCGCAGACCTTTTCGTTCCAAACGTGGAATGACCTCATCGCGAAAATAAGGAAACTCTTTTACGTAGTCGACAAAACTCAGGGTGGTACCGGCAAACCCGGAGGCGGTAATCTTTTCCATTTCTTTCACGATGGTGTCGGGGTCGCCGACCAGCGGATAGGTGCCGTGTCCGGCGGCGAACCGATCGCGCAGCATTTGCAGCGCCTCCGCCGGGAACGATTGCGCGTGCATGCCTTGAAGCCGCATCAGGTTGTCGACCGCTCCCCAGTCGGCGTTGTCATGGGCATAGTAACGGTAGTAGTCCTCGGCCTCTTTCTTTGTTGGGCGGCAAACCGCGTGACACAATGTGAAGACGCCGGTACTTCGCCCCAGCTTGGCAGAGTTTTCTTTGATCGCATCAACCTCGGTTTTTGATTTCTCCAGATCGACGGAGATGGCGAACAGAAAGTCGGCATTGCGCGCCGCAAATTCGCGGCCCTCGCCCGATCCCGCCGCGTTCATGATGGGCGGAACCCCGTCATAGGGACGGGGGAATCCGTACACCCCTTTCAGGTGGTAAAACCTGCCGTTCCAATCGGACGGACCGTTGTGGTTCCAGATGGCCTTGACCACGTCGAACCACTCTTGCGCGAGGGCGTAGCGGTCGCTGTGCTTCTCCGGCAAATCGATGCCGAAGGCATCATACTCGGGCTTGTTCCACCCGGCCACGATGTTCAGCCCGAGGCGCCCGTGGCCGAGTTGGTCGGCGGTCGCGAGTTGCTTGGCGGCGACCACGGGATGAATGAACGCGGTGTGGACGGTGGCGAAGACATTGATCCGTTTCGTGTTCGCCAGCAGCCCGGTCGCCCACGTAAGCGTCTCCAGCACGCTGCCGTGGAAGTCGGTTTCACCGCCGTAACCGATCCAGCGCGCGATCGGCAGCAGGAATTCGATACCGGCTTCGTCGGCCAGCTGCGCCAGTCGGATGTTGTTGTCCCAGGAATTGACCCAGCGCTCGGGAACTTTTGTGACCGCCATACCACCCGAGCAATTCGGAGAAAAGAAGCCCAATTTCAACTTGTTGCTGTTCAGGATAGGAGACTGTTTTCCGCCCATGAAACCCCAACCGACCCGGTGCCAGGATTTTACGCAATTGATAACTGCGCATTATGCCTGAAAAGTAGAATTGTTCAAGGCTTCATATCGAGCCCTGCTAAGCGTAAACCCCAGGTGAGGCCGTCGAGACCCGCAGGCAAACTGCTAAAATGGGAAACTCATGATATCGGCCTCACCGTTCGGCACACCTAAACCGCCCCGCATGACGGTCGCCTGCGGCGGAGTTGACAACTGAATCTGGGCGGATCACGATTCGCAATCGATCGGGTGCTATGGCGCAAACTGCAAAACCGGTGCAGTTGAAGCCTCAAACCGTGGCGGCTTTTGATGAATATATTCGTGAGGCCGAAGCGGGGATGGAGCAGACGCTGCACGGCAAAAATCCATTCCTCTGGTCTGAAGTCAGCGCCGAGAGGGCCCAACTGGTCCGCGGAGGACAAGTTGTGGCGCAATTCTGGGCCGGTCAAGGGCCGGTCAAAGTGCCCAATGGTTTGATCCATGACTGGATCGCCGCCGTATTCATTCCTGCTACGAACCTCAAAAAGACCTTGGCGCTGATCCAGGACTACGATAACCACAAGAATATCTACAAGCCCGACGTGATTGCCTCAAGGTTAATAAGCCATCAGAACAACGATTTCAAAATTTACTTACGACTTCTCAAAAAGAAAATCATGACCGTGGTCCTCGATACCGATCATGACGTCCATTATCGTTCCCTGGACCGAACCCGCTGGACTTGTTACTCGTACACGACGCGGATTGCTGAAGTGGAGAATGCCGGAAGCCCGAAAGAGACAGTGCTGCCGCCCGATACAGGTTACGGCTTCCTCTGGCGACTGTATTCCTACTGGAGATTCCAGGAACGGGAGGGTGGTATGTACGTTGAGTGTCGAGCCATTTCACTAACGCGAGACGTGCCCTTCGGGCTGGGATGGGTCATCGAACCGATCATCCAGAAGCTCCCTCGGGAGTCGCTGATTAACACTCTTGAGGCTACACGCCAAGCGCTGCATGAAGAAGCGAAATAGTTCCTGTTCCCCCACACCCGTCGTTACGCCAGATCGAACTTCAGTTCTCCTAGCTTTTCCAGGCTGCAGGCAATCTTGTCGCCGGCTTTGAGCCAAACGTACTTCTCCTTGGGAACGGCCAACCCACCGACAACTCCGCCGAAGATCACTCCTCCCGGCGTGCCGGTGAAGATGATGTCTCCTGGCCGGAGGGAAATGCGGGCCGAGGTATATCTGATGATCTGGCTGCAGTTGTAGATCAGGTCGTTGGTGTTCGACGACTGGCGGGTTTCGCCATTGACCCGGCATTCCAGGTTCAGATTGTCGGGATCAACCTGCTCGGCGGTGACGAAATAAGGGCCCAAGGGGGCAAAGCCGTCCGAAGACTTGCCCTGCATCCACTGGCCGCCGGTTTCGAACTGAAGGTCGCGCGCACTGAAATCGTTGCCGGTCGCGTATCCGGCGACGCATGAAAGCGCGTCCTTCTCGCTGACGTCGCGCGCCTCCTTGCCCATCACGATGACCAGTTCGATCTCATAGTCGAACTTGGTCGCCACGGCCGAGGGCAACTTGAGGGTGCCGCCGTGCTGTAGCAAAGAGTTGTTGTACTTGTTGAAGAGCACCGGTTGCTTGGGAATGGGCATCTTGATTTCCTGCGCGTGCTTGCGATAGTTCAACCCCACACACACGATCTTCTCCGGGCGGATGACCAGCGGCCCATACTCGATGTTCTCTTCCTTGAGGAACAGCTTCTGCGCGGCGTTCGCTTGCATGGCGGCTCCAACCACCGCCTGCACGCTGGCGCCCTCCTCGCGCTGCAGCATGTCGTCCAGTGTGGCGGGAGAGTACAGTTTGAGAAAGCCTGCTGCTTCCTTGACGTCGAGAATGCCCTTGCTGGTCTTGGCTCCCAGGCGGTATTCGCCGTTGCGGCGCATGGTCAGCAAGGTCAGACCGCGCGCCAGGCCTTTCTTCTCCTGGCCTGCCGGCTTGGCAGGCTTGGTTT
>Ga0224558_1000348_pt1 | contig 53786 bp, 51 predicted proteins | sample 714S32024metaG_FD_180682 | JGI IMG/M metagenome (GOLD analysis project Ga0224558, IMG submission 180682) | Peat soil microbial communities from Stordalen Mire, Sweden - 717 S3 20-24 | ecosystem: Environmental > Terrestrial > Soil > Wetlands > Peat | place: Sweden: Norrbotten County, Stordalen... | reverse complement strand
TGCTGCCGGAGCAGGCCCAGCACGGTCTCCTTCATCCGGTCGTAGCTGCCGCTCTGCTCCTGGAAGCTCAGGATCTCCTGGCTGCCGATGTTGGAGGTCATGATCACGATGCTGTTCTTGAAGTTCACCACCCGGCCCTGACCGTCCGTCAGACGGCCGTCATCCAGGATCTGCAGCAGGGCGTTGAACACGTCCGGATGTGCCTTCTCGATCTCATCGAACAGGATTACGGAGTAGGGCTTGCGCCGTACCGCCTCGGTGAGCTGGCCGCCTTCCTCGTAGCCCACGTAGCCGGGGGGCGCTCCGATCAGCCGGGCGACCGTATGCCTTTCCATATACTCGGACATGTCCAACCGGATCGTATTCCGCTCGTCGTCGAACAACGCCTCCGCCAGGGCGCGGCACAGCTCGGTCTTGCCGACACCGGTCGGCCCCAGGAAGATGAAGCTGCCCACCGGGCGGTTGGGATCCTTGAGGCCGCTGCGGGATCGCAACACGGCGTCAGCCACCGCATGCACCGCCTCGTTTTGGCCGATCACCCGCTGGTGCAGGATCTCCTCCAGGTGGAACAGTTTCTCCCGCTCGCCTTCCATCAGACGGCTGACCGGGATGCCGGTCCAGCGGCTGACCACCCGGGCGATGTCCTGCTCGTCCACCTCTTCCTTGAGCAGCATGCTGCCCTTCTTCTTGCCGGCGATCTGCTCCTCTTCCGCCTTGAGCCGGCGCTCCAGTTCGTTCAGGCGCCCGTACTTCAGCTCGGCTGCCTTGTTCAGGTCATACAGTCGCTCTGCCCGCTCGATCTCCGTGCGCACCGCCTCGATCTCTTTCTTGATCTCCCGCAGGCGCGTGATCCCCTGTTTCTCCTCCTGCCACTGGGCCTTCATGGCGTCCGACTGGCCTCTGAGGTCGGCCAGCTCCTTCTGGATGTGCTGCAGATGTTCCTGAGAGGCCTGGTCGTGCTCCTTCTTCAAGGCGGCCTCCTCGATCTCCAACTGCATCGCTCGCCGGGTGATCTCGTCCAGGGCTGTGGGCATGCTGTCGATCTCCGTGCGCAGCCGGGCCCCGGCCTCGTCCATCAGGTCGATTGCCTTATCCGGCAGGAAGCGGTCGGAGATGTAGCGGTCGGACAGCACCGCCGCCGCTACCAGGGCGGCATCCTGGATGCGCACCCCATGGTACACCTCGTAGCGCTCCTTGAGACCGCGCAGGATGGAGACGGTGTCCTCCACCGAAGGCGGGTTGACCATCACTGGCTGGAAACGGCGCTCCAGGGCGGCATCCTTCTCGATATGCTTCCGGTATTCGTCCAGGGTGGTCGCTCCGATCGCCCGCAACTCGCCCCGCGCCAGCATCGGCTTCAGCAAATTGCTGGCGTCCATGGCGCCCTCGGCGGCACCGGCGCCCACCACCGTGTGCAGTTCGTCGATGAACAGCACGATGCGGCCCTCTGCATCGCCGACCTCCTTCAGCACCGCCTTCAAACGCTCCTCGAACTCGCCGCGGTACTTGGCGCCTGCTACCAGCGAACCCATGTCCAGGGCGATGATCCGCTTCTCCTTCAATCCCTCGGGCACGTCCCTGGCTACAATGCGCCGGGCTAGACCCTCCACGATGGCGGTTTTGCCGACACCCGGCTCGCCGATCAGCACCGGGTTGTTCTTGGTGCGGCGGGACAGGATTTCTATCACCCGCCGGATCTCCTCGTCCCGGCCGATCACCGGGTCGAGCTTGCCGTCGGCCGCCAGTCTGGTCAGGTCGCGGCCATAGCGCTCCAGGGCCTCGTAGGTGGCCTCCGGGTTCTCGCCGGTGACCCGCTGCGATCCCCGGATCGCCTTCAAGGCGTTCAACAGGCTGTTCCGGCTGATGTTCCGCCGGCGCAGCAATTCTTTGAGATCTTCCTCTCCCTCGTCGATCAGGGCGAGCAGCAGGTGCTCCACGCTCAAATATTCGTCCTTCAAGGATTCGGCTTCCTTCTCCGCCCGGGTCAGCACCCGGGCCAGGCTGGCGCCGAGGTGCAGCGAGCCCTCCGGGCCGTAGACCGCCGGGATCTTGCGCAATAAGTCATCCAGCCCCCGCTGGAGTGAGGGCAGGTCGGCGCCCGCCCCGGTCAGAGAGCGCCCCGCCAGGCCGTCATCCTGCCTGATCAGGGCAGCCAGCAGGTGCTTGGAGGTCACTTCCTGGTGATGCAGCTCGATAGCCAACTGCTGGGCTGCCGACAGGCCCTCCCGGGCCTTCTGGGTAAACTTGTTCAGGTCCATATGATTCACCTCGCTAAGAAAACGATCTTCACATATTCCTGTTCACCTCTTCAGGTGGTCCACCTCTGCCTCCAGCGCCTCAATCCGTTCCAGCAGGTCGATGATGATGGCTGCTCCGGGGATGTTGACGCCCATGGTCTGCCTCAGGCGCAGCATCCGGTAGACTCGCTGCAGTTGCCGCGGCCGGATGGTCTCCTCCCGGATCTCGACGACTCCCAACTCCTCCAGTATCTGCAGCAGTTCGGGGTGGATGTCCAGCTCACGTAGCGGCAGGCCTTCTTCGTCATCATTATGGTAATACCAGCGCACGATGCTCATGGCGATCCGCCACCTTTTCTTTTTGGAGTGATGAGCAATGCTCCTACTTTTTCCTGAGTTCTTTCAACTGTTGGTAAAGTTGCTTTTCCTCCTCGCTCAAGGTGGGAGGGATGTCGATCACCAGCCGGACGTATTCGTCGCCGCGCTGGCCGTCATTCGCGGGCAGGCCCTTCTCCCGCAGCCGCAATCTGATTCCGGTATGGCTGCCCGGGGGCACGGTCATGATCACCGGCCCGTCCAGGGTGGGCACCCGTACTTTGTCGCCCAGGGCCGCCTGGTCCGGCAGCAGCCTGACTTCCGTTTCCAGATCGCTGCCCTTCACGGTGTACACGGAATGGGGCAGCAGGCGCACTTTTAGGTAGAGGTCGCCCCTGGCACCGCCGCCGGTTCCCTCACCACCCTGGCCGCGTAGCCGGATGCGGCCACCGTCCCGGATGCCTGCCGGGATCTTAACCTCCAACGTCTTGGTGTCCGGGACCTGGCCGGTACCGCCGCAGCGTGGACAGAAGCCGCGCTCCTTGGTACCGGCGCCGCCGCACTCGGGACAGACCGCATCGGCGGATAACTGGATGGTCTTGTTGACGCCGCGGTAGGCTTCCTCCAGGGGCAGTTCGATCTCTGCCTCCACGTCCTGGCCACGCCGCGGTCCGTGGGCTCTGCGCCGCGTGCCTGTAGCGCCGGCGCCGGCAGTGGTATGCCCGAAGGCGCCGCCGCCGAACAGGCTTTCGAAGAAGTCGCTGAAGCCACCCGTGCTCTGGAATCCGCCCTCCCCGCCGGGGAAGTCCGCGCTGCTATAGAAACGCCCGTTGTTACCCCAGTCGGGTGGTGGCTGAAAGTCCTGACCGTTGTGCCAATTGCTGCCCAGGCGGTCGTACTTCGACCGTTTCTCCGGGTCGCTCAGCACCTCGTAGGCCTCGTTGATCTTCTTGAACTTCTCTTCGGCTACGGCCTTCTGCTTGCCCGTCGTATGCACATCGGGATGCCACTTGCGGGCCAGCTTCCGGTAGGCGCTCTTGATCTCCTTATCCGCAGCCTCCCGTTTGACGCCCAAGATCTCGTAGTAATCCTGAAAAGCTACCGCCATCTGCCCTCAAACCCCCAATTTCCCTGTGTTTCCACGATGACTACCCGCTCTAATGCCCCCCGCTTCCTTCAGTGTGGGAAAGCTGAAGCTTAGAACTCGTTGACAATCTATTTCACTTCATATTCGGCGTCCACCACGTCGGGCCCGCCCGGGTGCGCCCCCGGGGCGCCGCTGCCGGAGCCCTCCCCGGCGCCGCCTGGCTGTCCGCCTGTGGCGCTGGCGCCACCTGCGGCCTGGGCCTTCTTATAGGCGGCCTCCGACAGGGAGTAGGCCGCCTGCTGCAGGTCGCTCTTCAATGACTGGATCTTGTCGACCGGGGCGTTCTCCTTCAGGGCTGCCTTGAGGTCGGTTGCCAACTGCTCTACCCGGGCCTTCTCGTGCACCGGCACCTGGTCGCCCAGGTCCTTGAGCTGGCGCTCCACCTGGTAGACCAAGCTATCCGCCTCGTTGCGGGCCTCGATCTCCTGCCGCCGCTTCTTGTCCTCCTCGGCGTTCGCCTGGGCAGCGTTCACCATCCGGTCGATCTCGCCCTTGTCCAGGTTGCTGGAGCCGCTGATGGTGACCGTTTGCTCCTTGCCCGACGCCTTGTCCTGGGCGCTCACCTTCAGGATGCCGTTGGCGTCAATGTCGAAGGTCACCTCCACCTGCGGGATGCCCCGCTGTGCCGGCGGAATGCCGTCCAGCTTGAACTGGCCCAGCGACCGGTTGTCCCTGGCCATCTCCCGCTCGCCCTGCAGCACGTTGATGTCCACGGCCGGCTGGTTGTCCTCGGCGGTGGAGAAGATCTGGCTGCGCCGTACCGGGATGGTGGTGTTGCGCTCGACGACCTTGGTCATCACGCCGCCCAGGGTCTCCACGCCCAGTGACAGGGGAGTGACGTCCAGCAGCACCACGTCCTTGACCTCACCTGCCAGCACTCCGGCCTGGATGGCTGCTCCCACGGCTACCACCTCGTCCGGGTTGACGCTCATGTTCGGCGCTTTGCCGGTCAGATCCCGCACCAGCTTCTGAACCGCCGGCGTGCGGGTCGAGCCTCCTACCAGGATCACCTCGTCGAGCTCCTTCTCGGTCAGCTTGGCGTCGGCCAGGGCGGCCTTGACCGGACCCCGGCAGCGCTCCACCAGGTGAGCGGTCAGGTCGTCGAACTTCGCCCGGGTCAGCTTCATGTCCAGGTGCTTCGGACCGGTGGCGTCGGCGGTGATGAAGGGCAGGCTGACCTGGGTCTCCACCGTGGCGGAGAGTTCGATCTTCGCCTTCTCGGCCGCCTCGATCAGCCGTTGCAACGCCTGCTTGTCGGTGCGCAGGTCGATCCCGTAGTCCTTCTTGAACTCGCCGGCCAGATAGTCGACGATCTCCTTGTCGAAGTTGTCGCCGCCCAGGTGGGTGTCGCCGTTGGTAGACTTGACCTCGAACACGCCGTCGCCCACATCCAAGATCGAAACGTCGAAGGTGCCGCCACCCAAGTCGAACACCAGGATGGTCTCGTTGGCCTTCTTGTCCAAACCGTAGGCCAGGGCGGCCGCCGTCGGCTCATTGATGATCCGCAGCACGTTCAGGCCGGCGATCTTGCCGGCGTCCTTGGTGGCCTGGCGCTGAGCGTCGTTGAAGTAGGCCGGCACCGTGATCACGGCGTCCGGCACCTTCTCGCCCAGGTACTTGGAGGCGTCCTCAACCAGCTTCTTCAAGATCTGCGCCGAGATCTCCTCCGGGGAGTACTTGTTGCCGCGCACCTCGAAACGCACGGCGTCGTTCGGCCCTGACACCACCTGATAGGGGACGAGCTTGCGCTCTTCGCCCACCTCCGCGAAGCGGCGCCCGATGAAACGCTTCACCGAAAACAGGGTATTCTCGGGGTTCAGGGCTGCCTGCCGCTTGGCGATCTGGCCGACCAGGCGCTCCCCGGACTCCTTGAAGCCCACTACCGAGGGGGTCAGACGCGAGCCTTCGGCGTTCAGGATCACCTCGGGCTTGCCGCCCTCCATCACTGCGACGACCGAGTTGGTGGTTCCCAGGTCGATTCCTACTGATTTTGCCATTTTGAAAACCTCCTTTTATTTTACCACTTAAGCGGTTTGGGCTGGCGTTTTGCGTCTACACCCGCCTGATTGGCATACCGGCTCCGGCTGCCCGGAGCGTCTGCGACACTACTGCCTTAAACTGAGGTGGATTCGAGAACCGGAGTGGTCAGGCTTAAGACTGAAAATCAGTGATACCGCCATTAGTCAAATAATATCAAACTTAAATATAAGATGCAATATATTAAGTGTTTTGTCAAGAGCCACCAACAAATTTCTGAAAATATTTTTCCCCCTGGGAATAGGTTCATGCCTGAATCGGAGGTGGGGATGCCTGATTGGGTGCAATGCGGTTGGAAACTGGGGATTCAACTGGGTCTTGGCTTCAGTGAGGGATTGCTTTCCCCTGCTGAAGCCAAGACCCAGTTAATACAGTGATGTAGCCGCTCTTATCCCACCGCTTCGGATGTGTGCCCGCTAGGCGGGCACAGCGGTTCGGCCCATGATCAACAACCAAAAGAGACGATCGGCAGTTCGAAGGTCCACAACGAGGCGCCTGCAAAGGCAGGTCTGCCGATTGCCGGCAGCTTGTCTAGGCCTCTCCCTCCAGGCGGAGCATCTGCCCGGAGATTTTCCGGTAGTGGAAACCGTAAACCGAGAAGATCACTGCGTTCGGAAGGAAGTGCGGGTAGCGGAAGGTGGTCTTGAACAGCAGTTTCCAGTAGTGGCGCCGCCCCTTCTGCAGTATGCCCAGGTAGAACGTCGCCTGCAGTAGGGCCTTGATGTAGACCAACTGGAAGCGTTCGGTGCGTTTCCGCTTGACCGGCTTGAACTCCTTGAAAAAATTGTACACCCGCTCGTAGAAGGCAGCCGGATCGTAGATGGTGGTGACGATGCTCCGGTAGCCGTCCACCAGCTTCTGGGGGTTCATCTTGGGGATGAAGTTCAAAGAGAAGTCGGTGTTGTTGCCGGTAAATTCGGACAGCAACCGCTTCTCCTGATTCAGGCGCTCGAATAGCCGCGTTCCTCTGGGGGCACTCAGCAGCCCCACCATGGCGGTGATGATGCCACTCTGCTGGATGAAGCTGATCTGCCGCTCGAAGATGGAGGGGGTATCGCTGTCAAAACCGACGATGAAGCCGGCCATGACCTCCATCCCGTGGTTTTGGATGCGCTTCACTGCGGCAATCAGGTTGCGGTTGACGTTGTTGAACTTGTTGCACTCCTTGAGGCCATCCTCGTCGGGGGTCTCGATGCCGACAAAGACGTTATTGAACCCCGCCTGCCGCATCAATACCATCAGGGCGGAGTCATCTGCCAGGTTGATGGAGACCTCGGTGATGAAGGTGAAGGGGTAGTGGTGCTTTTCCATCCAATCGATCATCGACGGCAGGACCTCTGTTTTGAGCCGGTTCTTATTGCCGATGAAGTTGTCGTCCACCACGAAGACCGAGCCCCTCCAGCCGATGTTGTAGATGGAATCCAGCTCCCCGATGAACTGGGCGGTGTCTTTCAGGCGCGGTTTGTGTCCATAGAGGGAGGTGATGTCGCAGAACTCGCAGTCATAGGGGCAGCCCCTGGAGTACTGGACGCTCATGCAGGCATAGTCCTTGCTGTTGAGCAACTCCCAGGCTGGTACCGGCGTGTTGTTCATGGCTGGCCGTTCGCTGGTGTTGTAGATGTGGCCGGCTGTGCCCCGCTCCAGGTCATTGAGGAAGGGCGGCAGGGTAACCTCCGCCTCGCCCAGCACCAGGTGGTCGGCCTCGGGGAACTCCTCAGGCTCCATGGTGAATAGCGGCCCTCCGGCCACAGTCTTCACGCCGAGGGCCTGGCAGCGGTTCAAGATCTCTTTGACCGAGGTTTTCTGGATGTTCATGGCGCTGATGAAGACGTAATCGGCCCAGCATAGGTCGTCGTCGGTAATTTTCTTGGTATTCAAGTCGATCAGACGCTTATCCCAGGCTGCGGGCAGCATGGCCGCCACCGTCAACAGCCCCAGCGGTGGGTGCGCCGCCTTTTTGTTGATGAACGGGAGGGCGTATTTGAAGCTCCAGAAGCTGTCCGGATACCTTGGATACACCAGCAACACTTTCAATCGTTCCATCTCCTTCGGATTGTCTGCAACTATTACCAGGTAATAACCTTACTAGCATTTTACCATATATATCTTGCGCCTGTAGAATTGTTTGTTAAATCCAGTGTACCATTTTTATGGTGTTCCCGTCCAACGCTTTGCCTCTGTTTCTATTGCTTATTATGGCCGTTTTAACGTAAAGTTTGCATTGGGCAGACGAGCTTGTTCGCCGGGAGCGGCTACTGCTACAACGGGTCTACGGCGCCGCCTACAAGCGCGGTTCCCGTTAGCTCGGCCGGCTAGTGCCAACGAAAAATCTTACCTTGCAGATCTCAATTCAGCAACTGGCTGGTAGATATCCTTCACGACGTCCAGGAATTCGTCTATCAGTTGGGGATCGTACCAGGAGCCGGCGTGAGCTTTCAACTCCGCGCAGGCCTCGTCCATGGTCATCGTCCCGCCGCGGTAGGGATGGCTGGTAGTCATGATGTCGAAGCTGCTGGCAATGCGGATGATGCGTGCCGGCAGGGGGATGTCCTCTCCCCTGCGGCCATCCGGATACCCGGACCCATCGTAGTTTTCGTGGTGCGAGCGGATGATCGGGACCAGCGGCAGGTAGGCAACCAGGGGTCTGATCAGCTCACTGCCGCGGATCGGGTGGCTCATCATGACTTTCCACTCTTCACTATCCAGGCCCCCGGACTTGTTCAGGATCGAATTCTCGATCTCGATCTTCCCGATGTCGTGCAGGTAGGCGGAGAACCGGAGAACGTCCATCTCGAACCCGGTCAGGCCGAGTCTCTCCCCAAGAGACAGGGAGTAGGCGGTCACCCGTTCCGAGTGGCCGTAGGTGTACTGGTCCTTGGAGTTGATCAGGGCTATGAAGGCCTGGAGGGTGGGGAAGGCGTCCCGGGACGACAGGGTGCTGATCTCGCTGACCATGGACTGGTACATGTAGTCCGTCTTGCTGTACCTGGCCCTGTGCAGGTCGTCTTCAGCCGCCCGGATCAGCGGCAGTACTGCGTCTCCTCCGTCATCCGGGCAGCAGGCCAGGCCGGTGGAGATGGAAAAGTCTCTCCAGGGGCCGGTGGCATGATTTACTCTCAACGTTGACGTGGCCTGCCGCACCAGCTTTTCGGTGATCGCTCCGGCAATATTGCGGGCCGCTGGCTTATCCTGCCCCGGCAGCACCAGCATGAATTCATCGCTGCCATACCGGGCGGCGTAGCAGGGCTCCCGGACCTCTTCCAGCAACAACCCGCCGATTGCCCTCAGAATCTCGTCCCCCTGCTGGTAGCCGTACACCTGGTTGTAGTAGTTGAGCTGGTCGACGTCCAGCAAGGCCAGGGACAGCGCATGCGTCCCCGCGACCGCCTGGCGCAGGGAGACGGACAGCTTTTCCTGAAAGAAGCGGTAGTTGATCAGGCCGGTCAGGTGGTCATAGTCGGCCAGCTTGAGCAGTTCCTGCTGGGTGGCCCGCTCCACCTCGATCAGGCCACCCACCAGCCAGGCCATCAGGGTGGTGACCCCGGTGATGATGAGGGTGGCCTGGAAGACCTCGACCGGAATAGTTCCGTGTAAAATATAGTCCAACAGAAAGAGCAGCCCGCAGGAAAACAGGGCCTCCCCGACGCCGGCCACCCTCCCGAAGGCGATGGCGGTGATGACGGCCGGGACGATCAGCAGCACCTCGCCTCCGACAAAGCCCTTGCTGTACCAGAGGAAGGCGAAAGTGACCGGAAGGATGACTATGAGCAGCAGGATCTCGTCGATTTTGGGGCGATCCAGGAAGGTGAAACTGGTCAACAGTTTGCGGGTGACATAGACAGCCGCGATGATGCAAAAGGCAAGAACTATAATTTCAAGAGAGGAAAAATTATTAGAAACTGGAGAATAACTGGAATAGCTGAAGAAGCTCAGGAGGATCATTAAAAAAAGCAACAGGCTGACAATATGCGTCACCAGGATGTTCTCCGATATTTCGTTGGACCGCCTGGCTTCCCAGTCGCGCATGCAGAACGATCTCCAGTCTTTCCAAGATCGGGCTGCTTTCAATTATAACTCATTTTCTAATGGTATGGCACCCAGAACCACGCTAAATGATCAAATTCGCGGTTCTTGGGCGCCATATCATTAGTGGCTGTTGATCCTGGCGCGTGCTGCTACTTCCTCAGGCATGCAGGGACCTCAGGCTGATAGAAAATTAAACCCATGCATTGTGGATGCACGCCGAGCGCGGCAGCGGCTACGAACACGCTGAAGCAGACAGTCAGCAGGCTAGTGAGAAAACGTTTCATGCGATTCCCCCTCCTTTCTGAAAGAAAGATTATCGAACAGGGTGACAAACCGGTGCCCGGACGCGGTCAGGGTGAAGGCCTGCCACCATAATCCCAGGCCGACAGCCAGGGAGGCGGTGAAAGCCGGCAGCGTGAAGATGAGGATTATTTGTGCAGCGACGATCACACAGGTTACGATGATCGCAGCCAGGCGCAGCCAGCGGCGGTCTTGCGGGTCGGTGACCGGCTTGGCCGGCGAGTCGGCCGGAGCGTAGCGCCAGACCACCGGCAGCGTCAGCAGGAAACCGGCGCCGGTCATCAGGAGCATCACCGGCCGGGTGAGATAGGGGGCGGCGAACAGGGCGATCTTTCCCAGGGCCGTGTAGACTAAAATGCCTTTGATCATGCAGGTCAGCGGGGTGTTGTTGTGCGCCCCGTGCGAATAGTGGCGCAGGGCAAAGGCCGAGCTGGTCGCCCAGATGGTTGCCCACAGGCAGCCCAGCGACCAGGCGACCAGGAGCATGAAAAATAGGGTGACCGGTGTATAGATGATCGTCTGCAAGCCAAACAGGGCAACCTGCTCCTGCTCTGCCGTCAGGTCGAGCTTCTTGCCGAGGTAGGTGACAAACGGCTGGGTCAGGTTAAGTGTCAAGGAATAACCCCCTCCTCCGGTTGTAATGGTTCTTCCACAGGGCGAACGCCAGGAACAGCAGTTCATAGGGCACGATGAAGGCGGAGGCCAGGAAGGGACTGTTGTTCACCGTATCGTAAGCCAGCCCGGTCCACCCCAACAGCGGCTGAGCATAAATCATTAAGGAAAGAGTTATAATTATCATGCAAATTATCACCCATAAGAAGATCTTGCTCAACCGGGCGCCGGTGAAGATGTAGATGAAGATGACCAGGGTGAAGATCAGGATGATTGAATGCACTCCCGGATTGACAGGCAAAAATTCCACCAGGTTGCTGATTGTCTGCAACCCGGCGATGGCCAGGATCTTGCCGGCCTTGAACCTCAGGTTCAGCAGGCTGAAGAGGGCCAGGGTCAGAACCAGGCTTTCGGGAAAGGCGTTCAGCAGCAAGAAGTAGAAGGTGTAGGCCGGACTTCCATAACTCAAGCTATTCACTCCACATTTTCCTTGTTGTTGCTTGGAAACGTTTCTTGAAATCTAAACAATAGTGGCGGAGCGACTTTTTTCGACAAATTAGTTAATATTTCTTACTTTGGGAATTGATGCATTCTTAATGCTATTGCAAGGTTCGACAGGCTGTTCCTCATTCCTGCTAGTAGATTCAAAATTTGCGTAAAACTTTTATCAAATTGAACATTACCGACGTCCCAGCTAATTGGTTAAAATTAACTGATAATGAATGCGGCAGAAGGCAGGTCTACGATAAAAGGCCACGGAAAACCGTGGCCTCTGTCCTTGCTTGAAGTTCACCGCGCCCGCAAGCGGGCAGCCGTTCTTGTCTCTCACAGCCCGAACCGGACGGCATTGTCACCCCAGATGCCGGACTTTTCCTCTTCGGTAATGCTGGTGGCCGCCCATTCCTTGTAGTAGCGGGCGGGGGAGAGCAGCGGGAAATCGCTGCCCAGCAGCACTTTGTCGAGCACTCCCGCCAGCCGGGCGGCCTGGTAGACGTCGGGCCGGAAGAGAAACGGTGAGGCTGCCGTATCGTAATAGACGTGGCGCAGGGATTCATGCACCTCGGGCATCAGTTCGTAGCAGAACAGGCCGCCGCCCCAGTGGGCGAAGATGATCTTGTTGTCCGGATTCTGAACCGCGAACTGGTAGGCCTGTTCCGGTCCCATCTTGCCCTTGCCGGGGTAGTAGTGGCCGACCAGTTCATTGGTGTGCATCAGGATGGGAAAGTCCAACTCCCGGCAGAGGGCGGTGAAGCGCCCTACCTGGCTCTGGTCGGAAATGTCGATGTGAACCGCTGACGGGATGATCTCTCCCGTTCCTTTGAGGCCGGCCTCGCGGCAACGAACCAACTCCTGTTCCATGCCCGGGTCCAGGGGAGGAACCACGGCGAAACCGGTCAGGCGGTCCGGGTAGCGCCTGGCCGCATCGATGATGTAGTCGTTGCTTTCCCGGCACATTCCCGGGTCGAGGAAGGGAAAACCGAACACCACCGACTTGTCGATCCCGGTCTTGTCCATGTTCTCAAGCAGGGTTTCGGCGGTCGCGAACTTCGATTTGGGGCTTTCGTGCAGCATCTTGAAGTGAGCGTCCCGCTCCATGTTCCGCTTGATGTCCTGGATGAACTCCGGTGACAGGATGTGAACGTGGACGTCTATTTTCACGCCTCTCCACCTCCGGTTGTCTATTTTGTTCTTGTATTCGTTGCCGGAACAGGAAAACCTTTTCGAAAAATACGTTTTTTGCTTGGGCGCTCCCAGAATCGGGGACCGGATCAGGATGGCATTGCGGTGATTTGCCTATTTTGCTATGCTGGATGTGAAATCCAGCAGGGAAGCACGTGGAAGCATACGGAAACCAAGGAGGAGGCATGATGATGGCAGAAGAAGCTGATGGCGTTTCTTACAAGCTGATCGTCACTGCTGTGGACGGTTCGCAGCCGTCCTCGAAGGCGGTGGATCATGCTGCCATGCTGGCAAGGCTGACCGGGGCGCGCCTCAAAATCATCTATGTGGTGGATACCCACATCACCTTTCAATTGGGCCCCTATCAGCAACTGGCCATAGAGACCCTCCAACAGGACGGCGCCCGGGCGGTTGCCGAAGCGGTCAAGATCGCCAAGGATGCCGGGGCCGGCGACGTCGACGGCGAGGTGATGAGCGGCAGTCCGCGGGTAGTGATCATCGACTGGGCGAAGGAGAATGCAGCCAGTCTGATCGTCGTCGGTTCCCACGGCTATTCCCGCCTCACCTACATTCTGATCGGCAGCGTGGCAGACTACGTGGTGCACTATGCCCACTGCCCGGTCATGGTAGTGAGGGGGTAGACCGGGTGGCGGTAATCGGCTTCTGCACGCTGGACCTGTTCATGGGCGAGGCGCACTCCCTCAAGGATAAGCGGCGCATCCTCAAGAGCATGCTCGAAAAGATCAGGTCGCGCTTCAACGTCTCCATTGCCGAGGTGGAACAGCAGGACTTGTGGCAGCGGTCAACGGTGGCTTTTGTTTGTGTCAGCAACGAACGCGCCCATGCTGACCAGATGCTCAGCGCTGTGGTGCGGTTCATGGAACAGATGGACGCTCAGATCACCTCCTATCAGACTGAAATTTTGTGAATAAAACCCCTCCTTCCATCATAGGATCAATCAGACACTGAAACCATATTAAGGAAGGAGAGGTGAATATGTGGAATTTTGAGAAGTTGAAGGAGAAAGAAAAGGAACGACGCCTCTTTCACCTGCGGTTGGCGATTCTGGTCGTTATGGTGGTTGCCTTGCTGGCAGCGGGCGGAGGCTGCAGCCTGACGGAAAAACTGCAGGAACTGGGGGAGCAACCCACGGCTAACCAGGGCGTGCCCGACCTTAGCGCCGGAGGGCTGAGCAGTCCGCCGCCCCAGGTGGATCAAACCAAGGTGACGGTCTACTTCAAGGATGCACAGGGCCGCTACCTGGTGCCGACCACGGTTGAGGTGGACAAGGCGCCGGGTATTGCCAAGGAAGCCCTGGATGCCCTCTGCCTGGGGCCCGCCCAGGGTGTTGACGCCATCGCCAGCATCCCTGCGGGCGTGCAGGTGAGTAGCGTCAATATCAAGACCGACGGCATCTGTGTGGTCGACCTGGCGGGGTCTGTGGCCCAGGACAAGCTCAGCCCCAAGGATGAGGCTCTGGCAGTCTACGCCCTGGTGGATACCCTGACGGAGTTCCGCAACGTGAAGCGGGTGCAGATCCTGGTTGACGGTCAGAAGAAAGATACACTGGCGGGGCACATCCCGATCGATGAGCCGATGCTCCGCAACCTGACCTTCGTTAACGATCAGGGCTAGGGACGCCCACATAAGTAATGAGTAATTTATAAGGAAGGAAAAAATAAACCGGCAGGTTTCCTGCCGGTTTATTTAGCCGGGTAGGGGCTGTGGCTTAATCCAGGGGGCCGATCGGCAGCACGACTTTCTTGTAAACCGTGTTGAGCACTATCGCCGCTGAGGTATACAGGGCGCTCAGGGCACAGATGATACCAAAGTACCCACCCCATGCAAAGATTGCACTATGTCCAAACGCGCCCACGTCAAGCAGGATGAAGGTGATTTCCAAGGTGGTGAAGATCGTACATACAGCCACGCTTACCTTGAAAGAGGCGATCCACATGTAGGTGTTGAAAATAGTGAATCCTATCAGGAAGATGCCGGCAGCAGCTCCTGCTGCACCCCCGAATTTGAACACACCGATGGCTGCCATCAGCTGAAAGAAGGCAAAAGACAGCCAGAAGGCGCCGTACGTGGAGAAGGCGGTGGCGCCGAAGACGTTGCCCGTCTTGTACTCCTGCTGTCCGGCCAGGAGCTGGGCGAGTCCACCGTAGAAAGCAGCCGGCCCCAGTACCACCAAAGTTGCAGCCGCCGGCAGGAAACCGGCGTTGAACATGCTCAGGATGAAGGTGGTCACGCCGAACCCCGCCAGCCCCAGGGCGGCAGGATTGGGAGTTGCAGCCGCCAGGCTTACTTGTTTGACTTCATCACTCATTCCAAAACCTCCTTCATATTGGAATCGTCGATAATACCGTCGCAGGCCAGTGATACCATACCATGTGACAATAAGACATTTTAGGCGAGCCCCTCAGGAACGATAAAGAGATCCTACCCGGCTTTCAGTCGCTGATGTTTCACCTCCTCGGAGTGATGGAAGGCATGAACTTGATGACACGACGGTTGGATGGTGGCTTGTTTTGGAAACAGAGTTCTTCTTGGCCTATGGTGAGATTAGATGAAAGTAGCGGATGAAAACAGGCGCTTTTTCGTAGTGAGATCAAGAAATAAGACGAAGGTGGGCGAATTCAAGTAATTACAATCATTATAAATGGACAGGCAGGGCTTGTAAAGATCTCTGATTAAAAAAGTTTATTGATGAAGGGACAGGTATATTACCATCCCACGGTTGTTATAAAATGGTAATGAGGCCGGGGTCGATTCCGCAAACCAAGAGGGATGATGTGATATAATTCAAACGGAGCGAAGCAAAGTTTGAAGGCGTCTGAGCGAGCATGCGCAGCATGCTAAGCAATAGCAGGGAGATGAAACTCTTTGGACGGCAGTCAACCCATCGGTGTTTTCGATTCCGGTGTGGGCGGTTTGAGTGTGGTCAGACAGATACTGGAGCAGTTGCCGGATGAGAGTATTGTCTATTTCGGGGATACGGCCCGGGTCCCTTACGGCTCGCGCACCCCTGCGGAGATTATCGCCTTTGGCGACCAGATCATCTCTTTCCTGGCGCGGTTCGATGTCAAGGTAGTGGTTGCCGCCTGCAACACCAGCTCTGCGGTGTCGCTGCCGGTGCTCCGCCGGAAGTACCACCTGCCCGTGCTGGGCGTGGTGGAACCAGGAGTGCGGGCGGCCCTGCAGGTCACCGGCAACATGCGGATCGGTGTCCTGGCCACTGCCGCCACCATCAACAGCGGTGCTTTTACCCGCTGTTTCCGGGCTTATGACCCGGGAGTGACGGTGTTTGCCCAGGCCTGCCCCCAGTTAGTTCCTCTGGTGGAGGCGGGCAAGATCGACGGCCCGGAGATCCGGGCCGCGGTCCGGCAGTATTTACAGCCTCTTCAGGATGCCAGGGTGGATACCATAGTGCTGGGCTGCACCCACTATCCCTTCCTGGCGCCGGTGATCAGGGATCTGGCCGGAGAGGCTGTGGAAGTGGTGGACCCGGCCGAAGAGACGGTAAAAGAATTGGCTGTCCTGCTCTCCTTACAGACGGACGCCACCGATGAAGATGGCTGCGCCAACGCCCGGCGGGCGCCTGCTCGCGGACCCGGTACCGCTGCTTACGGGAGACGGGTGCCGCGCCCAGAGGGCACCCAGGCGGGCGAGGCAGCGCGGGGCGGGGCAGAGCATCGCTTCTTCGCCAGCGGCGCCACCGCCTCGTTTTACTCCTCCGGCAGGCAGTTTCTGGGTGATTTCTCCTTCCAGGTCGAGCAGGTTAGCCTGAACGAGAGTGATTGCGAATGTGGCACAGGAGGAACGTAATATGCGGGAACTCGGCGTAGACCTGATAGCAGCCAGGGTGGCTGTCCTCTGCCAGGAGGCTAGTTTTGACCTCCCGCCGGATGTGCTGTCTGCCCTCGATAAAGCCGGGCAGCAGGAGGATTCCCCCACCGGGCGGCGCATTCTGAACGAACTCTGCGCCAATGCCGGAATTGCTGCTTCGGAGCGGGTCCCCCTCTGTCAGGATACCGGAATGGTGCTGGCCTTCGTAGAGGTTGGGCAGGATCTTCATATCACCGGCGGGAGCCTGGGTGAAGCCATCAACCGGGGGGTGGCCCGGGGCTACCGGGACGGCTATCTCCGCGCCTCGGTGGTTGTCGATCCTTTGCGCAGGGTGAACACCGGCGACAACACCCCGGCGGTGGTCTATTACGACATCGTGCCCGGGGACGGCTTCCGCATCACCATCATGCCCAAGGGGTTCGGCAGCGAGAACTGCACCGCCCTGGGCATGTTGAAACCTGCGGAGGGATTGGCAGGGGTCAGGCAGTTCGTGCTGGCGGCAGTGGATCGGGCCGGAGCAAACCCCTGCCCTCCGGTAGCGGTGGGAGTAGGCCTGGGAGGAACGGCGGACAAGGCCCTGCTTCTGGCCAAGAAAGCCTTGCTGCGGCCCTTGGATGAGCCCAATCCGGACCCGGAACTAGCTGCCCTGGAAAATGATCTGAAAGTGGCGATCAACGGCCTGGGTTACGGCCCCGAGGGGTTTGGCGGCCGGGTGACCGCCTTGGCCGTGCACGTGGAGACCTATCCGACCCACATCGCCGGGCTGCCGGTGGCGGTGAATATCAGTTGCCACGCCCTGCGTCATAAAACCTGGACCTGGGATGGTCAATAGCAGGAGATGTTTGTAAATGGATGAATGCATACGGATAAGGTCGCCCTTTGATGCGGAAACGGCCGGGGTGCTGCAGACCGGCCAGCAGGTACTGCTGTCCGGAGTGATCTTCGGGGCGCGCGATCAGGCGCACCGGCGTTTTGCCGAAGCCCTGGCTCGAGGCCGGGACCTGCCGGTAGATCTGAGAGGGCAGATCATCTACTACGTGGGACCGACTCCGGCGCCTCCAGGCCGGGCTATCGGAGCGGCGGGACCTACCACCGGCGGGCGAATGGACGCCTTCACGCCGCAACTGCTCGCCTATGGGCTACGGGGTATCATCGCCAAGGGCAACCGCAGCCCCGAGGTGATTGCGGCCATCGTGCACAATGGCGCCGTTTACCTGGCGGCCACCGGTGGGGCTGGCGCCCTGCTGTCGCGTTGCATCAAAGAGGCACAGGTGGTCGCCTATCAGGACCTGGGCACCGAGGCGCTGTGGCGCTTCGTGATCGAGGACTTCCCCGCCATTGTGGCCATCGACAGCCGCGGCCGGAACCTGTATCAGATAGGCCCTGCCGGCTATCGCCGGTCCCATGCCAACTCCCGGTAATCGTTTTTAGCCAGGCACCCCTTTAATCCCCGGAACATATACTATTAGCGGATTTAACATTAGATTTACAGATTTGTTTAGGGGGGGGTATAAAAATGCCATTAATTAAGATTTGTGCCTATGAAGTCACCTCATTCGATCCGGTCTTACCCATAACGTTGACCTGTTGCGACCCTCACTTCACGCCTGTCGCACCGGGTGACCAGTGCAATGTTTGCTGCTATGATGCCAAACTGGATTTGAGCACAACGCCGCCGACGCTGTGCTTTTCCTATGATGCCCAGTTTGAATATGCCTATCTCGACAAGCGCCACTACAAGAAGGGCGAAGCTGAACATAAATGTGCCTGTTCGTGCACCTTTCTGGATTTCTGCGATATAACCGGACAGTCGGCTTGCATTACTCTGCCTGCCGGCGCCACTCTCTGTCCGTGTGGGTGCGGCGAGCCCAAAGTGACCTGCTCTGCCACTTGTGACCCCGGCAGCATCGAAACGACGCCGAATTCTGTTTCAGGCCATGTTACCATCTCCCTTCACGTGACCAATCTTTGCGATCCCACGACTGTTTGCGTAGAAACTGCTCCGTGCATTGATGACCGGATCAAATACTACGCTGGATGATCAGGGGGCATAGCTTGGCTTGGCCGGCTGGTTGAGAATCGCTCACATTGCGCTTCTAAAAAAGTTGAGGTTGAAACCTAAGCCCGGGATGTATCATGCCCCGGGTTTTGACGTGCTTGGACAGTTCACCAGATCGCGGGTTCAGCGCCCGGCGCCGGGCCGCGGCAGAACATCTTGATCAGCAGGTCGATGGCCTGCATGATGCAGGTGAAGTTTCTCGGCGCCGGCCCCTTGACAACCTCGTCGCAGGCCATGTCCAGGTAGCGCAGGCTGTCCTGGAAGCGCAGCATTTTGGCGCAGGTTTTGGCGGCGGTGCTGATGCTCACTGGATTCAGGAGCCCCTTCTCCTCTAATATCTGCTCCAGCGGGACAGCCAGTTTATCGCTCAAAATGACGATGCCTTCAATGGCTTGCTCAAATCCCCCGGGTAGGGCGGTGGCTTGAAAAAGCAGGTCGGCGGCTTCGGAGAAGCGACCCTGCTGCGCCAGGACCGTCCCCAGGGAGTGCATTGCCTTGAAGCTTCCCGTCCCCGGGCTGGCGAGGTACTTCTGCCAGGGGGCGTCACCCAGTTCCAGGCAGCGGCGCAACAGCGTTTCTGCAGCCTCTGTGTTCCCCAGGGCGCTCTGGGCAACTGCCAGCAGGTAGATCAGATCGGTATAATCCGGGAAGAGTTCCGATGACTCCTCCAGGATTCCCGCTGCGCAGTTGTAATCCCGGGTATTGATTAGGGACAGGGCGTAGTAATAGAAAAAGGCCGGCGTACCGGACATATCGTTCAGCTTGCGGCAGGCTGCAAAGCGGTCTGCCGCGGCGGCGAACTCCCGGGCATAGAAAAGCTCTTTGCCCAGCAAGTAGTTGCAGGTGAGGCGATCTTCCCGCAAACCCTGGTTGATGGCATCGATTTTCCACTGTCTTTTTCGGGCGATGCTCTTTGGTTCTGATTGGTAGTGCAGGTGGTTGACGGTGATCTCTGCCGGGGCAACAGTTTGGCCGGATGCCTGCAGGGATGTAGCTACCTCTCCACCGACCGCCCCCTGGTAGCGGGCGCCGCGCCCGCAAGCGGCGGTGCCGGGTCCGGCGGCACCCGCAAAAGCGTCGGTGGACACGGCGCGGGCGCGCCGGAACAGCCTGCAGCATCCGGTTATGTGGCAGTTGACAGGGGATGCGCTGCTATCGAGGAAGGTGCAGATTTTCAGGATATACCCGCCCTCATCCGGCGGCGCCTTCTTGAGCAACTCCGCAATCTGTTTTTTGCTCTCTTCAGGCAGCATCTCATCGGCGTCCAGAACCAGGATCCACTCTTCTAAAGCCTGATCGAGGGCATAATTGCGTGCTTCGGAGAAATTCCCGGGCCACTTGATGGGGAAGATCTTTGCTCCATGCTGGAAAGCGATGGCCAGGGTATCATCGGTGGAGCCCGTATCGACATAGATCACCTCCCGGGCGATCTCGTTGATGCTGTGAATGCAGTGGCGAATATGGTCTGCCTCGTCCCTGCCGATGATGCAGACACTGATCCCCGGATAATCCTTGGGGATGGGGCGCCCCTGGAGCCAGTCCCTGTATTCTTCGGCCGAAGCCCCGCAGTAGTTCGTTTCTGTTGGATACCAGGCGGGAGCGGGAGGCATGGCGAAATACCTCTGCAGGCAGGCGCTGGCCTGGGAGTACCAGCCGGAGTGCAGGTAACAGAGCATCTCCAGGAGAAACAGGTCGTTGTAATTCCCGTAAATACCCTGGTAGTATTTCAGGTGCCTGATGGCATCACGATACCTGGACAGGTCCATCAGGGTGGCGGCGGTTCTGAGAGCGAGGATTGGGGCATACCCCAGGTTGGCCGCCGTCAGTTTGGAAGCTTTTAAAAAGCAATTGAGGGCTTTTTCCATTTCCCTGAGGCGGAGGTGCTCCACGCCCAAGTTGTAATAGAAGAAACCGTCTTTTTCTTGATCTGCCGTGATGCCCAGGAGTTTCAGGTTTCTCCTGATTTTTGCCTGGATGTTGTACTGCTTCCCATTGTACCCGTGGTGGATGATCGAGATGCTGCACTGCCCGATGCCCTGCTGACCGTGATTGGCAATGATCGAGATGGCGATCTGCTCGTGGATCCGGCCCTCAAAACGAAAGATTTTTCGGTTCCTGAACAGGCGTACGCTGGGAGCGAGAAGCTTGGAATCCGTTTCTGTCAGGTTGGCCACCTGGATGAAGTAGGCTTCGTAGCGGCTGTCCCGGATCAGAGCCCGCAGTTCGGAGCCGCTCCCGGGGGCCAGTTCCTCGTCGCAGTCAAGGAATAGGATCCAGTTCCCAGTCGCCCTATCGAGTGAGACGTTGCGGGCGAGGCTGAAATCATCCTGCCATTCCGCCTCGATCACCGTTGCCCCCATGCGCCGGGCAATGTCTACGGTATCGTCGGTGGAGCCGGTGTCGACGACGATGATCTCGTCCACAAACTCCTTGGCGCTCTGCAGGCAGCGCCCAATATTCCCGGATTCGTTTTTGGCGATCATGCAGAGGCTCAGAGTCACCTGTTCCATTGCAACCTCCATTTTAGTAATCAGTGGTTGGAGGAGTGGCCAGCAGGCCCTGTTTGAGCCGTTGTGCCTTGTGTCTCAAGGATGTCAACCTGAACAGCTCCTTGCGCAGTTCCACCGGTCCATTTTCCAGCTCAAGCATCCTGGTGATGTGCAGCAGGCACTGGCTGGCAAGCTGTTCCAGAGCGCAGGCAGCATAGAGTTCATTGACGGGCTCCTGCAGACCAGCTTGAGCGAAGTACACGAAGGCCTGGTCGTGCCTGTCGAGATTGTCGCAGGCCGTGCCGAGCAGGTAGTAGACACCGGCTGTGGCGATACCGCTGTGCAGGGCGTCCTCCAGTTGTCGCAGGTCCTCCCGGCTGTAGCCCGCCTCCTTGATGTCAAACAGCAACCGGGCAATTGCAGCGTGGTCGAGGTGGAAGCTGTTCTCCAGGTATGTTGCCATCTCCCCCTCAGCAAGGCCCTTTTGTCTCATCAGCGAGCATAACTGGGCAAACAATTCATCTGCAGGCCTGATTCTCAATGCCTGTTCGAGATAGGCCGCGGCCTGATCGAGATCCTGTTGACGGGCGCAGACCTCGGCCAGATTCTGAAGCGCCAGGTGGCCGGTGACCCCCTCGGTGGTGACATATTCCGGCAGGGTATGGAAGCGAAGGCACTTTAAGAAACTGTCTTTTGCCTGCGCCATCAGGTTCAGGTCAAAAAGAAGCTCTCCCTTGATAAAGTACAGGTCGGGATAGTCGGGAAAACAGGCCAGGCCCTCGTCGATCAGGTTGAGCGCTTGCTCGAAGTCACCCAGGTCGCCCAGGCAGATGGCGTAGTTTCGGAAAAACGCCGCAGTAAACATGTCTCCGGGATCGAGATGCTGCCTGACCGCTTCATAATGGTGGCGGGAGTTTTCCAGATCTCCCAGGGCATAGAAGCTGAGGCCGAGATTGTAGCCCAGGAAGGGATCGCCAGGTCTCTCCGCCAGTGCCTGCTTGAGGATGGAGATGTTGCGCAGCGTCTTCTCCCTGCGCTGCCCGGCGTGCTGCCTGTATCCGTAGTGCATGATCTCCGCATTTGCATGGCGAATGGCGGCAGTGGGATTTGCCCTGAGGATGCTTGGCGTGATCTGCTCGTGGATCCTTCCTTCGAAGAAGTAAGCCTCTCTGTTCTTGAACATGCGTAGTCCGGGGTGTCTGATCCGCTGGCCGGACTGGTTTGAAGGGCAAGGGCTGATGATCGAGAAGGTCCAGGCCTCTATATCGCGGCAGGAGGCCAGGCGTCGCAAGTTATGGGCGGCTTCCGGCGGCAGCTCCTCGTCGGCGTCCAGGACCAGCACCCACTCCCCGATCGCTTGTTTCAGGCTCTCATTCCTGGCTTGCGAGAAATCATCCTGCCAGGGGAGATGGCATACCCGTGCGCCGTAGCGATTGGCGATGGCGGGAGTGGCATCCCGGGAGCCGGTATCCACGACGATGATCTCGTTTACAAAGCCGCAGACGCTCTCCAGGCAGTGCGCCAGATTATCTTCCTCGTCCCTGACGATCATGCAGAGGCTGATCGTGCTCACATCCATACGATCCACACCTGTTTATCCATAGTTGATGGTCACCTAATACGATATGAAAATATTAGGAGAACTGTTACCTGGGGGGTGTGGCGCCGATCGCTTGGGAACTGCAGCGGGGCTATAAAAAAATATTCAGAATCACACTTTTTTAAGACTACCATATAATGTATTACCAGTCACTATAAACCAAATGACTGTACGCTTAAAAAATCTTCATCAGGAGGGAAATCATATGCCAATTACACCAGGCGAATGCGGATTTACAGTAGTCGCAGGGGTGACCATTCCAACCTGCCCGCCGTTTACCGCCAAGGATTGCATCCTGGTCAACAAGGTCTACGACCAGTGCTTTACCGAGGAACTCGTCACCAGCCAGATACCTGTTTCATCGGCCTGCCCGGGCGTCACCATACCGGCGGGCGCCACCGTTGCCTGCATCCCTATTCCTGGTAGCGCAACCTGCACCTTCGCCGGGACGGTAGCGGTGACACCGCCGCTGACGCCGTATTTCGAAGAGGTGCTGGTGATCAACTCCTTCGACATCAGCGCTCCCATTCTCGTAGCCGGGGTAACGGTCTGCGCACCCACTCTCACCCTGACGGGAGCGGCGCGGGCAGATCTGTGGGTACCGCCCGGAACCACCGTCAACTGCGATATCCTGGCCTTCGGCGACTGCACCTGCACCTTGCTCGCCAGCCCGACAGGCCTGCCGGTAGTGATCGCCTGCACCGGCAAGATCTGCAAGGAGCTCCAGATAACCGCTCCCGTGAAACTGCTGGTGCCGACCTACGGCTTCTGCGAGGTTCCGGCATGCACCTTCTTGGCACAGCCCGGGTTCGTATGCCCGCCCACGCCGCTCTTCCCGCCGGATCTTTGCCAGGGCACCCCGACAGTCGTCCTGTTGGGCCTGGGGGGCGCTCCTATTTCGGGCGTGGTGGTTACCGTCGTCAGGACGATACTCGGCGTTCCTACAGCGATCGCTAACGCAACCACCAACCTTACCGGAACAGCGACCTTCCCCACGATCGGCGGCTTAGAGGGCGCCATTGACGTTGTAACATTCACATATTTGGGCAAACTGGTATCGTTCCCGATCCCGATCGAATTCGTCGACGTTGTGGGAGTTGCCCACGACAGCGCCACAACCTGTTCGCTCATCTTCACACAGACCGGAACCACCACGACAGGGTTGCCCATCCTCACCGTCACCATCAACGGCTTCGTGGAGGCGGGGACAGTCGACCCCAGGTAAGGCTCAGACCGGGTATCGCAGGCAAAGGCAGCGGTTGTCCGCTGCCTTTTCTTTGCTTCATCATTTTATTTGCATGCTTCCTCCTCCGCATCCGGGCTGCGTCCGGCCTGAAGAATGCGGAGCACAGGAGCAGTCAGGGCTTTTCAGGAGGATGGGAGCGGATCTTGCTCAGGAATTCACAGGGGTTCTCCACCCAACTGGGCAGATTGACTGTGCCTTCTCACCCGCTGGCGCCAGGCGGTTTCGGCGGTGGATTATGAATGATTGCTTCGAAACCGGGCCGGCTGGGGATCTGCTCCAATGGCAGCGAAGCAGGCGCCGGCGGTTGCATGCCCGCCCGGTATCCGGTACGAGCAGGGTACTGGGCACCCCCTGGGTGGGAGACGTTGAAATGCGCCTGGCTTTCCATTCCAGCGGGATACTGCGGCAGGTGTTGTTCCCGTCTGGCCATTGCAGCCTCACGGGCGCGCAGGATATTCAACACCAACTCAGTCACTTTGGCCGCATTCAATACCTCGGGCTGTTCCTGAACAGGCGGTATTGCAGGCTTCGGGGCACCTGGCTGCCCTGAATCCCGGCAGGCTGTCTCATCGATGGCCGGCTTTTCCTCCTGGCGTTGGCTGATGATTTTCTGCACCTGTTTGGCCAGCGCCTCCAGATCGATAACGGGCTTTTCCTCCTTGTGCTGGCTGATGATTTTCTGCACCGACTCAGCCATCGCCTCCAGATCGATGGCCGGCTTTTCCTCCTGGCGTTGGCTGATGATTTTCTGCACCTGTTTGGCCAGCGCCTCCAGATTGATAGCCGCCTCTTTTTGCTGTAGGGCCGTGTCATCTTGTTCTGCAGTTGTGGTTCTGATTTGCAGCAGAGGTTCCATTAAATCCAGGTTCGCGTTGTAGTGTCCTGGGGTGATCTCTGCTGTGATTTGACCTTCTACAAATACTTCAACCCATGTTTTGCGTGAGATAAAGCTTTTTAAAAGTTCCCAGGGCTTCAAGTTCAAAGGCTTGCCAAGCTTGATCCGCACATGTAACGGTTGGACAAAACCCGGCTGAATATCGATTGTCCCCGCAGACAGCATTTCAAGTGTGTCCGACCCGGTGAGCAAGATGGATTCACAAAAAGTACGGGTTAAACTCGCGGTGTCGTATACAGGTTCAAGCTCGTTTACTGTACTTGGATAACAGAAAACCAGATCGTATTTTCCGAAAACTAGGATATTTTTTTTAAAAATAAGCTCGCAGTACGTGGTTACGTTGTCGATTTGATAGGAAATGGGGTAACCTGGAAGAGGAATATAAAATATGGATAGGAAGTCCTTTTCAACAGAGGAGCTGATCTGTCCGGCCACTGTACTCACCTCGTTTTGGTCGTTGGCCTGCCGCCCACCACCAACCGCTAAATGCGATTCTCTAGTTTTCAATATATAGAAATAAGGGAGGATCTGTGCTCCTCCCGTTTAACTGCTTGCGACACCTGCCGCTTTAGCGTCCGCCTCAGCGTTTCGGAGCGGCATGAACAGGACTGACCGGTACGGGACCAGCATAGGTGTGGCATTTCGAGCATTTGTTGATCGGCCTGGGAGCTACATAAACAGGCTGTGCGGGGTTTGGCCTCATTATGGGAGTGGCATAAACTGGGCGTCCGGGGTTTGTAATGGGTGTGGGAGCGGTAGAAACTGGGCGTCCTTGGTTTGTATTCAGTATTGGAGGTCGTGAATTATATTGGGCCAGCACCTGATCCGGCCCCACCGGAATTCCATGGTCCACGGCAACCGGCTTACATGCACAATAAAGTTCCAGTTTTGGTACCGGTTCCTCTTCAAGCTGCAGCAGATTGCAGTTGGGGCACTGCTGAGTTTCGACAGCTTCCGGTGTTTCCTCCTGCTCAACTTTCTCTTCGGGCATCTCAGGCCCCGCCTCTTCGGGCTGCGGCCAGGGACAGTTGCACTCGATATGATGCGGCATTTTGCCGGCTTCCGGTGAATCTTGAGAAGTGCGAGGCGTACGCGCCTGCCCGGGCGTTGGTGCCGGGTCCAGCGGGTGCCCAGCGGGCATGGGCGCGGCTTTAATCGAGGTTTCAGAGCCTGTCTCTACGGGTATCTCCGGCTCCACCCTTTCAGGCTGCGGCAGATCGCAGTTGGGGCACTGCTGCGTTTCGGTGACTTCCGGAACTTTCTTTGCGAATGGGTCAACGTGGTTCTTATCGGCGGGGATCATCTATAATCTCCTTTCATGATATATTCTGGGCAATTGGTATCCTGGATATTATATGCAATACTGGAACAAATGCTACATTTAGCTCCTCCGGAGGAACGTCCCCTCTGGAGTTTTTGTGCCAACCGGAAAAGGAAATAGTAACTAAATTATGGTAACCACCATATAATGTGATGGAAGTCCAGAATAAACTGGACTTAACTCCATAATATAGCAAGGAGTGGTGTGCATGTCTAACCTGATCCAAAACCCCAGTTTTGAGGAGGGACTGAGCTTCTGGAGTGCGCATAATGCCTCCGTCAGCGACAACAATCCCTTCGAAGGAACAGCGACTGCCCGTTTGGGGCCCGGAATCGCCAGCATAACCCAGGATGTTTTGCTGGGCATCCCCAGGTCGTCCCTGCTGTTGAGCTTCACCGTGGAAGCACCTGCAAGCACTGATCCGGGCAATCTGACGGTGAACGTCAAGTGGCTGGATAAACATCACCTGGAGATCGGCACTGGTTTGAGCATGTTAATTCCTTCGGCGACCATCGGGAGACAACTTCTCTGGTTGACCGAGGTCAACGTCACCGATCTTGCTCCGGAGAATGCGTGCAAGGCGCGGGTCATCTTCAGCAAATCGGAAGGCACGGGGTGCAATAACTTCATCGATCTCGACCTTGTCGTGCTGACCAAGGTCGCCATGCTGGTGCAAGGGGTGAGTTAGATGACTTCGATGCCTGTTCATGGAATCAGTAAAGCCGAGCTCTTTGAGGAACTACAAACAGAATCAAAGCCTGAGATCATAAGTCGTTTATTGAAAGCCAAAGGGTCAATAAAGGACCTTGCCGCCGATACCGGTTCTGACGAAGATCAAAACTACAAGCAAGTAATACTCTAACTTACAATCCAGGAAGGTCGGCGCTAGTCGGAGGGAGCCGGAAAGGGGGCTTCCTCCTTTTTATTGAAGACACAGATGCAGGAATGGCTTGCCGGATCGGGCAAGCAGAGAGGCGTCCAACCGGCTGACGTCGCCCGGAAGCAGGAAAACCGTCCACACGCTTCTAACGCTCTGAAGAACCGGCGCATATATTGATATACAGCGTTCAAGTTTGGTCTCCAATCAAGGAGGGATAGAAAGTGATCGAGAATGATTCGTCGCTGAGATTCCAATTTAAGCACGGTCTGAATAGGCTGCGGATGAGAGCCAGGGAAGTGCTGGCAGGCGCCCAGCCGGAACGGCGGCCCGATATCCCTGAAACCACAGTTGGTGATGATAGCGTGAGGGTCGATGGGGATGTTCCGGCTGCCCCCGAACCGGATCAGATCATACACCTGGTGATGCATCACCAGCCCTGGCTTAAGCCGCCCGGACAGCCGGTCGAATGCCCCCGGGAAAATGATGACGCCGTAAGCGAATACGAAGATGTGACTTCGGGGCTATCATCCCAGGTGAAGCAATCCCTGACCTCCCGGGAGCCCCAAAAAGAAGACAAGAGCGAGGTCTTGCAGTGTTTAATGGATGGCAAGCAGGCAGGATGGGACGGCGAATATAAAATATAAAACGGGAGCATTTTCGAACATCAGGCAAGAACCTGGCATATATTAGTCATGAAAGTTAAATATGTAATATCAAGGAGGAACGCAGATGGGTACTCTTGTTGATGATATGAAAAGCCTCGCCGACGAAGTGATCGGATCATTTATCAAGCGTAGACAAGATCTGCAGAAGCTTGACCGGGATGTCAACGACATGATAGCCCGCTATGAAGCGGAACGCCAAAAAATGGGCGTCGAACTTCAGAAAAAGCTGGCTGGCTTTCTGGTGGATCTGGAAAAGCGGGTCCAATTGTTATTCAGACAGTTTGAGGAAGAGCGGACGGTCGTTCATAAAGAGTTGATGACGGCGGCGACAATTTATGCTGACATGGAAGCTAAAATGGAACGCCTGCGGGATGAAGGCCGCTTAAAGCGGTCGTAGTTGGCAACACGCCAGGCGACAACTTGTATTGTCAATCGCCCGGGAAAAAATCCCGGGCGTATATCAGAATGAGGTGATTCCATGACCAGGCAGATCTCTCAGCCGGCACCATCCTTCCGGGTTAAAGAAGATTTTGTGGTTACCGAGCACCTGAATAAAATCATCAGCAGGGCATTGGCTTATTTGGATGCAGGATTCCCCGTCCACTTTCAGGGCCCCTCCGGGACCGGCAAAACTTCCCTCGCCCTGCACCTGGCTCATCGCCGCAACCGTCCGGTAATGCTGATTCACGGAGATCATGAGATGAGCTCCAGCGACATGGCCGGTGGTTTGATGGGCTTTCGCGTCCGCTTCCTGGTAGATAATTTTGTCCACTCGGTATTGAAAAGCGAGGAAGAGTTTGAACGGAGTTGGATGGACGGTAGACTGACAACAGCCTGTCAGGAGGGCATGACGCTTGTCTATGACGAGTTTACCCGCTCGCACCCGGAAGCCAACAATATATTGCTTTCGGTGCTGGAAGAGAAAGTATTGCAATTGCCGGGGTTGAAGCCCGGGGAAAAAAGCATCAGGGTAAGTCCGCATTTCCGTTCCTTATTTACCAGCAACCCACAGGAGTACGCCGGGGTTTTCAAGAGCCAGGACGCTCTGCGCGATCGGATGATCACGATCGAACTGGGGCAGATGGATCTGGAAACGGAAGCCACCATCACCGCCACCAGGTCCGGGCTATCCGTGCAGGAGGCGGCCCTGGTGGTCAACATCGTCAGGCGGTTCAACGCCGCCTTTCCCGGATTTACAACCGCTTTGCGCCGCAGTATCATCATTGCCACCATTATCAAGCAAGAAAATATTGCACCGGACAGTGACCTGTTCGGGGATGTGTGCCTGGATGTACTCTGCTCCGAAGTGAACAGGAAGAATGGCAATCAGGCGCCCCGCGAAATCCTGGAAACCAGGTTGAATGAAGTGATCAGCCAGGTCTTAAGGCGTGGGGACATACCGTAAGGAAGGGGGGATACCTCTTCGGGAGATGTTCCCCAAATGAGCGGGAGGGGTGAGAAGATGGGGCCTGGTAAGGTGGTCAGGTTGCAGCCGGCGAGAATAGACGAGGATAATGTCTTTTTTGAACTGCACAGGCTGGCATCGGAACAGGGCCGGTTACTGAGGACGCGCCAGATTCTGTCGGAACGCGTTGCGAACATCGATGAGCGTGTGGCAGAGATTAAGGTAATGATGAAGACGATCAGAACTGATCACGGAGTTTAACCAGGTCTTAAGGAATGGAGGAAAGAATGCGGAGCACATTCGAGGAATGTCCTCGATGAGGAGGCGCAGTATGAGCCTGGATAAGTTTTTTAAAGAGATGGGCGGCCTCGTCCATTTTCTGCAGCAGGCCGGAGATCAGGGGTTGGAGATCAACCGCAGGGGGAGACTGGACGAGATGGCGCCGGACCTGGCTGCAGGCATGTATGATTTTCACTTGCGCTTCGGCACATTATCCGGACAGGGCATAGACAGGCAGGGCTCGAAACCTTCGGCGACAATACCGCCTGCACAGGTCGAGCCTGCCTACGACCTGTTTGACGAACCACAGGAAGTGGTGATTGTTGTCCAGGTCCCTGGGGTGTCTGCCTCGGACGTGCGTCTGGATGCACAGGGCCACGATCTGGTTCTCGATGCCGGTAACGGAGAACGGAGGTTTGCCCGGCGCATTCCTCTCCCCATGGCGGCAAACCTCGACAAGGCGTCGGTATCGTTTACCAACGGAGTTCTGGAGATACGCTTGCCTAAGTGAACAGTACTCAGCGCTCAGGAGTCAGGAGTCAGAATGAAGCTCAAAAGAAGAAGTGATGAGAATACTCATCACTCATTACCGATGGCTACCCGCTCTAATACCCCCGCTTCCGAAGCGGTGGGATAAGAGCGGCTATGGCCCCTAGTTAACTGGCTCCTCCGCATCCAGACCTTCGGTCTGGCCCGAAGAATGCGGAGTACATAAGTTTCAGGGGGGGGAAAGCAATCACCATCCTCCGCATCTGGGCTGCCGCCCAGCCTGAAAGAATGCGGAGTACATGAAGCCAAGACCCAGTTGAATCCAAAAACGGGAGGCGTAATTATTTTTGACCGAGCTTGTTCTCAGAACGGCAGAGGCCATGGCTAAGGACGCCGGGAAGGGCAACGTGCGGCTTGACCCGGCGGACATGATGAGGATCGGGCTGGCGGTGGGAGATATTGTCACCATTACCGGTCAAGGCGGCACTGTGGCCAGGGTGTTGCCGGCCTATCCTGAGTATCGCGGCAGAGAGATCATGCAGATCGACGGCACCATTCGGCAAAATGCCGGCCTGGGACTGGGTGAGAAAGGGCGTATCGGCAAAACCGCCGTCCAGCCGGCGGCACAGTTGGTCCTGGAGCTGAAACAGCGTCAAGTGGCTTTTGAGCAGGGCAATCGCCAGTTGCACCGGCTTCTGGAGGGATTGCCGGTTATCAAGGGTGATTGCCTGAGAATCGGTTTTTTCGGCAGCACGATCGAGTTGTTCGTGCATGATACTGTGCCGTCCGGTCCGGTTTTGGTCGAAAGCACCACCGCCATCAAGCTGAAAAGGGATCAGAGCGACGATGCCAGCCAGGCGACAATTACCTATGAAGATGTGGGGGGGCTGGGGAAGGAACTGCGGAAGATCCGGGAGATGATCGAACTGCCGCTGAAGTTCCCCGAGGTGTTCACGCATTTGGGGATCGAGCCACCCCGGGGGGTTTTGCTTTACGGGCCGCCTGGAACGGGCAAGACGCTGATCGCCAGGGCGATCGCCAGCGAGACCAAGGCCAATTTCTTCCACGTCAACGGGCCGGAGATTATCAACAAGTATTATGGTGAGAGCGAGGCCAAGCTCCGGGAGATCTTCGACAACGCCCGCAGCCATGCCCCCAGCATTATCTTTCTGGACGAGATTGATGCCATCGCCCCGCGGCGCGAGGAGGTCAAGGGCGAGGTCGAGAAAAGAGTCGTTGCCCAACTCCTGGCCATCATGGACGGACTGGAATCCCGCGGCCAGGTGATCGTCATCGCTGCCACCAACATCCCCAACGCCCTCGATCCTGCCCTGAGGCGCCCCGGGCGGTTCGATCGGGAAATTGCTGTCAGCGTTCCCGATCAGAACGGAAGAAGGGAGATCCTCTATATTCATACCAGGGGCATGCCGCTGGCGGATGATGTGCAACTGGACGAGATTGCCCGGGACACCCACGGTTTCGTAGGCGCCGACCTGCAAGCGCTCTGCAAGGAGGCGGCCATGCTCGCCCTGCGCCAGGCGCTTCCCGGGCTGGAACCGGGATCGGACGGCATCTCCCTGGAACTGATCAGCGACCTGCAGGTGCGCCAGGAGCATTTTCTCCTGGCCCTGTCAGAGATCGAACCATCGGCGATCAGAGAGGTCTTTGTGGAGATACCCCACATTGACTGGGATGAACTCGGCGGTCTGGAGACCGTGAAGCAGGAGATGCGGGAGGCGGTGGAATGGCCGATCTACTACCCAGAACTGCTGCAGCGCTTGGACGCCACGCCTCCCAGGGGGGTACTCCTGGTGGGCCCTCCTGGCACCGGAAAGACGATGCTGGCACGCGCCGCGGCCTCTTCCAGTAAGGCGAACTTCATCTCCATCAAGGGGCCAGAACTCTTCTCGAAATGGGTGGGGGAGTCGGAGAAAGCGGTGCGGCAGATCTTTCGTACTGCCAGGCAGGCTGCGCCTTGCATCATCTTTTTTGACGAGATCGATGCCCTGGTCAACCGGCGTGGCTCGGGCAGCGATGATGTCAGCGAACGGGTACTGGGCCAGTTGCTGACTGAAATGGACGGTATCGAGGCGTCCCGGGGCATTATCGTCCTCGGGGCCACCAATCGTCTCGACCGGCTGGATGCCGCCCTGCTAAGACCGGGCAGGTTCGATATTGTGTTGACCCTGCCATTGCCCGACCAGCATGCCAGGGAGCAGATCCTGCGGATTCACACCAGAAAGAGACGCCTGTCCGCCGAGGTTGACCTGCGGTGCCTGGCCCGGGAGACGGAAGGGTTTGCAGGGGCGGATCTCCAGTATATCTGTTACCGTGCTGCCTGGCTGGTCATCCGCAGGTACTTGGGCGCCTCTGACCGGCCGGCGGATATATCCCTCCTGGAGATTACCGGCACCGATTTTCGCGAAGCGATCGCTCTCCTTTTGCAGCGGCCGCGGGTTAATTGACATGCTAAGAGGGGTAGCTTTGGAAGGTTTCCTACTAGCATATAAATAGTATTATCGGTAGCTTGAGAGAAGGGAAGATGGAGATGGCGGCACAGTTGCAGCCGGGTAGGGAGCGCGGTTCGGGCCTGGCTGACGTTGTGGAACTGATCCTTGACAAGGGCCTGATCATCAACGCAGACATCACGGTTTCTGTGGCCGGGGTGGAACTGCTGGGCATCAAGATCAGGGTGGCCCTGGCGTCCTTTGAAACCGCGGCCCGGTATGGGCTGGAATTTCCCTCGGGGATCAACCGGGAGAATCCGGTCTGGGAGGAGGCCCAGGCAATTAAAGAGATCTGTCCCCAGTGTTCCAAGCGGGTCAACACTGCTGAATTGCTGAACGATCAGTGTCCGTGGTGTGGCTGGGAAAGCGCCCGGGCGCGCCAGGTCAAGCAGCGCCTGGCGCCACTTCCGGAGAGCTATTGAGGAAGGGGTGAGAGAGATGGACGGCAACCTTACGCCGGTCGATGCCGAGGCCACAATTCCTGTTCAGGATGCTTGCTACCTTTACTGCGTCGCTCCGGCGTTCGACCTGTCCGGGCTGGATCTGCGCGGCCTGGATGACGCCGCTGTCTACCAGATAGCTTTCAGGGAAATCAGCGCCGTGGTTCACGACTGTCCGGCGGTTCCGTATGCGGGGGATGATGAACGGGTGCAAGCCTGGCTGCTTGCCCATCATGCCGTTATCGACAGGGTCTGGGATCAGACGGGAACAGTGCTTCCGTTGACCTTTGACGTGATCATCAAGGGTGGCTCCGGGCAGCAGGCCAGGGAGCAGGTTGTTGCCTGGCTGAAGGAGAACTACGAATCTTTTCGGGATAAGTTGAACGACTTGCAAGGCACGGCGGAACTGGTCATTCAGGTAAACTGGGACCGGGCGGCTGCTATGCAGGAAATAGGGTCTACGGACAGTGAGGTCGGGCAGCTTCAGGAGGAACTGCAGGGCAAGCCCAAAGGAATAGTCTTTTTTTACCGGCAGAAGATCGAAAAACTGGTCAGGCAAAAGGCGGATGCCATAGTTGAGGCGATCTGCCATACATATCTGGAGAGGATTCGGGCCTTGGCCGTACAGACCTCCATCAACAAGCCAAAGCATCTGGACAGTCTGGAGATGTTGCTGCATCTATCCGTTCTCGTTGACAGGGAAAAGATCTCCGAAATAGGGATGGTGCTGGGTGAACTCGAGGCCAGGCAGGGGATCGCCATACACTTCACGGGGCCCTGGCCCCCGTATAGCTTTGCGATGACACCCCGGGGCTGTGAGAAGACTGATTGTTTAGAAAGAGGTGAGAGCGTGGAAGAGAAAAAGACCGGTGGGGATATACTGACAGCCATGCTGCGACTGGCCCGTAAACTGGAAAGCGATGGGCAGTTTCATGAGGCCTGCGATTTGTATTTTAAGATTTTGGACAGTTCAGGCGAGACAGACGAGGCGGAAGCAGCCAGGGAGGCGCTCCTCGCCATCGCCTATGATTACGAACGCAAGGGGCTGGTGCACATGGCCCTCGACCTCTATGAAAAGCTGCTGTAAACGTAGCTAGCTACCCGTTAATCTTCGTCTTCATCTTCACCATAATCAGGGTCGCCCGGCAATCGGGCGACCTGTAGCCTTTCTGACAGGGCCTGATAGCCTACTTCGTATTCAGCCTCTTCTATTTCACCGAGTTCATACAGAAGCTGCAGTTCCAACAGCTTGGCCTGAATGTACTCAGGGTCTTCAAGCTCCCGCCGGGCCGCGCTGGAGATTGCCTCGGCCATTTCCAACAGGGCACGAAAGGGCGCCATGATCATGTCGAATATAGGCATTTCTTTACCTCCTGCCAATAGCATGACGATCCAGTTTCAGGTCGATAAAGTTATAGGGAGGCCAAGGCCCTGAGTACATGAAATTAAACTCCTCATGATGCTGCTCATAAAGCTCGTTCACCTTGGCGTCAAACCCTGTTTCCTGATCTCTGGGCACCAGAAAAGCAGCGTTCAATATCATGCGCTCGCTCAAGGGTTTATTGAGCCGGGCAGCCAGCGAGATCGCCTGCAGCGGGGAGTAGATCTGCTCCTGGTAAAAGGACTGCATCTCTTCCATGGCTGCCTCCACTCTCTGCCCCAGGACAATGGCGGGGCCATAAGCACTGTCTGAGGGCAGACCCATGATCTCTTCCTTAAGGTATTTTAGATCCTCATAATCTCGCTCCAGCTTGTTTGCTAGAGCTTCTTTTTTCCAGATAACCTTTAAACCTAATTCCAGCTTGTTGTCAAGCTGTTCCAGGGTTTTCTTGAGCTCTTCGTAGGCTGCTGTCAGAAGTCTGGTCATCTCTTGCGACTCGTTAAAGATTGTTCCGAAACTGAAGGGGATGATTGTCTGCTTTTTCATAATCCGGGCGATTACCCGGTGATGGGTGAGGGCATTTTCTTTGCTTAATTGTAAAGAAGAGCTGACAACCTCACTAAAAACCAGGGCGAGGTCTTGGTAATGGACGACGGATATGTTCTCCTGCGGCTCACCAAGACAGGCTCCGGTCTCGTCGGTTGCAATGACGCCGTATGCACAATAGAACCTGTTCGATCTCATCAAGTTGTCCCCTCTCCGGCAAAAAGAAGATTATTTCGATAAAGAAAACTTGGCTTACCGATGGCTACCCGCTCTAATGCCCCCGCTTTTCCGAAGCGGTGGGATAAGAGCCGGGTGCCCTCTGGGCGCGCCCCTAGTTAACTGGCTCCTCCGCATCCAGACCTTCGGTCTGGCCCGAAGAATGCGGAGTACATAAGCTTCAGTGGGGGAAAAGCAATCACCCTCCTCCGCATCTGGGCTGCCGCCCAGCCTGAAAGAATGCGGAGTACATGAAGCCAAGACCCAGTTGAATCCGAGCCCAACGGCGAAGGAAAAAATTGTCGAGACAGAGTGCGTCTCGACAATAAGGCCTAAGAAATCATGCTACTGAATTAAACGAGAACCGGGGCGTGGGGGTGCGAAGCCATTTTGGTGAGACCAATCGCTTCAGCATACTTGAGGTAGGTCTCCACTCCGGCCAGAACCACCCTTACCTCTATTGCAAGCAGTTCGATACCGACTAGCGATACCCTGATGAAGGCATCGATCACTAGTCCCTTGTCCAGGATCCGGTCGATCACCTCTACCAAGCTGCTGGCATCAATACTTTTGGTGACTGCCATCTACCATCATCCTCCTTTTTTCCTTTTGACCTTGAGTTGATTTTTGTTTTCTTGACGGATCGTGCCAGGTCTTTCAACAATATATGCCATCTTATTTCAAAATGTGTGTCTTGGTGGGATAAGGCTATCAGGTTTTTTTAGATTGGAAAGGCTCAACGCAATGGGTTGGCTATTTTTGGACGTCCTCAGCCCAGCGTTCAGGGTTGATCATGCGATCCAGCACATCATCAACCAGGTCGTCAAGGCTCCAGCGAACATCACGCACGACTTTTTCGAGGCCGTTATCCATCTTGATCTGCTCCAGGGCATCGTTCAGGTCGATCAGCGCCTCCCCCAGCCGGTTGATCTCCTCATCCGTAAGCCGGCCCCCTTCCATGCGCCTCAGCGCCTGCATGGATAATACGTCCTTGACCAACTCCACCAGGGCCACCACCAACCCCAGCAAACCCTGTTTCAAGTTATCTTCATTGATCTGTATTGGCAATTTGATTCGTGCCTCCCAGCCAACTCATGAAACCATAATCGAGCATTGTTTCCAAGGCGGCGATGACTAGCCGGAGATTGATGCCAATTAGGGGTATGTTGGCAACTCCGATGATCAGGTCTATGTCGAGGACGACGCCCTTGTCCAAGAGTCTATCCAGCACATCAGCAAGAGCGCCCGGTCCCTCTCTCATTGGCTCCATATTGCACCACCGCTGTCAAAATTGACATATTCTGCAGCATGATCTTCGCCCGTTGTATTTGGCGCCAACGGCGGCGATATATGCCGACTCCGCCATCAAGGGCGGGGACGGAGAGGATATTTGTTCTAGAGGATACCCGTTTTCTCATGGCCCTTCTTATATAGTTATGTTTGCCGAAGCCAAAATGACTCCAACTGGGATAAAGGGGTAATTTGCCAGGTAGAGATGAGTTGCGCCGCGACAGGCTCCTCCGGAATAAGAAGGGACTGCCCCGAATTATTTCGGGGCAGTCCCATTAGCCCTGTTCTGATTACTTGATAAGCAACTGTTTGTTCTAGCCGATAAACTCCTCTACGACCACCTCATAGCCGTTGTATGGAATGACACCCACGCCGACTTGAGTGAAAGACGGGTCCAGGATAATAGCCGAGTGGCCGGAGTCGGACATGAAATCCGAGTTTGCCACCTCCACATTTGCCACCTCTGCTATGTTCTCGCCGGTAACCGTGTAGGTGACGCCGAATTCGGTGAGCATCTGACTGGGCATGCCGTAGGTTGGCGAATCGTGGCCGAAGTAGTCGTTGGTGATCATATCCTGTGCCTTTGCTGTGGCGGCCTCCGTGGCGGTCATATTGACAGTAACGGTACTTACACCATAGTCTGCCCGGTCCTCGTTAATAAGATCGACGAGGGTCGCCTCATCGGCAGTCAGGCCTGAAGTATTTACAGGAGTTGGAGTTGCTGTAGTCCCGGTAGTGCCTGTAGTCGTTGTAGGAGTCGTTGGAGAAGTGTAGACTACGGGCGTCGGAGTGTAGCTCACCGGCAGTGGGCTGGCAGAACTGTTTACCACGACTGCTGACGATGACGGAGTAGTTGTTGTAGTCCCGGTAGTTGTTGTGCCGGTAGTCCCGGTAGTCCCGGTAGTGCCGGTAGTCGTTGTAGGAGTCGTTGGAGAAGTGTAGACTACGGGCGTCGGAGTGTAGCTCACCGGCAGCGGGCTGGCAGTACTGTTGTTTACAACCGGTGACGGCTGGGAAGCAGTCGGAGTTGTCGTACCGGTGGTCGTTGTCCCGGTTGTTGTAGTTCCACCGGACTGGGTAGTCGTTGTGCCGCTAGTCGTAGAGGTTGTTGAACCGGAAGAAGAATTGTTTTGAACGACTACGGGCGTCGGATTGTAGCTAACCGGCAGTGGGCTGGCGGCGAAGGCGCCGGATACGGAGAAGCCTAACACGAGAAGACCGAAAAGCAACAAGGGGATGCCAATCTTCCATACGGCTCTCTGCAAAAACCTCACCTCTTTCTAAAATTTTAGATAATATGAAGCTCTGTACCTAGATTGTATCCGCGGGCTTGGCCGGACTGCAAACCAGCATAGCGGGCGAGAGACCAGGCTCGTCTAAAAGACAAGCTCACATATCTTTGAGAGTTGTATTTACTCAGAAATAGAGTGGCATGGAATACTTTAGGGGCTTGAGATTACTTTCTTTCAGGACCAATCTGGCCTATTCCGCGCTTTCTTTCCCATAAGAGTTGATAAACGCCGTGAATGCTCCGGATCTCTTCATCAAGAGTGGGCACCGCGGTAGCAGCGGCGCCGTGCTTCAGCCGGGACAGCAGCGCCCGATCGGCAATCAGGGCTGTGACGCGCTCCCGGAGCGCCTCCTGATCCCCGATATCGATCAGGAACCCGTTGTCACCGTCTGCGACGATCTCCGATCCGAAGAATTTGGTGGCTATTACCGGACGTCCGCGGGACAAAAACTCGCGCAGCACGCGCGAATAACCTTCGAAATACGATGGGACAATGCCCACGTCTACTTCTGCCATAATTTCATCGATGTCATCAAAGGCGCCCCGGTGTTGCACGCAAGGGATACTTATGAGCTCCTGCACCAGTGCGGTGCTGTAATAATAGCCATAGATGAGCAGTTGCGCCAGATCGGGTTCGATATTCCGGAATGCATGGGAGAGGAGTTCGATGCCCTTGCGGACGGCAGTTGTCCCGACAAAGCAGAAGTTGACAGGCTTGACTTCTGACATCTTGCTTCTGATATCTGATACCGCAGCCCTGTTCCTTGGCGGCTGGATGCCATGGGGAACAAGGAACATTTTATGCTCCGGAATGCGGATGAAATTGGTGAAAAATCTCTGAAACGCGCCGCTGGCGAAGAACACCCCGTCGACTACCCTGTCGTAGAGGAACTGGATATACTGGCGCCAGGCCTGAATGTTTACCGTCAGGGATCCCTCGTCCCAGGGGATGGACCAGTCTGGCCTCTGGATGTACTTGGTGATGCACCGGTCGCACTTCGCCGGACTGGTCGGCCCGGTGCAGGGCTGACGCAATTCGGCCAGGAAGGGTTCAACCCGCAAGCATAACTCTTCAGTATGGAAGGCGTGGCGCATGACGATCGCTCCACTGTCCGAGGCGATCTGCAACACCTGGGGAGGGAGACAGACATAATCCACAACATGAGCGAAATCCGGCTTAAAGTCTTGCAGCACTTCTTTAACGGGTTGGAGCGGCGTCATGTCCTTCAGGAGGCCGCTGCTGAGGTTGAGGCCGAGCTGGTTAAAACCCATCACCCGGTATAACCTGACGTCTTCCTGCTCCTCGCTCTTGAACGGTCCGGGAGATTCAGCCGGAGTGAGATTGGGAATCATGACTCCCACCCGGTACCCCAGGCTCTGCAACCCCAGGGCGTAATCCCGGGTGACCAGCGGTGTCCCCGTATACTCATACGGCGGCAGGCTGTGACAGATCAACAGTACCGAACGACCGTTCATGCTGGTGGACACTCTCCTGTTTAACTAGTTCTTGGCGTCAGTGGGGAAACCACTGACGCTTAGAACTAGTTAATGCAGTGCGTACCCGCTCTTATCCCGCCGCTTCAGGGAAGCGGGGGCATTAGAGCGGGTAGTCATCTGTTAAACTTTTGGTCAAAATATGATTTGTTGAATAACATACTGGGGTGCGTCGGGTTGTGAGAGAGGGCGATATCATTATGCCGGCGTGCTTTTTCAAAGTTGCCCAGGCGGTCGTAGCAGACGCACAACTGCAGGTGAGGAAGCCACGACCAGGCTGCGTGGTCTACGGCGCCCAGCGTCTCTGACGGCTGTTTCAGATTTGTCGCCAACTCATACCAGAATACTGCCCGATCCAATTGGTTGGAGTTGAAAAAAAAGGCGCCGATCCGGCAGCAGGTTTCCGCCCGCGGCAGGTCGTAGGACATTGTTCTGAAGAGAGCTGGCAATTTCTTGTCGCTCTGGTTTAGCTGCTCGTAGCACTCGGCCATTTTCTGGCAGGCGGCAATATTGTCTTCGAGCCAGCCCTGTTTGCAGTCCAGGAATTTCTCGTAATACAGCACTGCTTCTCCAAAGTAGGCGTTATCCTCGAGTTCGTTGGCATAATAATACAGGTCGCGCGGGGAGAACTCCTTTCCGGCATCCAGCAGCCGGCGATAGATCCTCAGGTTGCGGTCGGAAGAACCCTTCTCTTTCTTATGCCTGACGGCGATCTCGCTGTTGATGATCGTGCCGCCCACCTCAAGATACTCGTGCACCGCTCCAATCCAGCGAAAACCGCAAGACCGCCGCACCAGCCGGTTGCGTCGGATACTATATACAGGATTGCCCGCCTGGTCGACAACTAGGTAATAGGGCATGGTAACACTGTCAACCGTAGGGTCAAGGGTCTTTTTCAGGTCAAGTAACAACTGGCGGTCTCTTTCTGCAAAGAAATCGTCCGCATCCAGCCACAGGATGAATTCCTGGGTGGCGAGGCTGAAGGCGTAGTTTCTGGCTGCCGAGAAATCATCGATCCACCGGAAATCGTCTATCTTACCGGTAAACCGGCCGGCGATCTCTTTGGTATGGTCGGTGGAGCCGGTATCCACGATGACGATCTCATCGGCAATCTCCTTTACCGAATCAAGGCACCGGGCCAGCACATCTTCTTCATTTTTCACAATCATGCACAGGCTGATAGTAGTCATATAATCATTCTATTAACCGGTATGGTAAAGGGTGCCCGCTCGAGGCCGGGCTTCAACTGGCTCTTGGCTTCAGTGGGAGGCAATCCCCCACTGAAGCCAAGAGCCAGTTAATACAGTGATGTAGCCGCTCTTATCCCACCGCTTCGGATGTACTCCGCATTCTTGAGGCCGGGCGTAGCCCGGATGCGGAGGAAGCGGGGGCATTAGAGCGGGTAGTCATCTGTGGTTAGTCCGGATGCTGAGGATGTGCGAAATTCAGGGGGTAGGCTATGGAATAATCAAGGCCTCCCGTGGCTTCCGCAGGAGGCCTTTTCCGATCAGGCGAGCTGTTCGATGACTATTTCAGCGCTGACCCCGGTAGCGACCAGGGAGAGCCCCAGTCCTGTCTGAACCAACTGCAGTGTGCCGGTTGAAGTTGCTTGAAATAACACCTCTCCTGTCAGGGGAGCGCCTGCCAAGACGAGCGAAAAGGATTGAGTGTTGGGACTTGGAGTGGCTGCACCGCTGTATAGTACCGCAACTGTCCCGAGCAGGGAAAGCACTGTCGTGTTCAAGATGAAAGTGACCTTGTAAAAACCGGTCTGGTTGATACTGAACGTCGTGTTGCTTATAACGGTGATCGCGGTTCCGAATTGACCGCCAGAAGTATTGAACGAGACGGGCGTGTTCGTACCGATGGCCACGAGACCGCCCTGATTCGTCCGGCTTAAAAACGCTGGCAAACCAGAGCCTGCGGTACCCGTTGCGCCTGTCGGCCCGATAGCGCCTGTCGGCCCGGTAACGCCTGTTGCACCCGTGGCGCCTGTTGCACCGGTAGCACCGCCTGATGACCCTGTTGCGCCCGTGGCTCCTGTAGCCCCGGTAGCTCCAGTTGCCCCGGGATCGCCCGTAGCCCCCGTAGCTCCAGTAACCCCGGTGACCCCGGCTCCGGTAACTCCCGTGGCTCCGGTAGCACCTGTCGCTCCAGTTGCTCCGGTAGCTCCAGTAGCCCCGGTGACCCCGGCTCCGGTTGTTCCAGTAGCTCCGGTAGCTCCAGTTGCCCCAGGATCGCCCGTAGCTCCGGTAGCTCCGGTAGCCCCAGTAACCCCGGCTCCAGTAACCCCCGTGGCTCCGGTAGCACCTGTCGCTCCAGTTGCTCCGGTAGCTCCAGTAGCCCCGGCTCCGGTAGCTCCGGTTGCCCCGGTTGCCCCGGTAGCGCCGGTGACCCCGGCTCCGGTAGCTCCGGTTGCCCCGGTTGCCCCAGTTTCCCCGGTTGCCCCGGTTGCTCCATGTATGGGTACCCACTCGTATCCGTTGCAGCGATAGAGAATATTAGTATGGATATCCACGAAAAGGGCGCCGTCATTATCTACGCAGCAATCTGGCCTTTCCCATAGCTCATCCTCCTGGATGGAAGGCGCCCCTCCATTATTTTTTACAAAGTCATCATTCCCGTCGGGGCACTCTGTTGGTTTTTCACTCATCTCGCTCACCTCTCTCGATATTAACTGGGTTGTTGAAAAGGGATCGGCAGCGTAAGGTCGTCATCAACCTTGCAATTCAAGGAAGATCTGCCTTAATATGGTATGATATGAATATAAAGAATGTTACATTGCCCAGTTCTTGTTTTTAAGAAGGGGGATGTACAGATTGTTCTGTACCCTGTCCGGGCTGATGACCTGCTCCGAGGAGCACTGTAAGTCAAGCCCCCACTTGGTGCCAAACACCTCCCGGTTTTTTTCCAGCAACCCCGAGAAGGCCTCGGGGTTTTTGTTGAAAGACAGACTGCCGTAATGATGCACGAAGACGTCGTCGGCGATGAGCAGTTGGTACCCGGCCAGCCGCGCCCTCAGGCAGTAATCGTCGTCATCGTAGTTGCCCAGCCCGAATACCGGGTCGAAACCCCCGATCCGGTCGAGCAGCTCCCGTCTGATCATCATCAGAAAACCGATCAGCTTGGTTGTGGTCCGGAGCGTTCCGGTATGTACGGCGTGCCAATGCTCAGCCCACGCGCCTAGGGTGGCCACGTTATAATCGCAGTTCCGGACCAGTTGGTCGCTGTAGACATAATTGGTGCGGGGGCCGACGGCTCCAATGCAGGCATCGAGGGGGAATGCTGCCATCATCCGGCTTGCCCAGTATGGTGTGACCAGCACGTCGTTGTTCATCACTACCAGGTATCTGCCCTGTGATGCCCGCAGGCCCTGGTTGCAGGCAGCGGGGTACCCTCTGTTGGTTTCGTTTTGGATCACCCTGGCGATTGCGGGATGCAGCTGCAGGAAATCATCGATTGCCGCCCTGGCCTCCGGGTCGCTTCCGTTGTCGATGATAATGATCTCCAGCGGCCGATGTGTGTGGTCGAGGATGGCCTGTAAGGCCTGTTTCGTTATCTGGCCTCCGGTCCAGACCGGCATCACGATGCTCAGCAGTCCAGTTTGCGGGCCTGGCGGCGCCATGTCCAGTGGACATGGCGCCGTGCTTGTGGTATTGCTGTCGCCCGGCGATACTGTGCCTGGAGCCAGGTACACCTGCTCATACCATTGGTTGGCTTCCTGCTGGGCGAGGTAGAGATTCTGCATTGACGTTCACACCCCCTTAGACTCTGTTCTAAGTTTTTCAACTTCCTCATGCAGGCTGAATGGCAACTATGATTTTCTTGAAGATCTTGCAGCATCCCGCGCAGGAAAGCGCGGAGCTGTCTCCCGGCTCACTGCCGGTATTTTGCCAGCTCTCGAATAACTGCAGTTGCTGCATGCTCCCAGGTCCACTTCTGGCAGACGTCATCCCGTGCTCTCATCCCTTTCGCTCTTGCATCCTGTCGATGCTCAAAAACATAGCGCATCAGGTGACGGAGGTGCTCCACGCCCGGTCTGGCCCATTGATGGCCAGCGTAGAGCAAGACGTTGCCGGGCACGTCTTCGAAGCCATCAATCTCGATCAGGTAGCTGTTTTCGTCGTTCATAAAGTCCAGGTTGCCGCCCCACCTCGTGCCAATCACCGGCAGTCCGCAGGCCATGGCTTCCGCGTATGGCCGTCCCCAAGATTCTCCGCGCGAGGGCAGGACAAAGGCGTCGCAGGCGGTATACAGGCTGGGCATCAAGGCGCCGGGCAGATCGCATTCGAGGATGCGAACCTTGGGAAAGCCGTGCTGCCCTCTGGCAATCCGGTTCTTGACAAAATGATTGAACTCCCCACTGATGGAACCAGGAGTGCAATACCTGTGGGTTTTGATCAGCAGCATCACGTCTTCATCTGGCTTGAACTCATCATAGTAGGCTGTCAGCAAGAGGGCCCAGCCTTTACGGTCTGTCCAGTCAAATACTGAAAGGAAGACATAGCCGTTTCTATTCCCCAGTTCCAGTGCCGGCGCTGCGGGATGGTAGGCGTCAACGTCCACTCCCCCCGGGACCACCCGTAATTTATCAAGAGGAACGCCGGAACGGTTGAAAGTTTCTATATTGAAGCGGGATGGCACCCAGATCTCGTCCATCCATTCGCACTGCTGGACCCAGTCTTCCGGAATGCGGTCGGTTTCGAACATGGTCCGGCCGATGTTCACCCGGCCCCGGATATCCTGATCGAACTGGAAAGCGGCGCGGTGCTGTATGACGATGGCTTCTGCTGCGTCAACCGGGTTTTTTTCCAAGAATGCCAACCGCGCCTCCTGTTCAGGCGCTAAAATACCTTCCACCGCATAAGAAAACACCGGGATTATTTTCAGATTAAAAAGACCGCGGTCGAGGGTACCGATAAAACCCCTGGCCTCTTCGCCGTACCCGGTGGGGTTGCAATACTGGCTCACCCAGACCAGATTCGGGCTTGTTACGCCTGCCATCTTTTCCGATCACCTCAGTTTCTTGAACCATCAGGGCCGCGGCTCACTGAACAGAGGCTTCAGGGGTTGCTTTAGCTTGCCTGCCACAAAGCAAAAGAACCGTTCCCATGCTTCGCTCTGAGAAGGCAATCGATCGCAGAACCTCTGATCATCATATGCATAAAGGGCTCAGCAGTATTTCACCAACTCGCTGACCACAACGTTGGCCGAATGCCCCCAAGTCCATTTCTGGCAGACATCCTGGCGCGCCCTGGTTCCCTTCGCCCTTGCTTCCTGGCGATGTTCGAAAACGTGGCGCATCAGGCGGCGGATGCACTCCAGGCTCGGCCTCGCCCATTTGTGGCCCAGATAAAGCCGCATGTCTACATTACCGCGCACATCCTCCAGCCCCTCTATTTCGATCAGGTAGCTGTTGTCATCGTTCATGAACTCCAGGTTGCCGCCCCACCTCGTACCGATGACCGGCAGGCCGCAGGCCATGGCTTCCAGGTAGGGGCGTCCCCAGGCCTCGCCGCGGGACGGCAGGACAAAGGCATCGCAGCCGGTATACAGGCTGGGCATCTGGATGCCCGGCATACTGCGGTTGATGATGCGCAACTTGGGGATTGCCTCCGCCGGTATTCGCAAAGAATTGATAAAGTTGCCGATCTGCTGCTCAATTGGAGTGGAGTGGTACATGTAATCGATAGTCTTGATCACCAGCATCACATCCTCTTCCGGCCTGAATTCGGTGCAGTAGGCCGTGAGCAAGAGATCCCAGCCCTTATGGTCAAACCAGCCGAAGACCGAGAGGAAGACGAAGCCCTTTTGCTTCGGTTCCAGCGGCGGCGCTGCGGGGTGAAAGGCATTCTGGTCCACTCCGCCCGGAACCACTCGCAGTTTCTGCCGGAGCACCCCGGAACCAGCAAAAGTTTCCACGTTATAATGGCAGGGTACCCAGATGGCGTCCATCAGGTTGCATCGCCCCACCCAGTCCCGGGGTATGCGGTCGGTCTCGAACATGGTGCGGCCGATGTTGATCCGGCCGCGGAACCGTTCATTGAACAGGTTGGCGGGCAAATGCTGGACAACGATTGCCTGGCGATGGAAGACGGTTCTTTCCAGCTCTGCAAACCGGATTTTCTGTTCGGGTGTTAACGGATCTTCCCCCTGATGAAAGGACTGTGGAATTATTTTGAGATTAAGACGATACTGATCGAGCATCCCGATGAACCCTCTCGCCTCTTCGCCGTAACCGGTGGGGTCGTAAGGCACGCCCGTCCAGATCAGGTTTATCTGCTCGTTGGTGAGCATCTTATGAACTGCCTCCGTTGTAGCGGCATCTGCATCTCGGTCTTTGGCGGCGAGCGCCTGGTATCCCAAAAACAGGCTGAGTAGCAGTTCGTTCCGGCTGTCATAATTGTGGCAGTGAGAACCGTCCCCAGCGTCACCCAGGGTCACACTTTTTTATTTGCTGCCAGTGTCAGCAGCAGGTTGATCCCTGTAACCGCATAGTTGTACAGTTGTTCATGGGACAGGTCCCTGGTCCGGATTTTGCAATCCAGGGCATTATACTTGGCAAGATCGCAACTGTTGTCGTCGAGCAGTCCACCGGCGACCGCCTCATCGTAGAGCGAACTGCCGGGGTACGGCACCGCCACGTTGAAGCCGCCAAAATCAGGTCTGATCCTGGTTACCAGCAGATAGGTGTCGTTGATGGTGTTTGGCGTATCTCCGGGATAGCCGACGATGAAGGAGCCCAGGCTCTTGATGCCAGCCTCGGCGGTAAGCCTGAACGCCCGCTCGATCTCGGCGATCGTGATCCCCTTTTGCATGCTGTCCAGGATGGCCTGGTTGCCGCTTTCCACGCCGTAGAAGATCATCCAGATGTTGGCAGCCCTGGCCTTCGCTAAAATCTCCTTGGTGACCATCTGCTCGTTGACCCGGAACTGCACCTTGAAACAGGCGGTCTTGCTCAGGCCGGTGCCGATCAGCCGGTCGCAGAGTTCCATAAACCACTCTTTTCTGGCGTTCAGCGTATCATCCTGATAGAAGATCTCCTTGGCGCCATAACGGTGAACCAGCATCGCCGTTTCTTCTATGACCGAATCGATACTGCGAAAGGTTACCCGGCGGTGCCAGAGCGTGGGGGAGGAACAGAATTTGCACGCAAAGGGGCAGCCCCGGGTGCACATGATATCGAACGACGGCTTGAAGACGGTCGGGTAGGCGCCGCTGTAGCCTGGAATGTAGCGGTCAACCAGGTCATAGTCCGGAAGAGGGATCTGGCTGATGTCGGCGATGCGTTCGACCGGATTCTGCTTTACGGCGCCGTCCTGTTTGAAGACCAGGTTTCTGACCTGTCCGATGGCGCACTTGCCCTCCAGGTGATGCACCAGGTCAAGGATGGCATACTCCCCCTCGCCGATGACGGCGAAGTCTGCGCCCGGTACGCAGTCAAAAATGACAGCGCCGACACACGAGACAAACGGGCCGCCGATCACCACGGGAATGTTCAAACCACTGATGCAGATCTGCTGCACATATTCCCGGCAATACTTCACCTGATGGGCGTTGATGCCGATCCCGAGCAGATCGGGGCGGAGGGCCTGCACTGCCTGAACAAAGGCAGGGGCGTCGTAATCTTCGAGGATCCCGTCGATGAAACTGACCTGGTGCCCATCCTGTTTCAACAACGAGGACATGTACATGATGCCGAGCGGGGGGTAGATCGCCCAGATCTTGTTTCCTCTCTCCACCGGCGGAATAACGAATAAGATATGCATTCCGGATGCTCCTCTCACTACTTTTCGGATGATACCCTGGTACCAGACCAGCGGGCTAGCAGTCGCTGTATTTTAACAACTCTGTCCGGGCGATCGCCGCAGCCTGCTCCCAGGTCCACTGCCGGCAGATATCGGCCCGCCCTTGTTGCCCTCTGGTTCTGGCCTCATCGCGGTGCTCAAAAACATGGCGCAGCAGTTGCCGGAGGTGTTCCACGCTCGGCCTTGCCCATTGGCGCCCAACCAGCACCGGGGTGTCGATACCGCCTGGAACATCTTCCAGGCCCTCAAGATCGATCAGGTAACTGTTCTCATCGTTCATGTATTCCAGGTTGCCGCTCCACCTCGTGCCGATGGTGGGCAAACCACAGCCCATGGCCTCGATCAGGGGCAGCCCCCAGGCTTCCCCGCGGGATGGCAGCACGAAGGCGTCGCAGGCAGTGTATAGCCCCGGCAGCAGGCTGCTGTGCAGGCGCCCCACGATCACGCTATGCTGGGGCAGGCGCTGCAGGGAAAAATGCTGCTGGATAAAACGCCGGAGCCGCTCTCTGATAGAGGCCTCATCGCCGTATGTTTTGATCAGCAGGGATACATCCTCCCCGGGTTTGAACTCTGTCAAGTAAGCCCTCAGCAGCAGGTCCCATCCCTTGCGATCACTGAAGACAAAATTGGAAAGAAAGGTAAAGCCTTTTTTAGACCCCAGATCCAGCGGGGGCGCCGACGGGTGGAAAATGCCACTGTCGACCCCGCTGGGAACAGATCGCAGTTTGTGCCTGGGAACGCCGCAGGCGCTGAACGTTTCTATATTGAAACTGCCGGGTACCCAGACCTCATCCAACTGGTTGAGTGGCTGCACCCAACGGTCCGGGATGCCGGTAGTCTCGAACATCGTCCTGGCGATATTGATCCGGCCGTGGATTTCCTTGCGATAGAAGTCGAAGGGGATGTGCTGGATCACCAGCGCCTGAGAGACGTCGACAGGGACCTGCTCCAGGGCCTGCAGCGGCGCCAGCTCCTGGGGAGTCAGCAGGTCCTCCTCGTTGTACCCCAGCGATATTACTTTGAGCCGCAAGCCATCCCGGTTCAGAGCGCCGATCAATGACCGGGCCTCGTGGCCAAAGCCGGCGGAGGAATAGACCAGGCCAGCCCAGACCACGTCCGGCCTCCTGCCCGCCTGGGCTAGCGCTGCCTCAGGACAGGTCAAGTTTGTTGGATCCATTTGCTTGACTGTTTCCTTTCTGGCGCCTGAACCTGCAGCAGATCACCTACGGGTTGTTACGCGCCTGTCTTTTTGATGATCAGACCGATGGATGTCGACACCCAGTTCAAAAGTTGCAGTCTGAGGTGCGGCTTGAAAGTGTAGGGCGGTAGATCGACGCAGGTGTTTTTCAGTTCCGTACCCGATTCCAGGTCGATCTCGATCTCGTGTCCCAGGTCTCTCAGAGTTTGTGCCATATCTTCAATGTCCTTTTTCCTGAAGAGCACCAGGGCGCCCTGTTCCATCGTGTCTTCGTTCGAAGAGAGGTTGTATTCGGTGGTGTGCACCGCGATGCCGCCAGACCGCAGACATTCCATCTGATCGATCAGGAACTTCTTGCCCAGCTCGATGGAGCCGCAATGCTCGAAAGCGCAGGAAGACCAGGTAAAATCAAATTGATTGGCATATCGGTCCGGGATCTGGTTCATGTCGACGTTTTCATAGGCAACCAGCCTGGAAAAAGCGGCCGGATCGCACAAGCCATACTCATTCAGGCAATCGATGCCGGCAGCATGCTGATCGGAGTTCGCCCACCCCGCCTTTTGAGCGCTGTCCAGATCCAGATCCGTGGCTTCAATAGCGCAGCCACGAGATGCGAATAGCGATACCAGCGGCTCCTTGCCCACACCGAATCCCAGCCCCCTGCTGCCGGGAATCAGCAGCCCTCGTTCCGACAAGGCCTGGTAGATGTAGCAGAACTCCCAAAACTTGCGATGATAGAGAATCGGAAGCAGCGCCTCCGCATTCAGATGATGGAGATTGACTTCGATATAATGACGTATATACGCCTGAAAGGTTTGATAGAGCAGGCTACTACCGGTGTCAAACCATTCAGCGTCAAAATCACTTTCCTTACAGAGTTGCGATATCAGCACTCTCGTTTCACTCCCAGGTTTTACTTATTATGTTATTCAGCACCGGTTAATCAATGTCCGCAACAGTGGGGCCGGCATCCAACCACGTTTGGTGGTGGGCGATTGGTCGTTGGATTCATGCCCGTCTGCATGCCTATCATTTTTGTGTTGGCCGCCAAAACCTTTGTTTCTCTAACCGCTGCCCACCAACCACCAATATACCCAGATGCTACCTTAATACAATATGTAAACCGGGGTGAGGGTGTTACCTTTCTTCCGGCATTGATCATTTTCCCGCGGCCAGACCCCCGTCCGGCGAAGCACAAATGGGGGATGAGCTGATGATAGCTTCACGGTGAGTAACTGTTAAATAATGGCATGCATATTATGATCAGGATTTATCCGTCTATCAGGCAGTCGGCAATTTGCCCCACCAACTTGAAGAACAAGCCACTCGGGCTGCTGCGCCCTCTTCGATATGACTCGGACTGCAGCCTGGAGGAAGAAAAGCTATACTTGCCGATCAATCATGGTATGTATGGGAGGAGATTGTGTGAAGGTACTGATTACGGGAATAACTGGGTTTGTCGGCAGCCATCTGGCGGAATTGTGCCTACAGAAACCGGATGTGAAGGTATGCGGAACGGTGCGCACCCGTAGCCGGCTGAACAACATCAGCCATCTCATACCCAGGCTGGAACTGCACGAGTGCGACCTGCGGGACCCGTTTTCCGTGCAGAAGGTGCTGGCGGAGGTGGCACCGGACTACATCTTCCACCTGGCTGCTCAGAGCTTCGTGCCCGCTTCCTGGAAGGCGCCGGAGGAGACCATCTCCACCAACGTTCTCAGCCAGCTCAATATATTTGAAGGAATACGCCAGCTCAAACTGGAAACGCGGGTGCAGATCGCCTGCTCGTCCGAACAGTACGGCCTGGTCTATCCCGACGAACTGCCGATCAGCGAGGACAACCCGTTTCGGCCGCTCTCTCCGTATGGCGTGAGCAAGGTCGCCCAGGACCTGCTGGGGTACCAGTACCACGCCTCTTATGGATTGCATATCGTCCGCACCCGGGCATTCAATCATACAGGGCCGCGCCGGGGAGAGAGCTTTGTCACATCCAGCTTCTGCAAACAGGTGGCGGAGATCGAGGCCGGGAGGCGCCTGCCGGTGCTGCGCTGCGGCAACCTGGACGCCCGCCGGGACTTTACCGACGTGCGGGACATGGTACGCGCCTACTGGCTGGCTCTCGAAAAGGGCGAACCTGGAGAGGTCTACGTGGTAGCGTCAGGCACTGCGTACCTGATCCGGGAGGTGTTGGACACCGTGCTGGCCAACACCAGGTGCAGTATCAAGGTGGAGAATGCGCCGGAGCTGATGCGGCCTTCGGATGTGCCGGTCCTGTTGGGCGATGCCACCAAGTTCCGCAACCTCACCGGTTGGGTGCCGCAGATCCCCTTCGCCAAAACCATGAGCGACCTGCTGGATTACTGGCGGATGGTGATCACCGAAGAGGCTGCCTGCAAGCATACCGTTTGACGTCTGGCGCTTGAATACCGGCAAGCTTGAGTACGGGGCGCCAATATGATAAGATTTGGTAAAGAAGGTTTGCTTGTGCCAGGCGGGAAGGCCCCGCCCGCCAAGTGGTGGACGGGCAGCATGCCTGCCTTAAAGGAGATGTTGTTGATGCGCTCGGACGGGAGAAAGCCCGGGGAACTGCGACCTGTCGCAATACACCGCAATTATCTCAAGTATGCCGGGGGCTCGGTCCTGATCGAAGTGGGGGACACCAGACTGATCTGCACTGCCAGCGTGGAGGACAAGGTGCCTCCGTTTCTCAGGGGCAAGGGCAAGGGTTGGGTCACCGCCGAATACAGCATGATCCCCTGCTCTACCATGGTGCGCACGATCCGGGACATTACCAGGGGCCGGCTGAACGGGCGATCGTCGGAGATCCAGCGGCTGATCGGGCGCTCGCTACGGGCGGCGGTGGATATGGAGAAGCTGGGGGAACGCACCGTGTGGATCGACTGCGACGTCATCCAGGCCGACGGGGGAACCCGCACGGCGGCCATCACCGGCGCCTACGTGGCGCTGAAAGACGCCATGCGAGGCCTGGTGGCGCAGGGAACTCTCAGTGAATTGCCGCTGCGGGACAGCGTGGCAGCGGTCAGCGTCGGTAAGGTGGCCGGTGAGCTACTGCTCGATCTCTGCTTCGAGGAGGATTCCCGGGCCGAGGTGGATATGAACGTGGTGATGACCGGAAACGGGGAGTTCATAGAGATTCAGGGTACTGCCGAGGGGCAACCCTTTACCGGAGGGGAACTCCAGGAACTGCTGGCCTTGGCGGCCCGGGGGAATGATCGCCTGATCGTCAAACAGAAAGAAATATTGGAATAGAAGGGGAGAACGACCTATACCGCATGATTCTGTGGTAATTGCCAGCCGGAATCAGGGCAAGATCGCCGAATTTCATGAACTGCTGCAGGAGTTGGAACTGCATGTGTTCTCTCTGACGGTTTTTCCCGGCCTGCCCGAGGTAGCGGAGACGGGAGCCACCTTCCAGGAGAACGCTCTGCTGAAAGCGCGTGCCGCCACCGGGGCCACCGGACTGGTGGCAGTGGCCGACGATTCCGGACTGGAGGTGGACTATCTAAAGGGTGCCCCGGGTATTTATTCCTCCCGCTACGCCGGCTCCGATCATGATGATGCTGCCAACAACAGGAAGCTGTTGGCTGCCCTGGATGGGGTTCCGGCGAGCCGGCGCTCCGCCCGGTTTCGGTGTGTGATCGCTATCACTACGCCTGACGGAGGCGAGTACCTGAGCGAGGGCGTGTGCGAAGGCCGGATCACCACGGCGCCCAGGGGAGACGACGGTTTCGGTTACGACCCCGTGTTTCTGATACCGTCGCTGGGCCTGACCTTTGCAGAGTTGGGGGCTCTGGTAAAAAACCGGATCAGCCACAGAGCCGAGGCCATGACCAACGCCAGGGAGATCCTGACCTATCTCTTAAAAAGCCCATCTATTACGTATACTTCTGACTTGAGTCGGGAGTGAAGAATGGAACCACTTCTATAGAACAGACCTACGAAACCCGGACGTGAAAACCCGCGGGTTTCAGCCGCGGAATGAAAGCTCCTCTATGATTATCGCCCTAAATCATAAAGAATTATTGGAGCATGTATTCGGAAGTGGGAGGTGACCGGGATATCTCAGAGAATGTGGGTAGGAGTCCTGAGTGACTCTCACGGAGATGTCGACCAGGCGAAACAGGCGGTTAAGGCCATGGGCGACGTCGATCTGGTGATCCACGCCGGCGATTTCTACCAGGATGCCCTCTACCTGGCGGATCAGTTCGGCGTCGATGTTCATGCAGTGCTCGGCAACTGCGACCGGTGCGTGCCCGGCCCGCACGAGGAAGTGCTGGAGCTTTGCGGTCACCGGATCTACCTGACCCACGGCCACCTCTACGGCGTCAAGCAGGGGTTGATGCGGCTGGCCTATCGCGTCCGGGAGGTGGATGCGGAGATGGCGATCTTCGGGCACACCCACGTACCGCAAAACGAAGAGGTGGACGGAATCCGTTACCTGAACCCGGGCAGCGTTGCCTTCCCGCGCATACCCGGGCAGTTCACCTATGCTTTGGTGAGACTGGAGCCGGGTGTACCAGTTACCGTGGAGATGTTCACCCTGACGTGAAGGCTGCCACTGCTGACCTGGCAACAGGGCTTGATCCGGGTCTCGCCGGGTGGCAGCCTGCTGATCATGTTGAAAATTGTTTCCCCGGCATGGTATACTGAGAATTGCTTCGGGGTGTAGCCCAGCTTGGTAGAACACATGGTGCACTTGCACAACCCCAATTTATGAGAACGCTAATTCTGACAAGAAAAGTAAAATATTTAATCGACAAAGCACAAAAGGTATTTAATACTTTGCTCGGGGTGTAGCGCAGTTTGGCTAGCGCGCCTGCTTTGGGAGCAGGAGGTCGAAGGTTCAAATCCTTTCACCCCGACCATTTTCTATAGGCTGTCATTACCGCCGATTGCCGGGAATTTATGCATATGCTAAAATAACAGGTGCGAAAGCTGTGCGGGTGTAGCTCAATGGTAGAGCGTCGGCCTTCCAAGCCGAGTACGCGGGTTCGATTCCCGCTACCCGCTCCATTTATTTTCACATGAATCATCCGTCCCAGTAGCTCAGCTGGATAGAGCATCGGACTTCTAATCCGGCGGTCGGGGGTTCGAATCCCTCCTGGGACGCCAGAGACAGCAAGCCCTCCGTGGATCGGAGGGCTTTAATATTTACCATGAGGGGAGCAGTAGGGGAGCAGTAGGTACTTTTTTTTAAACCCAACTTGAACAGTAAAACCGTAAACTACCTGGGGGAATTATAAAAGCATATAGTTTTTCTATTGTTTGAAATGCCACGAATTAGAGATTTCTCTCCAATAATATCCCCACTTGTTCCGCCATGACCTTTGGTGGGAAAGGCATTCCATTCGCGAACCACCATTCCACTAGCCCTACATAAGCCGATGCAAAAAAATGATTGACAAGATTTTCATTTAATCCATGATTTATCCCTGCGGTTACATCCACCTCTTTCTTAAACAATTCGAGGAGCAAGTCAAGAAACCGACTGCGAAAGTATGGGGCTCCTTTACTAGCTAGCATCGTCGAAAAGAATAAATAATTACTCTCAAAATATTTAAACCAGATCAAAGTCGCATTTATATAGTCCAGTTCAGCTGCCGCTTCGCACATTTCCCGGAGTTCATTTATATGTGTTTCTATCAGCTTATCCAGCAGATCAAATCTATCTATGTAATGAAGATATATGGTTCCCCGGCTGACATTCGCCCGGTCTGAAATATCCTGGATCGTAATGTCATCAAAGCTTTTTTCTGACATCAGTTCAATAATAGCTTTTTTTAGCGCTGCTTGGGATTTGAGTATCCTTCTATCCACTTTAGGCATTTTGAGATTCACCAACTTCAATATATTGTACAGTAATGCCTGATCTGTTCACTAATAAACAAAACGTGTTCATTTAACAATTGCAAGTATCCTGTTTCTGTTTATAATATTAAACAATAGTTCATTAATGAGTCAATGTCAATTATATAGAGGAGCAAGGATATGGAAAGAAAAAAATCTTTACCACCAGCGGCATTATCTGCCAAAGTGATTTACCAAAATTAAAAAATTATAAAC
>Ga0224558_1000347_pt1 | contig 53920 bp, 52 predicted proteins | sample 714S32024metaG_FD_180682 | JGI IMG/M metagenome (GOLD analysis project Ga0224558, IMG submission 180682) | Peat soil microbial communities from Stordalen Mire, Sweden - 717 S3 20-24 | ecosystem: Environmental > Terrestrial > Soil > Wetlands > Peat | place: Sweden: Norrbotten County, Stordalen... | reverse complement strand
GCTCCACCAACTTCCACTGTTCGTCTGTCAGTTCCCAACGGCCTGCCATACAAGTCCGCAGAGACGCCTTGAGCATCTCCAGTTTCGCAGAAATTGGCTGCCAAGATGTTTATGAGATAGGTTCTAGTAATTAGCCACCGTCCCAAACGACTGACCGAAATGGCGGAGGAAATGAATGCTGGAGTCAAAGCGTTCTTTGCCGAGGGGGGCCTCAAAAGCACCCGGAAGTATGAATTCGGTGAGGCAGACCCCCTTTTGGAGTGTTTTGCTCTGCTTCGGAGCGCTGCGGGAAATCGTCCCGCCGTGCTTGTCATCGATAACATTGAGATGATATTCCAAGACGAGCAACGTATGGGGGAACTCGCATCAATCATTACGCTCCTTGACGACAGCAGATACGCTTCACATAACGTCAAGTTGCTAATTGTCGGAGTTCCAAGCGAGATTAGGAATTACTTATCACGCACGAACTCCAGCGTGGCAAATCGGGTCGTAGAAGTCTCAGAAATCTCGGCTCTAACAATGGAGCAGGTCAGCCAACTAGTAGAAAAGGGCTTTATCGATCTGCTCAAGGTTGAGTTCTCCGGCGACACACTTCAAATATGGAAGCAACATATCTTCAATGTCACGATGGGGTTCGCTCAGCCAGTCCAAGAGTACTGCGAGCAATTAGGATATATCGCGGAAGACGCCGGATGGAAGGCGGACCCGGGCCAATTGAGCCAAGCCGATGCAACCTGGTTCAAACAAGGACTAAACAAGGCTTCTACAGTCGTGGCCGGATGGATGAACGAGAGAGAAACAAAGGCTGGCAGGCGCAACCAGGTTCTCTACTCCCTGGGTAAGATACCTAATCGCCTTTTTCACGCAAATGAGGTAGAGAAGATCCTTCGGGAGGAATTCCCGGAAAACACCGCAGACGTAACCCTCGCCGTGGGCCAGATACTCAGCGAACTAGCGTCAGGCGAAGAACCAATCATTAAGCGGTCCTCGAAGAGCGCCGACTACGAGTTCAGAGACGCACGGTACGCAATGGCACTGCGCGTTTTGCTGCAAAAAGACCTGACAAAGGAAAAAGTCCTCAGAGCAAATGGTCTTATGTCAGGGGAGTGATATGGGGCGGGTGTCCCAGGTCCCATAAAAGCTTCAAGACTAGAAATCTGGGTGCCCCAGGTCCCGCTTTTGGGACCTGGGAGTCCACAAACCCCAACAGCCCCACCGAGCGGTTTTCCAGTTGACAAGGCTACGGCTTAGCCGTACCATTCTTCCCTGCGCTACGTTTGGGATCAGGCGAAAGAAATCCTCAACCGGCGCAAGCACGGACTCTCTCTTGCCGAAGGTATACCCGCCCTTGAAGACCCGGAGCGGGAGGCCTGGATTGATTGCCGGTTCGATTACGGCGAGGAGCGCATCGTCACGCTGGGCATGGGCCAGAGACAGGTGTTTTATGTGGTTTCAACCGAGTGGGACGAGGACTGTACGCGGCTCATCTCCGTGAGAAGGGCGGACGAGAATGAAATCGAACGATATGGTTTGGGTCGATCATGAACCCGGCGATCCGCCGATTGAGACGGATACCGATTGGAATGCGGTCGAAGCGTTGACCGATGAACAGATTCATGCGGCGGCGCTGGCTGACCCGGACTCGCAACCGATTCCTCCTGGCACCGATGAGGAACTGGCAAAGCAGGGTTTGATTCACATTCCCAACGTAAAGAAGCTCCGCGAACGTCTCGGCCTCACCCAGGAAGCCTTTGCCGCCGCCTACCGCATTCCCGTGGGCACCCTGCGCGACTGGGAGCAGAGCCGCAAACGCCCCGACGCCCCCGCACGCGCCTATCTCACCGTCATCGCCCGCAACCCTGAAGCCGTAGCCAATCTATTGAGACAAGCAGCATAGGGCCTGTGCCCCAGCTCCCGCTTTTGGGACCTGGGAGTAAAGCTAAGCCGTCTTCCGAACGGCGCCCTGTTTCAACTCAGCCCAGCCCCCGCGAGCGGTTCCCAGCCTCTGCAAGCGGTTTACGGAGCGAAGCTGGCCGCCCGCCGCCCGCCCTTTTCGACAAAGCGGGTAATCAGCCCGACGGGCAGAAAGCGGACCAGAAAGGCCGTGAACCGGCCGCCGAAGTTGGGGATGAGGGTGCGCTGGCCGCGCGCCAGGGCCGCGACCGCCTGCCGCGCCACATCCTCGGCCGGCTGCACCTTGTGGCCCCGAATGGCCCCGGCGCGGGCGACGCTGAAGAACTCGCTCTCCGTCGGCCCTGGGCAGAGCGCCGTCACCCGGACGCCGAAGCTGGCCACCTCGGCGGCCAGCCCCAGCGCGAAGAAGCGGTCGAAGGCCTTGGTGGCCGCGTAGGTGGTCAGGTAGGGCACGGGCTGAAAGCTGGCCGTCGAGGCCACGACCAGCACCCAGCCGCCGCGCCGCTCGACCATGCGCGGCACAAACAGCCGCGTGAGCCGCACCACGGCCTCGCAGTTGACGCGCACCTGGCTCAGCTCCTGCTCGACGGGGCTCTGGTAAAACGCTCCGTACTGGCCCAGGCCGGCGTTGTTGACCAGAATCTCGACCGCGAGGCCGGCGCCCTCGGTGGCGTTATAGAGCAGTTCGGGAGCGGCCGGATCGTTCAGGTCGGCGGCAATCACGCGCACCTCCGCGCCCTGGGCCGCGAGTTCTACCCTCAACGCCTCCAGCCGGTCCAACCGGCGCGCCGTGAGAATGAGTTTGGCCCCGTGCGCGGCCAACTCCCGCGCCAGGGCCTCGCCGATGCCCGCGCTGGCCCCGGTCACCAGCGCCCATTTGCCATTGAAATCCTGTGTCTTTGCCATCGCGACCTCATCATAGCGGATGCAGGGCCGGGCGGATGCAGGACCGGGCGGATGCAGGGCCAGCGCCATGTGAATGGAGAAAGACTCTAGACCCGATCCGCATGAGTATTTTTCAAGTGGATTGCCTCCCCAGCCTGCCCGGAACTGAAGTCTCCGTGTTACAGTGTCTTCACTGCGGAAATTTCATTTTTCATCTCCCCGCCTGAGTCAAAACGGCCAGCGGAGATCGATAATTAATGAACTGAAGCCAGCACACGTGGAACAACAATCCACAATGGACGGCATGGAAGGTTAGGAGCATGAGCAGGCCGGCCAGCCATAGCAAGCTTTCCGCTGAAGTGAAGGGGAAGGTTTTCCACAGGAAGCCAGATAGTCTTTTTGCGCGGGTTGGCACTCCCGTAAAGCGCGGGCTCTGTCCTGTATGTGAGGTTCAGACATGAGCAAGATACCGGTCTCTGGGCAGCCCGTCATTCTCTTTGCCGAGGAGTGCGACCGCGGCACCCTGCACGAAGAGAACCAGGATTCGGTCCTTCATGTCCGCATTGCCCTGGGTGACCTGCTGATCGTCGCCGACGGCACCGGCGGGCACACGGGAGGAGCCACTGCGTCGCGGATGGTGGCGGAGTACTTTTATCTCCATCTGGTGGCCCTGCCGCGCGATTATCCGGCCGATAACGCCATCCGCGAGGCCGTGGAGCGCGTCAATGCGAAGATTGTGGCCACGGCCTGCGCGCCCGGCTCGCCGCTCCCCCGCATGGGCTCTACCGTGGTGGTGGCCCTGCTGCAACAGGACGCCGCCGGAGCTCACGCCTGGGTTGGCCACATCGGCGACAGCCGCGCCTACCTCCTGCGCGCCGGCCGCCTGCACCGCCTCACCACCGATCACACCGCCGTGCAATCCCTGCTCGCCCACAATCTGATCCCCCCTGAAGAGGCGCTGCATCATCCAGACGCCGCCGTGCTGACCCGCATCCTGGGCCAGCAACCAGAGGTGGAGATTGACCTGGAGCGGCATCCGCTGGCCATCGGCGACACGCTGCTGCTCTGTTCAGACGGCCTTTGGAGATTCGTCCCCGAACAGGAAATCCAGACGGCGGCAGCCGGCCTCACAATGGAATCGACCGCCCACGATCTGCTCGAGTCGGCTCTGGCGGCCGGCGGTCACGGCAACATCGGCATCGAGATGGCGCGGCTGATTCTGCCTCCCGACGTTTCCCCGCGAATCCAGAGCCCTCATCCGGGCTTGAAATGGGTTCTGGCGGCATTCCTGCTGGCGATTGCCGGCCTGTTCGTGCTGGCTTATCTAATCTTCTGGTGGTTTCAGTAATTGGTTGCGTCGCGGCTGGAGCCAATCGCCGGCAGCAGGCCGGAATCCGCATCGGTTTCCGCGCCATTCGCCAACTGGGCCTTAAAAAACGCGTCCACCTGGGCCAGAACCTCGGCCCCGGCGCGCGCCCGGTAGATGGCCGCGCGCAGTTTAGCCCCGCCCGCCACGCCGTGGGTGAACCAGGTGGCAAACTGCTTCATCTTGCCGGCCGTCTCCCCCAGGCGCTCGGCGCGGGGCAGGTCTTTGGTCGCCTCGGCCTCATCCAAGAGCATTTGGAAGTAGACCCGGATCATGCGGTAGCGGTCTTCCTCCGTGGGACGCTGGTAGCAGCCGGTGGCCGTGTACTGCGCAATCTGCCTGAAAATCCATGGGTTGGCCGCCGCCGCCCGGCCGATCATCACCGCATCGCAACCAGTCTCGGCCACCATGGCCGCCGCGTCTTCTGGAGTTCTTATGTCCCCGTTGCCGATGACTGGAATCCTCACCGCCTGCTTGACCTTGGCGATCCACTCCCAGCGCGCCTGGCCGCTGTAGCCCTGCTCGCGGGTCCGGGCGTGCAGCGCCACGCCGTCCAGCCCTTCCTGCTCGGCCATCCGCGCCAGCTCCAGGCAGACGATTTCGGCGTCATTCCAGCCCAGCCGAAACTTCACCGTGAAGGGAATGGTCACCGCCTGGCGCACGGCGCGGAAAATTTCTCCGATGCGTGGTAGGTCGCGCAACAGGCCCGAGCCGCCATTCGAGCCCACCACCCGCTTGGCCGGGCAGCCCAGGTTCAGGTCCACCAGGTCGAAGCCGCTCTCCTCGACAATCCGCGCCGCCTCGGCGAGCGTCTCGGGATTGGCCCCGAAGATTTGCGCCCCGATGGGGTGTTCGTCGCCGTAAAAGGTCAGGTAGCGGCGCCGCTTGCTCTCCCGCATCCGCGCCAGGCCGTCGGCCGAGGTGAACTCGGTCATCAGCAGCCCGCAGCCGGATTGGGCGTTGCTGACTGCTGAGTCGATGCACACCTGATCTCTGATCTCTGATCCCTGATCTCTGTTGAACAAACTGGCGTGGCGAATAAACCGCCGGAAGACCGTGTCCGTGACCCCGACCATGGGCGCGAGCACCGTGGCCGGCGTCACCAGCACCGGCCCCAGGCGCATCTCGGCCGGCACGCGCGCCCCGGCGGGCATGGCGCACTCCCTGGGGTTGTCCCAGTTTTTCTTCACGGTAAAACCTTTGCCGGCCATTGCAAACCTCATCCAACTTGAACGCCTGTGCCCCTCGATCAGCTCGGCAACTCATCCAGTTCATAGATAAACGGCTTGCCGCGCGAATCCGGATCCCACCCATCCGCCATCGCCTGACGAATGTGCGCTTCCACCTTGGCTGCCAGGATGGTTGGCCGGGGCGGCGCGGTGAATTTGATGCCGCGTTGTTCTTTGACGTAGGCCGGGTATTCCAGGTGGAGTTCCCGGCGCACACCCTCGGCAACTTTCACATGGATTGCAAGGCCCTTCCAGCCGTCTTCCGTGGACAATTGTTGTTCGCGGTGCAGATTCCAGAGCAGGGAGAAGCCGTCGATGGTGATGGCGGACTGAATTGAGCGTTTTACGCGCGGCATGGGGGATCACATCTCATTCAAATTCTGGACTCGGATACAAAAATTCTTGCGCAGGTTCCTGCTTCGCCGCGCACTATTATCGGTGAAAACCATAGCCGGAGCCATCACCATCGACCCAACGAGCATCGTGTGCTCAGTTGAGTTCCCCAGTTCCTGCATTCCTAGATTCGCACTTCGATATCCGGACGACATTTCGCCAACAGCTTGGTTTCGATGGCCTTGAGCTTTGCCGGGTCCACGCGAAAACGTTCAGGGACGACAGCCATTTCGGCAGTGGGAGATTCTTCGCCCTTATCCCTGATGGTCGACTCGCGCTCCAGTGCACGCCCGTTTCAGAGCAGTGATAGCCTCCCGGTGGTTCTCGCCGCGTGGCCGAGCGCCGCCAAGTCCTATCAATACGGCGTCACGGCGTCGCTGTAGGAGATGGCGCTATGCACGGCCAGCAATGCCTCGGCGGAAGCATACGCTGACAGGTCGTCCTGGCAGAGCTTCATAGCGCCGGCAAGCTGCATAGCTCGGCGATGGTAAACGGTGAAACGCGTCTCGACCATGCATCACCATCATCGCCCGACGAAAAAGGCCTCCGCCTAGGCGGAGGCCCAATCCTGCTCACCGGTTGCCGTGCGCCGTTTACTTGGCCGCTGCGGCGGCCACTGCGCTGTCGGACTTGGCGTACTTGCGGCGGAAGCGCTCGACGCGGCCCGCGGTGTCCACCAGGCGCTGTTTGCCGGTGTAGAACGGGTGGCAAACCGAGCAGATTTCCACGTGAATGTCGCCCTTGTGGGTCGAACGGGTCTCAAAGCTGCTTCCACAGGCGCACTTGACCTGCACTGCGGCGTAATCGGGATGGATCTTTTCCTTGGGCATCGCTCTAGACGGACCTTTCCTGCAATTCTTCTCTTCCATTGTAGGGTGATTGGGCCGGTTTAGCAATTGCAGACGGCCGGAATCGAGGCCATCGAGCTGCCCAGCGAAGAAAAAAGGCGGCCAACCCAGCGGATTGGCCGCCTTGACTACCAGCTGGCTTCAGACGCGCGTGAAACCGGCCCGCGCGATGTCCTATTGCTGGACGATACCCTTCTGCTGGCCAATGCGCTACGCTTGATGAGATGAGCGTTTGCGCAATCTGCGATGGAGTGGGGCTGGTGAGGGTGGTCAACGCCCAGGGGCAATGGGTCTCGCGCCCCTGCGAGTGCCAGCAGATGGAGCGCGAGGAGCGCCGCCTGGCCGCCACCCGCATTCCCGAGCGCTACCGCGACTGTTCGCTGGATGCCTACGAGATTTATCACGAGGCGGATCGCTCGCTGGGCGAGGCACTGCTCACCGCCCGAAGGTTCGTCGAGGAATACCCCTCTGGCACCAAGGGCAAGGGGCTGCTCTTCACCGGCTCAATCGGCGTGGGCAAGACCCACCTGGCCGTGGGTCTCCTGCAGCGGCTGGTGCGCGAGCGCGGCGTGCGGGGCCTCTTCTGCGACTACCGCGAACTGCTCAAGAACATTCAGAACAGCTACAACCCGCAGGTGAACACCACCGAACTGGAACTGCTCAAGCCGGTCTTCGCCGCCGAGGTGCTGGTGCTGGACGACCTGGGCGCGCAAAAGCCCAACGAATGGGTCTGGGACACGGTGGCGCTGATTCTGAATACCCGCTATAACGACAAGCAGACCACCATCATCACCACCAACTACGCCGATCTGCCGGCCGGCGCGGGCTTCAAAACCGATAAGGAAGGCCACAAGCCCGCCAAAAGCGAGGACACCCTGGGCGACCGCATCGGCGACCGCATGAGGTCGCGGCTGTCCGAGATGTGCATTCACATCGAAATGACCGGCAAGGACTTCCGTCAGACCGGGGTCAGGCGCGCCCGCTTCGGGTGAGAAGCTCCTAGCTGCTAGCCTTTAGCTCCTAGCTGCTATTGATCCGGCCCTGAACGAACCAAACCAATTTGGGTGCCCCACCCTCGTAAAACAAATTTGGGTGCCCCACCCTCGCCGCGTTTTTGTTTTTGCGGCTAGGGCGGGAGCCGGTCTCGCATTCCGATGGGGCTGGATCAATAGTGAAGTGAAAATGCTCTAGCCTCGTGGCGCAAGGCCTCACCCGCCAAAGTTGTCGCGTTTCAGTACAGTTTCCGAAGCTGCGCAGACCGTTGCGACCGTTCAGAAAATCCAAAGACTGCCCAGCAGCATCAGGATGGCGGCTACCGTGACGGCCTGGTAGACCCGGTCTTCGGGCTGGCGAGGGCGCCCGGCCTCATCGGCAGGCGCTTTTGCGGAGAGGGGGGCGCTTTGGGAAGGGAACGGCATAGCGAGCCTGCCTTTCTGAGCCTCGCGAGGCAAAGGTTGCGGATTCCCGGCCTAGCCGTTCCTCACGCCTGAATCTTTGGACGCCCGGCGCCGTTGGGGAAGATGCCGGGCACAGCGAACAGTACCAAAAAAAGATTGTGACGCCGCTTTGCCTCCCGGTCAAGAGCAAAATAGTACTCATTTAGTACTCATTTCCATAAATAAGAACAGGAAATGCCGGGCCACCGCTCCGGAAACGGGTGTAGAATTCCGCTCGTGAGCATAGAGCCTGAACTCACCGCTTCCACGGAGAAGGATGAGCGCCGCTGGCTGCCAGTGGTGATAGCCGCAGCCATCGTTTTGTTGATTGCCACCGTGGTGATCCTGGACCTGGAACTCAAAACCTCCCGAAGCAGCGTCGGGACCGCGCCGATCACCGCGCCGCTGGACCCCTACGCGAGCAGCCTCGTGGTGTCCCACCTGGCCATGAGCGAATCCACCAACCTGATTGGCGGCAAGGTGACCTACCTTGACGGCCAGATTGCCAACCGGGGCGGCCGTACCGTCACCGGCATCACCGTGCAGGTGCTCTTCCGCGATTTCGCCCACGAAGTGGCGCAGAATGAGAGCCAGTCGCTCAAGCTCATTCGCACGCGCGAGCCTTACATTGACGTTGAACCGCTCTCCGCGGCCCCGCTGCGGCCCGGCGACCAGCGGGATTTCCGCCTGATCTTCGGCGCGGTCTCCCCCGACTGGGACAGTGCCTACCCCGAGATTCGCATCCTCCGCGTCGCGACGAAATAGCCCGCCGCCGGGTCGGCCAGGCTTTCCGTCCGGCACTCTCTTATTCACGGGCTGCAAGCCTCTTTGCTACGGAGAATGCAATGGCCGCAAGCGGTGTGGGATTCGAGGGCAAACAGAAAGCTGTGAGATTCGCTCTCCGGCCTGCGGCAATCTTGCTTGCGGCCGTGGGTCTGGCCGCCGCGCAGGAGGCTTCGGAGACCAAGCCCAAAATCAGCGACAAGCCGCTTACCGCCGAGCAGCTTGCCGTCTATCGGACAGTTCTTCACGGTTGGATGGACAACGAACTGAGCATGGTCAACCTGTCCGTCCAGACCGTTCCATTCCCAACCAGAGGAGCTTCTGACGCCAGCGATTGCGGAAAGGATCTGGACCTTGAGCCGGTTGCGGCCGCCCTCGTCCATCGCTTTCGCGCGGAGGACCTGCCGCAGTTGGGCTCGGACAAGATCGGCTTTGTCGATCCCGACCGACAACGGAAGGAGATCTCGGAAAACGACCCCGAAAAGACCATCGGCGAGGGCAGGTCGATTGAAGATGCGGTCCGCAACGGCTTCGCCCACGGCCTGGTCACCCTGAGCGAGATTCGCTTCGACAAAGACCACACGCACGCCATCGTCTCCTACAGCTTCTTCTGCGGCTCGCTCTGCGGCAACGGCGGAGCCGTGGTTCTGGAGAAGGTAGACGGCGCATGGCGGCGCAAGAGCCGCTGCCACGACTGGATCTCGTAGCAGAATCGCTGTCCTGCGGCCGCCAGTCCGCTTCAGCCGCACACTGTCCGGTAAAATTATCTTTGTATGCATCCAAACAACCCTGACCCCGCCGCCGAGACCATTCCCGAAGCCACTCCCGGCGGCAGCCGCTTCCTGCGCGCCTGTCTGCGCCAGCCGGTGGACCGCACCCCGGTCTGGTTTCTGCGCCAGGCCGGGCGCTACATGCAGGAGTACCGCGAGGTGCGCAAGTTCCACACCCTGGTGGAAATCTGCAAGCAGCCGGAGCTGGCCGCCGAGGTCACCATCACCGCCGCCGAGAAGCTGGGCGTGGACGCGGCCATCATCTTCGCCGATCTGCTGCTGCCGCTGGAGCCGATGGGCCTGGACTTCGAGTTCCAGGCCGGCGAAGGGCCGGTGGTGCACCGCCCGGTCCGCACTGCGGAGGATGTGCGCGCCCTCCGCACCGATCGCGCCGCCGATCTGGCTTACGTCGCGCGGGCCATCGAGAAGGTGGCCGCGCATTTTCAGAATCGATTGGGGATCATCGGCTTCTGCGGCGCGCCTTACACGCTGGCCAGCTACATGATCGAGGGCGGCGGCTCGAAGAACTACATCCACACCAAGCAGATGATGTACTCGGAGCCCTCGGCCTGGCGGCTGCTGCTGGATAAAATCGTCGTGGTTCTCGAAGAGTACTGCCGCCTGCAGGTCGAGGCCGGGGCCGACGTCATCCAGATCTTCGACAGTTGGGCGGGCTCGCTCGGCTTGTCCGACTATCGCGAGTATGCCTTCGAGGCCGCCCAGCGCCTGGTTCATTCCGTCCAGCAGATGGGCGTGCCGGTGATCTACTTCGGCGTGGAAACCGCCGGTTTGCTCACGCAGATGGCCGCGACCGGGGCCGATGTCGTCGGCCTGGACTGGCGGCAACCGCTTGACGAGGGCTGGCGCGCCGTGGGCCACGGCCACGCCGTGCAGGGCAACCTGGACCCCATCACGCTCTTTGCGCCGCTGGAGGTTTTAGAGCGGCGCGTGAAGGAGATTCTGCGCGCCGCCCAGGGCCGCCCTGGCCACATCTTCAACCTTGGCCACGGCATCGTCCCCGGCACGCCGGTTGAAAACGTGCAGGCCGTGGTCCGCATGGTGCGCGAGTTCCGGCTGGAAAAGCCTGCCGGCTGACGAACCTCGCCACGGGTTTGCGAATTGAGGGGCGCGGCCAGGGCGGGAAATTACAACCCTAGATCAGCCCTTCTTGGGAGGCAACAAATGGTGAAGCAGGCCGTCCTTTTACTGGCTCACGGCACTCCCGAGACCGTCGCGCAGATTCCCGAGTACCTCTGCAATGTGACCGGCGGACGGCCGCTCCCGCCCGCGGTCGTTGAGGAGATTCAGCGGCGCTACGCGCTCATTGGCCACAGTCCGCTCACCGAGATCACCTTCGCGCAGGCTCGCCTGGTGGAAGCCGAACTCGCAGCGGCGGAAAGGGACTCCGGCGGCGAGCCGGTGCGGGTTTACGTTGGAATGCGCAACTGGCGGCCCTACATCGCCGACGTGCTCCGGCAGATGCGCGCGGACGGCATTGAAGAGGCCGCGGTTCTTTGCCTTGCTCCGCAAAACTCGCGCGCCAGCGTGGGCCTCTATCGCCGTGCCCTGCAAACGGAGGCTGCCGCTCCGGCGGCCGCCGAAACTGCCACTGAAGCTGCCGCCGGGGCTTTCATTGAGTCCGGCGGACTGCGCCTTGACTTCACCGCGAGCTGGGCCGAGCATCCGCTTCTGATTGAAGCCTTTGCCGAGCGGCTGCGCCCGGCCTGGAACCGCCTTAGCGCGGAGGTGGGCGCCTCGGTCCCGGTGCTGTTTACGGCGCACAGCGTCCCGTGCCGGGCGACGCAAGCGGCTGCGGAGAGCCGGGAGGGTCAATTCGCCCAGCCGCGCCTCGAACTGGGCGGGGACGCCGCCCCCTATGCCGAGGAGGCCAGGCGCACTGCCGCGCTGGTCGCCGCCCGCCTCCCGGAAATCCCCCGGTGGTGGTTCGCTTTCCAAAGCCAGGGAGCAAGCGGCCGCCCCGGCTCCAGCGCAACGGCCAATTCCACCGCCGCCACAACCGCCAGCACCAGCGCTGGCACGGCCCCCGGCACCCCCCCCAGTCTTACCTGGCTCGGTCCCACTGTCGAACAAACGCTGGAATCGGTCGCCGCCTCGGGCGCGAAAACGGTCTTGCTTCAGCCCATAGGCTTCCTCTCTGACCACGTCGAAATTCTCTACGACGTGGACATTCACTTCCGCGAGTTCGCCGCCAGGCTAAATCTCCGCCTGGAACGGCCGGAATCGCAGAACACCTCCGCCACTCTCGTCCGTGCGGTTGCGGATCTGGCGCGGCAGGGACTGGCGCGGCTCGCCAGCCACCGGCCATCCTGACCAGACGGGCCGATGGCGGAGTGGGAGGAGACGAGCTTTACTGGCTGCTGAAAAACTCGTACGGTGTGAGTTTTGCCGGTTGTGTCAGGGCACGACTTGAGCCGTGCCCTGACACTTCTGGCGATTCTGAATCTCTTTTTCCGCAGCCGATACAGCCCCCTTCCACCCTTTGCCGCCGCAACTGAAGCTGAGTCTGACCTGGGCTCCCGTCCCGCGCCGGTTCCGCGCCCCCTGCCCCGTGTGCGACAATCCTCAAAAGACTGCTTATCCCTATGAGACCTGCTCGTCTCCTTTCGTTGGGCGCTGTTGGATTGGTTATGGCCGCCGTTTTAGCCTGGACGCAGACGCCCTCTCCGGTTGGGCCCAAGAGCCTCTCCCCGGCTCCGCTGGTGCTGGCTGGCGGCACAGTGGTGGACGTGACCAATTGGGGCCGCTCGGCCAACGACCTCAAGGACGCCGTCGTCGTCGTGCACGACGGCCGCATCACCGACGTCGGCTCACGCATGGCGGTCTCCATCCCCAAGGGCGCACGGGTCATCGACTGCACCGGCAAATTCCTCATTCCAGGCCTGATCGACGGCTTTGCCGGCATGAACTCCCAGGAGCAGGCCGACGCTGACCTTTACATGGGCGTTACCACGGTGGTCGCCGTCAGCGACGCCCGCCGCGGCTGGGTCGATTTCTCCGCCTCGCCCGCTCCCCACCTCTACCTGCTGGACTCGGCCGGCTCGACCAGCAACTGGAGCCTCTTGGCCAGGCGTCCCGGGTGGGCTTCCAAGCTCAAGGAAGGCGCCCATCCGGCCGAACTGAGCCCCGACGACACCCTCCGCCAACTCACCGAGACCGCACGGTCGGGAACGCGCGCCGTCCTGCTGGGTCACGACATCACCGCCGCCAATGTCCAGTGGATCATCACCCACGCTCACCAGTTGGGCCTGGTCGCCTACGGTGAGTTCGTTTCCACACCGTATAAGGTGGGCGTCGAGGCCGGCGTGGACGCGCTGGTACGCATGGACCGTTACGACCTGGGCGTCATTCCCGACGAACTTGAACAGCCGCTGGTCGAAGACTCCGCAGGCGCGGCCGCCACCACCGCTTACGACTATGCCGAGCGCCTGCCGCCCACCGATCTGCACCTGCGCGCCTATGCCCGCTTCCTGGCCGCCCATCACGCCGCGCTCATGCCCACCTTCAACCTCTACTACGCTGAATTGCCCGGCCATCGCAACCTGTGGAAGGAGCCGGCCGCCGCACAGCTCGATCCCGCTCGCGTTTTCAACCCCACAGATCGCGCCACCGGCGAAATGGTCTACCCTCTCCCGCCCTGGACCCGCCACCTGCCCGCCGCCACCCAGCACTGGATGGAAGAGACCCAGCGCAAAAAGGCCGAACAGTCCGCGCTGCGCCTCTGGCAGATCAACAAAACCATTTTTTTCGCTCATCCCCACTACCTGGCCGCCTCCGGCGCGCCGGTCTACGGCTCCCTGCCCGGCATTTCCATGCACACCGAACTGGAACTGCTGGTCCGCCTGGGGCTTTCACCGCGCGAGGCCCTGGCTGCGGCCACCAACAACTACAGCCTTCAGTTCGGCTGGAACGAGCTGGGCCTGATCGCTCCCGGCCGCCGCGCCGATATTCTCGTCGTCGACGCCAACCCCACACGGAACATCTGGAACGCCCGCCGCATCTCCGGTCTCTTCCTGGACGGGAATCCGATGGACCGCGAAAAACTGCTGAATTTGAGGCACTGAAGCCTGTAGTGCGCAGTTTCTCCACCCTGGCGCGGCTGACCGACACGGGCTCACGGCGAGTTGCCCACCGGCGCATGGCGAGCGGAACCCTCACGCATGGGTTAACGTAAAGAGATGCGAGAGTGTGCATGGATTTCCCCCAAAATCATGGATGAGGCTCCCTCCCAGCTCGCTCCGCGGCACCGCCCGCACAACCGGTGGTTGCTGCTCATTGCGGCCTACAAGCTGATCCAGTCGCTTCTGTTTACGGCCATCGGCATTGGCGCGCTGCATCTGCTGCACCAGGACGTCGGCGATCTGCTCGCCCAACTGGCCGAGCACCTGCGCTTCAACCCCGAGTCGCGCTTCGTCAACTTCATCCTCGACAAGGCCTCCCTGCTCGACGATCCGCTGCTGCGGCGCATCGGCGCGACCGCCTTTTGCTACGCGGGGGTGGGAATAATCGAAGGAATCGGCCTCTATCTGGAAAAGGCCTGGGGCGAGTACCTGACGCTGGCCATCACGGCCTCGTTCTTGCCTTGGGAGATCATCAAGGTGCTGCACGGCGTGACGTGGACCAGATCCGGCCTGCTCGCGGCCAACGTGCTGGTCTTCGTTTATCTTTTGAAGCTGGTGGCGGAGCGCGGAAAGCGCGCTGATCGCTTCGAAGGCAGTCAGCCGGAGGACAGTCCGCCGGAGGCATAAAGCCTGGTTTTAGAGCGATTCTCCAGTTAATGGGGAGTTTCGAGAACCGCTGTAGCGGACAGGAGCGGACGAGTTCTCCAACTTTCGCCTTTTGTTCACTATCACAAGCTGCCGCTCCTGTCCAGAGCCAGAATCAAAGTAGTTAACACTACATCTTGTGGTCGAATTTCATTTTGGTCTATTAGGTTTCATTTTGGTCTATTAGGCGAATATCTTCTCATCGCTTTCTCTCATTTTGACAACGAATCGATTTTCCACTTGGCTAGAGCGGAAATCGGGGATACTATCGTTTTGTGAGTGGCCAAAAGTGGCCAAATGTGTTCTCTTGTGGAGTTAATCGGCAGCCTGTAGCAAAAGTCTAGCTGATTTTCCTCCTCAATCCACTAAATTCGGCGCCAGCAAAGCAGATGAACCAGCCAGGCTAACCGGAAAACGGCGGCAAGGGACAAAACGGCGGCAAGGGAACAATCGCGGCGGCGAATCTGGAACGGGCCGCGAAGGGCAGGCGGGCATGGCGGTATTCCGTGGAAATCATCCGGCAAAGGTGGACCCCAAGGGGCGGTTGAAGCTCCCCTCCGGGTTCAAGGAGCTGCTGGACGAAGCGGAGATTGCCCAGTTCTACATCACCTCGACGGACGGCATGAAAGCCGAGATTTGGCCCTTGCCGGAGTGGGAGAAGCAGGAAGCGCTGCTGGCCGAATCCAGCACCATGGACGACGCAGTAGAGAAGTACCTGAACCTGACCAGCTACTACGGCCAGCAGGTGGAGATGGACAAAGAGGGCCGGGTCTTGCTGCCGCAGATTCTGCGCGGAAAGGCCAGCCTGAACGCCGAAGTTGCCGTACTCGGAAAGCTGCACTACCTGGAAGTTCATAACTTCGAGGTCATCGAACAGAGTGTATCGGCCAATGCCCTGACGGCTGAGGATCGCCAATCGCTGGCGGCGACTCTCAAGCGGCGGAGTTGAACGGAATGGCCCCCCAGGGGGAGCGCATGAAGAGATCGACGGAACGTCATGCGCCAGTTCTTTTTCAGGAAGCGATTGATCTTCTCCGGGTGCGAGCCGGGTCAACCATTGTTGACTGCACGCTGGGCCTGGCCGGGCACTCTGCCGGAATCGCCCGGCTGCTCGGGCCACAGGGCCATCTGATCGGCTTTGACCGCGATCCCGAGGCGCTGGCGCTGGCCAAAGAGAAACTGGATGGGGTTTGCGGCGAGTTAGGCGAGCGGGCGCCCAAGGTAACTCTGATCGGCGAGGCCTTCAGCTCGATCACGCGGCATTTGCCGCCCGGCTCGGTGGATGGACTGCTGGCTGACTTTGGCGTCAGCAGCCTGCAACTGAACGAGGCGGAGAGAGGTTTCAGTTTTATGGCGGATGGGCCGCTGGATATGCGCATGGACACGCGCTCCGGGCCAACCGCCGCACAGGTGGTGAATGAGGCGAGCGAGCGAGAGCTGGCGGACCTGATTTACGAATACGGAGAGGAAGGAGGGTCGCGGAGAATCGCCAGAGCCATTGTGCGCGGGCGGCCGGTAACAACCACGGGGCAGTTGGCCCGCATTGTTGCCCCAGCCGCCCGGCCAATGAAACAAGGGCACATTCATCCGGCGACGAAAACCTTTCAGGCTCTTCGCATTTATGTGAATCGCGAGTTGGATGAGATTCGAGCCCTGCTGGAGGCCGCGCCCAAATTGCTTAAGCCCTCCGCGAGACTGGTTGTCATCAGCTTTCATTCGCTGGAAGATCGCATCGCCAAGGATAGCCTGCGCGAAGGCGCGCGGCAGGGAATCTGGGAGATTCTCACCAAGAAGCCGGTTACGGCCGGCGAGGAAGAGATCGAGCGCAATCCGCGCTCGCGCAGCGCGAAGCTGAGAGCGGCGGAAAGACAGTAAACAGTAGTCAGTTATCAGTTTTCAGTAGTCGAGAAACAGGAAGCGCGAATTTCACGGGATTTGGGAACGGGAATTGTTTTTGGGCCTGCATCGGTGCAGACAGCCAGTTCAAGGCTATCGGTAACTAACCACTGACCCCTGATCCCTTACGGAGGAACCCATGGCGGCATGCACAACAACTTACTATGAATCGGGCAGAAGCTGGAGCGCGCGCGCCAGCGAGCGCAATGCCGGGCAGTTGGCCCAGCAGACCCTGCGGCGGCGGGGCGTGCGCACGCCGGAGTTCTACTTTCCCAAGCGCTTTGACAATAGCCGCCTGGTCAAGGCTCCTGATCCGGTGCGGGCCCGCGAGATGCGCCTGTTTTCGGCGGCGATCACCATTCTTTTCACTCTGACCATGGTCTACGGGCTGCAGCACTTCAGCGCCATCGAGAGCGGCTACCGGATCGAGTCGGAAAAGCAGGTTCGCGAGCAATTGCGCGAGGAGAATCGCCAGTTGCGCCTGTCGGAGGCGCAGCTTACCCAGCCGGATCGGATTGACGCGGAAGCCCGCAAACTGGGTCTTGCCGAGCCCGCGCCGGGCCAGATGGTTCACCCCAGCGCCGGACCCGATGTCTCCGCGCCGGCTCTTGCGCAGGTCTCGCCTCCGGCGGCGCTGGCGGCGCAATAGGCAGAGAAGCTGGGAGCTTTTAGTTACTAGCTCTTAGCTGTTAGCTGTTAGCTCCTCGTATCGTGACCGTGTGGTCTGGAAAGCCGGCCGCAAAAGTTTGGGTGCCCCAGGTCCCGTTTTTGGGACCTGGGAAATTACGATTACACGCGGTCGCAGCACTAGCTCCTAGCTTTGGAGTGCGGGCAAGAAGGCCATGGGATTGCGCCGGCAATGATAAAATCGGGTCCAGAATACAATTTGCAGACTGAATCCGGCAGGGAGCAGGCTGACAGTTCAGAGCCAGAAACTGAAAGCTAAGAGCTAACAGCTAAAAGCTAGAAGCTGGTTCTGCCACTCCCCGGAGCAATTCCTCCATGCAGGCAAATCTTCGACCCAGCCGGAACCGCAACCCCGCGCCGCGCGCCATGCCCCTGAAGCTGGCGCGCTTCTGGCTAGTCTGCCTGTTCTTTCTGGTCTGGGCGATTCTGATCGCCCTTCGCCTCTTCTGGCTGCAGGTGGTGCGCCACAAGGAGTACGTCGAGCGCGCCGAAAAACAGCAACAGCGGGCCTTCGAGGTGGCTCCGCGCCGCGGTGTGCTCTATGACCGCAACCTGCACGAGCTGGCCATGACCGTGCAGGTGGACTCGATCTTCGCCGTTCCCAGCGAGATTGACGACAAGCAGGCGGCGGCTCACGCCCTGGCCGCGATTGTCCACACCGACCCCAACGACACCCAGACCACCGAAGAGCAGATCGCCGCCCGGCTGACCGCCGGGAAGGATTTTATCTGGATCGCCCGCCGCGTCAATCAAACAGTGTCGGCCAGCGTCAAAGAGCTGATCAAGGCGCGGGCTCTCAAGGGCATCTACTTCCGCCAGGAGCCTCAACGCTTCTATCCGGGCAACGAAATTGCCGCGCAGGTGCTGGGCTACGTGGGACTGGACGACAACGGCCTGGGCGGCTTGGAGCTGAAGTTCGAGTCCCCGTTGCATGGCGTTCCCGGCCGCATGTTCGCGGCCCTGGACGCGCGCCGCCAGGTGCTCGGCTCCAGCGAGCGGGAACCGGATCCTGGCCGAAACCTGGTGCTGACCATCGACGAGAACATTCAGTTTTTGGCCGAGCGGGCGCTGGACCACGCCATGGAGCGCACCCAGGCGGCCAACGGCACCGTGGTCATTCAGGACGTGCACACCGGCCAGATTCTGGCGCTGGCCGTCCGTCCCACCTTCAATCCCAACGACTTCCGCCACACCACGCCGGAGCTGTTGCGCAACCACGCGGTCAGCGACGTCTACGAGCCGGGCTCGGTCTTCAAACTGGTCACCTATTCAACGGCCCTCGATCAGCATGTGACCACGCCCGACGACAAGATCGACTGCCAGGGCGGCGCGATCACCTTGGCGGGCCGCGTCATTCACGACGACAAGGGCGACCACTTTGGGGTCATCACCGTGCATGAGGCGCTGGAGCACTCGAGCGACGTGGCCGCCGTCAAACTGGCGCTGAAGGTCGGCCCCGACCACTTCTACCAGTACATCCGCAACTTCGGTTTCGGTCAGCGCAGCGGCATCGAACTGCCGGGCGAAACCCGCGGCCTACTGCAGCCAGTAAACAAATGGGGGACGTCTTCGATCGGCTCGATTTCCATGGGCCAGGAGGTGGGCGTTACGCCGCTGCAAATGGTTTCGATGGTTTCGACCATCGCCAACGGCGGCGTCTACCTGCCCCCGCACGTACTGATGCCCGGCCAGGTAGATGGAATCGCCAGCGGCAAAACGCTGGCCACACCGCAGGTGTCGCCCTTCAAGCCGGGCGGCGAGCTGCCCGACCCGCTGCCTCCCGGCGCCCACCGCGTCATCTCGACCATGACCGCGGCCCAGATGCGCAAGATGATGGAGGGCGTGGTGCTCTACGGCACCGGCAAACAGGCGCAGCTCAACGGCTACAGCTCGGGCGGCAAGACCGGCACGGCGCAAAAGATCGATCCGGCCACCCATCGCTACTCGAAGACCATGCACGTCGCCTCGTTTGCTGGCATCGCCCCGGTCAATAACCCGGTCATCGCCGTGGCCGTCATCATGGACAATCCCAAGGGCGCGTACTACGGCGCCAGTGTCTCCGCCCCGGTCTTTGCCGAGGTGGCGCAGCAGGTTCTGGAGTACCTCGCCGTGCCGCACGACATCGATCTGCACCGGACGCGTGCTGCGGACAACTCCGCTGCCAAGGTAACGGAAGACGACGGCGAGCAGACCGGCGACATCAACGCCCTCTACGCCGCGGCCAACGACCTGCCCATGGACGATCCCCTGCGCGGCGCGCCAGCCCAGCCGGTGGCCGCCAGCCAGCCCACCGCCTCAGGGAAACCGCAAAGCAACGCTCAGCCAGTCGGCGCAGCCGCGAACGCCGGGGCCAATCCCGCCATCGCGCCGGCGCGAACGGCCACCACGGTCATCGTCGCCGACGGAAAAAACCTGCGCGTTCCCTCGCTCACCGGCCTGCCGGTGCGCAAGGTCATCGAGCAGGCCGCCGCCGCGGGCTTCGAGGTCGAAATCACCGGCAGCGGCACGGCGCGCGAACAGGCTCCCGTTCCGGGGAGCATGGTTGCGCCTGGAACCAGGATTGTGGTCAAGTGCGGGCGATGAAGCCCCGTGGCGCCACTCCATCCAAACGACCATGCAATCTACAATGGAACCTGTGATGAACTGGATAGAACTGATTGCAGAAGTAGCGGCTGTTGGCTCCGGAGGCGGCTCGGACGGGCCGGTGACCGGCGTCGAGTACGATTCGCGCAAGGTACGGCCGGGAGCGGTTTTTGTGGCCATGAAGGGCGGCTCGACCGACGGCAACCGCTACGTCGAAAAGGCCATCGCCGCCGGAGCTTTGGGCATTATCACCGACTCCGCGCCGAAGTTCGACCACCTGCTGGTCTTCGAGCCGGGTCTGCCGGTCCTGGAGGTAGAGCACGGCCGCCGCGCGCTGGCCCAGGCTTCGGCAGCCTTCTTTGGCCACCCGGAGCGCAAGCTCGCGGCCACCGGCATCACCGGCACTAACGGCAAAACCACCACGGCCTTCCTCATCGAGGAACTGCTCAACGCCGCCGCCCGCAAGGCTGTGCTGGTGGGCACCATCGAGTGCCATGTGGCCGGCGAGGTGCGCCCCTCGCCGCACACTACCCCCGAATCGCGCGACCTCTTTGAGCTGATGGCCGAGGGCGTCAGCCGGGGAGCCACTGAACTGGTGACCGAGGTCTCCAGCCACGCGCTCGACCAGGGCCGCGCGACGGGGATCAACTTCGATGTGGCCGTCTTCACCAACCTCACCCGCGACCATCTGGACTATCACCAGACGATGGAGAATTATTTTGCCGCCAAGCGCCTGCTCTTTGACGGCACGGTTTACCCGGCGCCGCGCGTGGCCGTCGTCAACGCGCACGACCCGCGCTGTGAGGAGTTGGCCGAGGCAGCCCGCAAGGCTGGCGCCGAGGTGCGGACCTATGGAATTGGGCAGGGCGACTGGCGCGCGGCCAGTTTCACGCTCACCCCCTCCGGCGCGGTGATCGAGATCGAGACTCCGGCTGGCGCGGCCAAAGTCGTCTCGCGGCTGGCCGGCGAGGTGAACATTCTCAACCTGCTGGCCGCCTTCACCGCGGCTCATGCGCGCGGCGTGCCCTTTGCCGATCTGGTTGAATCCGTTCCCCTGCTCCATCCCGTTCCCGGCCGCTTTCAATCCGTCGGTGCCGGCCAGCCCTTCACCGTGATCGTCGACTACGCCCACACCGACGACGCTCTGCGCAACCTGACGATTCTGGCGAGGCAGATGACGGCTCCCTCCGGCGGCCGCGTTCTAACGATTTTCGGCTGCGGCGGCGATCGCGACCGCACCAAACGGCCGAAGATGGGCCTGGCCGCGGGCAAAGGAAGCGACTTCGTGGTGGCCACCAGCGACAATCCCCGCTCCGAAGAGCCGGCGGCAATTCTGGCCGAGATTGAGCCTGGATTGAAGGCCAGCGGAGTCGAATACGCTATCGAACCCGACCGCGCCGCCGCCATTCGGCTGGCGCTCAAGCAGGCTGCCCCCGGCGACGTGGTTCTCCTCGCCGGCAAGGGTCACGAGAAGGAGCAGATTATCGGCTTCACCGCGATTCCCTTCGACGACGCCGGGGTTGCGCTTTCCGCCCTGCGCGAATTGGGTTACGGAGAGGTCGCATGAAACTCACCCTGGCAGAAGCGGCCATTGGCGCGGGTGCGGTGCTGGAGGCGCCGGCCAGCGTGGCCAACGCCGGCGCGCTGGTGGTGGGCGGCTACTCGATTGACTCGCGCACTGTCGCTCCAGGCGAGCTCTTCTTCGCGGTGCGTGGGGAACGCCTCGACGGCCACGATTTTGTGGCCGCCGCCATCGAACGCGGGGCCGTAGCCGCGGTGGTTTCGCGCGCACGCGTCGCCACGCTGCCCGACGCCGCGCTGGCCGCGCCGCTGCTGATCACCGAGGAGCCGCTCACAGCCCTGCAGTCCCTGGCCGCGCACGTCCGCCGGCAGTGGGGCAAGCGCGTGGTGGCCGTCGCCGGCTCGGCCGGCAAGACCACCACCAAGGAGGCGATTGCCGTCGCGCTGGGCGCGAAATTCAATGTGCTCAGGTCCGAGGGCAATCTCAACAACGGCTTCGGCTTGCCGCTGCAACTGCTGCGCCTGGAGCCGGAGCACGAGGTTGCGGTCGTCGAAATGGGCATGAACCGCCCCGGCGAGATCGCCGCGCTGGCCCGCATCGCCGCGCCCGACTGGGGCGTGGTGACCAACGTGGGCACGGCGCACATTGAAAACTTCGCCGACGGCCAGGACGGCATTGCCCGCGCGAAATTCGAGCTGGTGGACGCGCTGCCCTCGACCGGCGTCGTCTTCCTCAACTGCGACGACCCCTACGTATCGCAGTTTGGCCGCAACTTCCCCGGCCGCGTCGTCTACTTCGGCTCCGGCCCCTGCGCCGATCCCCAACTGCTCGAAGTGGTTGAAGACCTGGCCGGATTGCACGTGCGCTTCCGCGCCGGGGAGCACGAGGGCCAATTTACGCTTCAACTGCTGGGGGCTCACAATGCATTGAACGCCTTGGCCGGCCTGGCAGTCGCACTCGAAGCGGGAGTCGCTCCGGAGGCCGCCGCCGCCGCGCTCCAATCGCTCACCTCCGGCGACAAGCGCGGCCAAGTGATCGAAATCGACGGCGCAACAATTCTGAACGACTGCTACAACTCCAACCCCGAGGCGCTGCGTTCGATGATCCGCACCCTGGCCACGCGTCCCGCACGCCGCCGGATTCTGCTGGCCGGCGAGATGCTCGAAATGGGCGAACACGGCCCCGCGCTGCACACCGCCTGCGGACGCGCGGCCGCCGAGGCTGGCCTCGACCTCGTCGCCGGCGTTCAGGGCAACGCCGAGCACTTGGCCGCTGCCGCTTGCGCTGGCGGAGTCGCCGCGCTGTTTTTGCCCGACGCCGAGGCCGCCGGCCGCTGGCTCAGGCAAAATCTCCAGCCCGGCGACGTTGTTCTGGTGAAAGGCTCGCGCGGCGTTCACCTCGAACGGGCCATCGATGCGCTGAGGCGTGCAAACGGCAATTGAGCCGTCGAGCCACATTAATCGTTTCTGTCTTCCGGTTTCTTCCTCTGCTTCCATTTGCGACTACAGGCTGGTTGAAAGCTGGGGTATCTTCTTGCGCTCTGGGCCAAATGGCGCGATACTAATGCCAGGTGGCGACAATGCGCATTGCGGAGATTGTGGAAGTTTTGGGTGGCATGAGAACTTTCAAGCAGCCCATCCGAAAAGCGGATGACCTGGTGGCTCAGGTGCGCGCCGGGCTTCCGGCATCGACTGTGAATCTGCTGGCGGATTCGTTGTCGATGCAGAGGGCGCAGGTGGCAAAGTGCCTCAACATTCCCTCCCGCACTCTGAGCCGCAGGCTGGCAACAAAATCCCGCCTGACACAGGATGAGTCCGACAGAACCCTGCGCATGGCGAGGGTAGTCGCCCTGGCCAATGAAGTCCTAGGGACGGAAGAGAAGGCCTCGCGCTGGATGGTGGCGCCGAACCGCGCCTTGGGCGGGCAGAAGCCGTTTGACCAGCTCGATACGGAGGTGGGCGTGCGCTCGGTGGAGGAGATTCTTTACAGCATTGCCTACGGAATGTACAGCTGATGAGGGTGTGGAGGCTCTTCCCGGAGCGTTTTCGCGAGGCGGCCTTCACAGGCGTTGGCGGACTCTACGCAGCCAGGCGTTGGAATCATCAGGGGACCGCAATGGTCTACACTGCAACCTCGCGGGCGCTGGCGGTTCTGGAGTTCTTCGTCAATCTGGAGCCGAATGAAGCGCCGGACGATCTTCTGCTGGCCGAAGCGGCGGTCCCCGACGATCTGGCCGAGCAACTGGATCTTGACCTGCTGCCCGCTGACTGGCGAGAATTGAACAACCTCGTCTGCCGCGATCTTGGCTCCAGCTGGGCGGCAAGCGGCCGTTCGGTGGCGCTCCGGGTTCCTTCGGTGGTCGTCGATGGAGATTGGAATGTGCTCTTGAACCCCCGGCACGCGGATTTCAGCAAGATCAAGCTGTTCGCGCCCAGGCCGTTTCACTACGACGAGCGCATGTTCCGCTGAGGCGGGGCCGCGATCGGGATTGGGAAACCTTTCTATGTGCGCGATTTCCACCTTCCTGCCACCCCCAGCCCTGTAAAATCAACTGAAACCCGCCTCGAACCGGCTCTGGAGGCCCTTTGCTTTACTGGCTGCTCTACGAAAAGCTGTTTCCGTTTTTTCACCCTTTTCGCATCTTCCGCTACCTCACCTTCCGCACCGCCTTTGCCTCCGGGACAGCGCTGCTGATTGCGCTGCTCATCGGCCCCTGGGTGATTCAGCGGCTGCGCGAGTTCCAGATCGGCCAGTATGTGCGCGACGACGGGCCGCAGTCGCACCTGAAGAAGACGGGTACGCCGACCATGGGCGGCGTACTCATCGGAATCGCCGTTCTGCTGCCCACCGTGCTCTGGTCCGACCCCGCCAATCCCTTTGTCTGGATCACCGTTTTTTCCACCCTCGCCTTTGGCGCGATTGGTTTCGCCGACGACTATATAAAAGTTGTCCAGCGGCGCAGCCTGGGCCTGACGGCGCGCGCCAAGCTGCTCTATCAGGGGCTGGCCGGAGCCGCGGTGGCGATTGCCCTGGTGGTCATGCAGCAGTTCAAGCTCTTCTCCACGCAGTTGACGGTGCCGTTCGTCAAAAGCTGGCACCCCGATCTCGAATGGCACTGGCTTGGCTCCATCCCCCACCTGGGCCTGCTGGCCTTTCTGCCCTTCGTGGTTTTCGTCACGCTCTTCCTGGCCTTGTCCTCCAATGCCGTCAACCTGACCGACGGGCTGGACGGGCTGGCCATCGGCTGCACCATCATCGCCGCCGGAGCCCTGGCCGTGCTCACCTACGTCAGCGGCCACGTCGTCTTCGCCGACTACCTCGAACTCCAGCGCATGCCCCTGGTGGGCGAGCTGACCGTCTTTTGCGGCTCCATGGTGGGCGCCTCGATCGGCTTTCTCTGGTACAACGCCCATCCAGCGGAGATCTTCATGGGCGATGTCGGTTCGCTGGCTCTGGGCGGGGCCATCGGCACGGTCGCCGTCATCATCCGCCAGGAGCTGCTGCTGCCCTTCATCGGCGGCATCTTCATCCTCGAAGCGGTCTCCGTCATTCTCCAGGTGGGCAGCTACAAGCTCCGCAATGGGAAGCGTATCTTCAAGATGGCTCCCCTTCATCATCATTTCGAACAATTGGGCTGGCAGGAGTCCAAGGTCATCGTCCGCTTCTGGATTGCTGCACTGGTGTTTGCGCTCTTTGCACTCACCACCCTGAAACTGCGTTAGACGAGTTTCCCGCGCGGCCCCTTCCGGTGCACAATTGAAGAAGCCGCGGATTCCGTCAGACTGAACGGCATCAGCCCGAGGTTACACTAAATGCTGGATTTGAAAGGCAAGAAGGTTCTGGTTGTCGGACTGGGGAAATCCGGTCTGGCGGCAGCGTTGTTTCTGCGCCGCCGCGGCGCACTGGTTACGGTCTCCGACACGCGCTCGGCCGAGGCGCTCTCCAAGGAGATTCCCACGCTGCTCGAAGAGGGCGTCATGGTCGAGGCCGGTGGCCACGGCCTCTTGACCTTTCGCCGCCAGGATCTGATCGTGGTCAGCCCCGGCGTGCCGATCGACACTCCCGAACTGGTCCAGGTCAAGAGCTTCGGCCTGCCGGTCATTGGCGAACTGGAGTTGGCCGCGCGCTTTCTCAAGGGCAGGACGATCGCCGTCACCGGCTCCAACGGCAAGACCACCACCACTACGCTGCTGGGCGAAATTCTTGCCGCTGCCGGCCTGCCCACGCTGGTTGGCGGCAACATCGGCGTCCCGGTGGTGGCGCTGATCGACCAAAGCGCGGGCGAAAGCTGGTCGGTTATCGAGGTTTCCAGCTTCCAGCTTGAAACCACCGACGAGTTTCACCCCACCATCGCCGTCATTCTCAACATTACCCCCGACCACCTCGACCGTCATGGCAGCTTTGAAAACTATTGCGCCGCCAAGGAGCGCGTCTTTGCCCGCCAGACCGCCGAGGATTGGCTGGTGCTCAACGCCGACAACGCTCCCTGCGTCGCCGCCGCCTCCCGCGCGGCCGCCAGGGTCTACTGGTTCTCCGCCGAGCACCCGGTCTCACAAGGAGCCTGGCTGGAGCAGGGTTTTGTGGTTTATCGCTCCGCCGGGGATGCGGCGATCGAAAAGATCATGCCCTTGAGCGGGATTCCTCTCAAAGGCGCGCACAACAACGAGAATGTGCTGGCCGCGGTGGTGGCCGCGCGGCTGGCGGAGGTCCCGGCCGAGGCTATTCGCGGCGCCGTCGAAAAGTTTCATGCCGTCGAGCATCGCCTGGAGTACGTGGCCACCCGCAACGGCGTCAAGTTCTACAACGACTCCAAGGCCACCAACGTGGACGCCACCGCCAAGGCCGTCACCGCCTTCCCGTCCGGCATTCATCTCATCCTCGGCGGCAAGGACAAGGGTTCGCCTTACACCGTGCTGGCGCCCCTGCTGCGCGAACGGGTGCGCGCCGTCTACACCATCGGCGCGGCGGCGGCCAAGATCGAATCGCAGTTGCGCGGCGTAGTTCCCATCCTCTCCTGCAAAACCCTGGCCGAGGCCGTCGCCTCCGCCGCATCGGCCGCGCGCTCGGGCGATGTGGTTTTGCTCGCCCCGGCCTGCTCCAGCTACGACCAGTTTGAAAACTACGAGCAGCGCGGGCGCGTCTTCAAGCAGCTCGTCCAAGAATTGCGAGGCTGAGGGAAATGGCGAAACGCATTGGTGGGGACAAGTGGCTGTTTTTCGTCACTTTGCTGCTGATCGTGGTGGGGCTGGCGATGGTCTTCTCCGCGTCGGCGGTGGTGGCCGAGGCGCGCTACCACTCTCCCTACACCTTTGTCGGCAAGCAGGCCCTCTGGGCCCTGGCCGGCGTGCTGGCTCTGCTGCTGCTCTCGCACATCGACTACACCCTCTACAAATCTCCGCGTTTCATCTACACCGCCCTCTGCGTCACCACCTTCCTGATGGTGCTGGTCTTCCTCATGCCCGGCTCGCACCACACCCACCGCTGGATTCGTTTCGGCAATTTCTTCACCTTCGAGCCCTCGGAGATCGCCAAGCCCGTGCTGGTTCTCTTTCTGGCCTGGTTTCTCCACTCCCGGCTCGACCAGATGCGCGACTGGAAAAACACCCTGCTGCGCGCCGCCCTCATTCCGCTGGTTTTTGTCGTCCTGGTCGTCCGCCAGCCCGACTTGGGCACGGCGCTGGTTCTGGCCGGCGTCACCGCCATGATGCTCTTTCTGGCCGGCATGGAATGGAAGTACCTCATCGGCGGCCTCTGCGCGACGCTGCCCTTTCTGGCCGCGCTGCTCTTCTGGGTCTCCTGGCGCCGCCAGCGCATGCTGGTCTTCCTCCATCCCGAGAGTGACCCGCGGCACTTCGGCTTCAACATCAACCAGTCGCTGATCGCCGTCGGCACCGGCGGCCTCACCGGCCGCGGCTACATGGAGGGCGTGCAGAAGCTCTTCTTCCTGCCCGAGGCCCACACCGACTTCATCTTCGCCAACATCGCCGAGGAGTTGGGCTTCATCGGCGCCATCGCCATCCTGCTGCTCTTTGCGGCCTTCGGACTGCGCGGCCTGCGCGTCGCCTTCCGCTCGCAGGATTCCTTTGCCCGCCTGGCGGCCTTCGGCATCACCACCACCATCGTCCTGCAGGCCTTCTTCAACATCAGCGTGGTGCTCTCGCTTCTGCCCACCAAGGGCATTCCCCTGCCCCTGATCTCCTCGGGAGGAACCTCGGTCTTCGTCACGCTGGCCTCGATCGGCGTACTGCTGAACATCAGCAGGAAGGCGGACTGATGGCCCACCTGCGCGTACTCATCGCCGGTGGGGGCACCGGCGGCCACATCATTCCGGCGCTGGCCGTGGCCCGCGAACTGGTCGCCCGCCACGCGGCCGAAGTGCTGTTTATCGGCACGGCGCGGGGCATGGAGAGCCGGCTTGTTCCCGAGGCCGGCTTCAGACTGCGTCTGGTCGATGTGGGCCAGCTCAAGAATGTCTCGCTGCTCACCCGCCTGCGCACGCTTTTCGCGCTGCCCCGCGCCATCTTCGCCTGCAAGAGGCTGATCCGCGAGTTCAACCCTGGCGTGGTCTTCGGCGTGGGCGGTTACGCCTCCGGCCCGGCGATGGCCTCGGCTCTGCTGCTCGGAATTCCCTCCATGGCCTTCGAGCCCAACGCTGTTCCGGGCCTGGCCAACCGCCTGGTGGGCAAGCGCGTGCAGGCCGCCGCCGTCAACTTTCAGTCGGCGGCCAGGTGGTTCCGCTCGGCCGAGGTCACCGGCATTCCCGTTCGCCCGGAGTTTTTCGCCCTCGCCGCCCCCCCCGCCAGCGCCGCGCCTCATCTGCTGGTCTTCGGCGGGTCGCAGGGCGCGCGCATCTTCAATTCCGTCCTGCCCAAAATCATTCCTGGGCTGCTGGATGCAATCCCTGGACTCGCCGTTCTGCACCAGAGCGGCGCGCGCCACTTCGAGCAGACTATGGCCGCCTATGCCGCCAGTGGCGCCGACCCCGATCGCTGGGAGGTTCGTCCCTTTCTCGACGACATGCCCGCCCGCTTTGCCCAGGCCAATCTGGTCATGGCCCGCAGCGGCGCATCGACGGTGGCCGAACTGGCCGCAGCCGGCAAGCCTGCCCTGCTGGTTCCCTTCGCCGCCGCCGCCGACGACCACCAGCGGCGCAACGCCGAGGAGATGGAGCGGGCCGGCGCGGCTGTTCTGCTCGATGAGTCGGAACTCGACGAGCGCGATCTGGACGCTCCGGGAAAGCTGCTGACTGCTCTCGCCAGCCTGCTCCAGAGCCCGGAGCGGCTGGCCGTGATGGCCGCCGCCGCCCGCACCCAGGCCCATCCCGACGCCGCCGAGCGCATTGCCAACCGCATCGCCGCCCTCGCAGATCCTGGAGCATTTTCACAGGTAGTTTGATGTCCTGGGCGTTCCACTGTGATGTCCTGGGTGCCCCCGGTAATGTTCTGGGTGCTCCACCATAGGTCTTGGGTGCCCCACCCTCGCGACGTTCTTGTTTTTGTCGCTAGGGTGGGATAGCACGATGCCCGCATTACAGAAACGGTGAAAATGCTCTGAAACTCCCAGCCCGCAGCCGCGGTGAGCAGCCGCCCGGCGCGACGGCCCTCGCTTCTGTCTTCAACGCAATAAAAAAAGGCCCGTCTGCCGAGGCAGACGAACCTTTTTTAGGGGAAAAGCCGCAAAACTTACCAGTTTCCGGCTTGACTTGCCGGTTTTCAGCTTACCGGCTTACCGGTGTCAGCGGCCGCCATGGCCGCCATGGCCGCCACCGCCGGCGCCGAAACCGCCACCACCGTGTCCGCCGCCACCACCGTGTCCGCCGTAGCCACCGTGTCCGCCGTAGCCACCGTGTCCGCCGTAGCCACCGTGTCCGCCGTAGCCACCGTGTCCGCCGTAGCCACCGTGTCCGCCGTAGCCGCCGCGACCGTAGCCGCCGCGACCACCCCAGCCGTGGCCCCAACCCCAGCCGTACCATGGCCCTATGCCGAGGAAGATTCCGTCGTAGAACCAGCCAGCCCCATAATAGCCATAGGGAGCGCAGGCGTAGGGGTAGTCAGGGTAATAGCCCCAGTCGCAGGCCGGCGGCCCGTAAACCTCAGGCGCTGGCACCACCCCGGGACCGACACCAACCCCCACATCCACTTGGGCGTTGGCCTTGGCCGCAAACGGCAGAGCCAACAGCATCGCTAACAGAACCAGGCTAACTCTTCGCATAACAACCTCCTCGTGCTGCCCAGTCCCGCTTCTTTCGGACCGGAGAACCGGAGGCCAGCTCCGTTCTCAGCACTCGCCAGCTCCTGGACTTCTCGTCCCAACCGGCTTCTGTCTTTTCAAACAGCATTCTCGCAACTAAGTTGCGGTCCCCGTCAAAAAAACTTTCGTCCGGCGGCGCGAAAAACCCTTCCACCGGCCTCGGCCGGCTTCTCTCCCTCGCTGTGAGACAATGCTCTCGGCAGCCTTCCCATCCCCAACTCCCCTGCTGCCGGACAAGACTTCATGGCATTGCCTTCACGCGCATTGGATCTGCTCTTCGGCCGGCCGCTGGCCACCAGCGAGGAGCGCGCCGAGCACATCGGCCCCATCGCCGGAGTTCCCATCTTCGGCCTGGACGCCCTCAGCTCCGCCGCGTACGGCCCCGAGGCCGCCCTCACGCTGCTGATTCCGCTGGGTTTAGTGGGCGTGCACTACATCGTGCCGGTGATCTTGGCGATTTTGGGCCTGCTGGCCATCGTCTACTTCAGTTACCGGCAGACCATCGACACCTATCCCCGCGGCGGCGGCTCCTACACGGTAGCCAGCCAGAACCTGGGCGAGGGCGCGGGCCTGCTGGCCGCGGCCGCCCTGATGGTCGATTACACACTCACCGCCGCCGTGGGCATCTCGGCCGGGGTGGGCGCGCTGATCTCCGCCGCCCCTGGCTTGCAGCCCTACACCTTGCAATTGTGCCTGGCGGTGCTGGCCATCCTGACCGTGATCAACATGCGCGGCGTCCACGACACCGGCGTGGCGTTCCTGATTCCCACCTACCTGTTCACGGGAACGCTCTTGATTGTCATCGCAGCCGGCCTCTGGCAGGTGTTGCACAGCGGAGGCCATCCCCACCCGGTCACGGCGCTGCCCCCGCTGCCGGCGGCCACCGTCGCGGTCAGCCTCTGGCTGCTGCTGAAGGTCTTTTCTTCCGGCTGCACGGCCATGACCGGCGTGGAAGCGGTGAGCAACGGCGTGATGGCCTTCCGCGACGACACGCGCCGCAACGCCAAGATCACGCTGACCATCATCATCGTCCTGCTGGCGGTGCTGCTGGCCGGCATTGCGTTCCTGTGCAGCGCCTACGGCATCGCCGCCACCAACCCCAACGGACCCGGCTACGAGAGCGTGCTCTCGATGCTGACGCGCGCGGTGATGGGCCATGGAGCCTTCTATTACGTCACCATCGGCTCGGTCTTGCTGGTGCTGGCGCTCTCGGCCAACACCGCCTTTGCCGATTTTCCGCGGCTCACCCGCGCCATCGCCGTCGACGACTATATGCCCCACGTCTTTCTGCTGCGCGGACGCCGGCTGCTCTACTCCTGGGGAATCTACGTCCTGGTGGCGCTCACCGCGCTGCTGCTGGTCACCTTCGGCGGCGTCACCGACCGGCTGATTCCGCTTTACGCCATCGGCGCCTTCCTGGCCTTCACGCTCTCGCAGGCCGGCATGGTGATGCACTGGAAGCGCCAGGGCAAGGCCCGGCTGCGGATATTCGTCAACGGCCTGGGCGCGGTGGCCACGGGCATCACCACCCTGGTGGTGCTGGTGGCCAAGTTCGCCGCGGGCGCCTGGATCACCGCGCTGTTGATTGCGGTCATGATCCTGCTGATGCGCGCCGTCAAGCGCCACTACCTCCGCGTGGACCGCGAGACGGACCTCGACCAGCCCATCGTGCCTGCCGAGGTCGCCCAGCCCATCGTGGTGCTGCCCATCGACCACTGGAGCCGCATTACCGAGAGGGCCCTCACCTTTGCGCTGGGTATGTCGAACGATATTCGCTGCCTGCACATACAGACCGGCGAGGAGCCGGATTCGATCAGCCAGGATTGGGAAAAAGACGTGGCCGCCCCACTGCGCGCGGCCGGCAAGTGCGTTCCCAGACTCGAGATTCTGCAATCGCCCTTCCGCTATGTCCTGACGCCAGTGGTCGATTACATTCTGGAGACGGAACGGGAGTCCAGCTTCCGCAAGGTCTGCGTGCTGGTGCCGGAGCTGGTGGTGCGCCACTGGTGGGAGAATCTGCTGCATAACCGCCGCGCGGATATGCTGAAGGTCATCCTGCTTCTGCACGGCAACCGGCGCATTGTGGTGATCAACATTCCCTGGTACCTGGAACGGGATTAAGGGGCGATCAACTGCCCAGGAAATCCTTGATTTTCTGGAGGAGAACGTCGCGGCTCACGCTGGAGATGGTGTTGGTGAGCGGAATGCGCTTGGGGCAGACCTCGACGCAGTTTTGCGCGAAGCCGCACTCCTGAATGCCGCCGTCGCCGGCCAGGGCGCGCAGCCGTTCTTCCTTCAGAACCTTGCCGGTGGGGTGCGAGTTGAAGAGCTTGACCTGGGCGATGGTGGCCGCGCCGACAAAGCCCGTCGCCTCGTTGAACTGCGGGCAGGCCTCCATGCAGCAGGTGCAACTGATGCAATTCGAGAGCGGGTAGTTCACCTCCTGCTCTTGCGGGAAGACTCTCGGGCCGGGCCCCAGGTCGTAGGTGCCGTCGATGGGAACCCAGGCTTTGACCGCCTTCAGGTTCTCGAACAGAACCGACCGGTCCACCTGCAAGTCGCGGACCAGGGGAAACTTCGAGAGCGGCTCGACGCGGATGGGCTGGTCGAGATTGTCCACGAGCGCCGAGCAGGCCATGCGCGCCCTGCCGTTGATGCGCATTGCGCAGGAGCCGCAGATCTCCTCCAGGCAATTGGAGTCGTAGGTGACCGGGGTGGTCTGGCAGCCGTGAGAGGTGACCGGATTGCCGGCGATCTCCATCAGCGCGGAGGTGACGTTCATGCCCGCGCGCCACGCGAGTTCAAAGCTCTCCCAGACGGCGGGAGCATCGGGGCTGGCCTGGCGCCTGATTTCAAATTGCACGGTTCTGGTTGCCATTGTCAGTCTCCTTTGCTCAGTGGGCCGCTTCGTAGCTGCGCGGGCGCGGCGGGATGAATTGCGTGTCGACCTCTTCGTATTCGAAGCGCGGGCCTTCGGGCGAGCCGGTGAAGCTGGCTTTGGTGGTTTTCAGGAACCGCTCGTCGTTGCGCTCGGGGAAATCGGGCTTGTAGTGCGCGCCGCGCGACTCGTCGCGCAGAATGGCCCCCTGGACAATCACGCGGGCCAACTCGAGCATGTTCTTCAACTGGCGGGCGAAGGCGAAGCTGGTGTTGGCCCACTGGCTGCGGTCGGCGAGGTTGACCTTTTTGTAGCGTTCGAGCAGCTCGACGATTTTTTCATCGGCCTGCCGCAAATTCTTGTTGTAGCGGATCACGGTGGCGTTCTCGGTCATTGTCTGGCCCAACTCGCGCCACAGCTTGAAGGGATTTTCCGTGCCCTCGTTCGTGAGCAGCCCCAAGTTGATTTCGGCCTGGCGGGCTATTTCCGCCGCGTGGCCGCCGTCGCCCTCGGCCGCGGGCAGGTTCCTGGCGTATTCGAGCGCATTCGGCCCGGCAAGGAATCCGCCGAAGATGCAGCTGAGCAGCGAGTTCGCGCCCAGGCGGTTGGCGCCGTGGTACTGGTACTCGCATTCGCCAGCGGCGAAGATGCCGGGAATGTTCGTCATTTGTCCGAAATCCACCCACAGGCCGCCCATCGTGTAGTGCATTCCGGGGAAGATTTTCATGGGAATGTCGCGCGGGTCGTCGCCCACAAACTTCTGGTAAATGTCGAGGATGCCCTCGAGTTTCCGGTTGAGCGTGGCGCGGTCGATGTGCGTCAGGTCGAGATAGACCATCGGCTGGCCGTCGATGCCGAGGCCCTCCTCGTAAACCACCTTGTGAATGGCGCGGGTGGCGATGTCGCGCGGAACCAGGTTGCCGTACTTGGGGTACCACTCTTCGAGAAAATAGAAGCGCTCGGCTTCGGGGATTTGTTTGATGGGGCGCTGGTCGCCGGGGGTGCGCGGAACCCAGACGCGGCCGCCCTCGCCGCGCGCCGACTCCGACATCAGGCGCAGTTTGTCTTCCCCGGGGATGGTGGTGGGGTGAACCTGGATGAGTTCGCCGTTGGCGTAGAAGGCGCCCTGCTGGAAGATGGCCGATTGCGCCGAGCCGGTGCAGACCACCGAGTTGGTGCTCTTGCCGAAGATGGCCCCGATGCCGCCGGTGGCCAGAATAATGGCGTCCGCCGCAAACGAGCGCAGCTCCATGGTGCGCAGGTCGAGAGCGGTGATGCCGCGCGCCACGCCCTTCGAATCGACGACGGCTGAAAGGAACTCCCAGCCCTCGAATTTGCGCACCTTGCCCTCGGATTCGTGGCGGCGCACCTGCTCGTCGAGCGCGTAGAGCAACTGTTGCCCGGTGGTGGCCCCGGCAAAGGCCGTGCGGTTGTAGAGCGTGCCGCCGAAGCGGCGGAAGTCGAGCAGCCCCTCGGGGGTGCGGTTGAAGGTGACGCCCATGCGGTCCAGCAGGTCGATGATGGCCGGAGCGGCCTCGCACATCGCCTTCACCGGCGTCTGGTTGGCCAGAAAATCGCCGCCGAAGACGGTGTCGTCGAAGTGCTTCCAGGTGGTGTCGCCCTCGCCCTTCAGATTTTTGGCGGCGTTGATGCCGCCCTGTGCGCAGACCGAGTGCGAACGCTTGACCGGGACAATCGAAAACAGGTCAACCGAGCCGCCGGCCTCGGCGATCTTGATGACCGCGGCCAATCCGGCCAGCCCTCCGCCAACCACGATGATTCTGGGTGCTGCCATGAATGAAATCCTTTCAAAAAGAAGGGGTCAGGGGTCAGGGATCAGGGGTCAGAACTTGCCGCTACGCGACAAAAACTTCGCCTGATGTTCTATTGTGAGAGATCAATTCCGGCAATCCGCTTCCGAGCACCCCATTAGCCTCCGCAACCAGTCCCGGCTGCCGCACTTCGGGCTTCGGTCCCTGATCCCTGATCCCTGACCCCTGATCCCTGTACTCAGGTCCCACGAAGGCCCAAATGCTGGCCAGGCCCAGAATCGCCAGCCCCAGCCCCAGCGCGGCGCAGATGTAGCCGAAGCGCTTGCGGGCCATTGCGCCGGGGGTAATGCCCCACTTGGCCGCGAAGAGCCAGATGCCGTAAGAAAAGTGCCAGCAGATGGCGATCATGGCCACTATGTAAACCGCCAGCATCCAGGGGTTGGCCAGCTCGTGTTGCACCTTGGCGAAGGCCGCGTAGGGGTGCTCGGGCAGGCTGACGCCCATGAAACGCTGACGGATCACGTGCTGCCCGATGTAGAGTATGGCAACCAGCCCGGTGTAACGCTGGACGGCGTAGAGCCAGTTCCCTGCCCAGGGGTAGTAGACGATGTTCGACCGGCCGCGCAGCCAGATCCAGGCGCCATAAAAGCCGTGATAGAGGAGAGGCAGAAAAATGAAGACCCACTCCAGCAGACGGACCAGCGGCAGGCTGTTGAGAAACTGCACCTGCGCCCCGTAAGCGGCCGGGCCTTTGAGCGCCTCGTAGTTCGAGAGCAGGTGCTCCAGCAGGAATGCACCCAAGGGGACGATGCCCACCAGCGAATGCAGCTTGCGGCAGAGAAAGGAAATTCCCTCGCCAGCACGCAGCGGCTGGACGCCGCTATGAACAGTGGGGCGGCCAGCGGGCGTGGCAGTGGATTCAGCGGTTTCCATGACGGTGTTGGCTCCTAATGGGCTTTGGGTCCAGGCTTTGGGCCTGGCGGCTAGAAGAGAATGAACCGCGGCAATCCCTATTATTTCACGCGCGCGATTGGCGTCCGCATGGCTCCGTTCAAACCACTCCATGGAATCTGGTTTTGGACAAGATTTGCGGGAGATTCAGAGGCCCAGTTGGGGAAGGAGCGCCTGAATGGCGCGGCCGCGGTGGCTGAGCGTGTGCTTGGTTTCGAGATCGATTTCGGCCATGGTGCGGTCCAGCGCGGGCAGGTAGAAGAGCGGGTCGTAGCCGAAGCCTCCGGTGCCGCGCGGAGCTCCCAGAATCAGCCCCCCGACCGCGCCCTCGGCGGTGTGCAGAAGTTGGCCATCGCGGGCCACCGCCAGCACGCAGCGGTAGCGCGCCGTGCGCCGGCAAGGGGGAACACCAACCAGCCGTTGCAGAAGCACAATGTTGTTCCACACGTCGGTGTTGTCGTTGGCGTCGGGCGAATCGGTCAGGCCGGAGTCGGCGGCAAAGCGGGCCGAACGCACGCCGGGCGCGCCGCCGAGGGCGTCCACCTCCAGGCCGGAGTCGTCGGCCACAATCAGTTCGCCGGGGGCAAAGCGGGAGTAGTAAACCGCCTTCAGCCTGGCGTTTTCAGCGAAAGTCAGCCCGTTTTCCTCCGGCGCGGGGATGGTCTTGAGCCCCGGAAGAGGCTCGATGCTCAGGGCGTGGGCCTCGGCGGCGGTGCGGAAGTCGCGCAGCTTGCCCTGGCTGGTGGTGGCGGCGTAAAGGCAAAGGGCCATAGGGAGAGTGTAATGGGCGGAGGTGGAGCGGCCAACGAATTCAACCGGGCAGCGGCACTTCCGCGTCCAGGCCGGCGGCGATCAGTTCTTCCCGCAGCCGTTCTACGCTGGAAAACTCGATAGCTTGAATGCCCAGCGCCTGCGCGGCCTCGATGTTGACCCGTTTGTCGTCAATAAAAAGCGTTTCTTCGGGCTGAACCCCCAGTTCAGCCAGCGTGTGGCGATAGATCGCCGGGTCGGGCTTGGCGACGCCCAACTGATAGCTCCAGACCCGCACGTCGAAGCGGTGAATCCAGTCGAACTCTCGCTCCATACTGGCCAGCACCGCGTCGCCGATGTTGGAGAGGATGGCGGTCAGCAGGCCGCGCCGCTTGAGTTCCAGTTGCCAGGCCAGCATGACGGGGTTCTGCACCGTCCACAGGCGCGCGTCCCACCGGTTCAGCTCTTCCACGCTTTCGCGCTCCGTCGGCAGCCCGGCCTCGCGCAGCAGCTTCTGCCAGTAGGCGATGCCGGTCAGCTTGCCCTCGTCGTAGGCCTGCCGGTCGGCCCAGTAGAGGGGCTCGAAGAGCTCCAGAGGCAGACCGGTAAGGCGCAGCAGGGCGGCGTGCGCCACCGCGTCCGGCTGCCCGGTCAGCACCATTCCATAGTCGAAGACCACCGCGCGCAGAGCCAATCTTCCTCCCGTCATCCTCCGTGTAAGGTTGAAGAGGACGCCTGCTTCCATTGTGCCTGATCGCCGCCGTGGGCGGCTTTTGCGAATCAGGTTGCAGGCTGGACGGAGACGATGGTCTTTTCACATCGAACGGACTGGAACACGGAAGAAAGCGAGCTGGCGCGGGCTCACCGGCTGCGCGTCGAGGCCGGCGAACCCATTGCCGACCTGACGGCCTCCAACCCCACCCGCTGCGGCTTCGAGTACGATCCGGGGCTGCTCGCGACCCTGGCCGACGCGCGCGCCCTCGACTACGATCCGCAGCCGCGCGGGCTGCTGCGCGGGCGGGAGGCGGTCTGCTTGTACTATGCCGGCCATGGCGTGGCTCTTGCGCCCCAACAGATTGTGCTCACCACCAGCACCAGCGAGGCTTACAGCTTCCTCTTCCGGCTGCTGCTGGACCCGGGCGACGAAATCATTGTCCCGCAGCCGGGCTATCCGCTCTTCGACTTCCTGGCCGGGCTGGATGATGTAAAGCTGAAAGCCGCCCCACTCGTCTACGACTACGGCTGGCAGATCGACCCGGAGGGCTTCCGGCGCGTCCTTTCGCCACGGACGCGGGCCATTGTGCTGGTTCATCCCAACAATCCCACCGGCCACTTCACCAAGCCCTGGGAGGCCGCAGAGCTGGCGCGGCTCTGCCGGGAGTTCAACCTGGCGCTGATTGTGGACGAGGTTTTTCTCGACTACCCGCTCGCCGCGAACCTCACCGGCAGCGCCACCGGCCCAGGCGTGAACCTTGCCGCGAACGCGGCCGTGAGCTTCGCCGCCGGGATCGAGGGCGTTCCAGTCTTCGTGGTCAGCGGGCTGAGCAAGATTGCCGGGCTGCCGCAGATGAAGGCGGCCTGGATTGTCACCACCGGTCCGCAGGCCACAGCGGCGCTGGACCGGCTGGAGGTCATCGCCGACACATTCCTCTCGATGAACGCGCCGGTGCAGTGCGCGCTGCCCGCCTGGCTGGAAGGCCGCCGGGCAATTCAGCGGCAGATTCTTGCCCGCGTCGCGGCCAATCTCGCCGAACTTGACCGGCAACTTGTCCGGCTGCCGGCGGTGAGCCGGCTGAAGATCGAGGGCGGCTGGTACGCCGTGCTGCGCATTCCGGCGCTCCAGCCAGACGAACAGACAGTCTTGGCGCTGCTCGAACGCGGCGTCTGGCTCCATCCCGGCTACTTCTTCGGAATGCCCCCGTCGGGCTGGCTGGTGGTCAGCCTGCTGGGGCCAGAGGAGGAGTTCCGCGCCGGAGCAAGCTCTCTGGCCGCCTATCTTGATGCATTTTTAGGGACTTAAGGAATTTTTAGGGACTTAGGGCATTTTTAGGCAATTTTCACGGATCGGGTAATTTTATGGGTGCCCCACCCTCGCCGCGTCTTTGTTTTTACGGCTAGGGTGGGATAGCTTTTTGCGGCCAGGGTGGGATACCACAATGCCCTGATTACAGAAATAATGGAAACTCTCCGACTAAAGCGGTTCTCCAGTTGCTGTAGAGGGGAACCGCAGCCGCTGAGTGGCTTTTTCCTCAAGAAAAAGCCACCTCACACGGCTCTCAAAACTCCACGTTAACTGGAAAACCGCTCTAAAATGCGGCCACCGTCTGACGCAGGCTGTAAGAGCTGAGCGTCTTGATGTAGTTGCCGCGGTCGAAGGCCGAGGTGTCGGGCACCGAGCGGCGGCTCAGGCAGCCGCGCGTCTCCCACAGCGAGGCGTATTCGCGCTTCTCCAGCCAGTAGCGCACGTCGGCCAGCACCCGGCCGATGTGCTCGATGCCGTGAATGTGCAGGGCCGAGGCCATCATCGCCACGCCGCCCCCGGCCATAATGCTTTTGAGCACATCCTCGGCCGAGTGAACGCCGCCGGTGATGGCCAGGTCGAGGTTCACGTGGCCATAGAGAATCGCCGCCCAGTGCAGCCGCAGCAGCAACTCCGAGGGCTTGGAAAAGTGCAGCGTGGGCCGGACTTCCAAGGTCTCGATGTCAAAGTCGGGCTGATAGAAGCGGTTGAACAGCGCCACGCCGCGCGCCCCCACCTCCTCCAGCCGGACAATCAGGTTGGGCAGGCTGGTAAACGACTGCGACAGCTTCACCGAGACCGGCACCTTGACCGCCGAGGTGACCGCCGCCACCAATTCGAGCAATTGCTGCTCCATATCCGCCGAGGTCTGGCTCTTGTCGGTGGCCAGCGCATAGGTGTTCAGCTCGATTGCGTCGGCGCCGGCCTGCTCCATATCCCCGGCAAAGCGTACCCAGCCGCCTTTTGTGGCTCCATTCAAGCTGGCCAGAATGGGGATCTTCACCGCCTCTTTGGCGCGCCGCAGGTGCTCCAGGTAAACTTCCTGCGTCATGTGGTAGTCGCTCAGGTCGGGCAGGTAGCCGAGCGACTCGGCAAAGGACTCGGTCCCCCTCGACAGGTCTTCGTCCAGGGCCTTCGATTCGAGGGCCAACTGCTCCTCGAAGAGCGAGTGGAGCACGATTGCCGCGGCTCCGGCATCCTCCATGCGGCGAATATTATCGATCGACTCGGAGAGCGGCGTGGAAGAAACCACGATAGGACCGTTCAGCTTCAAACCAAGATACTGCGTTGAAAAATCGATCATTTCTCACCTCGGGCAGCTGCGGCCGCCAGCTTTTGTTCGGAATTTTCTTCAGCCTTCTCCGCGGAATCAATGTCGGGCGTCTCGCCAAGGCCCGGCATCGTGGCCCGCGCCGAGTAGACGCGCCACTGGAGATCGACATCTTTCTGCGCTTCCTTGAGTAGCTCCGCCGCCCACTTCGGATTGCTCCGCGTCAGCATGGTGTAGCGGGCCTCGCGATAAGCGTACTCCTTGAGCGGGATCGATGGCGGCCTGGAGTCGAGCTGGAAGGGATTCTTGCCCGCCTCGCGCAATCCAGGATTGTAGCGCATCAGCGGCCAGTAGCCCGACTGCACGGCCAGCTTCTGCTGCTCCAGTGCATGCACCAAGTCGTAGCCGTGGGCGATGCAACTGGAGTAGGCGATGATGATCGACGGGCCGTCGTGCGCCTCGGCCTCCAGGAAGGCCTTCGCCACGTGGCTGTCGTTGCCGCCCATCGCCACCCGCGCCACATAGACGGAGCCGTAGCTGACGGCGCCCATGGCCAGATCCTTCTTTCTGTTGCTCTTGCCGCTGGCGGCAAACTTGGCCACCGCGCCGCGCGGCGTGGATTTGGACATCTGCCCGCCGGTATTCGAGTAGACCTCGGTGTCCAGCACCAGCACATTCACGTTCTTGCCCGAGGCGAGCACGTGGTCCAGCCCGCCGAAGCCGATGTCGTAGGCCCAGCCGTCGCCGCCCAGAATCCACACGCTCTTTCTGACCAGCGTGTCGGCGATGGCCAGCAGGTTGCGCGCGTCACTGGAATTGTTGCCGGCCAGCTTGCCGCGCAGCGCCGTCACGCGCTCGCGCTGCTGGTTGATCTCGGTTTCCGTCTTCTGCGAGGCCGTTAGCAGCGCCGTCACCAGATCATCGCCAATAGCCGCCGCCAGCCTTGTCACCAGCAGATCGGCGTAGGCCTTCTGCTGGTCCAGCGCGATTCTCATGCCGAAGCCGAACTCGGCATTGTCTTCAAACAGCGAGTTGGCCCAGGTCGGGCCGCGACCCTCGCGGTTGGAGGTGTAGGGCGTGGTGGGCAGATTGCCACCGTAGATCGACGTGCAGCCGGTGGCGTTGGCGATGTACAGCCGGTCGCCGAACAACTGCGTCAGCAGCTTGATGTAGGCCGTCTCTCCGCAGCCCGCGCAGGCGCCGGAGAACTCGAAGAGCGGCTGCAGCAGTTGCAGGTCCTTCACCTGGTTGAGCGACAGCTTGGAGCGGTCCACCTCGGGCAGCCCAAGGAAGAACTCCCAGTTCTCCCGCTCGGCCTCGCGCAACGGCGCCTGCGGCGCCATGTTGATGGCCTTCCGGCTGGCGTCGCTCTTGTTCTTTGCCGGGCAGATGTCGATGCAGACCCCGCAGCCGGTACAATCCTCGGGCGCAATCTGCAGCGTGAAGAGCTCCTGCTCCATGCCCTTCCATTTGGCCTTGGTGAACTTGAAGGTGGCCGGCGCCTTTTCGGCCAGCTCCGGGCTGTAAACCTTGGAGCGAATCACCGCGTGCGGGCAGACCATCACGCACTTGCCGCACTGGATGCACACCTCTTTGTCCCAGACCGGAATAAACTGCGCAATGTTGCGCTTTTCCCACTGCGCCGTCCCCGTGGGGAAGGCCCCGCCCGGAGGAATGGCGCTGACCGGAAGCAAATCGCCGTGGCCGGCGGCAATCTGGCCCAGCACGTCGTGGACAAACTTCGGAGCCTTGTTCGAGATAACGCCAACAATATCGAAGTCGGAGGAAGCCGCCGCGGGCAGCTCAACCTTGTGCAGATGAGCCAGCGCCGCATCCACGGCGGCAAAGTTCTTCTGCACCACCGCCTCGCCGCGCTTGCCATAGGTCTTTTTGATCGCCTTCTTGATCTGCTCGATGGCCTCCTCGCGCGGCAGCACGCCGCTGATGGCGAAGAAGCAGGTCTGCATGATGGTGTTGATGCGCGTGCCCATGCCGGCCTCGCGCGCCACCGTGTAGCCGTCGATCACATAAAACTCGATCTTCTTGCGCAGCATCTCTTCCTGTATGGTCTTGGGCAGATGGTTCCAGACCTCCGCCGCCGAATACGGCGAATTGAGCAGGAAGACCGCGCCCGGCATGGCCGCCTCCACCGCATTCATCTTCTCCAGGAAGCTGAAGTTGTGGCAGGCCACAAAGCTGGCGCGGGTAATCAGATAGGTTGACCGGATGGGGTTGGGGCCGAACCTCAGGTGCGAGGTGGTCATCGAGCCGGACTTCTTCGAGTCGTAAACGAAGTAGCCCTGGGCAAAGTTCGGCGTTTCGCTGCCGATGATCTTGATCGAGTTCTTGTTGGCGCCCACGGTGCCGTCCGAGCCGAGGCCGTAAAACAGCGCGCGCACCGTCTTCGGGTCTTCGGTCGAGAAGGCCGGATCGTAAGTCAAACTGGTGTGCGAGACGTCGTCGTCAATGCCAATCGTAAAGTGGTTCTTCGGCTGCGGCTTGGCCAGCTCGTCGAAGATTCCCTTGACCATGGCGGGGGTAAATTCCTTCGAAGAAAGCCCATAGCGGCCGCCGATGACTGTCGGCATGGCGTAAGGCAGGCTGGCGGCGTTTTCACCCAATACGGTGAGGATGTCCTGATAGAGCGGCTCGCCCAATGCGCCGGGTTCCTTGCAGCGGTCGAGAACGGCAATCGACTTCACCGTCGAGGGCAGCGCGGCCAGGAAGGCCTTCGAGTCAAACGGCCGGAACAGGCGAACCTTGACCATGCCGATCTTCTCGCCCTGCTTGACCATCAGGTCCACAGCCTCTTCGGCCGTTTCGGCGCCGGAGCCCATGAGGATGATCACGCGCTCCGCATCGGGCGCGCCATAGTAATCGAACAGGTGATAGGCGCGGCCGGTCTGCTCGGCAAAGCGGTTCATCACCGACTGCACAATGCCCGGGACCGCGGCATGGTAGGGCGTGCAGGCTTCGCGGGCCTGGAAGAAGACGTCGGGATTCTGCGCCGTGCCGCGGATGATCGGGCGATCCGGGCTGAGGGCGTTTTTGCGGTACTCGAGGATGTACTTGTCGTCCAGCAAGGCGCGGATCGTCTCGTCGCCGATGGGCAGGATCTTGCCCACTTCATGCGAGGTGCGGAAGCCGTCGAAGAAGTGAATGAACGGGATGCGGGATTCCAGCGTGGCGATCTGCGCCACCAGCGCCAGGTCGTGAACCTCCTGGACGGAGTTCGAGGCCAGCATCGCCCAGCCCGTCGAGCGGCAGGCCATCACGTCCGAGTGGTCGCCGAAGATCGACAGCGCATGGGTGGCCACCGTGCGGGCCGTCACGTGCATGGTCGCCGGGGTCAGCTCGCCGGCAATCTTGTACATATTGGGAATCATCAGCAGCAAGCCCTGCGAGGCCGTGAAGGTGGTCCCGAAGGCCCCGGCCTGCAACGCGCCATGCAATGCGCCCGAAGCGCCGCCCTCGCTCTGCAGTTCCTCCACAATGGGCAACGCGCCCCAAATGTTCTTTTTTCCCTCCGAGCGCCACTGATCGGCCCACTCGGCCATCGGCGACGAGGGGGTGATGGGGTAAATGGCGACTACTTCGGAGAGTCGGTAGGCTACCGAGGCGGCCGCCTCGTTCCCATCCAGGATTACCATGGTCTTTTTACTCATTCGCTTGCCTCTTAGCACAGCCGGCGGAAAATAAACCGTCAGTCTGAGTCTCATCTCTGGGAGGGGTGGAGTGGCAGTGATGCAAGACACAAGGCGGGTTGTGCCTCCCACATTGCGAAAGCGATTTCACCAACTGAAATCGGGGCCCTGAAATCAGGGCCGAAGCCGAAAAGCCATGATCTTGCCCCATTCATTTTTTGCCTCCACCGTTTCCCAGTGTGCATTTTACTCCCGGCGGCGCACCTTTACTCCACTTTGATTGCCGGGGCCCCCTCGCCCTGCTCCTTTCTCCCCCGGCAACCCACCGGAGAAGACGCGAAAAGTGATTCAAGTCACATCGCAAATTCGTTTTCGCTGATAAAAAATAAACAGTTCGTATGGGTAAAAACAGCTCATTGTTCCGATGAATTGAGCCAGAGGGGGCAGCGCGTCCAGCAAAAGACTGTAAGGAATTGGCGGGCCGGTGGCCAGCCGTCCTGCCGGAGATTCCGCCCTGCCGGAGCACGGGACAGAAAGCGCGAAAGGGAAACGGAAAGCGCGGTACGGAAACCAGAGAGCGCAAAAACGGGCGAAGTGGAAGAAGTGGAAACCGAGAGGCTCGGCAGCCCGGAAGTCCAGCGTTTGCAGAGCCGGCGGCAATGGTCGTATACTGAATTAGGACAATAATGGTCGTAGTTTAAAGGGCTGTTTTTTGGGCAGACCTCGGAGTCCGGTGAGTGAGTGTATTAAGCCAACTGAATGTAGGCGAGAGCGGGGTTCTTGAGGACCTCGACCTGCCTGAATCCGTGCAGAACCACCTGATGCACATGGGCTTCGTTCCCAATGCCTTAGTAACCGCGTTGCGCCGCGCGCCGGCCGGCGACCCCACCGTTTACGCCATCGATGGAATGGAGATTGCCCTCCGGCGCGAGACCGCCGCGGCCATTCACGTGCGCGCCGCCGAAGTTCCGGAGGCAGTCGGCCAGAAAGAAGCGGCAAGCCAAAAAACCGAAGGCCAGAAGACAGAAGACCAGCGCATCGCCGCCAGCGGGCAATTCGAGGCCGCGCAATGAGCGGCTGTTGCGCTTCTCCCGCATTTGAACCGCCCCAGCCGCCGCAGCCCTCGGGGCAGTTGCGGACGGTGGTACTGATCGGCCCGCCGAACTCCGGCAAGTCCACGCTTTTCAACCGGTTGACCGGTCTTCGCCAGAAGGTGGCCAACTTCCCCGGCGTCACGGTTGAACAGCGGATGGGCCAGATGGCCGGCGTGGGCCGCGAAGACCTGACGCTGATCGATCTGCCCGGCATTTACTCTCTCGACCCTTACTCGGAGGACGCCCGCGTCTCGATCGAGGTGCTGCGCGGCCAGATGGCGGGCACGCCCAAGCCGGATGCGGTGCTGCTAGTGATGGATTCGCTCCACCTGACGCGCCAGCTGATGCTGGCCGCGCCGGTTCTGGCGATGGGGTTGCCCACCCTGGTGCTGCTCAATATGAGCGACCTGATGGAGGAGCGCGGCGGTTCCATCGACGCGCTCAAGTTGGCCCGCGAACTGGGCGCTCCGGTGGCCAAGATCAGCGCCGTCAACGGCGGCGGCATGGGCGCCATTCCGCTCTTTCTGCACCAGCATACCGACCGCGCGGGCGCCCAGCCACTCACGCTGCCGATCCTCGGCAACGCCGCCAGCGCGCACAGTTGGGCCGCGCAGATCAGCCGCCGCACCGACTACCGCGCCCCGCTCTCGGTCGAGGGCACGCGCAAGATCGACAACGTCCTGCTGCACCGCATCTGGGGACCGCTCTTGTTTCTGGTCGTGGTGGTGGGCGTTTTCGAGGTGGTTTTTTCCATCGGGCAACCGCTTTCGGACGGTTTTGGCGGCATTCTGGTCCGCATTGGCGAACTGGCGCGGCCGCTGCTCCCCTCCGGCTGGGTGCAATCGCTGATTCTCGACGGCGCCTGGAAGGGCATCTCCTCGGTGCTGGTCTTTTTGCCGCAAATCCTGCTGCTGTTTCTCTTTATCGGCGTTCTGGAAGACTCCGGCTACCTTTCCCGCGCCGCGCTGATCGCCGACCGCGGAATGCGTTCGATCGGACTGAATGGCAAGGCCTTCATCCCGCTGCTCTCGGCCTATGCCTGCGCCGTCCCGGCCATCATGGCCACGCGCACCATCGAAAACAAGCGCGACCGGCTGGCCACGATTCTAGTCACTCCCTTCATGACCTGTTCGGCCCGGCTGCCGGTCTATATGCTGCTGATCGCCGCCTTCGTTCCCAACATCAATTACCTGCACGGCTTTCTCGGCCTGCGGACGCTGGTGATGCTGAGCCTTTACTTGGCCGGCTTTGTGGCCGCCCTCGGCACCGCGCGCCTTTTGAAGAGCTCGATCCTCAAGTCCAGCGAGACGCCGTTCATCCTCGAACTGCCGCAGTACCGCATGCCCACGCTGCGCTCGCTGTCGCTGCGCCTGGTGGATCGCGCCCGCATCTTCCTGCGCAATGCCGGCCGTGTCATTCTGGCCGTCACGCTGGTTCTGTGGGTTCTGGCTCACCTGCCGGTGCTGCACACCGCCTCCGGCTCCTACGCCGCTCCCCAGCTGGCCGAAAGTGTGATTGGCCGCCTGGGGCACTTCATCGAGCCGGCCATTGCCCCGCTGGGCTTCAACTGGAAGATCGGCATTGGCCTGCTTTCCAGCGTACTGGCCCGCGAAGTGATGGTCAGCACCATGGGCACACTCTACGGCTCCGATCCCGGAACCCAGGCGCTGAGCCTGCAAACCGCCCTGCACCACGACCTCAGCCTGGGCGGCGCGCTGGCGCTGATGATCTTCTTCGCCTTCGCCATGCAGTGCACCTCGACCATCGCCGTGGTGCGCCGCGAGACCAACAGTTGGAAGTGGCCCGTTGTTCAGTTTGTTTACATGCTGGCGCTGGCCTGGGTCGCGGCCTTCGCGGTCAACCACGCCGTCATGGCCTTCGGCGGGTAGAAATCGCGCCCCCACCACTCCTCACCTCGCCCGGCCATTTTATCCGCCCAGTTCCTCGACTCCCGCCAGGCGCTCCTTTTCGGCCGCGATGATGACCGCCATCAAATGGCGAATCTGCTCGGCTTTGCGCGGGCTCACGTCGGTAAACTCGATGCCCACCCTGGCATTGTTCTCTTCCATGTGAATCACCACGCCCGCCAGCCGCAGGGTGAAGCCATCAAGGTACCGCAGCACCTCGACCCGCTCGCCGACCCGCGCCGGCAGGGGGGCATCGGTATCGATGTGGCAGCCTCCCAGGCCCAGGTTGAGCAGGTAGCCAACGGTTTTTAGCCCCTCGGGCAGCAGGTTGATCCAGGTCGTCCCCCAGCACTGCGAACGCGGATAAATCCGCCGCTCCTGCCCGCCGCTGATCGTCTCCGGCCCTCCCGGCTCAAAATCCCTTCGTCTTGAATCCATTCCCTTCCCCGATGAAAGCCGCCGAAGGCATTCATTCCGGCGACTCTTCTGAAAGGGATTATCGGCCAACCACTCCTTCACCGTGAATGAATTTAAGCCGCCCGCTCGACCCCACCCGCGCAAAATCCCCGGAAAAACCGCTTTTCGCGCCCGTTTCCGTATTCAATTCATACCGGCGGAAAAACCCAAGCCGCCACTCGTGAGAAACTGGAAGAGTAGCAATTCGCTTGGGGCCTGCCCGTGCGTGCGCCCAAAACCTTGATTCAACCCAGCTTCACCCGGCCACGCCGAGCCGTTGCCCGGCTGCGGCTCGCAATTAGGAACTAGAAAAAGAATGATCAGTGTCAGCAATGTGACCATGCGCTACGGCTCGAAGGTGCTCTTCGAGGACGTCAGTGTCAGCTTTGTGCCTGGCCGCCGCTACGGCCTCACCGGCCCCAACGGCAGTGGCAAGTCCACCTTCATGAAGATCCTCACCGGCGAGCTGGACGCGCAAAAGGGCAACGTCGTCCGCCCGCGCAAGCTCGGCGTCCTGCGCCAGGATCAGTTCGCCTTTGACGCCTATCGTGTCATCGACACCGTCATCATGGGCAACAAGCCCTTGTGGGCAGCTCTCGAAGAACGAGATCGGATTTATGAGAAGCCCGAGCTGACCGACGCCGACGGCATGAGGCTGGGCGAGCTCGAGGGCGTCATCGGCGACGAGGACGGCTACACCGCCGAATCCGACGCCGCCGTCCTGCTCGACGGCCTCGACATTCCCGAGGAGGTCCACGAGCGCCTGATGGGCGAACTCCAGGGCGGCCAGAAAATGCGCGTCCTGCTTGCCCAGGCTCTCTTTGGCAAGCCCCAGGCCCTCCTGCTCGACGAGCCCACCAACTACCTCGATCTGGAATCCATCCACTGGCTCCAGGACTTCCTCAACAACTACGACGGCACGCTGATCGTCATCAGCCACGACCGTCACTTCCTGAACTCGGTCACCACCCACACCGCCGACATCGACTACCAGACCATCATCACCTATACGGGTGGCTACGACGACATGGTGATGGCCAAGACGCAGATCCGCTCCACCCTCGAAGCGCAGAGCGCCCAGCGCGAGAAGAAGATCGCCCAGCTCAACGACTTCATCGCCCGTTTTGCCGCCGGAACCCGCTCCTCGCAGGTCACCAGCCGCCGCAAGGAGGTCGAGCGCCTGCAAACCAACGACCTAGCCCGCTCCAACATCGCGCGCCCCTACATCCGTTTCGATCAGGAGCGTCCTAGCGGCAAGCACGTCCTCGAGTTCAAGCACATCACCAAAATCTACGGCGACCACAAGGTCATCGACGGCTTCACCGCCAGCCTCCTGCGCGGCGAACACATCTGCCTCATGGGCCGCAACGGCGCCGGCAAGACCACCCTGCTCAAGAGCCTGCTCTCGACGTACCCCAGCCTCGCCGACCCCGAGTTCACCCTCGACGCGGGCACCGTCACCTGGGGCCACGCGGCGCAAGTCGGCTACTTCCCGCAGGATGTGGGCGCCACCATTTCGCACGGCCTCACGGTGGCCGAGTGGCTGCATGGCTGGAATCCCGAGGCCCACATCGAGGACATCCGCGGCATCCTCGGCCAGATGCTCTTCAGTGGCGAAGAGGGCGACAAGCAAACCGCGGCCTTGTCGGGTGGCGAACAGGCCCGCCTGGCCTTCTGCAAGCTCATCCTCACCAAGCCCAACATCCTCATCTTCGACGAGCCCACCAACCACCTCGACCTCGAAGCCATCAACGCGCTGAACATCGCCCTGCAGCGCTACGAAGGCACGGTCCTGTTAGTCACTCACGACCACGACTTGATTGACGAAGTCGCCACCAGACTCTGGGTCTTCAAGGAAGACGGCATAGAAGACTTCCAAGGCCCCTACGCCGAGTGGAAGGGCAAGCACAACTAAAGGGTCGAATGCGATGCTCCGCGCGGGCCCCGCCCACCCATTGCGTCACAGCTCGCGGCTAACCGTCGACGGGTTCCATTTCAAGGCGGCGGCAATGGCGGCGGCCTTGAAACCCAACTCCAACTGCGCCTGGATGTAAACCCGCTCAGATAAACTCAACTGCTCGTAGTACTTCCCCATGCAACATCATCCCAAAGCGAAATGTTGCACTTCGAGATTGAGCGCGGCCAACTTCAGATAGCTCTCCTGAAGGACTCTGCTTTAATTCAGGCTTGGTTCATTGGTAAACGTCTGGAGTTCCCGGGGAATTTTTGAACTGCTCGGAGTCAGCGTTGAAGTTTGGGCGTAGAATAATAGCGAGAACTGTCGCCGAGGACCGAGTCTCGGTTTTGAGGATTTGGTCCTTCTTGATCGAACCCAGTTTCGGACCTCGTTCTTCATGATGACCATTCATGGTCTCTCCTGGTCCCGAAGAGGAGAGGCTTAGGCTTGAGGCGCGACGCTGCTTCTCGGCCAAGCACTTCCCCATACATGTCAAGAAGATTGGATGTAGACAAGGTTGCGAGGAGGAGTCATGGAGCTGACATTAAGCGTTGAGGAGCAAGAGCTCCTGTCAAACATCCTGGAGCGATTCCATCGAGAACTGTTGAATGAAATTGCGCACACGGATAACCGCGAGTTCAAACAGGGACTGCGTAAGGACGAAAAACTCCTCGTTTCCTTGATTGGTCGCTTGCGAGGAACAGCGGTGTAGGAATTTCGTGGGTGACTATTCATCATCCGGCACTGATGACGGAGATCGCTGAAGAAATTTCGACGATGAGGGGGGCGGGTGGCCCAGGTCCCCAGTCGGCGGTATATCCGAATCTGGGTGCCCCAGGTCCAGATTTTCGGACCTGGGATATTGAAACGTCGGCAGGCCGGACCGGTAGACCGGGTTTTACCCCCTGAGGGTTGCTTTTCCTTCCTACTCCAATTCACTGGAATTCAAGAGACATCCACCGGCGTTTCCAACCTGCCGGGTATGAAAATGACGAATCGTTGCCAAACATTGCAAATAAAGTATAATTAAACCATGCGATGGGCCGTAGGATTTCTGGACGAGGAGACCAAGGAGGCGCTCGACGCTCTTCCTCCCGATCTTCGAGCCAGCTTTCAGCGCATTGTGGAACTTATTCAGGCCCACGGCTTGGAGCGAGTCTGCGAGCCGTACCTGAAGCATTTGGAAGGGCCGCTCTGGGAGATGCGATTGAAGGGCAAAAGCGGAATCGCCCGCGCGGTCTATGTGACAGCTTCCGGTATGCGCATCGTCGTCGTGCACGTCTTTGCCAAGAAAACGCAGAAGACACCGCGCAAGGAAATCGTTCAAGCCCTCAAGAAGGCCAAGGAGGTTCAATGAAGCCGAAATTCATCCCCGTGGAAGAGTCCTTCAAGCAGTGGAAGAAGGACCCAAAGTACGTTGCGGCTTATGATGCGCTGGAAGGCGAGTTCGCCCTGGCATCGGCCATGATCAAGGCGCGCGCCGATGCGGATATGACGCAGGAGCAGGTTGCCGAGGCGATGGGGACGACGCAGGCCGTCATAGCGCGCCTCGAAAGTGGCCGCGTGCTGCCATCGACGCGCACCCTGGAACGATTTGCGAAAGCCACTCGCACGCGTTTGCACATCAGCTTCGCGCGTTAAAGCGGTTCTCCCGTTCTCCTCAAGCCGCGGTAGGAACCTTTGGCGGGTGGCCCGGTCTCCAGCCGGCCGTAAACACAAATCTGGGTGCCTCAGGCCTGGATTTTCAGACCTGGGAATTCTCGAGCCTCAGCCCGCCCGGGCAAATCACGCCGCGTCCTTGTGAACCAAATATTCGTCGAGCAGCACGCTTACCAGCACTGTCGTGGGAACCGAAACCATGATTCCAGGAATGCCCGCAAGCGCCGCGCCCAGCAGCAGAGCGACGAGGGTGGCCAGAGCTGGCAGCTTCACCCGGTTCTTCATAATGTGCGGGACGAGAAATGCGTTTTCCACCTGCAAATAGACCACGTAGAAGATGGCAATACCGAGCACCCGTCCCCACGAGTCGACGACTGCCACCAGCAGAGCGAGCCCTATGCAGACCGCGGCGCCCGCCACGGGAATGATGTTGAGCAATCCCGTCAGAACACCCAGTGCGTATGCGTAGCGAATGTGGAGCGAGAGATAGGCGATCGTGCTGCTAACCCCGAGGATGAGCATCAGTATCCCTTGGCCCAGCAGCCATCTGCCCATGCGGATATTCGCCCGCTGAAGGGTCTTGTCAAGGCGTGCACGGCCCTCGGGTGGGAAGAAGGAAAGAAACCACCGGTAGGCGCAATCGCCTTCCAGAATGAAATAGACGGTAAGGATGAAACCCATGACGATGTCGAAGAGCGTGCCCGCCCAGTCTCGAATCGAGAGCAGCAGATAAGTGGCCGCATTGCTGACGAAATCCTGAAGCCGGGAACTGATCTCCGCGGTATTCAGGTGTTGAGTCAGGGGAACATTTTTAAGCTTCTCTAAAAGTCCGGGTAACCGTGTTGGCATCTCTCGGGTGAACTCTTGCAAGTCGCTGATGACCGGGGGCAGAGCGAGGAACCCGAAGGCGGTAATCGCTGCCGCCGCGCCGAACAGGAGAAAAAAAATGGCGGTGCCCTTGAAAGGATGCCAGCGGCCGATATGGAGGCGAGAGGTAGAGCGCACCAGGGGGCCGAGCATGACGGCGAACAAGGCGCTTACATAGAGCAGCACCAGCACCTCGCGGACCAGCCACGCCAGGTAGCAGGCCAGGGCAAGGACGAAGACAAAGGCAATGTCGCGACGAAGATTGCGGGGGCTACCGGAGGGCTCAGTCATGTGTGCGCTTCCTGCTGACGGAGTATACGCTGCCGGTGATGCCCTGCTCGTCCATGGCCTTCTGCGCCTGCCACGCCAAAACCCGCTTGACGGCGTAGTTGGTCACGTCCTCGTAAAGCCCCTCTTCCTTGAGAAAATCGTCAAGCGAAGAGCCGATGTGCGGATTGCTTTTCATAGCTCAACCTCATGCGTGGCTCTGCCCGTCAAGCCGCGGTAGGAATCTTCGCGGTCAGCTCGATCCCCAGAGCCTTCATGACGGCCAGCGTTGTCTTCAGCGTGGGATTTCCCTTGGCACTGAACGAGCGATAGAGCTGCTCGCGGGAGAGGCCGGTCTGGCCGGCGATCTGGGCCATTCCCTTGGCGCGCGCTACCACCCCCAGCGCGTGCGAGATGTAGCCAGCGTCGTTGGTCTGAAATGCCTCCGCCATGAAGATCGCAATCGCCTCGTCCGATCCAAGGTCCTCGGCCGGATCATAAGCGGTCAATTTTTTCGGTTTGGTTTTCTCAGGCATTTTCTTCCCTCCATTCTTCGGCCAGGCGCTTCGCCGTTTGGATGTCCTTCGCCTGCGTGCTCTTGTCGCCGCCGCACAACAGGATGATGATGGTGTTGCCCCGCCGTGTGGAATAGACCTGGTAGCCCGGTCCATGGTCGATGCGCAGTGCACTGATTCCGCGGCCAACCGGCTTCGCATCCCCCGCATTCCCAAAGGCCAGCCGGTCAAGGCGAGAGGCGATCAGCGCGCGTGCCCGTTCGTCCTTCAGCCGTATCCGCCGCTTGCGGAAGGTCTCGGTTTGTTTCAATTCGATCATCGCGAAACTTGTAGTTTATAGACTACCACAGGATTACGCCGGGGCCAAGTGCCCCAGCCGGGTGCCCCAGGTCCGGATTTTTGGACCTGGGAGGCGCTCAGCCCCACCGCCGGTGGTTTGCCGAAAATTCCCTTCCCCCAGCGCATACTGTAGGCAGAAGAGTGTGCGAAACCCCGCATTGACCGGAGAACTCATGCGCAACCCCAGCCCCGCCAACCTCAGCCCCGCCCTCGCGATCAATTTTTAGCCCCGTTTTTGTTTTTTTCGTTTTTGCCTGTGAAACTGTGGAGCATTGCATAAACTATTCAAAATAAATAGATTCCGCTCGCCCTCCGCACAGAAACACATAAACTGTGAAGCTGTGAAACGGTGGGCTCCTGGTCACAACGGCGCGCCGGGTGCCGGTTGTTCGTTGCATCAGTCTTTACGCTCGTGGCCTTTACGCGTGCGGCTCGGGCCGGTATGATAAATCTGCTGGTTTATAGTTAGCGATTGATGACAGACAGGCAAGCGGGAGTAGTTCAGTGGTAGAACGTCAGCTTCCCAAGAGTCGAATTCGCCGATTTCGAGTAAACCCCTTAAAAATCATATAATCAACGTAAAATCAAAGACTTGAAGGTGAAACTTTCCGGTTGCATCCGTGAGCATATTTAGCGCATTTTGCCAGTTTTTGCAGGATTTGACGATCGTGGATAGTAAAAATGGATAGTAAGCTGATGGGCATTTCTTACCCAAATTGCCTCGATTCTTGGCCCAAGTTTTGCCTAAGCTTCTTGCCCAGCTTTTGATTCTGCATATTCGCCTCGTCTTCGCCTATACTGTATCAATGGCATTCGGATTCCCAACCGTCGAGCGGAGACAGTTCGTGGTCACCTGCAAGCGGTGCCGCCGCGATGTGCCGTCCGGCGTCAGGGAGTTCCCGTTCCAGTCGATCACGGTCGAGTGTCCCCTCTGCGGCGAATTGTGCCGGTACCTGCCCTCGGAGGTGTTTTTGGGCAAGCCGCATCATTTGGTGGCAAAACAGGCAAGGTCACAGGTACGCTGAACTGGAGTACACGCCCCGCAACTAGGGGAGCGGGATTTTTGGCTGGGAGGAGAAGCGCATGTGTGGCCGATACGGGTTACTTGCCGATACGCAAGCAATCGCTGAGGCGTTCAACGCGGAACTTGGCGAAGGCGCAGAGGCATTCGAAGCAAGACCGTCATACAATATTGCCCCTCAGACGTTTCAGCCTGTCATTCGGTTGAATGAGGAGACCGGCAAACGTGAACTCATGATGATGCGTTGGGGTCTAGTGCCGTTCTGGTCGAAGGATGCCCAGGTCAGCTACAACACCATCAATGCGAAGGCGGAGACGGTCGCCACGAGCCCCGCGTTCCGTGAGGCGTGGAAACGTCGAAGGCTGCTTGTGCCAGCGGAGTGGTTCTATGAATGGCAGAAGTTGGATGCTAAGACGAAGCAACCCTTTGCCATCAGCCTCAAGGATGGTTCCCTGTTCGCCTTTGCTGGTCTGTGGGACAAGTGGACAGACAAGGCCACCGGCCAGCCACTGGTGACCTTTACGATCATCACCACTGCCCCCAACGAACTTCTGGAGCCGATACACAACAGGATGCCAGTGATTCTGGCACCGAAGGACTACGAGCGATGGATGGCTCCGGCAGAGCCTTCACATCTGCCGGTGGACTTGCTCAGGCCGTACCCCGCAGAGGAAATGAAAGCATGGAAGGTGAGTGCCGCCGTGGGCAATGTGCGGAATAATCGGCCTGAGTTGATTGAGCCTATCACTGACTGAATCGGTCAAGCTTTGGACAATGGAGGTTACGGGGTTGCCCCATTTCGCCACCGCCGAGTCCCAGCCGGTACTTGCCCTCTGAAGTCTTCCTCGGTCGGCCAGACCAACTCGTCACCCGGCAGCAGCGGGCCGGAGGCCGGTAAGCTTGTTGGCTCCTCCCCGGCGACCGAAAAAATAGTTTGGGGCTTGTCGCTAAAAACTGCTCAGAACGACACTATATATATGAAGCATTCTGTTGGCGGCGGTGGCGAGGCCGGTGATGTTCAACCCGGACGCCGGTCTGCCCGGAGTCAATCGGGGAATGGTCTACCTCGGCGCATCCTGATTAGTCGATCCTGAAAAAGTCATTTCAGGCATATTGGAGTTGATTCTGGCGGGTTCCAGGGCCTTTTGGAGTTGGAGCCCTTTCCAGAGGTTCAGCAAGCGGCACAGGAAAATGCGCCAAAAAG
>Ga0224558_1000345_pt1 | contig 54048 bp, 56 predicted proteins | sample 714S32024metaG_FD_180682 | JGI IMG/M metagenome (GOLD analysis project Ga0224558, IMG submission 180682) | Peat soil microbial communities from Stordalen Mire, Sweden - 717 S3 20-24 | ecosystem: Environmental > Terrestrial > Soil > Wetlands > Peat | place: Sweden: Norrbotten County, Stordalen... | reverse complement strand
GGCCTTTAGCACGTCAAATCCTCAGCGGTTCAGTTCAATGGCGGTGTATCCGCAGTAGTTCGGCGAGAGTCCAACTGTTTTCCCACGCCCACTGGCCGAACCACTGCGGATACACCGCTAAGCATTACGGGCACTCATTTGCTGGTCGAAGTGGGCGGGCGCATCCGTTCCGTTTCGTTCAGCCAGTTGGAGCATTTTCATGTCTGTCGGCCCAAGGAATTGAAACTGGCTGCTGGCGACCGATTGCAACTCAAGGGCAATGGCGAAACCGGAACGGGCCGCAATCTCGCCAACGGCGAACTGGTCACAGTTAAGTCTGTTTCATCGGATGGCCGCATCTTTGAAAAGCACTACCGCGAATTTGTGCGGGGTTACGCCGTCACGTCCTATGCCTCCCAAGGCAAAACTGTGGCCTATGTGCTGTTCTCGGATTCCTTCCCGCCGCCTTGGAGTTTGGCTCGACCCCGCTCGATCGCCAGAAGTCTGAGGTCTGGAAATGATTCCATCGCAGGGCAGTCACCCACCAAATGCACCGACTCCTGTGATTGGACTCTCACCTGTTTCAAAGGCCGCTGAAACGTGCGTTTCTGTGGCCGGATTCCCATCCGGGCTGGACGGAGTTGGACCAGAAGTTCCCGACCGAGTCCCCGCCCAAACTGTAACTCCAACAAAATCAAGCAGCCGCTTCGGACTAGAAGGCCGCCAAACCAAATCTCGTTATGAGCACTCCGTTTGGTCCGGAACTGGCACAGCTCTGTAAAGCTCGCCTTGACGAGATCACAGACGCCGACATCGCCGCCCTGACAGAATTCGCAGAACGCCGCCTCGTCGAGATTGGCGCCTCTTCCTCCTATGGAGAGGATGTCACACAACGGGCTCTGCACGCGGTCCTTCATGGGCTGGAGCAGGACCAGGGTGGTCGCAAGCCGCGCCTGGTGGATGTCAACGACAAAACCGCTTTTTTAAATTACCTGCGCGGGATTGTTTCATCGCTCCTGTATTCAATGACCCGCACACGCGGTTTTCGAACAACACAGCAATGGGACGACAGCGCCCCTTCGCCAGATGCGGGACGGCCATCGCCAGCGAATGAAGCCGCCTGGCGGGACCTAAGTGAACAACTGTTCCGTCGCCTTCGCGCACGGGCCCCGCGAAGGCTGTTGCCCACGATCAACGCGTGGGAAGCTGTATTTCTCTCCAGCGATCGCATCCCGGCACGGGGCCACCGCAAATACGTGCGCGAGGTCAAAAACCTCGCCCAGGAGGTCCTCGCGGAATTGGGCGGCCTCCGTCAATGAAAACCCAGGGGCAATTTTACAACGCCGACCAGAGACGGCGCCTTTTTTCTCAATATTCATTCCCCATCGGGTTCGAAGAGGACCCAAGCTCATTTCCCAAATCGGGGCGCTCCGTGAGGAGCTGCGCACGGTGTGGTGGCAACAGCGGCCGCCACATCGAGGGATAAATGAAAAGGTTAATGTTTTCCGGGACCGCCGTCGGCCCGTCACCCCATAAGGCAGAGGAACGGTCCAACGTGGGCCAAAGCACGCCGGCCCTGACTTCGACTCGGACGATGATTGAAGCCAACGGTGCATGCCTTAACAACCAATGATACAGGCCCACCAACCAGCTCGATGGCAAATTCTCCATGCCCGCAATGCGTTGGTCGAAGCGGGAAAGAATTTCATTCCGGGACATCCGAGGCACACAAAGCGGCCACGCGGCAGTGACGATGGCCGGCGCCGTCAGCAAGCGGTGGCCGCGCCGGTGCATATGCAACAGAAACGAAGTCGCCCCGGCGACTGGCTCGGCGGCCAGAGCCTGGCGTTCCCGGAGCTTCGAGACGGCTTGGCTCAAATCGTCGGGCTCTTGAGATTGGGTGGCGGGCGCGGAATCAAAAAACGTGGGTTGAAGCCATACGGGCGATTCGGTGCAAGTTCCGTCGGCCAGCTTGGCGAACGCTTGGTGCTGCTGGAGCCGTGCGAGAGTGCCGGGAGCGCAGACGGGTTCACGGATCAACGATTCGGACTGTCCCCTGACCAAGACGTTCCCTTGGTCATTTGTGATGGTTTGGCGGTGGCGGCGTTCTGTCGTGCCGAGCGTCAACATCGCATATTCATCCAACGAGCTCTCCCTTGAGGCAAAAAAGAAGACGCTGTTGAAATTCGCCAGCAGGGCTTCCCGGCCGCGCCAGCCAAGAACCTCGTCCAGTCCGTTGACCGATTGGGCGGCGGCGACAACGATGCCGCCCTTGGCGCGAATGACCGACAGGGCCTGCACGTCGGCCGGCATGACAGACAACGCCAACTCGTCGGCGATGAGACCGCAAAGCCGGTCTTGATCTGGCCGCACGACCTTTCGGGATTGCACGGCCGCATAGAATTCCTGCCGCACAATTCGGAAGATCAGCCGCGCCAGGTCCGGATGGGATACCGCGTCCAGCGAGACGACTAAAATTTTCCCATCGAGCACAGATCGGGGTCGAAACTCGACCGGCTTCGGGGCAAAGAACGCATGCGCGACAGATGAGAGGAGGGGGCGCAACGCGTTATGCAAAGTGCCTCGGTGGGTTTCCTTCGTGCGTGGATCGAGGTTCCTCCAGTTTTTGACTTCGGCCAGAGCCAGTTCGAGCCGGCGTTGTGACAGCGGGCGCAACATGCCCTCGACCAGAAGTTGCTTCACGAATTCGACCGCTGCGTCCATTTGTCTCGAGTCCGGTGCAAACCACCACTCCTGCATAAATGAAACCACTTCGGCGAACCGGACACGGCATCCGTTGGCAAGCATGAGAGTCAAGGCGGTATGCACCAACCCGTCCCGGCTCTCCGTCCAGTACGCGTTTTCTTTGCCGAGATCCCGAGTCCCCGCCAGCAGGCGGCTGGCGTAAAACTCGATTTGGTCCAGTCGTTCCAGTCCGCCCAAAAGATCGAACCATGCGTTGCCGCCGGCCGACAGCACGACCAGATCCGATTCGCGTCCCGCCTCCCGCGCGAATTCCCGGACTTTTGCAGCGGAATCATCCCCTTTGGGATCGAGCACAAGGAGGCCGGGACGCAAACCGGGTTCGTTGGCGCGCCAGGCGAGAAGTTGCCGAAGGACGGGATTGATCAGCGCGGTGGTCTTTCCGCTCCCCGTGGAACCGAACGCGATGACGTGGCGGGTCAAGTCGTCCGGGCTTAACTCCAAAACACGCCCCGCAGGCTCGTAGCATGGCAGTCGAATCATGGTGGTGGATATGGTTAGAATAGAACGGCCTCTCGGGCTTCCGCCGGGTCCGGCGTGACAGCTCCGTTCGGTCCAGCGCCGTTTGCCTTGGATGCTGGCAGGATCAAGTGAACCGACTCGGCGATCAAGACGAGCCGGGAAGGGTTCGCACCATCCTGTTCCCAAGTTTCCGTTCGCAGGCGGCCGGTTGCCAGAACGGGGTAGCCCCGATGCTTTTGGGCCAACTGCTCTGCCGTGCGATCGAAGGCGGAACACGGAACGTATGCCGCCTCGTCCTTCCATTGGCCGCCTCTGCTTTGGTAATGGTGGTTTGCGGCAATTGCGAACGACGCGACGGTCGTTCCAGTCGGCTCAAACCGGACTTCCGGGTCGCGAATCAGACGGCCGAGCAGAGTGACGTTATTTATATTGCTCATGGCATTTTTTCCTTTTGGCGAGATGATTATGGCGTTCAGCGCCGCTGAGGGGTTATAACCTTTGTGAAAACGCGGACCCGGAGTTGATTTTGCCGCAACGCACCGTATGCGTGGGCAGCGCCAACGTATGAACTTGGGACTCTCCGCCGGAATGCAGATGCATTCGGCAGCCTTGCCGGGATCGTCCCTTTTGCAGACAGCAAGAGTTGTTCAGTCGTGGAATTCATGTTATCGTTTCCATTAGGAATAGCTCTGCCGGTTGATAATTTGTTCCCGAAACCCTCCGGGTGCCGAAACTCGTCGATCAATGCGCAACGGCGCAAAACGACGGCTCCGTGAGACGACATCTGTCATTACCAGGATTTTGTTCCATCGTGACGAGTCCCAAACTCCGGCAACGCGTGCATGCGGCTGCATGATAGACAGGGCTGCGAATCTCCCTGGGCTAGTTGAGGATGATTCGGAGGGCGGTGACTACGGCTCCCCGTTCAGGTGAACGCTAAATCAAGTCGAAGACCATGCGCCGCCACTTGGTGATGGCCAACTATTGGGCCGTATTACGTCGTCGAAGTTGGGACTATTTTAATGATCCGGTGAACGCCTCGGCGGCCGATGGCAGCAGCTTGGGCCTGGCGTGCGGGTGTCCGGAAAATATTGACGCGGATGCCTAGCTCAGCCACCGCCTCCACCACTCCCGGCAGCCCGAAAACGAGCTGCAATAGTCGCCACGCTCGTCGCGTGAGGTTTTGGCGAAGCATGCTCATCATCTCATTTATCTCGACATCCCTTTCCTCAAGTTCGTAAGGGGCGGCTTCTATTGCTGCAGGTATCACGTCTTCCAGGGACGCTTCGGAAAAGTCGTGGAGCGGCTCTTGTAGAGATAATGCCGGTTTTGCTGATAACGCGCCGAAAATCGTCGCCTCTTTCACTCCGAGCAGGAACGCCATTTGTTTGACACTTGGCGGTGGCTGCCCCTTGTCGGCGGCCTTCTTGATTATCTCTGCAACTTTCGGAGCGATTTCGAGTATATGCTGCGAAAAGTGGATGACATGGCCTTGCTGCGCGACGGCGCAGGCAAGCGCATTCAAAATCGTTTGCGTGAGATATGTGGACAGGGCGGCGCCTTTGCCGGGATCAAAGCGTTGAATTCCCTTCATCAATCCCAAGTTTCCTTCCTGTACGAGATCGTCGAAATCCACGCCCCGGTTCCGAAAACGTTTTGCCGCCGAAACAACCAGCCGTTGATTGGATTCGCACAAGTTTTCGAAGGCGGTCTTGGCCTGGGCGACGAGGGCGCGGATCGTGTCCGCTGGAATTGGGGTTGTGTTTTCGTTGTGCCCAGGGACGACGATTTGAGGGAGTGGAGAATTCGGGGTTCCAGGTTCGTTGGCGCCACAAGGAGGAGAACCTTCGCCGCTGCAACTCGCTGCGTAGGACGCCAAATCCAACAAAATGTTCGGCCAGAAGCGCCAGAATTGAAGCGGCATCGAACGAATATCCGGCGCCGTTGCGAGACGATTGAGGTGCAAATCACAATTCTGCTCGTTTGGCACGTCAAAAAGCGCCGCCGTCGACCATCCACCATGCTTGGCGTGCTGCAAGAATCCCTTGAGCAGCACGAATTTCATCGGCACGTTGTCCAGCAATTCAACGCAGCCGCGCACCGCAGCTCGATATGTCTTCACCCATTCCACTTGTCGCTCCGTTAGCGCCGCTGGGTGGAGTACCGACTCCGCCACTTTGGCGTTGGCTGGTGGGTTGCCGGCAAGATTCGCCGGTGGGCCCTGGTTTGCGACAGCCGGTGGAGTTGGACCTGGCTCCTCCCAGCCTTTGGAAACATCTGTTGGTGCTTTGTTCATATTGCGATCAGATACGCTCGCATCTGCCATCGTTTAACAGAGATGCTCCATTAGTGCCATACGAAAGGCAGTTTGCCTCTATTACTCCATGTCCAGCCGATCGATAATGGCATCCAGCCCGCTTGCGCCGCTTTGGCCGCCCCCGATGTTTTTCGGCGTCGGCGGTTGAGGATTAACGCTCGGACAAACCCGGAAAGCCACGCTTTCGGTCGTCCGTTTCGTCACATTGGAAAGAAGCTCCGCCGGCGATACAGCCTTATAATGCCGGGTCCCTTTGCGCGGGCTTCCATCGGCGGACGGAGGGCAGAGCACAACACTTTCGGATCCTGGAACCATTCGGTTAAAGGCCTCCAAGCTGGAGGAATCGTAACCTCGGCAGTTCCACCGGCAGTCGTACGCCACGATGCTCGTTCCGCCTTTTGTCTTGAGCACAAAGTCGATTGTGTAACCGTGCTCCGCATCTTCCCAATACGAAATCGTCGCCCCGGGATGGCAGCTTCTAAGTTGCGACAAAACCAGGTGCTTCCAAAGCAGATCGCAGTCAATATCATTGATATTGTCCCACCCCTTGGCATAGGAAATCAACCCCGTGTCGAAAACATAGAACTTCCGCCATTCGGCTGTCTCCTTTGCGGAGGCCCGTCCAAAGGGCGGCACAAACGTCACCAGGCGCGTTTCTTCGAGGGCAGAAAGCCACTCTTTGGCGGGACTGCGGCTGGCCAGGATTCTGTTTTTGAATGTTGCGTCCGCATCACGGCCCTCGACGCTTTGGAGCGCCTCTTTCAGGAGGGATCCGCTGTGCCCGCAGAGCCGAAGAATGAAGCGATGTAGAGCCGCAACGGTCCGGCACTCATAATGCCATAAGAAATCCCGCATCAGAAAAGTTTCAAACCAGCGCGCGAAATAATCATGAGGAAAGGACGGCGAGAGAAAAGCGGTTGGAAGACCGCCTTGGTGCAACCGGCGCCGAAGCGTTGAAATCCGCATGTCTGGGAGTTCGTCGGTTCGCAACGGCGCCATTTCGTGAACGTCGGCATTCTCCGGCAGAAGGCCCGGCGGCGGAGCTGGCCACGAAGAAGATGTTATCACAAAACGCGACGCTGTGCTCGCCAGCGCCGCGCTGAGTAGTCGGGCGGCGTACTGGGCACGGTGAACTTCAGCGATGACCACGACCGGCGCGGACACATTTTCGAACAGCTTGGCTGGATCTTCTCCGGCAATGATCTCTTTTGACTCGCAGTCAATGTAAAGGCTGTGTTGCGCGGCGAGGATCGCCGCCTTGCCTGTTCCGCGGGGCCCGCCGAGCCAAACGATTTTGTGCTCCGCGAGGCTTTGTTTCAGAACATCCGTCCACCGCGAGCGGTTGAGCGCGCTTATGGGATGTCGATAGAAGGCGGATTCCTCGACATTCGAACGGGCGGGAGGAGGTCCCCCAACCATTGGCGCTTTGACCTTCATGAACGGTGCCGGAGAATCTACAATACTTCGGATTCCCTGGCGAGCTCGTGATTCGGGCGCTGCGGTTTGCGGAAGAAGTTGAGCCGTTTGGTGAAACGTCCGGCTGAGCCAATGATCGCGGCGACCCCACGCGTTCGACGCAGGCGCGCCGACCTCGGCGTGAACAGATGAGCGAACCATGCCTGCGGGCGGCTATGCATCATGCTTTTGGCTTGGTTCTTGGGATGATTTGTGGTCCGCTGACATTTGGCCGACGCCAACGAAAGTATGACAGTCCTAGAGTTAATTGAGATTCTGAGGCAATTTCCTGAAGATCAGGTGATTGAATTTGGGTTGCTTGATCCCGACAAACCAAACGAACTAATTGCGTTGCCTATCGTTGACGTGGTCCTCTCCTCCCGGGTGCTCATGCTTGTCAGTCAGCAAACACGCGACCTGATGGATGGCATAATATCCAAGAACTTAAAATCGAAAGATGCCCCATGACAGTCCAGCCGGTGAATTCGACGAACCGATCCGTTGGGCGCCGCGAATTTCCCATCGCCCAATTCCGACGGGGTTCCCGGAATACGCTGAAAACGCACTTCTTCCAAACAGCGCCGTTTACAAGGTGCAGAGGTTCCGGCGGCGTGCTTCCCCTGAATTCGAAGGTCATGGCCAACCTCAGCGACTTGATTTAGAAGGTGTGGACGCCGATTGCTCGGCCCCCCTCACGCATCCCAACAGGCGGTTTTCGCATCGAGACCTTCAACCTGACACGCCCAATCGCCGGGAGGAAGGTTTGCCAGTTTGAATCCGTCGTTCTCACGGAACTGATTGCCTGTGCCATTTCACTGCCTTTCCCTTGTTGGCTGCCTCCTTGTTGGGTTCCACTAACGCGACAGCGTCCTTGCCTTCGGACTGAAGTGTTCCGAAACTGGATTATTTAACTGAGCCGCTTCATTTAGATCCGAGTGATTCCCTCGACTCACCGGGAGCATCAGTTATATCTATAAAGGTAACTGGCAAACTGCATAGCGCGCGCATTTCCTCATTCTTTCTGGCCGTAACAGTTTCAACGCAAACGGGTTGCGCGTCATTCATGCACTCGACGATGTTTCTCTTTGTTCCTGGCCGTTGCAGTTTCGTCGAATCGGCCAATAACAATGATAGATGAAAAAAATGCAGAAAAAAGTAGTGCCGGGCGCTGATGGCGCAAGACAGAAGGCCGGCGAAGTCGGCACGCATTGTAACCCCCAGCAAAATCCTGCCCTACAGGTCGAACAGGACGATAAGGAACCAGGTACCCCCAATGACGAACAGGGCGTGGACCCACCCCAATCTGACGCCCGGGTCACTATAGATACCGAGACGGTGGCCCGATTAGCGCTATTGGCGAGAGAGGAACTGCTGACGTTGTCCGAGGTCGAAAGAATTCTGAAAACGAAGCGGACTTCGGTATGGAGGATGCGGAATCGAGAAAAGAACCCTCTTCCCTCAATCGTGATCGATGGGGTTCCGCGCGTCAAAAGAGGCGAGCTCCAAGACTGGATCAACAGCCACAAGAAGCAATAATGGTCGCAGCCGTTCCATCCTTAATCAGCCAGCCAGGCTCGCTGGGCGAGGTCGTGCTTGCCGCATGCGACAACCTCGCACGGGCCGGGGTGAAAATCAGGCCAAACTCGTTTTTCGCGATGAAAACCGAAGACGAGAATAGAATGGGCGCGTTTGTCCGGCTGGAGGAGGGGCTCTATCGCCGAGGAAACCGCATTTTCGCTCGCGTCACAGTCAACGGGAAGTTGACCTGGCGCAGCACCAAAACGAACAAACTGCCTCAGGGGCGGCAATGGAAGGAGAAATGGGAACGGCGTCAGTGGCTGGCCGAAAACGGGTTTATGGAAGCGCCAAAACCTGCTTCCGGGCCGTCCGAGGGAGCCGCCAATAACCAAGGCACGACGGCCAAGTGCGATGTCTCCTGCCCGCGTGTCAACTTTCTTTTTGACCAGTACGTCGAGGCGGGGCACCCAATCCTGACAAAAGGTGGATTGAAAGCAAAAGCGCCACGCTCCATACGCGGCGAACTATATCAGATGAATCCCCTGCGGCCGTTCTTTGGCGAAAAGGACTCCACCGCTATCACGCACGGGGACTGTGACCAATACCGAGAGTGGCGGAATTCCGGGGGTTATGTCGCCAAGTTCAAAGTTCGCGGTAAGAACGTAACCCGCCGGACGCGCGGCGGGGACCGTGCGGTGGACCTGGAATTGGTCGTCCTTCGGAATGCCTTTGAACTCGCCGTCCGGCGTGGCCAGCTGAAAACGAACCCCTTAACGGGCCGTGGCCACTACAATGATAAATCCACGGTACGGCATTGCCGCGAGGTGGCGCCGACGCCGGCCGGCCTGAAACGGATCGTTGTTTGGCTGGACGACCACGGCCACCCGCATGATGGTGATCTCGCCGAGTTTCTCGCTTACACGGGCCTTCGAATTGGGGAAGCCATGCAGACGCAGTGGCACACTGTCGATTGGCACGAGGACCTCTTGCATGTGCGCCGCAGCAAGAAGGGGGTGTTTCCGTTCGTGCTGCTCCTTCCAGAACTGCGTCGTTTGCTGCGGAGAATGAAGCGCAAGGCGACCGGCGAATGCCTCTTCCCCTCGCCCTTCGATCCTTCAAAGACGCGGGATGATTCCTGTTTTCGCCGGCGCCTGGCTCACGCCTGCAAGGATCTGCAGCTGCCGCACGTCACGCCTCAGGGGTTGCGGAGCTACTTCGTCACTCAGGCGCGGCAGAGTGGATTGAGCGACGCTGAGATCGCCCAACTCATCGGCGACAAGACCGGGCCGATTCTCATCGCCCAGGTGTACGGGGATGTCCGTCCTGACCATCTCCTGGCCGTGGCGCGAAAAATCCGCTTGACAGCTACTACACGGAAGCTTCGCCGAAAAGAACAAAGAATGTCCTAGAATTTAAAACCCCATCACTCACATGATTTCACCTGCGGAGCCTAGAGTTGTTTCCAGAGGGGGCGCCTCTGCCCTAAAGACCTTAGTCGCAGCCGCCTGCAGCGATTTGCCGGGCGTGTTGGCATCAGGGTGTCGCGGGGAATGCCGTTACGATCTTGCGTCCATTACGCGCACTGCGCCGGTTTGCCCGCTGCCAAAGCCGCCGCCTTCGTTAGACTGCGGTGTCCTTATGTGGCGGCCGGGGTTTTTGGTGAGGCAGCGCAGGCGGAGGCGCGGAAATATTTCGGCATCGATTTCGGCGTGGGAGTTTATCGGCCGCAGTATTGCGGTCCAAAGGCTCTGCCCCTGGAGGAGATCAGGAGGGAACCATGACAGCATTCCCATTTCTTCACCCCGTTACGCCCAAAACGCCCCGTGCGCAAACGCCGCGGCACACCCGTCATCATTGGAAGCGGCATTACACAATAGCAGTATCAAATAAACCATCGTGAACACGGAACCTCAAATCAATGGCCGCTTTAAACCGGACGACTTCAAGGACGTGGTAGGCCTCGCCAGCAAGTTGTGTGCTGGAACAACGACCATTGACAAATATTTAGTCGGCAGACTCTCCGCAGCGGGTGTGGACGCGGTGGCCAAGGCCGCAGAGCCGGAGGCGGATTTGAACGCGCTGAAATCCGCCTTCGCCACAGAGCTAAACCGGATCTGCGATGGAGAGTTAATCTATGACGAGATTCGCTTCGCAGCCATAGAACGTCGTCGCTCCACGCGCAGGCTGTTAGGAAAGAATCCCCAAGGTCCGGCGCTGTTCCGATTGAACAAACTATTGCTCGAAGACGCGTTCCTCGCTGAAATATACCGACAAAAAGGCAGAGGAAGGAACGCAGTGCAAAAGCCAGCCACGGTCCACTATTTCAAAAAAAGCAATGTCTGGGGCGTGCTGGTCAACCTCGTTGCGCCTCGCGAGCTGGAAGGCAAGATGCGCAGCGGCCGCCAGAAATTCGAACGGCAAACCCAGGACCTGGCCAACGACCTGTGCCTCGAGATCAACAACAAGCTTTTTGGCAAGGAACTGGCAAGACAGTTGAGCAAGCGCGAAGAAACCACAGCCAAAAAGCTGTTCTGGGAGTTGCTTGAGCCCAAGCATCCAGACTGGATAGACCACACCGATAGAATGGTGGAGCACTGCGAGAAAACCTGTTTTCGGGTGGCGCACGCTGACATACCCAACACATTTGAGGCGGCGAAAATATACTGGGCCGAGCATGTGAGGGGACACGAACCTCAAAGCAGGATTAACAGTCGCAATATGTTAGCCTACCTCTTGCCAGCGTTTGGAACGCTCAAGCCGTTCGAAATGACCGATGCGATGGTGCTGCTCATGGCGTACGGCAAAAAGCCGCTCGCGTTTTGGAAAACCACATCTAAACCGAACCAGACTGTAGAGGAGGAGGAGAAGCGACGTTGGGATACTCCGACCATATCGAAGTCAAAGCGACCTTGGACACATTATATGAAAGTTGCATTCCTCCGATCTGTCCGCGCGTTCAAGAATTGGATGCATGCGTCGAAGGATCCGGTCACGCAGGAAAAGCGGAATTGGTGTCCGCCGCCTGAAATAACGCTTCCAGATCCACCGAAAATCGTGCCGGGAAAGGCAGGGGAGAACGAGGAGTCAGACGAGGTGCTGGATGCACAATGCAAGAAGAACCCGGCTCTTACAATCCCTCAATGCCAAGCTGTGCTCGACGTTGCACACATCGCCTTCGACGGTGGTTACGCCGCGTTTTATGCGCATGGGTTCTTTGGAGGCAGCCGTGTCACGGAAACCAAGAAAATGGGGACAAGAGGCTTTGACCCGGATGACGGGGTCCAGTCAATCTCTGCTGAAGCAGCGAAAAAAGATGAAGCGCGCGAAAGCACGCTCTTTGACAACCTCATTATCATGGTCTCGGCATTGAAGTCCGCCGGCCTATACACGAACAAGAATCTGCGCCCCAACCAAAGCCACCGCGCGGTCATTCATATGCTGGCCGGTTTTACCAGCAACTCCAAGCAAGCTCATCGTCGCGCAAACTGGGAACGGAAGAGACTGGCGGCCTTGGGCATTATTCTGCCGCGGTACAACTGGGAAATCCCCTTCCCACCAAATTCGTTGCGTCGCACGTCATTGTCTATGCATTACAAGTTGTTTAAAAGTGTAGGGCTTACCGTTGAATGGGCCGGCAATTCGAAGGAAGTGTTCAAACCGTACTACAAACGTCTAGTCACAAAAACGGACGCCAGGAAATTTTGGCTGATGCTGCCTTCGCTTCTGAAAACCGGGGGCGACATCCAAGTTAATTTGCCGGCTAATCATCAACTGGATTCAGCCATGACCAAGGAGGTGGCGGCCGCAATTCCTGTTGCCTGTCAAGCCATGAGCCGGGCTACCGCGAAAACCGCAGCGGCCAAGGCCACGCTCGCAGCTGCCAAATCTAAGGCGCTGAAGGCCCGCAATGCCGCTCACAGCAAAAAATCCCGTGAGAAGACCCAGGCCAAAAAGCGGGCGGCGCAACCAGAGAAAGGATCCGATAATGCGGCCGGTGCTCCACCACTTCCCAAAGCAGCGTAAAGCGGCGCCCCCTCCGCGAGAAACCGGCGAGCCATTCGCACTCTTTTGCTGCCGTCAATTACCGCTTCAGCATTCCGCTACACTCGCGCAAGAATTGCAAAATGACTACGATACGAAACCGAGGCATCTCAGGCCAAACCCCTATAGAAAATCACAGCGGCGGCCGCAGTGAACAAACAACAATGATGCTTACGTCGGAACAGCAGGAAGACAGCGTGCAACTCGTTGAATACCAGTATCTGGAAACACGCAGCAACAGCGTGAAACAGCGTAAAACACCATTGAGTGATAATAAGGTATATCAAGGTCGTCGGAAATGAGTTTATCCGCTACGTTCAGCGTAGCAAGATTGGCCCACGTTCGTGAGAAATCACCACAGCATTTTTAGACCGTGCAACGGATTGAAGAGAAAGGAAGATCAAGCTTTGGCAGACACTGAGAAACCGGAAACAGTTTGAAGTTTAGCAATCAGTGCTTGCTCGAAGTTCTTGACATAAGCGGCTCGTAGGCGTCCGCCCAGTGGAGAACGCAAGGCCGGTAGCGATGACTAATGGCCATCTGGTGTGAGCTGGGCGTTCCTGTTCTGTAACACTATATTATCAGGTGGCGGGACTCACCGGAACACAGAGTGAACAACCGAAACAACGATCTGCGCTTTGAGGTAATTGGCTTCTGGTATTAGTTGCCCCAGGAGAGTAATGGTGGTTTCCAAACGATATCAACTACTTCATGCTGTTTGGGCGAGATTCCCGCTGGTCAAACCACTCCATGACAGAACGCGGACGATAGAAAATGAGGCGTCCACGGCGAATGTGGGGCATCATTCTTCGTTTGGTTTCCTTCCTAAGCCACTGAAGACTGGGCCTGCTTTTTGCGTCCCAGATAATTTCTAACAGGCGTGGACCCGACACCCATTGGCCCATTATGGCGGACCCCGGTGGAGTGCATGTCTCGACAGGCTTTGGGTTTGTCGCTTTAGCTGTACTGGTCTGCATCAGTGATTCGGATATATTCATACGTTAACGGAATGTTTAATTGAACGTGTCGGATTTTCGTCCGTTTATAGCGCTGATGACATTTCGCAGGCAGATCGTTGTCGTTCGTTACGAGGGCCTGCGACTATAATAGCTACAAAAAAGGAAATTTTGTTCCTCTACGCACGGTGCCGAGGCGCATTATTATCGCGGAGGAACGCGATCCCTGCTGGGTGGCGGCACGATGACAATCTGCAAAGAAAGATAGCCAGCCTAAGACCTGGAGGCAGGAATCCGTTGAGGATTGGTTCCTGCGCAATCGGCAATCGGTACCCGACCAGGAATCAGGCTGGATCAGGACAAAGTTCTCATCCACATCCCACCCTGGAGGCGGTCTGGGTCACCGACCCTGCCAAAACAGGGATGCGCTCATCAATTTAGCCTGCATAGCCGATTTCGTGGCCTCTTCTCTAACGCTTGAAAAATCGGCTCATTTGCTAAACGGCCTCAGCCGGTCTCCGGTAAATCTCGAGGCGCAAAATGTGTTGCGCCGTTCCATTCAATCCACGACGCTTTGCCGAGCGATGTCTCTTTCCATTGCGTTATCCCCGGGAGGGCATTTGGTTGTCCAACCCGACGATCAGGCGGAACCAAAACTGAGCCAGGCAACTGTGGCGCACCTGGGCGAAGCGTTTTCGGTTTCCACGACGCGCGGCTTGGAAACGCGGGCCTCGGAGTTTCTGCACGAACCATTGCCGCCGACATTCGTCTTCTGGCGCGGATTCGCCCAACGGCTTTTCGCCGCTTTGTGCCATAATTCAAGTCTCGAAAATGCGTCCACTATCGTCATTTCCAGGCCGGTGGAGACGGAGTTGACCGCGATGGCGGAGTCGGCGCCGCCGATGACGGGGCTGGAATATCTGAACAGTGCCATTCTAAGGCGACTATGGGATGAGTTGGACGCCCATGTTCACGCGGCCATCGGCCGGACGCCGGGCGGCGCCGCCGCGTACTTGAAGAAATGCAATCCGACGTGGAACGCGGTGGGGCGCGCCACGTTTCATCTCGCGGAGAATAAGCGCAATCGGGCGTATCCGTTTGGCTTTCTGGCGACCTACACGAATCGGGTTTCCGAGCAGGGCAAGGTGCAGCATGTGCCACTGGGCCAGGCGCTGGAGGAATACGTCGGGGCAAAAAACAGGACGACGCTGGCGGCGTTGCTTTCGCCCGTCCAAAGCGCGGCCGAACAGAGCAAACTGGCACGCGAATTGCTGGATTCCCGCGCCATCTTTCATCCGCAGGTTTGGCGGCGGGATCAAGCCTTCGCGTTCTTGCAGAACATCCCCTCTTCGAGCAAAGCGGCCTGGTCGTCCGCATTCCGGATTGGTGGAAGGCGGCCCGTCCACCGCGGCCGCAAGCCAGTGTGCGAATCGGCGCGGCCAAGGGAAACCTGCTCGGCAAGGAAAGGCTGCTGGATTTCCAGGTGGATTTGTCGCTTGAGAGCGAATCGCTGACGGAGTCGGAATTGAACGCCTTTCTGCATTCCACCAGCGGGTTGGTTCGGCTCAAGAGCAAATGGGTTGAAGTGGACAAGGAGAAGCTGCAACAAGTCCTCAACCACTGGGAAAATGTTCAATCCGACGCCGGGCCGGATGGCTTGCCACTGCCGGAAGGTCTGCGACTGTTGTCGGGCTTTAATTCGGGCCAGTCGGGCCAGCCGGAGGCCGAGGCGGCGCAGGCGGATTGGTCGAGCGTGGTGGCGGGCGGCGCGCTCAAAGAAGTGCTGGACCAGATGCAGCAACCGGGCGTTTCCGGTGAATCCGACCCGGGCGCCGAGTTGCAGGCGCAATTGCGTCCGTATCAGCGGCAAAGGGCGCATTGGCTCTGGTTCATGAATAAATTGGGACTCGGCGCCTGTCTGGCCGACGACATGGGCTTGGGCAAAAACCATTCAGGTGCTTTCCCTCTTGCTGGTGCTCAAGCGTGCGCGCGCTGCGTCGAGCAACGCCGATGCCAACTCGCCGAGCCTGCTCATCGTGCCCACCTCACTTATCACCAATTGGAGAAGTGAAATCCAGAAGTTCGCGTCGTCCCTGGGCGTCTTTTACGCTCATCCGTCGGAAACGCCCAATGAAGAACTTGCGGCTGCGGCCAAAAGCCCGGTGGAGGCGCTGGGCGGCAAAGACCTCGTCATCACCAGTTACTTCGATGGCTGTTCGGCTGGCTTGGCTCAAGGTAACGACGTGGAACCTCGTTATTCTTGATGAAACCCAGGCGATCAAGAACGCCGGCGCGCGGCAGAGCCGGGCGGTCAAGGAACTGTCCTGCCGTCACCGTGTCGCCCTCAGTGGCACTCCCATCGAAAACCGGCTGTCGGATTTGTGGTCGCTTTTTGACTTTCTCTGCCCCGGATGCTGGGTGGCGCCAAAGACTTCGCCACGTTTGTGAAGAGCCGCTCTGCGGAGGACCAAAGCCACTTCGCCCCGTTGCGCCGATTGGTGCGGCCCTACCGCAATCAAGACCGTCAGCATTACTGCTCCAAGCTGGATTGCCGCCACGCCAGCAAGCAGGCCAGCCAGCAGCGTTGGTTGGCCGACCTGGGACGACTAAGAATTCTGGCACTTGGAACACGACGCTGCGGCTGTTTGCTTTCGGAGAAATCCTCCCCGTCAGAAATCCTGCTCACTATAACGCGTTTTGATAGAGCAACAAGGAGGGGGGAGGTTCAGACGAAGATTCGTGAGGGACTCCGGCATTTTACCCGGGTCACTTGATCGCGGCTGCGACGCCGAGAATCTGCTTGCCGATCGAATCCCTCAACTCTTTAGGCACGACGTTCCTTTGTTCAAGGGTCTTCCATGCGGCAACGGTGCGCTCGGCTGTCTCGACGGCGATCCGCCACAGCGGACTGGCCGGAATCCGCGCCGTGTCCGCAAAGCGCCGCATCTGGTCGGGGGTGATTGCGGAGAGGCTGCGACTGCCGCCGAAGCTCAGTGCCAGTGTGTCGTTCGCAATGTACGGGAGCGTTGCGACAAAATCGTAGCCCGGCGAGAGTTGGGGCGTGCGCCGGTCTGAGTAGAGGAGCGACCAGTTTTTCAAGTGCATGTCGGCATTGCCAATCAGCACCGAGAAAACCAGACGGCGGACGAACTCCCAGACGGCAGCGTCGCCCGCTTCGGCCCAGAGGACGGAGGCGATATTCGCGTAGCTGTGGAATTTGTACTTGTTGTCGGGAAACTGTCCGAAGACCTGCGCGAAATCTTCCATGTGAACGGACTCTCCGCCCGGCAAACGGTCGAAACGCCGGACGGCGAGAGCCTTCCCCCCGGGCGCGCGTGCCTCTTCCGGGAGTCCCTTGATGTCCGCCACCGGGACGAGGCGGTTCTCAGGGACAGCGATGCCGACGCGGAGCGCCAGCTCGAGCATGGCAAATTCGTTCTCAGGGACAGCCGGGAAACGGTGGGATGGCAGCTTGACGATCCATGATCCACCCATGCCACCCGCGGGAATGGTCAGTCCGCCAGAGGCTTCCATGACCGCAGAGAACTTCAACTGCACACCAGCCAACGAAAAGCGCAGCACCCCTGCGCGAGGATGAGCCTTGTCCAGCTGATCATCTTTTTCGTGCTGGTGCTCTCCGACTTGCTGGGCCTCGCCGTCAAGCGGTGTGACCACGAGCGCGCCAGGAAGATCGGCACCCAGGACGGCCAGCAGGAAGAATTCTCGTTCCGTATTCACTTCCGCGAGTTTCGCGAGGTATTCACGCAGGTTTCCCTCGGGCAGCAAGTTCGAGAAAAACGGCGGCACGCGGCGGGTCACGGGGCGCAGAGTTGTCACAAGCCCGCCGGTGCGGCCCTTGAAAGAGAGGCTCAAGGTCGGGCGCTGCGGATCGTCGATGTAGTCCTGCTCGAAGGCAAAGAGATGGCGGTCGCCCGCGAGGCGAGTGATGACGCCGATTTGGCGACCGTGCAGCCGGACGGAAAGCGCATTCAGTTTTTTCGGGTCAAACTTCATCGTGCGGCTTTTCGGTTGTATCCTCGCTAGAGTCGTCGGCGTAGAGGGAGCGCTCTTCGCCCTCGCCGGATTGGTCTTTGAGATGATCGCGAATCAGGGACTGCACCACGGGGACGAGGGCGCGCGGGACCATGAGGAGATCGTGGTCGAGAATGCGGACCAGTTCCAGAAGCGTGTCGTAGCGCGGCACGATCTTCCCGGACTCGATGCCGGAGACGTGCCTCTGGGTGAGACCAATGCGACTGACCAGGTCTCTCTGGGTCCAGCCGCGCTTCTTGCGCGCCTCCTTCAAAGAGAGGCGCAGCTTCAGCGGGAGGCCATTGAGACGAAGCACTTTGATGTCTTGTTTTGTATCATTATCCACGATTGATACCATATCGCATATCAGAATGAATCGCAAGTGATACCTTAAATCACATCCAACTGGCCGTCTGATATAACTGACGGCATCACAAATGGGGTAAGGGCTATTCATACCATCTCCTCAGACTGGTATCGCCCAAGACGGCGTGGACCTGACTGGCGATATGCATGTCTTGTATAAGCAACGCGTCGACAACGCGCAGCACCTGAAACCGCGTGCGAAGGAGTATCGGCAAAGCACAATGGACGCCACCTGTGCCTGGCGAATTCCTGCTCACGCGGCGATGGGTAGTTCAAAAAGCCCATTGCAATGCGACCGCCATCTGTAATTGAGGAGGCTGGCTGGTTGGCGGAGAATTTGAACGGCGGCCACTTCGCCAGGCGTCTTACCATCTAATCCTTGATGGACACGATATTCATTGAAGTCGTTTTTGAATTCTTCCAATTTCCGCTCCAGGTCTGGGCCATTCCAAAAAAGAACCGCGTCCAAATACTCCCGGCGAATGGTCCCGATGAGCCGCTCAATAAACGGATGCGAGACGGGCACCTGATTCACGCTGCGGATGGTCTCGATTTCAAGGATGCGCAAATTGGTCTGCCAACGCTCGAAGCGAAACAGAGGATCATGGTCCAAACTGAGACGGACGGGAAGGCCGTGACCGGAAATGGCGTGGTTGAACATCCGGCAAAGTGCGACCCCATCGACGGCGCCCGCCTGCACCCCAAAGCCAATGACTCTCCGCGTAAACTGATCCATGACCACCAAGATCCAATGGGTTCTGAGCAGGACCGATTCCACCCGAAACAAATCCATGCTCCAGAGGCTGTCTTTGGCATGGCCCAGCAAGGTGAGCCACGACGGGCCGCCCACGCCGCGATCGGGCCGGTAATGGGCCGGTCGTGCTCACCCAAGCGACAAATTCCATGTGAGGCGGATGGAAAAAGGGAAGCAGGAGCTTTGGACATTGAATATTTCTGACCAGTTGGATGGTTTTGATGTGGGCAGCTTTTTCATTTTGATTCAAGGCGACGACATTGAGCTGGAAGGTGAGTAGGCTAAAAGCCCGAACAGATTAACCGTGACTAGCCATGAACCCAAAAACCCTCCTCTGCCTCGCGCTCGTGTTGATCGGCGGCTTGCTCGGCTGGCCGTTCGAGATAATGATGGAGGGCTTTGACCGCTACTATCGCAAAGAATGGTTTCCTCAGCAGACGAATCGTATTGAGGTCCTAAAAACGGCGCCTCCGGACCTTGTGGCTCTTGCTATTGATGACTTCTATGACTCGAAAGATCGCGCTTATGTGGCACGGCGGCTCTGGCAGGGAGACAAATTCCGGGGAGTGGCGTCTGATGAAATGCGCGAAGTGGTGGAATATGGCCACTATACCGAAGAATTTCTTTCCCCCGTCTCGCGGGAACATTTCCCCAACCCTTGTGTGATCAAATGGATGGACGGTCCGTCTCGGATCATAACTTACACCATCGAAAATGTGGAATTTACTTACCAACACATGGCCGGACATCGCCCAATGGGGATTTGGATCACGGCCCTTTATGTTTCCTCCGCGCCATTGCGTCGGCGAAGCGGAACGAGGCGCCAGATCTGCTCGCCGCCATCATCGCCGACCCTCGGTTCGACCAGACCGACGCCCCGACGGTTGTGGAAATGATGGTAATGTCCTCCGAAGGGTTTCCCCTTCCAAAGGAAATTCCGTTGGGAGCTATGTGGCCCCCGGTGCAAATGGTGCGAGAGTTGGGGTCGCAATGGCGGTTGCGCGTGCGGATGAAGTGGCGCATGTCCAGATCGGCGACCTCATGCTGGGCCGATCACCGCGCCGTGACGGTTCCTCCGTGCTCATTCACGGCAAAGGCGACAAGCAGCGTCGCTGCCCACTATGGGCACGAACAGCTACAATGCTCGCCGGGTTGGTAAATGGCCGTGAGCCGCGAGCGCACGCCTTTCTGAATCGCTGCTGCGAACCATTGACCCGCTTCGGCATTTACACGTTGGTCGAGCGCCATGCGGTTGGCCGGTTCAATTGCATCAGCTGGAGTATACCTGGCGCCCCACTCCGTCGCTTGCGACGCTTTGTCGCGAGAACTGTCGCGTGGCACTCTCCCGACCGAAAGCCGCCGCCGCTTCCTGCCAATTTGGCAGGATAAATGGCAGGATTCTGGATTGTTGCCTCCCGTTCGCCGGGAATCCTGCCAGTTTGGCAGGGGAATTGGCAGGATGGATAACGACGTTCATGAGCGTAAGATTTTGTATTCAGTTGCTCGGCCTGAACCTGTCTTTTCCAGCATTCCCAACTCCTGAAACCTCCGAAGATGATTCATCGCCGTCCGGTAAGGCAGTTTCAGAGCCGCAGCGTACTCGGTGGAAGTCATTGTCTCTTTTGTCGCGAGCCATTCCCAGCCGTTTCGCTCCGATTTGCTCAGTTTGTCCAATACCGCTGATCCGAGAGCCCTCACGGCCGCCTGTGCGTGCCGGTAAATGGTCAGGTTCAAATAGACTCCATCAAACGCATACTTCGGCACCGGCAATCCATACTTGGTCGCAGCAACACCGAGAGTTCTCATCCCCAATCCGCGTCCTTCCAATAACTTCGTTCCACTGAAAGCAAACTGAAGTTTAGGATTCCGATTGTACATGGGCGCGGTGAACGCCTGCATCTGCTCCAAGGTGATGGGAAATAGCGGAGCACCCGGGCTGCGCACTGTGACCGTATCCACCGTGACCACCAAATGACAGGTTGCGCCGGTCAGGTCGTAATCGCGATGCACCAGCGCGTTGATCACCGCTTCACGAACCAGATCGAACGGCAGAGCGGGCCGTTCTTCCCGCGTCATCCGGCTCCGGTCAATCACATTCGGCAGCTTTGGACGCAGCCAGTCTTCCACGAAATCAGGAATCAGGATGGCCGGTCCGTCGAAATTCTGAATCTCGTGTGTGCCGTCAGGAAACTCGATTGTCGCATTCAGCCCGGCATGATGCAGGACATCGCGCGGTCTTTTCGCAAAAAGCAGGAACCCGAATCCGGTCGGCACCAGCTTTGAGCCTCGGCGGCGGAGCAAACCCTGATGCTCCAAACGTTGCATAAACTCGGCTGACACCGTCTTGTCCAGAATTTTCGTTTGCTCGCGATAACGCGCCAAAGCGTTTGAAGCCAAGTCGGCTAGTTTAACACCAGCCAGGACTTCGTCCCATGTCGAAAGTGGTGATGGCTTGGCCGCTTTCCTATCCTTGGCCTCGGCGGCGCGCTTGAATGCCTGGGCGATGAATTCCTTGTTCGCCAAACGAATCTGCTCCTGCAAGTCGAGGTCGAACAACCGAACTTTGATGCCATGCTGCTCCAGGTACCGGATGCCCTGCCGATCCACTGTTGGGTCCGGGTCCTCAATGCCCACCCATACTTCGGCAATCCGGGCGTTCACGATCCGCTCGGCACAGGCGAGCTTGGGATGCTTCCCTGCCCCCGGCGCACACGGTTCCAAGGTTGCAAACAAAACCGAGCCATCCAGCCGTTCGCCAGGATGCTTGCGCTCCAGCAAAGTGTATTCCGCATGGTCGCCATGCCGGAATTCCCCGCGAAACGCCGTGTCCACCGTCCCGTCCGGCATCAACAGCACGGCACCAACCAGCGGACTGGCCTTTTTGTCGGCACGAGGCTCATTGATGGATTGCTTCATCACCTCGATGGATTTTTCCATCAGTTGTCTCGGCTTGAATTTGATTTTGGCAGCCATGCTGATTTTTGGGTGTTTTCAGTTTGCAGTGGACATCTTCTCCAAAACGGATGGCACGCGCAACCCGCCAGACCGCGGCATTGGCAGCATCGCGTCGCGCAAAGCTTTGTTCAAATCCTCCAGGTTGGTTTGCAGACGGTCGAAAAGAAAAACCTGCTTGCAATCCGAATGCTCCGCCGCTGTTTCACCGGGCGCAATCACCAGCCCCGACAAGATTTCGTAGCATACCTCAAAGCGGGCGATGTCGTTCCAATTGGCGCGGGGCATCTTTGTGCCGGTAGAGGCGGCGTTGATGTGATTCACCAACTCGACGTTGGAAACGTGGCCGGGGACGATATGCATGTACTCGCCCGCGTCCGTGTTGCCCTTGAGCTTTTCAGCGACGGACCAAAGAGTGGCCTCAAAACCAAGGGCCGAACCGTTTGGTGCTGAATTTTTGCTGGTAACTCGTGCCATTAACCAATACTGCCAAAATGCGACATAATTTACAAGGAATCGAACGGTTGATCCTACACTGAGCTTTCGCGCGCGGTCGGTATGATTGGACAGCGCGGCGGACGGCGCGAGCGCATACCGCGCCACCCCCAGAGCGGTTTTGCCGCCGACGTGGAATCTGAATATTGTCGCAGCATTTTGAATCGCGTCAGCGCCGGCAATTGGGCAAAATTCGCCTGTGAGTTCAATGCCGACAGAAAACAGTCTTGCCGACGCTCTCGCGGAATGCAAACGCTTGGGCGAAGAAAACCGCCAACTGCGGCAACGGCTGGGACTGCCCGACAGCAATACTTCGATTCAGCCCGTTTTGCCATCTCCACCGTCCACTGCCAAGACCACTAACTCGAAAGCCAGCCCGGATGAAAAAGTGAAGCTGTTCCGCAGCCTGTTTCGCGGACGCGAGGATGTCTATGCGGTGCGATGGGAGGGACGAAACGGCAAGGCCGGTTATTCCCCCGCGTATCTAAAAACATGGACCACTTCGTTTCAAAGAAAGCCTGACGATCCGAAGGAATACTTTCCGCTGACGGATCAGGCGATCCACGACCATCTCACCGGCAAACTTACGGCTGGCGTTTATCCGCTCCTGACAGACGAAACGTGCTGGTTTCTGGCTGCTGATTTCGACAAAACGACTTGGCAGGATGACGTGCGGTCATTCCTTCAAACTTGCGCTGACTGGAACATTCCCGCTGCTCTTGAACGGTCGCGTTCCGGGCGTGGCGGGCACGTCTGGATTTTCTTCGACGCGCCGATGCCCGCGAGTTTGGCGCGAAAACTTGGCGCAGCCATACTCACCCGGACAATGGATCGGCGTCACCAACTCGGCCTCGATTCTTACGACCGTTTCTTTCCGAGTCAGGACACAATGCCGAAAGGCGGCTTCGGCAATCTCATCGCGCTGCCGTTGCAGCACCTGCCACGCAGCCACGGCAACAGCATTTTTCTCGCCGATGATTCCAATCCGCATTCCGACCAGTGGGCTTTCCTGTCGGGCATCAGGCGAATGTCATTTACAGAACTTGAAGCCCTGGTGCGTGATGCCGAGCGCAGCGGTGAGATCATCGGCGTCCGGCGCAGTGTCACAGACGATGATTCAAACGAAGACCCGTGGACGTTGCCGCCGTCGCGGAAGAAAAAGGATCAGCCAATTTCCGGCCCGTTGCCGACGAGTGTAAAAATCACTCGCAGCAATCTCGTCTATGTGGAAAAAGAAGGGCTGCCATCTGCGATGTTGAACCGGTTGCACCGGCTGGCGGCGTTTCAAAACCCGGAATTTTACCGGGCGCAGGCGATGAGGCTTTCCACTTTCGGCAAGCCTCGCGTCATCCGGTGTGCGGAGGAGTTTCCTCGACACATTGCGTTGCCGCGTGGTTGTCTCGATGAAATCAGCGCGTTTTTCAAATCACACAACGTCGCGGTTCAGCTCGACGATCAGCGATTTGTTGGCAATCCGTTTGAAGTGAAATTCCACGGCCAGCTTCGCCCCGAACAACAGATGGCTGCCGAAGCCATGCTCGCGCATGACGACGGTATTCTCTGCGCGACAACCGCGTTCGGGAAAACCGTCATTGCTGCGTGGCTCATTGCCTCGCGTAAAGTCAACACGCTCATTCTCGTCCATCGGCGGCAACTGCTGGATCAATGGCGCGAGCGGCTCGCGGCATTCCTGAATCTGCCCATCAAATCAATTGGCCAAATCGGAGGCGGTCGGCGACGCGCAAGTGGCATTATTGACGTTGCGGTCATTCAAAGCCTGAACCGCAAACAGGTCGTGGACGACTTGGTCGCTAACTACGGGTACGTAATTGTGGATGAATGCCATCATCTTTCGGCTGTGAGTTTCGAGCAAGTATTGCGGCAGGTGAAGGCGCGTTTCATTACTGGCTTGACTGCCACACCGCAACGCAAGGACGGACACCATCCCATCATCGTGATGCAATGTGGCCCAATCCGCCATCGCGTGGATGCCAAAGCGCAGGCGCTCGCACGACCATTCAAACACTTCGTTATTCCAAGACCGACCAATTTCCGGTTGCCGCCAACGACTGAAAAACCGGAAATGCACGAATTGTATGCCGCATTGGCCGGGAACAAGGCGCGCAACGATCTAATCTGTGTTGACCTGCTGCGTGCCATTAAGGCTGGACGTTCTCCTGTCCTCCTGACTGAACGCACCAGTCAGGTGGATGAATTTGCCATGAGATTAAGCGGCCTCGTAAAACACGTCGTCGTGATGAAAGGAGGCATGGGGGCAAAACAACGGCGTGGCACCGCAGAACAACTGGCGGCAATCCCGAATGCCGAGGAAAGAGTTCTACTGGCCACGGGCCGTTACATCGGCGAGGGCTTCGACGATGCGCGCCTCGACACCCTTTTTCTGGCTATGCCAATTTCATGGCGTGGAACGCTGCAACAATACGTTGGCCGGCTGCATCGTCTGCATGACAATAAACGCGAGGTCATCGTTTATGATTATGTGGATGGGTGCGTGCCAGTCTTATCCGCGATGTATGCAAAGCGTGTGCGCGGCTATGAAGCGGTCGGGTACGAAATTCAGGATGGAGATTGATGGAGGGCCGCAGTTGGCGCGGTCGGCACGGCTTTAACCATGTCCGCCCGTTGCTTAATCCGCCAGCGACGCCTGCCGCCGCCGGCCAGCCTCCGGCACGAGCACTGGAAACACCCGCCGTCGCCGGCGTGAGAATGACCGCCGCAACCGCCGGGACTTCCAGAAGTCATTTCACATAGCGACCGGACCCGGCCGGCGCGTCAGACCGGACCACCCTGTACGACTTATTCACCCCGCGCGCAAGCCCCTTGTTTCGCTGATCCGAAGTGGAATGCTGGCAACAACCCGGCGTCCGGTTGGAATGCGCCTTTGACGGAACCGTCGACCTGCAGGGAAAAGCGTTTCACAAGCGGCCGATGATCCGTCGCATTTCCTTTTCCGAGATTAAAGGGACCTCCCGGTAATCGCACAGCAACGTAGCAAAAAATGGTTGTCAAACACATTCACATGCTTAAACAAACAGCAGTCGAAGCCGCGGAGGCGGAGAAACAGTGGCGGACCAGAATACAGATCGCGCAACACCTCCAAATCAGCATGCGCACAATCGGTAATTGGATGCCTCCTCACCTGGAACGCTAAATCTGACACGCACGGCCGGATTGGCGTGGTGACTTGTTCCGCTGGCCAATCTGGCCCGCAGAACAAAAAAGAGGTTGGGAGAAACCCACCAGCCTTCAACAGTACCTCTCAACCACGATTCCCGAGTTTATGACCCAAAATCGAATCTTCGAGCGCCCGGACTGCCGGCGGCGTTCTTTAAAAGCATCATTGACAGACGTCACTAAAACCGCCAGGCAGTGGGACGCCGTCTTCGCCATGCGTGTTCATCCCGAACTGCTTGGAAAATATACTGTGCCGAACGTGGCCGATGATGATGAGGGATATTATCTGGTGGGCGCTTTGGTGCAGGCGATCGATGCTGCCCTTGAGGGCCGAATACCGAGCCGGCTTGTCAGTTACGGCAAATTCCTTGCCATTGATTTCGCATTCCTGGCGCAACGCCGCCGGACATCAAGTGAGGAAGTTCTAAATCTGCGGGCTGTCCTTGGCCCTTGCGACGGCAGCCACCCCTTTGTGTGCGTGGCAAGGCAGGACCCGCCGTTCTGAAGGTGCTGGAAGCGCACCGATCACGATTCAAGTGAATTCCGGACCAGAAACTGGACAATTTAGTCCAACACGCCGCGCAAAATGTGTTTTCCCCGGTCGCTTTTGCCGTCTTCTATCTGGCGTGGCCGTCGCCGCGAGTTTGCTGGCAAACCAAAAGGCATGAACAAGCAAACTCGGAAAACAAAACTTCTCGATGACGGATTTATGACCGTTCCGAGCTATCCGTTTTCGGCCCGTGACATCTTCGGCGATTTGCGCTCTAGGCTTTCCGTCGAGCACCGGCGCCCGATGAGCTTCGAGCGATTGGCAAAAATGCTCGGCCAGTCCAAGAGCACCACTTACAACTGGTTCGACATCTTTCACCACCCGCATGTGCTCGGCTTTTTGTGCTTGTTGGAGCGATTGCCGCCGGCAGAACGCCAATCTTTCATCGAGGCCCACTGTCGGGCTTACCCGACTTTGGATGACCCGCGCGTGGCCCATGCCCCTGGAAAAACAGGCAAATTGCTGGAGTTGCTGAATCAGAAGGCGGGTCTGACCATCATCACCGGTGGCACGGATTTCTCACGCACCTTCGTGTTTACCGCCCTGGCCCATGCTGCTGGCCGGGCGGACGGAAAGCTTCTCGCTACGGCGGGCATCGATCTCCATCGCTCCAACCTTTTCGTTCCAGTGGAATCGCTGATTTACATCGACGGAGATCTTGCCCCGGATCATGTCCGCCGACTCACTCATAGAATATGGCCGAGGGTGCTGACTTCGGGGGCGACGCGTTTGTTTTTTAACCGCGTATGGTCCTGCGTGCCAGAGGTTCGCGATGATCTGTTGCGCTGCGCTGGGTTCAAGCACGTCGTCATCGCCGAAGAGGGGGCGTTGGACGTGGGTGACTTGAAGACCAAAGTCCCCACCCCGATTCATGTATTGACGCTTTCAACCGCCCAATCCGTTCCGGAGGGGATCCTGGTGAACTGCCGGCGCGTGCAGCGCAAAACGACCGGGAAATTGAGGTTTTGGAAAAAATGTCGTCCAATGGATTAGACATTTCTGGCCTTGGCGTCAAGAACGAAGCACCGTGACGGCGTTATGTGAGATTTTGAGGAATAATTGGGTCCATACGTAATCCATGCACTACAACCAAATCATAGCCGTCCTTCGGGAACATGGTTTTGCAGAGGGACGCCTGATCGCGAATTCAAAAAGCGGCTATTGCAAGCGGCACCGAAGCCACTTTGTTGTGTTTAACGCACAGGTTTGCAACATCCGCGGTCGGCTGCTCAAACAGGCCGACCTGGACCTGACGTTGGACGGGGAGAAGCTCACGCAGGCAGCGCGCGTCGCGGGAGAGAACTTCTACGTGCTCTACGAGAACGATCCGAGTCCTTTTTGGAAACCCGGTTCGATACCGATGTCCCGGGTCCTGCGAAACGCGGTCTGGTGGACGCGGATCCATCGGGAGGACGAGGACCTCTTTCTCCCCATGAATTCTGGTCCCCTGAAGAGAAAGCAGGTTCGATTGCGTTGCAGCATGGGCCGTTGGCAAAACCAGCCAGCCTATTCTGTGGACTTATGGGACAACCCGGCCTGGGGGAACGGTCGCAACATGTCCGGCGCGGTCGTTCAGGTGTTGGGACACCCGCCCCAGGGTATTAAGCCTGCGGAGAAAGATGATGTTTTCACCGCCGAAACCTCCAAAGGCCGGGGTCGCCCTGTGCGTCCTGTGTTTTACCACCGCGTCGGATTGCTGGACTATGTTTGGTTCAGTCACGGCGCTGCCGTCCCGGCGATCTTGTATGACCACATTGTCCGACCGTTGGATTCGGTCAGGTTCACATGGCACAAGGACAGTGCGGCTATCCATTTGCGCCAGGCGGGCGAAGTGGTGGGACTGTTTTGGCCATGCCACATTTCTGCGCCGGAAGTTCTTGCCCATGCGCGGCGGCGGTTGTTCCGACGTTTTGCAAAAAACCCAGAGGCCGTGGAGAATCTTCGCTGAGTTGTGGACGAGATGCCAACCGGAGAAGCTATGATGCGATTCCACAAACCAAAATCGGGCAGGGTGAAAAGCCCGCCAGGCAAGATCGTCTCGCGACGAACCGACCAGAGGGCCTGGGTCTTCAAGAGTTCAACAGTGCCGCTGCGCGCTCTGTTCGAAGCTCTGGCCGATGGGGAGAGCGTTGGAGAGTTCGTCAAACGGTTCCCCAATCTACAGGCGGAGGAAATCAAAAATGTGCTTCGCGGTGAGGGTCTTCTGGTTGATTACCAGCTCCACGAACACTCGCTTACTCTCAAGGCGGTCGAGTTGGAAGCACCGAAGGGACCCTCCGCAGCCGTCACGGCGGTTGAGCAGTCATCCGGCATCGGGAAAGAATTATGAGCAAAAAACTTGCAGAAATAGCAATTGGGGATTTTGTCTTGCGCTGGTTCGGGGGAATTCCAAAACCGATGCGGTTGCTGGTGACACAGCTCACGGCAGATCGCATTATTTGCGGCGGTTGGGAGTTTGATCGCCGGACCGGGGCGGAGATCGACGAGTATCTCGGCTGGGGCCCTGGCGGTGTCACCGGTTCATTTCTTGAACCTGAATCTGGCACGGATCCGGAAGAGGACTTTCGGTCTGGCGCCATGCAACGGCTGGCAGCTCTTTTGGACGCTGGCAAAATGCAGCGGAACCGAGGAGAGAGCATTGTCGAAGCCCTGTGGCGGAGATTGAACGGGATGACGGAGGAGCAAGTCAGCCGAATGCTCTACGAGCTGGAATCGGGGGAGCCTTCTTGACGCATGAAAATTGTTGTCCTCTTGCCGTTCATTTTATTGGTGCGGGTTATCGCCCATTTCGATCCCCACCTGTTTCGATATTGGGCTGTTCATTCGATGGACTACTGGCGCTTTTGGGGCACAACCTGGAAAGGCTATGCCATCGGTCTGGCCGGGTGGGCGATCTTGCTGGGTGGCCTGTATTCCCTCGTCGTATGGTTGTTGTGAAAATAAAAAAGCGTGAGGCAATTCCCGAGGCTGATAATCGGTTGATGTCTCCACCCTCGCGCCGCACCAGCGCCAGGAGGCGGTCTTCCAAGGCGCGACGTAGGGCTTGGGGTGTTTGGTAACGACTCATGGCAGCAAAGTGGTGACGATTTTCCGCGCATCCTACCACGAAGATTTTGTCGGCCCAAAGGACCTATCCATTGTCATCATCTCAAAGGGCGCTGAACATCAAGACAATAACCAGCCAAGGATTCATCTTTTTTCCATGCCCCGAAGCCTTCACCAAGCCCTCAACTTCCGCTCCTTCACAGTCCGTACCCATGTCTCCATCAAAGGCCTGAGCGCACATGGAATAAAATCGGCAGACGCACCAAGCCGTCATGCTCCGACCCAATCCATCTACTTTTCCCGATTCCGTTTATGAAGATGCTTGGGAATTGACGGGCTGAAAAATGTGTTCCCTTTATGTACCTCTCGAATGGCGAGGCAAACATTGGCAGCGGAAGTTTGTTTGATCAGGTAGCCCACCGCGCCAGAATTCACCGCCTCGGCGACATACGCATCATCACCGTACGCGGAAAGCATGAGCACTTTGGTGGCGGGGACGGTTTCGAGAATCTGGCGAGTGGCTTGAAAACCATTGAGCAACGGCATCCTAACGTCCATCAGAACCAATGCGGGACGAAGCTTGTTGACCATCGCAACCGTTTGACGGCCGTTTTTCGCTTCGCCGATCACGTCAAGATCGTCTTCAAGTTCCAGAATCTTTTTGAATTCCTTGCGCACGACCCCGTTGTCATCCGCCAGCAGGACGGTGATTCGTTTCATGAATATTGTTACGTGAGAAACGTTCGCGCCTCGGCCTGCCTGATTTTCGTATCGTGGCCCGGCGTGTCCGGGACCGGAATCCTTTTTATCTCGCTTTCATCACGAACCTCAGTTGGCATAGAATCGGCTGGCTGCTGGCTGCTGCGACGCGACTACACCATTTTTGTTAAGGGCATTATTCACCGTACTAATTTTAACCACAAAAGCGCTGTCGGCGCTATGGGGAGTTCACCTTATAGGCGAGGTGAACCGTTTAATGGTGAACGGCAGACCAGTTGCCTCAGAATTCTTGGGGTTCCGCCGAGGCTCCACCTCCAAAAAACCCGACATAAACCCGACAAACCCGACATAGCGAAACGATCCGCCACGCACCCACCACTTGGGGCGACCGGAGCAGGCTGGCGCGGATGTGGCGCGATTTAGAGAACGCAGAGTCAGCAAAACCAGTGTTTGACTACCACCAGTCAGCAGGCATCCTTTCTAAATGAAGTCGCTTTCTGATCTTTCCGTGGCCGACCTGCGGCGCGTCATCGCGCTCAAGGAGCAAATCGAGGCATTGGAGGGGCAACTTGAAGTCATTGCCGAGAATGAAGTCATCGCCGCGAACACTGGCGGTGATGCCGGCGCAGCCGAGACCCCCGCTCCCGCCAAGCCTGCGAAGCGCCGTCTGTCCCCAGCGCATCGGCGCAAACTTATCAAAGCTCTCGCAAAGGCGCGAAAGATACGATGGGCAAAAGCGATCGGGACCAACGCGGCCCCAAAGAAACGCCGCATGAGCGCGGCGGGACGCGCCGCCATATCAGCCGCAGCCAAAGCGCGATGGGCCAGAGTCCGGGCGGCAAAAGCCTAATCCCGTCTGCACTCGACGAAGAGCTGGCGAGCGAATCCAACCGCATCCGCTTGAATGTCCGCGTCCGGTCGGCCGTAGAGAAACTCCGCAACCCGCCTCGGCCCTATCGCCTCGGAATTGTTGAAATCAGCCTGTAAGTGTACCAGTGCCTTCATCGCGCTGGCGTCCGGGAGAAGCGGACGGAGGTGCGTGGCCACGTCCGAGACGCCGCACCCGTAATTGCGAAGCAGGTAAAACAGGTCGTAAGCGTCCTTGTTCTCCCCGCGAATGTGGAAAGCGAGCGCCTTGAGAACAACAAACGCCCCTGCTCCGCACACGCGAATGTCCCGCTTGGCTGTTTCTCCCACAATGGTTCTTCCATCCAGCGTCACGACCTGATTGTTCCTGAAAGCCAGACGCAGGCCGGGCGCGATGATGGCCGCCCAGTCCTTCGTGAGCGGAAACAAACGGCCTGCCTGTGCTTCGGCGCCCTGCTCCGGCTCAATCAGGAAATCGACTGTCACCGGTGGATCACTGATGCACCAGCGTTGCCGCGTAGGCTTGCCTTCTTCGTTCACATCAGCGGTGAATTTGGCATTCCGCAGGCGCTCGACCACGTCCTGATACCGTTGTTCCCCCACTAGCAGCTTGTTGGGCTTAGAAAGCCATTTCATTAGGGGATTCCTATTGCCGGTTCCTGCGCGCGCCAAAAAATCAGTTTTGTTTAATCTGTCATAGTCGCTCCCAAGTTGCCGATGCAGTTCAAATCTGTTTTTGGCCGGGATTGGCTCTTTTTCTTCCTTTTATCCCGCTGCGAGGGCGTTTTTGAGCACGAATATCCGTTTGAGGTTGTAACTCACACACACCAGCGTCCATTCCAGCCCAACCTTGGTTCGTCCCCGGAGCAGGAATCGCCGGAATCCCATCACTTCTTTTATAATCCCAAAGACCGGCTCCACCGTCTGCTTGCGCAATTTATAAAGCATCTTCCCCTCCGCGGTTTTTAAACGGCGCGCCATGACCTCCTTGGCCGAAGCCTCCGGACCCAGTGCCGCGGGCTCCGGCTGCGGCAACAAATCGGCCACCGTTTTGTGATGAGAATGCTTTCCCACCGCCGCATAGACCGTGACCCCGGTGGGCGCTCCCTCCGGTTTTTGCTCCACCGCCGCCACCGCTTCTTCACTGTAAAATCCATTATCCACCAACACCGCCTTGACTTCCGGCGCGACCACCGGACTGATCGCGGCGACCGTCGGCGCCAACTCCTCTTTGTCGTTGGGCGCCACGCTGACCCGCTCCCCCACGATCACCATCTGCTCATCCACCGCCGCCTGCGCATTGTAGGCCTGCTCGAAATGCGATCCGTTACCCGCTTTCATAATCCGGCTTTCCGGATCGGTAAAGTTGTACTGCGCCTTTGCCTCCGGCGTCTGGCTCGGCGGGGTTGGCTCGGGCCCGCGCGGCTTTTGGCCGGCCGCTCGCTGGGCTTGCCGTTTGGCCTGTTTGGCTTTGTACTCGTCTTGCTGCGCCGCCGCCATCTCCTTGGCCCGCTGCTCAATCACTTGCCGGGCTTGTTGCAACGCCGCCACCCGCTGCTCCCGCCGCGCCAGTTCGGCCGGAATATCCAAAGTCTCCTTGGCTTCCTTGGCCTCGGCTTGCTCGGCTCGCTCCATCAACTCCTTCACTTCCAGTTCCAACTGCGCGATCATCTCCCCGGCCCGTTGGTAACTCACCGCCGCGTGCTTGCTGGCGTTGGCTTGAATTTTGGTCCCATCCACGCTCACCGCACCCACTTTGGTCAGGCGCAGTTGCTGGGCCAGTTGCAGCACACTCACAAACGCCGCCCGGAACGCGGCCGCATGGGCCACCCGAAACTCGCAGATGGAAAAATGATCGGGATGAAGATTGGCGCACAAATAACGCACCGCCACGTCGCTGTGGGTCGCAGCTTCAATGGTGCGGGAGCCAAACCGACCGGTCGCGTAACAATAGATCAGCAAAGCCAGCATCAGCGTCGGCGGATATTGCTCGCTGCCGGTGCCACGATCATTGACCTGAAAGTGGGCGGTCGGGATTTGCTCCACTGCATCCAGGATGAAATGAACGATATGGTTGTCCGGCACCCATTCGCGCAGATCACAGGGCAGAAACATGGGGGTCTGGCGGTCTAAATTGACAAAACGTGCAGCCATACTTGACTGACGTTGCGCCGCCCGGCCGCGTTCATATTTTCTGAAAAAATCTTCGCCCTAAGTCCGACAGGCTGCTAGGGCGAACGCCAGCCCCAAGTCCAAATCCAGCGTGCCCACATGAGCCGTCACGTTCTCCGGCAATTTCTCCTGATCAATCAGCAGCGATGGGACAAGCCCTCCCACGACCACCAGTTCATCCATCAGATCACCCAATTTCGTGGCAAGATAAAGGCATGTGGACTTCACCCGCGCAACTTGGCCGGGTGGATAGCCGGAGGCGGTCGTTGGTTTTTCAGGCATGGCCGTCCTTTCTCAATAGCCTTGCGCGCAATTGTTCAGCCGCTTCGGTGGATCGCTCGGGCTGAGCCTTCAAATCCATATACGCCTGCACCGGGTGAACACAGCGGATGCCGCCGCGCTCTGCCGCGCCGTCGAAAACGCCTTCGTCGTTCGGCACGACCAGCCAGACATTCTCGCCTTTTTGCTCCTCGTGGAAGCCCATTGCCTGTCTCGCCTCGGCGGGCGGCATTTGGCCCACATAGAAAGTCACCAGCCGAAAGCCGGCAAATTGGTTCAGCAGCCACGCCCCCGCCAATCCGGTGGCCGCGTACTCCAGCTTGTCGCGTTTCAATTGATCCGACACGCGACGTAGAATCTCATCGCCCGACCGGGCGGCAATATGACCGCGCTCGATATGGTGCTTGGAAAAATCGTAGGCCTCGCGCCAGGCATCCAAGAGCGCGTCGTAATCGGCGACCTTCAGCTCACCGGCGGCATCGCGCGCCACCAGGCGCTGTTCTTCCAGTTGGCGGACGATACGGCTCGTGAATCCCTCATCCAATCCGGCCGCTTTCGCCAATGCTCGCTGGGTGAATGTGCTCTCTGGTTCAATCAACAACCGGCGCACAATGCGCGCGCTCTTGGGCGCGAACACACTGCGGGGCCGACCAGGCCGCTTGAATTGGTTTGGCTTGCCTTCGATGGTCACCCGCAAGCCTGGCGCGACCAAATGTGCGTTGCCTGACAAATCCAGCCAGCAAACATCGGCTTCCTCGCACAATCGCCGCCCGACTTCGCCCATGTAGGGCACGGCTACCAACGGAATGCCTTTCTTTTTCCATTGCGCCGCGAGCTGCTGCACCGCGCGCGCCGCCATCGCGACCGCCGCCGCCTCGCCGGTCGTTTTCCATTCCACCACGAAATTGAAATCTCCCGCCGCAACCAGCAACTCCGCCCCCTCCGGCTTTCCGCGACCGGCGGCAGGCTGCCGTTGAACCTTGATGCGGTTCAGCGGCACGGCCAGCAGTTCCGCCAGCCGTTTCGGGACCTCTTCCTCCAGCCGTTGACTCAACGCTCGATTCATGTTGTTTAAATACCGTCACTTGATCCTGTGGTCAAGCCAGCTAATTTAAGCAAGTTACTCAATGCTTCCTCCGGAAGCTTGCCAAGGCGCTCGTTTGGTGCGCAATGGGAGAAGTTTTATCGCACGTACTACACGCCGGCAAATTTGCCGGAAAAGAAGACCGCGCGGCTGGCCGTCAAATTGAACCGGCCGCCCGAGTTGGTGGTTTTCGAGAAAGTGGGAGACGAGGGCAAATGTCATGAGTCCGGGGCGGAACTGTTAACGCGAGATTACCTGCTGATGGACAACTGCCAGCCTCTTTGTCTCACCTGCGCCGACCTGGACCGATTGGTGTTTCTCGCCGCCGGTGACACGGCCTTATCGCGGCGGTCACGCAAGCACAGTTCGCTCGCGGCAGTGGTGGTGCGATTCAACCGAAAACGCAAACAATACGAGCGGCAAGGTCTGCTGGTGACCGAGGAAGCCTTGGCCAAAGCATACCGAGCCCTAAATCGAGGGTCTGCCGAACAGAACTGGTCGTCCCCCCCCCAAAAGCAATTTTAGAATTAAGCCGAATCCTCTTGAAATTTTTGTAGTATCGTAGTATCATACTACGATATGAAACAGATTATTACGAAGGAAGAAGTCGGTAAAGCGATTCTTGATCTGGTCGGCCAAAACAAGAAGCCAACGCTGGCCGCCCTTCATGCTGCATTGGGCCACCGGGGATCGATGTCAACCTTGGTGCGATTGAAGTCGGAAATCGAGGCGGCACAAACAATGGCCGACTCCCCTGAAGGTTTGAAAGCCTTTCGTGAGGTGTGGTCCTCAGCAGTCAATGAGGGCCGTGAGCAACAAGATGCGGTAATCGTGGAACTTCGCGAGAGCATCAAAGCTTTGGCCACGGAGAACGAACGCTTAGAGGGGACGGCGGTGTCCGCGCAAAACCATGCCGTTGAACTTGAGCAGGCAAAATCGTGTGCCGAGGCGGAACTGAGCCAAGTCAAAACCCAGATCGAAGGAGAACGAAAACATGCCGTGACCGCTTTGGCAGAGGCGACCATCCAGGCAGCAGGGGCGCTACAGAAGCTGGCGGAGGCTCAGGCTGCTCACGCAGCGCAGGTCACCGTTTTGCAGAGCGATCTCACAGGCGCTGTGCGTAAAGCTCACGAACTTGAACTGCAGCTTGTGCGTGCCGAAGCGCTCCTGGAGGCGAAGGGGATCCAACCGCCAACGGCAGATTCGCAAAAAACCAAGCATACCAAAGAAACACGAGATCAACCGTGACAAGAGCAGATTTGATGACCGATAACCTCAAAAAGGGTTGGCGCCCGCGCCGGTACTGCCACGGGCGAAATCGAATGGATGCAAACCGGGTGGTTTAGAACGGGATCTTCTTCCGTTGGATTTTCTTCGACAGATTCACCGAAAATCCTTCTTCTCAGCCCTGCTTCTTCTTGCGGCTGGATTTTCTTCCGTTCTTTTGCTCCGGTTTCCGATACTGGTTCCTTTTTATTTTGGAACTGATGAAATCGCCGCAACCCCGACGCAAGTGCTTGCACTGCAAGGAACTTTTTCTTCCCGACTATCGGGGTGGACAGCGCCAGTGCTATTGCCTCAAACACGACTGCCGCAAGGCCAGGAAACGTGAGCTCATGCGGGCTTGGTTGGCCAAGCCGGAGAACCAAGATTATTTCCGGGACGACCAGAACGCCCAGCGCGCCCGCGACTGGCAGAAGGACCATCCGGGCTATTGGAAAAACACCGCTCGCTGCCGGCGCCGTACCTTACAAGACGGCTGCTCGGAGCAAGCTCCCGCGGCTCAAGAAGTTGCGAAAAACGCTCCCGACTGTACCTTACAAGACCTCTGTTCGATGCAAGTTCCTCTGTTTGTGTGGCTTATCTCCATGCTCGTCGGCAGTAATTTACCAGACGACATCGCCTCCAGCACCCGGCGACTGGTAATCAAGGGACACGACATTCTGGGCATGGTGCCCGGCATGAATCTTGAAAGATTATTGCATGAAAACGCGTTTTGAGCATCAGCGCGGTATTTGATGGCGATTCTTTCACGGAAAGTGATGGAGACGACGTGGGGTTGCAAAACTGGGCTTGAGGCGGGTTACCCGGATGGGCGCTGTCCCGAGGATCGCCTGAATGGGTTATGCCTGAAGTGGTTATGTGAGTTATACCAAGTTCTACATGGTTATAGCTGTTTTCAGGTATAACCATGTAGAACTTGGTAGAGCTTGTCCTAAAAGCTTCCCTGAGCCTTGTCCGAAGCACGGCGTGGTGACGGAGCACGTTCCTTGGAGCGATGGCAAACGGCCGGTCACCGTGACCATGATGTGCTTTCTTTCGCGCCGGGCGCGCCGGCTGTCGTGGCGGGAAACGGCGCGTGTCTTTGGCACCAGTTGGGTCTGCGTCTATCGGTCGGTGTGGGCCGGATGGTAACAAAGTAAGCGTGGGCCTTGGTCGACCACGCACGCCACCGCGCAGGGCGTTGGTGCCGTCCAAACGGGCAAAGCAATGTTCGCCTCCCAGAACCACTGGAAGCCCGCTGGGTGACGTGATCGCCTACGGCCTGTGTGCGGGACGCAACTCCATCGGAAGAAGTGATTTCTCTCATGGTGAAATTATAGGTATGCCTTACACAAACGATGCCAAACCAAGCTGCATGAGTACAAGCGAACGACTATTAAGAGCGGTTCAGTTCAACTCCATCACGGCCCTGCGAAACCAGCTGGGGAGCGAGCAATTTATAGAATGGCTGATCACCCCATGCCACAGGGACGGGATGACACCGGTGGAAGCACTGGAATCCGGGCTGTGGCAGGAGGTCGCGGAGCTTGCTGAGGATGCTATGTCAAAGGGGGTTGCCCAATTCTAGTGTACAGCATAGGCTGGCTTTATGGATAAATTTGAGAAGATCCTCTGTTCGGAAATGAGTGCCCGGCGGCTTTGCGAGTTGGTCGAGGGTGGAGGCCTGGGCCAGGTGCTGATTTTACAAAACCTTCAGAACGCCCACGATAACATCATTGCCAAACGCGTGCAGGAGCGATCCAAGGCCATTGCGAGCCGCTATCCGACAAGCACCATGATTAAGGTGCCGCGCACACTAATTGCCTGCGTGCCCGTAGTGTCACTCTGGTTGGCCCGCCGTTGGTCAGATGCCAAATCCAAATGCCGGTGGAATCGGGATAATCATTGCCTACCACATCAGGCCGTTCGTTGGTCGTGCCTGCGTCCGTCACATCAAGGGAGTTCCAGCCGGTGGTGGGGATCCTTGCCGACGACCGCGAGTGCCCGAGGGCTACATGGTGCTGCTGGTGCCGGTGGCATTTGACCCCGGCAGCTTCAAGATACGCCGTTCACCCTGTCCCTTCCAGAGAAGCAAATCGAGCGAAATGCCTGAGTGGCCGAAGGCTGGACTGCTAATATTCTTCCGGAAATACATCTCTCAATTTGATTTTCAGCCGTCCCAGGATTGTCTCGAGCTTGTTGAGCGTGATGTGGTGCTCACCGCGCTCGATTCGGTGAAGCGTCGTGTGTGATACGCCCACCTTTTTCGCGAATTGGGCATACGAAAGGCCGGCACGGGCCTTCCGCATGAAGAGAGCAAACTCGCGGTCCAGATTTCGTTTCACCCGCCCAAATTGGCAAAAGTTCCATAACGTATGCGTGATGATGTGATGTTTACAAATCGAGCCGCCACCAGTTCAATTTGGCTTTTTCCTTTGCGTCGTTATGAAATCAAAATCAATACGACGCAAATGCCGCCATTGTGGCAGGATGTTCACCCCCGATCATCGGAACCAAGATCGCCAATATTACTGCTCCACTCCTGCGTGCCGGCGCCTAAGTAAATTCGCCAGCCAGCGCAGATGGTCGCGCAAGACTGAGAATCTGGCTCATTTCCGCGGAGAGGAGGAAGTGCGGCGCGTGCAGAAATGGCGGAAAACGCACCCGGGTTATTGGAAGAAAAAAGGCCCCCCGTCCGAAGGAGCGCGAGTCGTTGCCCCACAAGCGGTTAAGCCTGATCAGGAATCTTGTAACGCATGTGGTGGATGTGCGGGTACGTTACAAGATGTCTGCCTGGCGAAAAACCCTTTATTTGTGGGCCTTCTCTCACTGATCACAGGTAGTACGTTACAAGATGACATGGTAAAGACGATTGAAAATTTGGTAATACGAGGGAGGAAAATTCTGGGGCTTCGGCTTCCAGAGAAACACGATTCAAGAATCGGACCCGATCATGATAGGCAAACATTTAACAAGACTGAGGCGGCCGCGAAAAACCCGCGAGGAGGTTAGCGGCTGCATGAATGCGTTTCGGCGCACTTTTCCATGACCAACAATTTCCAGGAATCCGCACCGCGCAGCGTCGCTTACGTCAGAATGCTGACAAAACACCAGAATTTGTCCATTGGTAAGCAGATGGGCCTCATTCGGCGTTTTGCGAAGCGGCGCGGTCTAAAAATCACCAAGGTGTTCTCTGATCGCTCTGGGACTGGAGAGAGGCGAGTGCCCTGACCGGCATTGATTCTTATGCCCCAACCCGATCCAGAGCCTCCCATCGTGCCGGCGGCCGTTTACGTCCGGATGTCGACAGAGCATCAGCAGTACTCCACGAGCAACCAAATGGACGTGATTCAGGAGTACGCGAAGCGCCGCAGAATGCAGATCGTCAAAGAGTATTCGGACGAGGGAAAAAGCGGTTTAAACATTGAAGGACGGAATTCCCTCTCGCAAATAATTCAGGACGTCCAGAATGAAACTGCGGCCTTCTCTGCCATCCTGGTTTACGACGTCAGCCGATGGGGGCGTTTCCAGGACCCCGACGAAGCTGCGTATTACGAGTACATTTGTCGCCGAGCCGGCATCGCAGTGCATTATTGCGCCGAGCAATTCGAAAACGACGGCAGCCCGTTTTCGACCTTCGCCAAAGGCATGAAACGCACCATGGCCGGCGAATACAGCCGCGAACTTTCGACCAAGGTGTTCCATGGCGCCTGCCGCCTTATCCAGCTTGGTTTCAAACAAGGCGGCACCGCCGGCTACGGACTGCGGCGAATGTTGGTCGACCAAAACCGGCAGCAGAAGGCGATCCTGAAAATGGGGGAGCACAAAAGCCTGCAGACCGACCGGGTGGTGCTTGTGGCTGGCCCCGAGGAGGAGGTGAAAGCCGTGCGGTGGATCTATACCACCTTTCTGAATGAGGGAAAAACCGAATCAGAAATTGCGGCGTTGCTGAACGGGCAAGGAATTGTCACCGATTTTGGGCACCCGTGGACGCGCGGCACGGTGCATCAACTGCTCACCAACGAAAAATACATCGGCAACAACGTCTATCACCGGACCTCATTCAAACTCAAACGGAAGCACATGGTTAATCCTCCGGAGCGGTGGATTCGAGCGGATGGCGCATTCCCGGGCATCGTCGATGCCGCCCTGTTTTTGAAGGTGCGGGAGATCATTCTTTCCAGAAGCCAGAAGCTGACCGATGAGGAGATGCTGGCCAAACTGCGCGCGCTGCTGGCGCAGCGAGGTCGGCTCAGCGGAATTATAATCGACGAGGCGGAAGAACTCCCTTCGAGCGCGTCGTTCAACCATCGCTTCGGCAGCCTGGTTTCCGCCTACCGGCTGATCGGCTACGATCCAGGGATTGATTACGACTTTATTGACGTCAATCGAAAACTTCGCAAACAGCATCCGGAAACCGTTGCCTCTGTGATTCGCCAGATCGAAAGTCTGGGCGCCGTTGCCACTTGGGATGCAACCACGGATTTGCTTCACTTGAACAGCGAACTGCGTGTGTCGATCGTGCTGTGCCGGCACATGACCACGTCCGCCGGTTCGTCGCGATGGGTGATCAGGTTGAATGCGAGCCGGAAGCCGGACCTTACGATCGCGGTGCGCATGAATGCCAGCAATGAGGGCATCCGTGACTACTATTTGCTGCCGGGCATTGACATGACATGGGAAAACCTGCGCGTTGCCGAGGACAACGGCGTCTATCTGGATGCATACCGGTTTGAGACGCTCGATTATTTCCTCGGCATGGCAGCACGCGTCAAACTCCAGGAGGCCGCTTGAAAGATGAAGTAATCATGATTCCGATTGAACGAATTCGCATTCTCAACCCACGTCACCGGGACAAAAGGAAATTCGAATTGATTGTGCAAAGCATCCGCAACCTCGGATTGAAAAAGCCGATCCAGGTCAGTCTCCGGTCGACTGATGAGCCGGAGGGACCAGGGTACGATCTGGTCTGCGGGCAGGGGCGAATCGAAGCATTCATCGCGCTGGGACACAAAGAAATTCCGGCTATCGTCGTTGAGGTGTCGAAAGAGGAACGATTGCTGCGGAGCTTGGTTGAAAACATGGCCCGGCGTCTCCCGCCTCCTTTGGCCTTGATGAACGAAATCGAACGGCTGAAAGAACAGGGCTACTCCAATGTCGAGATCGGGCAGAAGCTGGATATCCAGGATACGACCGTCGGCGGGTACATCGCCCTCAAAAAGGATGGTGAGGAACGTCTGCTGGAGGCGGCAATCAGCGGGCGTATTCCCTTGGGGATCGCCATCGAAATTGCCAAGGCGGACACAGTCGAACTACAGCGTGAGTTGTTGAAAGCCTACGAGACCAAGCAATTGAACGGGACTTCGATTCGGATCGTAAAGCGGCTGATTGATAAACGACGCTTGCTCGACAAACGGCGCGACACCAATCCCCAGCAGCGAAAAAATCGGACCAGCGCCGAAAGCCTGGTCAGTACGTACCGGCGTGAGAGCCAACGCCAGAAGGCCCTTGTCAAGAAGGCGAGGGTTTGCGAGGCGAGGTTGATTTTCATCACCCAGGCGTTCATGAAACTGGTGGCAAACGATAATTTCGTGACGTTGTTGCGGGCAGAATCCCTTGCCACCATGCCCAAATATCTTCATGACGGACTCACGATAAAACGGAAGGAGGCGGCATGAGCGAAATGAAATTGGGATTTGAAATGCATAGGATCCGGCTGGCACTGACGGATATCCTTCCTGTGCGCCAGTTCAAAGACCTGCATAATATAAAGCGCTACCGGACTATTCGCGCGTCCATCAAAGAGGTTGGTTTGATTGAACCCCTCATGGTGTATCCGCATAAAGCCGGACCTGGAAAATACATTCTCCTTGACGGCCACTTGCGTTATTCCGTGCTGAAAGAACTGGGCCACGCCGAAGCGGAATGCCTTGTCGCCAGGGAAGACGAGAGCTTCACCTATAACGCACGCGTCAACCGCCTCAATCCGATCGCGGAGCACAAAATGATTATGAAGGCCGTCAACAATGGCGTGAAACCGGAACGGATTGCCGCCGCGCTGAACCTGACGGTCCAGGACGTCAAGGCGTCCATGACACTGCTGGATGGAATTCACGCGGAAGCCGCCGATTCGCTCAAAGACAAAACCGTTTCTCCAAAAGCCATCCGCCTTCTCCGGAAAGTGTCGGCCGTTCGACAGATCGAAATTGTCGAATTCATGGTCAGCGCAAACAACTTCACGGCCGGATACGCGGAGGCCCTGGTTTTGGGCACCCCAAAAGACCAATTGGTCAATCCCGAAGAGCCCAAGAAAAAGAAGGGGTTGTCGCTCGAAGAAATCGCCAAAATGGAGGAGGAAATGGAGACGCTGGAGCGCGATCTCAAAGCGGTGGATCAAGCCTACGGAGAAAACATGCTGAATTTGACACTGGCGCGGGGTTTCATCAAAAGGCTTTTGGACAATGCCAAAGTCGTCCGGTTTTTGAACGGCAACTTTCCCGGCATCCTCGCCGAATTTGAGTCAATTGCCGCCGCCGACACGGTTTGAATGGAGGCGGAAACAGTTTTCTCCCACCAATGCAACCGTTGCTGGGCTGTTTCTCGGCTTACGAAAACCTCCAGCCGGATTTTATCTTCTCCAGCAATTTGTTTGTCTCCTCAAGCTTAGTTTCTGGCTTCGCCTTGATGGACACGGCCACCTCGAATTGCACATCGCAGCCCGCCAGCGACTTCGTCAGCGTGGCAACGTTCTCAGCTAGGGTCTGGACCTCACCCGCTGATAGCATCATGCGTGGCGACAACTTCCTGCCAGGAACCACTTCCGGTTGCGGTTGTGGCAAAGGCGCTGAGGATTTCACCGTCAGCTTCACATTTGCATCAGCGGCGAGGGATACCAGGGGGCCGCTGCCGGAAGCTCGTTGCACCAAACCGCGCCCGACTGCCTCACTCAACGTGCTTATGAATGCATTCGGCGGCCATGGATTGCCCTTCGCCTTCTTCAATTCAGCGTAAAGTGTGGCCACCGTGGTCTTCGGCTCAACCTCGCTGCTCCAAGCATCCTTGAGCGCGCCCGGCAAAAGCTCGATCGCGTTCAACGCTGGCGGACGCCGGGACACCTTCGCGGTCGCGTCCAACTGGAGCGGCGACGGCTCTTCCTGCCAGACACTGTCGTTTCCGAACACCAACCATAAATCGCCCGCCTTCACTGCTTGGGCGACCGCCTTGTGAACTTCGGCCACCGCCACTTGCGGGATCGCCCGGGCCTCGGGCGGATACCCTGGCTGCGTCACTTCCTGGAAGGCGTGCTTCCCGTCGAACCAGGAACAAAGGGTCATCAGTTCCACTCCGGCGGGTTCGGCGGGCCACAAGCCAGGCAACGATTCCGGCAGGACCGCCCACGCACTTAGGCTGTTCAACATCGATTTGCTGGGCAGCCATGCCTCGCCGTTCTTCTCCCAGTCCGCCACATCAATCTTGCACCGCCAGAACCACTGTTCCGAACCGTCCGGCCGCGTGTAGCGCAACGCCAGCACGCCGCGTTGCACAGCATCGGCAATCGTATTCGTCACTGTCTGTGGGTTCAACAGCTTCGGCAGATTGGGCCGTCGCGCAAATTGCTGGTAGAGCGCGCTCACCGGGACTCTGTCATCCGTCGCCGGCCACACCGCATACGGCCCGCCTGGCATGATCGTTTCGGCGTCAATCTTCTCCTTGAACAACCGCAAATCCTTTTCTTGCAGCAACGTTGGGAACAGCGCCTGGGCGCCCATCGTAAATCGCTTCGCCTGCAATGCGCCCGCCTTGTCCGCGTGCAACACCAGTTCAAAGGCGTTCTTCACCGCCGTCTCCGCCGCCTGTTTCGACTCGCGCTCGCGCTTGTTCACCGCCTCCTTCACATGCGACTCGTAATCCTTAAAGTCTTTCGAGCCTTTGATCTCCTGCCACGCGAGCCAGTCGGCTATCTGCTGTTCCGCCTGCTGCAATCCGCCCACGCTCGGCGTCACCACCAGCACCACGTTTTGGTAAGTTCGGTTGTCTGTGGATGACGAATGTGTTCGCAGGAATGACTCCGCGCCCGTGTGCGGCTTCGCCCCCGGCTGACCCGCGTAATCCGCGCCCAGCACAATCAAACGAAAGACGCCGTCATCGTCCACATCCGCCGGGTTGCTCGGCTGATTGTGGAACTTGATCGCTTCTTGGTCGCAGCCTTCTTTCAGTGGTCCGCATTTCTTCGCCAGTTCGTCGAACTTCCCTTTCGCGAAACTCAGGGCCTTGATCTTGTAACTGTGGTGAACCTGGTTAAGATTCGGCTTCGGTCCGAGCCGCCAATACTTCGGCACGTTCGTTGTCGGCTCGGTTGCGTCAGTTTCTTCCAGATACCAGGACGACTTCGCCCACGAGATCAGCCCATTGTTCAGCACCGCCGGCAAATCGCACGTTGGCCCGACTAGCCAGCGCAGGTCAGCCACTTCCGCTTGTTCGCCGATCGGCTGCGAGTAAATGAATGTCGCCACGCACGCCGCTTCCAGTTCGCGTCCCATCAAAGTTCCCGCGTTGGCCTTCTGCGCGTCCACCACTCGCGGCAATTCCGTTTTCAGGTTCGCCGGCCACTGCGGATTATGCTGCGGTTGCGAATCCTTCGCCACTTCCGCCAGCTTTTGGAGTGCGGGGCTGAGATCGTCACTGCCCGGCGCGGCGAGGAACACTTGGGGGCCGATTACCGGCGACGTGTCCCATTTCTCGGCTTCGCGCAATGCCGCCGCGAAGGTTTGCAGCACTCCGCGCGTCCGTTGAAATTGATTGAGTTCCGTCCATTTTCCGAAAAATCGCGTCAACAAGTCGGGATGGAACGGGTAGGCATCCTTCAGTTTTTCCTCCGCGTTTGGCAGCTTCGCTTGAGCCGGGTCAATCGCTTTCATCCGATCCCAAAAGGCCGTGACGTACGGATGCCGGTCAGCCGGATTCTCTGGAAACTTTTCAAACATCCGGCGGCGCAGCAGTTCCGCCAGGTCGCCCTTTTCCACCGGCGATTGCACTGACGCCTGCCGGTTCAACCCTTGGTTGCACGCGTCCAAAACGGCTTTCCCAATGCCGTCATTCATCTTGTCTGGATCAGTCGCGAGTAATGATACGACGAGACATGAGTGTTTCGTGCTTTCCACCGCTTGTGCCAGTCTCTGGAAGAAATTCTTCAAACGATCGATCCACATTGGGCCACGCCACTTGTTCGTCCCGTCAGTGTCGGGCGAGGCGGCGTCATGTGCCCACATCAGAAACTCGTCCAGCAAAATTAAAGCCCCTTTGCCGCTCTCTTCCACTTTTTCGAACACCTTGACCCAAAGGGTGTCCGCTGGCGGAGTGTCGTAGTCGGGTTTGGTTTCGTCTCGATCAATGATATCCAACCCTTCTTGGCCAAGTAATTGCCACACAATCATGTTCCAAGGCATGCGGAATGAGCGCACCTTGCCGTCCGGCGACTTTGCTTCAATGCCCTTTTTCCAGTCCACCTTGTCGAAGGACACCGCCGCCACCACCGCTTCCGGTGGATTTTCCAATTTAGCTTCCGCGAGGATATGCTGCACCGACGTCGCCGTCTTCGGCAGCTTCTTGCCGAGCGTGGTCATGTAATACAGCGCCGCCAGCGTGTGCGACTTTCCGCCGCCGAAAGTCTGCGCCACATTGATGATTGGCTCGCCGCCATCTTCGCCCGCCAACCGCCGCAACACGTCGCGGCAAAACCGCCGCAAGTTTGGCGTCGCGTAGGTTGTCGCGAAGAACGCGTCCGGATCGGTGTAATGTTTGCCGCTTCCGGGCTGAAATATCACGCGGTGCAGATCCACCGCGAAGTCCGCCGTCGTCAGCGTCTTCGTCCTTATCTCATCCCGCAGGATGCAAACATCCTTCCACGGTTTTAGAACTTGTTTTGCCATAAGATCACTTTCTCTCTTTCCGATAACTCACCTTTGTCCGTGTCGACGCGTCAATCGTTGGGAAGAACGGCCCTTCTTTCAGCAGTCCATCTTCCACCACCTGCTGGCGCGAAAGTTTCAACTGCGTCGCCAACGCTTCCACCAGCCGCCGCTCTGTCTCGTTGCCATCCTGCAACGCCAGTTCACGGATCGCCTGCAACAATGGCGGGAACGCCCGCTCGCTCGCCAGTCCCCAGCTCTCGTAAAGCGATTGCACTTCACCCGCCTGGTTGCGTTGGAACAGCGCCATCAACCGGTGCAACTTGTCCACCAACGGCGACGCCAATCCGCCCCTGCTCTCGCCCAGGTCGTCGCTCTCCACGCGTTCCGACCAGTCCAGCAACCGATACTCGCTCCCGCTACTTTCTTCGGCCGTCTCTTCGGCTTCGCCTTCTTCAGCATCTTTGCGCGGACGGCCTTTTTTGCCCCGTCCGGACTTGCCGCCTTGCTCCAGAATGTTCCAGACCACTTTCAATTCGGTTTCGTCTTTCCCGCACGCGTTGGCATAAAGGATGCACGCTCCGGCCGGCGCGGGTTCAAGCCCGAAATACGCCCGGTGAAGCAGATAGTATTGGGTTACGGAATCCAGCGCCACCGTTTCGCCGCGACCTTGCGTCTCGCGCTGGAGTTCGCGGAAGCCGGGCAATTCGCCCAGCGAGAATTGCAGCACCAGCTTGCGCACTTCATCCAGGAATTCTCGGACGGTCATCATGCCGCCGCCAGTTTTCTTCACGAATGGATGCTCGCTGTACGCTTGGAGAGCCGGCCCCAGCGCGGCCCAGATGAAGTCCGGCCCTCGAATCCCCAAGTCAAAAAAGTATTGTAGGATGTTCTTACCGCCGAGTTCTGGCCGACGGTCGAAAAGAATCTGCTTCATTCGTTCCAGCGTGGGTTCCTCCCAGCCCGGCAACGCCGTATTTGGACGCTTACGGCAGACAATCCAGACGGAACTTGAAAGCGCGGCGGATGCTTGGCCGCGCGAACGCGCTTCGCGCTCGGTTTGAATTGGCCAACTGGCCGTCACCTCCGCTCCACCTCGGATTAGCGCGCCGACCAAGGTTTCCCAAGCATCCACAGACTTGTTGGCGAAGACAATTACAAGACGTCCGCTATCGCCGAGACGCTCGCAAAAGTTGCGGAATGCTGCTGCCATTCCATCTTCATAGGCACGCTTGCTCGTCTGCCGGTTTCCACCAAATCGAGCAGCATCATCAACGAGCTCGCCATCGGCCTTCGCGGAGTCCCACTTGGGCGCACTCGGGTCGGCGAAAACAGCATTAAACTCTGGACTGGTGTCCCAAAGGGTTCGCCTTAACCAGACGTAAAAAAAGTCCATTAAGACCGAGTAGCCAATCGCGTCGTAGTAAGGAGGGTCCGTGGCGATGATTGCGAACTCCGAATCGAGTATTTCGATCGCCGAACGTTTTTGAATCTTCACGGGCAGCGGCAAGACCCCCGTATTCGATGCCTGAGCAACAAACTTCGTAACGAGCTCAAGTTGCCCCGGGAACCCCCCAGAAACACCGGCGAACGGCACACACTCCGCAATGTCCCATGCGACAGGCAGAGCAAATCTTGCGAACGTGTTGCGAATTTGGTCGTAGTCAATCGTCCAGGAGCAAACCCCACTGTTTCTATCCACTAATCTGTCGATCGTAACGGCAAGATAGCAGCCCAACGCTTCGCAGATTGGGCTGCCTGCGTGTTTTAGAATTTCGATGGCTGCCCTGACGTGCTTAACAAAAATCGCCACCGCGAGAAGCTGTCGAGGTGTGAACAACTTCTGCCACTGATTAAAGCCATATTGAACGCACCACGTATTTCGTTTAGCGTCTTCAAATATATTCTCGGTCGGTATGCCAAATGGCACATGCGCGAATGCATCCTGCAAATCCTCCGACTCTACATCTGCGGCGCGAAGTTCAGCTTCTGTCGCCAGACGGTAAGTTTTGAAGGTCCTCTTGCTGTTCGGCTGAGGCCTCTCAATAACCACCACCGTCATCTGCAATCCCAACAGCGCTTGCTGTCCTTGCCGACGCAGGTCTTCCATCGTAAGCGCGACTACACCAGGTCGTCCAGTACATGGACTCCACACCCCGGCGCGGTTCATCGTCCCCTGGTTCAAAAAACTATCCAAGTTTTCCGCGGTGACTTCCCATCGCTGGAGGAAGTCGTTTTCCTCAATCACTCGATCCGGCCTCGCAAGGTCAGACTCACGCACCAGCTTGAAGCTCACACCGGAGCCATCCGTCTTCGGCACCGGCAGCAACGCGGTCCGTTTGGCCTTCTTCTTGCACAGCCAAAAGGTTTTGAGCAGAGGAATACGTCCCGTCGTCTGCGGGTCGCGCGCCGTGCGGGCCCAGAGGTAGGCAACTGTCGGCTCACCATCCACAGTCGGGTAGCGCCCCGCCAAATCCTGCCGCGCCCGTTCCAACACCCAACGCCCCCACGCTCGCACATGCCACGCCAAGTCTGCGTCCGGCAGTTCCAGCAGTTGAATCTGTCTCGGGTCCGTGAAATGCGGTTTCTGTTCGCCCTTATGCTTCTTGATCTTGCCCGAGATGAAATCCTCCACGAAGTCCGGCCACTCGCGCACAAAGTCCGGCAGCGGCCATTTCAGTCCTGCGAATCGCTGAGGATAATCCAGCGTGCATTTCTGGATGAACCACGCCACCGGATTCAGGTCCGCCGAGGTGACTTCGCAACCCAGCCGCATCGCCTCGAGCGGAATCGCCCCGCCGCCCGCAAAGGGATCGAGCACTTTGGGTGCGTTGCCCCCGTAGAATTTTTTGATGGCTGCGCGCAGATCGTCCATGGCCGGCGCGTTCTCATTACCCCAAGCCAGCACACCGCCCTCCACAATTTCCTTTTCCTCAGACACCGTGTTGCCGTCCTCGTCCTCACTTGTCACCAGTTTCTTCACCACCGTCCCACCAATGAGGTCGAGCAATTCCTGCCGCTTCTGCGCATCGCCCGGATCGGGCAGCAACGTGCAGAGCAGCGCCGCCCGGCAGGCCGCCAGCGGTCGTCGCGCCGGCCAGATATGCAGCGTGGAGATGTGCCCATGCCGCACATTTTTCTCATGCACGCTGGTCAGCGACGCCTGCTTCAATGGAAAAGCGACTTCAATTAAGCGGGGTTTGTCGGTCATAAGAGCAGTGTCCGCGAATCACGCGAAACGACGCCAAATTTCAGTTGCAAATTCATGATATAAGAGTAGTCTAGGTTTAATGCCTGATGGCAGGTGGATGGCCCGCACGGGCTATCGTGAAAAGGCCCTCGGTTTCCGGGGGCTTTTCCATTGTCAGGCCAGGAATATTTCACCATAGTCTTTGCTTTCTCCTTCATTGCTCTGCCTAATCTTTTGCCAAAAAAGATCGGCGACGCGCCGGCCAAACTGGCTCTCCTGGACTGCCGCAACCCCATGGCGAAGCAGACAGCGTTGCTTGGCTGGGTGTGCCAAAAGGTCGGCCAATTGCAGGCCGGCAACATTTTTAGGCTTCGGCTTCAACTTGATTTCCCGGCTGCTCAATCGTGCCTGATAAAACTCGGCGCGGTTATGCAGATCGCCGCCATCGTACAGCGCCTCATAGGCTGCTTTCAACTGCTGGTCTTCCACCTTCCCCCGGGACTCCCCCATGACATCTCCCCGCCGCCCACCCAGTAAAAGACAATAGCGTTGGAGGAGCGCCACCAGACAGTAATGATACGGGTTGGGCCGGTCGGCGGAACCACGCGTCCAGGCAGCCTTATCCACCACTACGATCAGGCCGACGAACGGAGTCGCAGCGACGATTTCCAGGAACGCCGCATCGAACTCAGAGCGTCGAACGTCATCTTCGAGCACACTAAAGATCCCGCTCCGCCCCATGATTTCCTTCCGATGCACGATAATGGGCTCGTCAGGATCTCCTTTGAAAAAAGTGCGCTTCATCTTCTCCCAAGCCTCCTGAAAGGCGCGATAGGCGGCGTCCTCGAATACGAGGCCACAGAGCGCGAGGTAACGATCATGCGGCAATTCAAGCCTTCCGAAGCTGTGGACTCCGGATTCGTCGAAGTAAAGGCGATGCAGGCTCATTCATTTCTCCAAATGCAAAAGGGATGTGCCAGACACTGTCTGGCAAATCTCGAATGCATTGTTTAGCGTGTTTCGCGGGCAGATCATTTTCCGCACCAGGTTGTCGGTTTTTGGAACGCGCCTCTGCCCATCGAAATAAACCACGGTTTTCATCTCTTGCTCCTTTCAATCAGGCTCGGACCCGGGCCGGCCGCCTCTTGAAAAATGAGCAGGGGCAGCCTCTTGCGAAGCTGCCCCGCACCCCGCCGCCGAAGCGGACAGGGAAGATGACGGGAGAAGTTGAGCCGGCCACCCCGGTTCGTCCACTGGAATTTATCATTTTGTCGTTTGTTCATTCGGTTTCCGCCTCCTTGATGATATCGCCGATGTTCAAAGTGAAGCTCTGCCGAGTCCTGAACGCCAGCCGGACAGGGTCTTGCACCCGATACAACCTGGGCTCCGTCGCGCAATCGGTGACCACGTAAAGCCAGTATTTGTCGCGCACATTCGCCGCCGTCGGCCATTCGTTCTCCGTCAGGTGAACCTGTCCGCGCCCGGCGCGGCCCTTCACTTCGATGACGATTTTTTCACTGTTCGCGCGGTGACTCTCTAGGTCGTAGCCACGCGCCAGGTGCGGTGACGACACGTCGTACACCTTCGCCTTGTGCCGGTCCACTTCAAAGTTGATGGCCACGCGCATCGCAATAGCCTCGATATTCTTGTCGTAGCTTTCCAGCGCCTCCGGGCTTTGGTCGGGAATCACCAATGCCACCGCGATGCGGTCGAGCGTGATGATGTCGAGCATGTCCGCGCGGCGTTGTTCATACAGCAGCGCCTCCCCTTTTTCCTGATCCACCCGCAGCTGGTCGCTTTTGATCAGTTCGAGTTGCTTCAGCGCTTGTTCGTCGCCATCGCGTACCTTGCGGGCAAATTCCCCGCGACGCTCGGCCAGATCGCTCGCCGAGAAATCAAAGCCGCGTTGCAAGTCCTCCAAGTGCGTCGCGGATTCCGCACGAACCGTCATGCGTGCCTGTTGGAGAAAAGTGGATTCTGCCATCATTCGCGCGTGCGCGTCCGCTCGTTGCACTTGCTCTATCGGCGCTTGCAACAACGCTCCCGCTTTCCAGGCCAGTGCCGGAGGCGCGCCGACCAATGCCAGCAAATGATTCGGGGCACAGGGCGTGAACTCACCCGTGCCATCCCATCGCAGTCCGACCAGGCGGCGCTCTAACAATCGCGGCGGGTTGCCCGTTGTTAGTGACCGCTCGCCCAACTGGCAGAGATACACCGACGCGAAATAGGGGCGCTCGGCCTCCGGATCCAAAAAGAATCCTCCCCGAGCGGCGTCGTTACGAAATCGCCGGATGGTTTCATGGCAGAACGCGTCGAACAACGGTTCGCCCGGACGTAAAAACGCCGTCGGTGCCCCACCGTTTGCCGACAATCCATCGCGGCGTACCGAAACGTAAGGCGCCAGCCCATCGCGCCAATGGCTTGCCAGTGAATCAATCCACCCAGCACTCGCGGTGCGCGTGAGCCGGGCGCGCTCATTCAAATCGCCCTCCATCTCGAATCCGAGTCGGGGAACGCATTTCTCAACAAAGTTTGCCACGTAGGCCGGCAGTAGCTGATTAAATCGTTCAACCTCAATCTCCGAGTTGAGCTGTCCCAACCGTTTTGCCACGTCGCCGAAGGAGGATGCTTGCCGGCGTTGTTCCTCGACCGCTGCTCGCAGCCTTTGCGTTGCAAACATGGAATCGAGTTGTTTTTGCGCCGAGTAGGGCGCGGTTTCAAACAGAGCTTCTCTCAACAGGTCTCGGATTGATACCTCTTGCAGTTGCTGGCCGATGACATCGAAAACTTTATCGGTGCAAAGTTCGCGCCGGGCTTCGTCGAGTTTGGCCAGCAGAGTCGCCAGCACGTCGCCCTCGCGTGTCTTGTCAGCCACAAAGTTGAAAATACGGACTTCATCGTGCCGTTGGCCGAAGCGGTGGAGTCGGCCCATCCGTTGTTCGAGCCGCGCCGGATTCCACGGCACGTCAAAGTTCACCATCAGCCACGCGAACTGTAAATTGATGCCCTCGCCGGCCGCATCGGTCGCCAGCATGATGCGCGCACTGGGCGCATCCGGGTTCGGAACATTTTGCCGGCGGCGCTCGGCGGGCGGCATGAAGAATATCCGCTGCCGTTCGCGTTCCTCGACATCCATGCCGCCGTGAATCGCGGCGATCTGCCCGGTGTAACCCAGCGCCTCAAACCTATGTTGCAGATGCTCCAGCGTGTCGCGATGCTCGGTGAAAATCAGCAGCCGCTCGTGTTGGAACTCCGCGGCATCCACCAGTTCGCGCAATTTGAGAAACTTCGTCTCCGCTTGCTCGCGCAGGATGGATTCCCCTTGGGCAATGATCTCGTCGAGGTATTTCAACTCCACGTCGCGCTGTTTTTCCGTTTGCGGCCGGGTCAGGGAGAGCGCTTGATCTTCAATTCGTTCCTGGCTTTCTGCCCCGTTCTCCGTGGGTTCGGATTCCTCGGCGGTGGCGGTATCGAACTGTTCCAGCAGACGCTCGGCACTGGGCAGCGTTTCGTGGGTCGGGGCATTGAGAATCCGCTCCCGCCTGCGTTTCAGGGATTGCACCATCGCGAAAGTGGAACTCGCCAGCCGGCGTTGCAGCACCGCGACCACCATCGCCGCCGCATTGCGGTTCAATGACCGGTTGGTCTCAAAACTCCAGCGGAGATAGTCAGACGATTGGTCGTAAAAAGCCCGCTCCGACTTGGATAGCTCAAACTTCACTGTCTGACAAAGCCGGGGCTTGTAGATGGGCTGCCCCTGATAATCCACCATTTCCTCTTTCAACCGGCGGATGAAAAACTGCCGCCGCTTGTCCGGCGTCACGGCATCCAGCGCATCCAGCGTCGAGAAAATGTTCGCGTCCAGCAGCCGCCACAGTGCGAAGTAGGGGAATTGCTTGCCCATGTGTGGCGTTGCGGTGAGCAACAGCAGATGTGTCGCTTTTGACAAGGTCTCCGCCAGCCGGTAGCGCCGCGTCTTGGTGTCAAGGCGTCGGCTGTCCGACCACGAAAGCTTGTGGGCCTCGTCGAATACGGCCAGATCAAACCGTCCGTCGGTCAAACTCTGTAGCCGCTCGCGGATCGCCTCGGTGGCGGCCGTGTCCACGCTGATGATGAAAAGCCCCTGCTCGTCGGAAAACGGATCACCATTTTGGAAGTCCTGGCCGCGCAGAATTCGAAAATCCAGGTCAAAAAAATTCCTCAACTCGCGCTGCCAGTTCCAAGTGAGTCCCGCCGGGCAGCAGATGATGACGCGCCGGAGCCGTCCCCGGTTGATCATTTCCCGAATGTAAAGGCCGGTCATCACCGTCTTGCCCGCGCCGGCATCGTCGGCCAACAGGAACCGCAGCGGGTTCTGCGGCAGCATATGTTCATAAACCGCCACCCGTTGGTGCGGCAGAGGAACCACGCGGGAAAGCTCCAGTCCGTACGCCTTGTTGAATTGATGCCCATTGCGAAGCCGGTGCGCATCTACCACCAGCTTGATCGCCTCTGGGTCCCCCTCGAAACTCAATCCCGGAACTGCGGGCGTCAGTGCATCATCTTGCGCCGCTCCCGTCTCCCCCTCCGTTAACATCCGTTTCATCTGCGCAATCCGCCCTTTCTGCGGCTTGGCCTTCCCGTTCTCCCAACGGTTAATCGTGGCAAACGACACGCCCAATCGTTTGCCGAAGGCTTCCTGAGAAAGCCCCAGATGCTTCCGCATATTCTTGATCTGTTCACTCGTCACGAACGCAACTCTTGCACTGATTGATTAAAATGTCAACATGCGATATAGCGAATGTTATATCATGGCAGTGACGGGAGCGTTTCCCCCCTGTGGCGTCCACCGTGAACGGCACGATTATTTATGAGGACTGAGGCGTGATCAATCTTTCGAGCAGCCCTGAAAAACGGTTCTGCGTCCGATTGTTTTTCACCGCCATGCCCAGCGCCTTTCGCTGCCCAATGAGCACGACCAGCTTTTTGCCACGGGTAATACCGGTGTAAACGAGGTTGCGCTGCAAAAGCATGTACTGTTGCGTTGCCAATGGGATGATCACGGACGGGAACTCCGATCCTTGGGATTTATGAATAGTAGCGGCGTAGGCAAGCGATACCTCGTCCAGCTCCCCGAAATCGTAAACGACCTCGCGCTGATCGAACCGGATTATGACCTCGCGCTCCACGGGGTCGATCTTTACGACCTGCCCGATGTCGCCGTTGAACACGTCTTTGTCATAATCGTTCTCGGTTTGGATCACCTTGTCCCGGGGACGGAACTGCCAGCCGAATTTCTCCACGACCGGCTCATCGGCGCGGGCCGGGTTCAGTTCATTCTGGAGACGGACGTTTAGTTCGCGGACGCCCAGAGATCCCCGGTTCATCGGGCAGAGCACCTGGATGTCCCGAATAGCGTTAAGCCGGAATTTGGCCGGGATGCGCGTCTTGACCATCTCGACCAGCGTGTCCGCAATCTGCCCTGGCTCTGATCGGTCAATGAAATAGAAATCAGAATTGGTGTCCTTGCCTGAAACCTCCGGCATCTGGCCTTCATTTATTAGTTATGTTAGGTACAACATAATGCTTAGCGGTGTATCCGCAGTGGTTCGGCCAGTGGGCGTGGGAAAACAGTTGGACTCTCGCCGAACTACTGCGGATACACCGCCATTGAACTGAACCGCTGAGGATTTGACGTGCTAAAGG
>Ga0224558_1000342_pt1 | contig 54322 bp, 57 predicted proteins | sample 714S32024metaG_FD_180682 | JGI IMG/M metagenome (GOLD analysis project Ga0224558, IMG submission 180682) | Peat soil microbial communities from Stordalen Mire, Sweden - 717 S3 20-24 | ecosystem: Environmental > Terrestrial > Soil > Wetlands > Peat | place: Sweden: Norrbotten County, Stordalen... | reverse complement strand
TGTCCTGCTCCTCGGCGGTCAGCCCGTCCCACCACTCACCGAAGTCATCCGTGAATTCGACGTCCCATGCCATGTGTCATTATGTAGTTATTTATATATATCGTCAAGGGAATAATCGGCAGCATCATTACCTGGCGCCTCAAAGCCTCGTTACCCTCACCGGTTAAGCCGAGCGCCGGACGCCCATCCTTCGCCTTTTTCTAGCGAAGAGTGGGACCGAAGGCTGCCATTGCGAGCGAATAGCGAGCGTCTGCCCCACCGCAGGTGGCAGGTGCTAGCAGATTATTTCCCTCCCAGCGCGCACAATGGAAAGATGAGATCGCACCCCAGATGGGCCGCAACATGAACCCGCGCGGCCGCGCCAGTCTGCCCCAAAATGATCGGTACCCCTACCCCTCCCCCCCTCTTTGATGTAACAGAATGAAACAAAATAAGTTAGATGTGATTTGTGCGAGCAAACGGCGAAACTGCCGGCCCAAGTCGTACCGCTTTCAGCTCGCTCACCGAGCCCGAGGCGGCTACCCCACCGCAGGTGGCTGGACATAGTCATATGACTAGTGATATGACTATCTGAGCGGAGGTTCTCCATGGCTTGGCAGGTCTGCGACGCAAAGGCGCGCTTCAGCGAGTTTCTCGACGCCTCGCTCAACGACGGTCCCCAGGTGGTTACACGGCGCGGGGTAGAAACCGCCGTTCTGGTTCCCATCGACGAGTGGAAGCGGCTCAAGGCCGAGGCACGGCCCAACATCAAGGACATTTTGCTCGATCCGAACGGCCCGCACGATCTTTATATTCCTCCCCGCCGGAGACTCCGTTTTTCGCCGCCGGACGATCAGGTGTAGCCCGTGTACTTGCTCGACACCAATGTGATTTCGGAGTTACGTAAGGTCAAGCCTCATGGTGCGGTCCTGGCTTGGTTTAGTACCGTGCGTGCTTACGAGATCGCGATCCCCGCTGTCGTCATCGGAGAGATTCAGGATGGCGCGGAGATCACCAGAAAACAAGACCAGCCGAAGGCCGCAGAGATTGAGGCTTGGTTGGACTACGTGCTAGCCAACTTTACGGTACTCCCCATGGACGGCCCGATGTTCCGTGAATGGGCGCGGCTGATGGCGGGCAAGCCGGACGATCTGAGCGGAGATGCCATGATCGCCGCCACCGCGCGTGTCCATCGCCTCATCGTCGCCACCCGCAACGTAAAGGATTTCGTGGGCCTGGGCGTAGAAGTGTTCAATCCCTTCGCCGATTCTCCGGGAGAACCTCTTGCTGAATGAACGCGCGCTGCCGCGCATCGGCGTACTGGCAATCCAAGGCGACTATGCCGCCCACGCCGAGGCGCTGTCAGAGACTGGTGCGATTCCAGTCGAGATCCGCAAGCCCGACCAACTGGCCGGCATCGATGGCTTGATTCTGCCGGGCGGCGAATCGACCACTATCCTTAGATTCCTTGAGAAGCGCCGCTTTTTTGAATCCCTGCATGAGTTCTGTCTAACTCACCCGGTCTTTGGCACCTGCGCGGGGACCATTCTGCTGGCGCGCGAGGTCCGCAGTCCGGCACAACGCTGCCTGGGAGTCCTGGATGCAGTGGTCGAGCGCAATGCCTACGGCCGGCAGATCGACTCGACCATCCTGACCGCCCAGACCGAACTACCCGGCGGCCCACTGGAAATGGTCTTCATTCGCGCCCCGCGCATCGTCGAGACCGGCGCCGGCGTTCAGGTGCTGGCTCTCCGCGATGGTTCCCCGGTCCTGGTGCGGCAGGGCAGCGTCATGGCAGCCACCTTTCATCCCGAGCTCTCCTCCGACCGCCGGGTCCACAAGCTGTTTGTCGAGATCGTGGCCAGCGCGGCTTGAACCGCCCGAGACGCAAACTGACCCGATCCCGATAGAGCCATGCTCCAGCCCCCACGAGATGAAGCCATCCGCGCAAATTGCAACATCTGTTCCGATTCCGGGTGCGTCCAATCCAAAGTGAGAGTAATCTCATCTTCACAGAGGCCCTGAATGCCTTCCACCTTTACGCGCACCCCAACTGAAGCGGAACGGAAAGAGCCTGGCATTGGCGGGAAACCGCCTGTGGATCGGCGACCTACCGGCGGGGGTGGCGGCGGCGGGGACGATGACTGGAAGAATGAGCGGCGCGGCCCGCGCGAGCTTCTCCACCGTGTCCGGTTCTTTCTTTTTTCTGCCCTGGCCGCGGACATGTTGGTGTTTGCGGTGCTTGTTCTGGTGTTTTTCGCGCGTCAGGCTGGTATGTGGATGGATCCCCGTACCCACCGATTCATTAGCGACTGGCACCCGGTGGGACTGCCGCACATCCTCTATCTAAATACAGTCGTGCTGCTGCTGAGCAGTTTAACCATTGAGAAGGCGCGCCAGAATATCTTCCGCGAGATCGATGTGTTTGAGGAGTGGCTGGGACTGGGCCTGCCGGCTCTTCGCCGCACCATCCCCTGGGTGGCCGCAACGCTGGTGTTCGGCATCCTGTTCCTCGCCGGGCAGGTTGTGGCCTGGACCCAGTTGACGGCAGTGGGCTACGCGTTCGATCGATGGGCAACCCCGGCAAGCTATTTCTTCTATCTCATCAGCGGCCTTCATGCCGCCCATGTAGTGCTCGGCGTACTGGCCCTGGCCTTTTGCCTGTGTGCCCTGGGCTGGCTCAAGCGCGTGGAATACCGCCAAATTGCCGTGGACGTGACCGCCTGGTATTGGCACACGATGAGTCTGGCGTGGTTGGTGTTGTTTGCCGTGCTGGCCCTGGGACAGTAGCCCAATATAGATGCGGCGCCTTCCAATCCGTTCCGCGGGATCGCTACGCATTTCTCAGGGTTACATCACGGGACGATGCAACAACGCGCGGCAGCGCTCGCCGAAGCTTGGGATCTCAGGGCACTCGAAATACACCTGGCGGTTGCGCGCCATCAGCAACTGCACAGCCTCAAGTTGCGCATTGTTGGAGGAGAACGACATGCCGCTGTGTACGAACTCGTCAGTCAGGTACTCGATTGCGTGGCCAAGGATCTCAAGCGCATGGCCTGCCCGAGGGGTAATCCGGCGGCGGCAGTTTGTTCGCACACGGACTGCGGGAGCGGATTGCGCATGAGTTGGAATCGAAAGGACGGTTGTCGTGGAAGCTGCCATGGTGTCACTCCTCACCCTGTTCTTCGGCACCGATGGAGTTCTATTCAGATGACAAACGTAACCCGGCCCATTTAGTACCACGGCAAGTATTGCGAACCAGAAAAAGAACTCCAGTGATCTAGATCACACTTGCGACCTCTTGGCCCAAGATTTACCAATCTCTGAGGGTAACTGCGGGATGAAGTGCATGTTGGCGTCCGACTCACCACCCAAAAACTTAGCGAACTCAAATGTGGGTGCAACCACCTGTTCCGGAGCGGCCAATTCCGGTGTTTTACCCTTCCCGCCGCGATCCTGCCCCGCCAATCACTCTTATGGCTGCCGCTGTCGAATCTGCGCGAAAGGGAACAACCTAGCTGTCCAACTCATAACTACCACATCAGCGGCATGGGTAACGTGGGCACAGTTTTGTCAGACATGGGCACAACTGATTTTGAGAAGGTAGCTGTAAATGCTCGGTAGTGGGCTTATTGTGCCCATATCGTGCCCGGATTTGGCTGTCACTTTTCTTGCCAAACACTCCTAAGTCTTTTGGAATGTATGGCGGGGACGACGGGGCTCGAACCCGCGACCTCTGCCGTGACAGGGCAGCGCTCTAACCAACTGAGCTACGTCCCCCAAATACAAACTTCAAAACGCATTCTTATCGCCTGCTCAAGGAAATCCATCCCATGCGCGGTCCGTATTTCCTTTCGCCGGCTCACCGTTCCCAGCCGCGTGCGAGCCCAGGTGGGCACCATGCGATTCTGTTCAGGCGACATGAATGAGTGTATCAGAAAGCTGAAACCTTGCGCGAAACTGGACCCGCGCGCGGTCACTTCCGGTGCCGCTGACGGCCCCTGTTGCATCCCAGGAAACGCTCAACCTGGAGTGCGGCGCTTGGAACCTTCTGCCGCGAAGATGCGCTACGCGGACCAGGCCGCCCGGCTGCCGCGTCCGCTGGAGGTGTACCCCATATCCATTGAAATGCCCCGCACACATTGCAGCAGTTGGTTGGCGATCGAAGGCAGCTTCTGCGCGGTCACGCGAAACGACGGCCCGGAGATGCTCACCGCCGCCACAGGCAGGCGCTGCGCATCAAGCAGGGGCACAGCGATGCAGCGCAACCCCTCCTCAAGCTCTTCGTCGTCCACGGCGTAGCCGCGGCGATGGGTCTTTTCCATCTCCACGCGCAAGGCTTCCGGGGTAGCGATGGTTCGGTTTGTGAAGCGCTCGAAACGGATGCGGCGGATCACATCGGCGGCCCGTTCTTCGGGCAAGAATGCCAGAATCGCCTTCCCCACCGACGTGCAATGCACCGGGTTGCTGGCTCCGATCCGGGTGATCATGCGCACCGAGCGCGCCGGCTCAATCTTGTCGATGTAGATGACGCGCGCAGCCTCCAGAATGCACAGGTGCGCGGTCTCCTCGGTCTCGGCGACCAGGCGGCGCAGGTGCGGTTGAGCGCGATCGCGCAGGTCATATTGTTCTATCGCCCGATTGCCGAAGTCGAACAACCTCAGGCCCAGGCGGAACTTGCCGCTCGCGGTGCGTTCCACCATGCGGTGCCGCTCGAGAACCATCAGGAAGCGATGTGCGGTGCTCTTGTGAAGTTGCAGGGACGACGCAACCTGCGCCAATCCGAGCGGTGTCTCGCTCTCACCAAGTAAATCCAACACGGCGAAAGCCCGGTCCAGGGCTTGAACTTTGTAGGTGCCTTGAGGGGCTGCGTCTCGCATTCTGGTCCTCCGTGTCGCTGAGTGGTGACATTTCCAGTGTCCTCGGAGACTGAATTCGTGTCAAGTATTGAGACGATATTTCTATTTATGGGACCGCTGAGTATGTTTTGACGAAGGAAGGGTGAGCCACCCGGCGAGTCCCTCAAGGCTGCCCCGGATTCTCACCGGCGGCAAAGGTTGTAAGCTCTTTGTTTCGCTGGGGCGAAGCGGGTGTTTTTGACCTAATCCTTTTCTTTTTGCGGGGTTGCGGCAAAAGTGGGGGAGGGGTGGGGTGCGGCGACGGGCGAGGCTCGGTCCGAGTCTGGGTTTTGGACTCCTTGGGCAGGGTTGCGAGGGCGACCTGGGCGGCGTAGAGGAGCTTGGTGCCGTTTTCGTTCTTGATGGCTCCCAGGAGCATGGCGTAGCCGGCGCAGCGCTCGGCGGTGTACAGGTTTCTGGTTTGCTCCAGGGGCTCCGCGTGGATCTTTTGCCAGACCTCGGTGCAAAGGGCGACGGCGGGGTTTTTGAGGGAGGGATAGAAGGCTGCTTCCGGGCTCTCGGCGGTGGAAGGTTGGATGGCTTGGATCATGGTGGTATCTCCGGCAGCGGTCCTTTTCTCGCCGCATTTTCGATTGTGCGCCGGGGGAGGGTAATTATGTGCAAAAGGGTCACACGGTTTTGTGCCCCATTTGATCCAGGACACTTCGGCGTTTGCCGGGGTTTTTTGGAGGAGAGTGAAGAGAGCGATGGTTAAGATTCGTGCTCTCCCACCCTTCGCTAGAAGGAAGCGAAGGATGGGGCACCCAGTTCAGTGGTTGGGAAAGGGTGGGCCACCCGCCGGCCCACTCATCGCGATAAAGCCGCGATGAATGGGGCACAGCCTTCCGTCTTGGCTAATGATCGAAGGAAGTAGAATCGATGCCTGGGCCACCTGCCTTTGAGGCTATGTAGTCGGCGAGTGTGCGGGAGCCGAGCCACTTGCCGGAGTGCCGGATTCAGCCGATGGCCAGGGTGACTTAAGCCGGTATTGACCACAGACGCATTCATCAACAAATTTGAAATCGAAATCCTTGATAACCACCGCCTGCACCGTTTGCCGGTTGGCATCCGATTCTCGATCCGGAGGCCATTCAATCCGAATCGACCGGTAATGCCAGGTCTCGAACGGTTTCGTCGCGCCCTTTCCAGCGGCCGGATGGAAATCGATCGAATCCGACGGTCCAAAGACAATGTAGACGTGACCGCGGTCGGTCTCCCAGCCCGGCTCCCCGACTGCGAAATGCGTGTTGGCGAACGCAAGGCGTCGGTAGTGCTCTTCTTTGAATTTGTTTTTGGCGCTGGCCGGATTTGGATTGCGCCTCACCCAGAATTGGCGAATGAATTCGTCGCGCTCCTGGTCGTTGCTCAGCCCCAGAAAGGCTTGGCGTTCGTCTGGTATGATGATCCACCGAACATCCTGATCCAGCCACTGTTTGTACTCGCTGCCATGCGCATCGAAGGTCAGCTGCTTCATAGAGGTGCTCTGCTCCGGCTCCGACCTCTGTGCGCGAGCAGCCCCGCGAGAGATCAATCCCGCAGCCGCACCGGCGATGAGCAGTAGGACTATGGCTGCCCCGCGCGGAAACGGGGGCTTTGAATCATTTTCGAGCAGACGCGCAATTCTCGATTTCAATATTCCTCCAGTGGCGGCAGATGCTCTAGCAGGGGCCTGGCTGCCGCTCCTCTTTTTGAGGAAACTCAGCGCGGTGGCATATGCCAGGTCGGATTCAGTCTACTCCCCAGTGGTCGCCTACCCGTCAGTGACTCATTAACCCCCCCCACCCCCCTCCCCCAACTTTTGTAAAATTGCAGATTATTTCGCAAAAGTGTGAAGCGCTGGACTCTGCACCGGGCTGCGGCCGGTTGACCGGCAAACCGGAGATAACCCTGGAGATTACACAATCTGCTTGGCGGCCCCAGCCAGAATCAGGTGTCTACGGACGCCATGGAAGGGGTTCATGACACCCGTCGTACGTGCGAGAAATCGCTCTAAGTCATTGATAATACAAGTTATGGTGGAGGCGGCGGGAGTCGAACCCGCGTCCGAAATCGCTGTCAGCCAGGAGAGTCCATGCTGTGTCCGGTTCCGAAGATTTCACGTCATGCGCTCAGAACGGACAAGATGCACATGAAGCTAGTCCGATGATCTCGCGTAAAACGACACGGACCGAGCCGTTCACGCCAGCCTGCTGAATGACGTCCGCTCGCGGCCCACAGGCGAAACCACGGAAGACGGCAGCTTAGTTAACTAAGCTGCAAGTGGCAGACTATAGTCGGCAACTTTTGTTTTGCAGGCGATTACAGGTGCCCACACCCTGACATGCCTCCTAAGCCGCAATCGATCCCGTCGAAACCGTGACGCCCCCAACTTTGACACCCTGGCGACGAAGACCTGTCGCAGGGGACCCCGGTGAGTGCGAGCCGGGCCAACTGGCTCGTGCTGCATAGATTGATTCTACTTCAATTCCGGATTTCCTGGATTTCCGGCTTTGTGGGGATTGAAATTCACGCCGGTTCGCCACGCTACCTGATGGGGATTGGCCCCGTTGGCAACAAGCATAGAGTCAGCAAATTTGCAGTTCCTTTTAGCGAGCCCCAGTGGTACCGTGACAAAGAAGAGGGTGACCTTACAGCAGAAGAGGAGACGGACATGAGCCAGCACGCGGTGCACTTTACAGTGAAACTCACGATCAATGATGACAAGCTCGACGAGTTCGAGGGCGTTGTGAAGACAATGATCGCGCTCTCGCAGCAGGAACCCGGTACGCTTGGGTACGAATTCTATTTGAGCAAAGATGGCAAGCAGGGCCGGCTCCTTGAAACCTATGTGGATTCCGACTCAGCGCTGGCGCACTTGACGGGCCCAGTGCTCAAGGAGTTGGTCCCGAAACTTCTTGAGGTCTCAAGCGTGAGCGACTTTGAAGTGTATGGAGATCCCGGCGCGGAGTCGGCAGAGTTGCTCGCGGGATTCGGAGCGGAGATCTTCGAGCACTGGCGCGGATTGAGCCGCTAGGTCCGTGACCGGATGAAGATGTTCTATCCAATGAACGAGCGTGGGCCGGGAGGCCCACGCTACAGCCGGCCAGGAGGCCGGCGCTACATTTCCAAAAGGAACATTTTCATACAGCCAAAGACCTAGAGAGCGCTCGCCGGGGTTCGAGTTGGCGGTCTCAACAAAGACAGTGCAGTGAAGTCCTATTGCTTCTCCAGGTCGATGCTCTCGTACTCGTGGCGGGCAATGGCAGCGCGAATCTCAGCCGGCGTCTTGCCGAGCTTGGTTTGGCTGTAGGCAAAGAAGGCTTCTTTGGCGCAGGTGGAGCACTCGGTGCCGTGGAGACCTTCGAAGCAACTGCGCAGGCTGGTGTGGCCCAGGGCGCGATCGCATCGACAATTGCAGGGAAGCTGATATATCACGTTCGCGACCTTGGCAGCCTGCTCGTAGACGTGGACCTGCCAGGGGAAACGGAAGTTTTCGCCGGTGAGCTTGTTGCCAGCCAGGATTGGGGGCAGGGCGCTCACTTTGAGAGGGGCGGAGGGGTGATAAGCAGGAACATCGTCGGCCGGGTTCGACCACTGGGCATAGCTGGCTGCGGTTATGGCAAAGACTGCCAGACCCAGAATCCAGCGGCGGCTTATCAGGTTCTTCATGGCAACTCCCACTGATTGGAATTCTATACGGAACCGCGATGAGAGGAAACCAGGACGTGAAGAAGGTCGCGGGTCGGTTTGAATGAATTAACGCTCGGGGGCTAAAAGCCCTACGCTCTGAGCAATCGCTCTCGGTACGACTGAAGTCGTGCCCTAAAAAGAAACAAGATTCCGACTGTGCTGCAAGTTCAACAATCTAAACGGGAACAGTGTGTTCGGACAAAAGTGGCGAGTTAGCCCCCGCTGAAGCGAAGATAGCGAGTTAGCAGGTTAGCGGCGGCATCGCTAGATGCAGTTTCATCCCTCCGCTGGTCGGCGACGCCGGTGGACGACTGACACCTTGGCAGCATGGCAGCCCGTACCTTTCAGACTGTCCCATCGCCGTACAGACGGAGAGCAAACCGGGAGTCGCGCCAGGGCCAAAAAAAGACGGCACGAACGGTCTAGCTGTTCGTGCCGGGAGGCCAGTGACGCAACTTACTTCCAGCTCCGGTACGGCAAGTTCTGCCGCTCCATCACTGGAATATATACAAGGTACCATAGATTCGATAGAAAGCAAATACAAAAATCGAAATTATTTTTTGAACCCAGAAAGTAATCCTTTTTTCTGATCGCGCATCTAATGGCTAGACTTTCACGGGGCCAAAATTGCACCAGGACGACAACAAAAGAGAGGGACAGGAGTCTCTACAGATATGACAAACCCTTTGGAATCTCCAAGTTCATCCACATCCACTGCCACAGAACCAACCCCTCCGGGTTGGATCAAACTGGGGGTTGTTGCAGCGGCTTCGGTTCTTGCCGGTGGGCTGGCGGCTGCATGGTGGTACCGAAAGACCCTTACAAGGCTCCAACAGGCCGAAGAAAAGCCCATAAATCCACATTTTGGTATTCCTGAGGACGATCCTGGGGACGAGGGCTGATTGACGGAGCCAGGGGCAGGCGGCCCAGGACCTCAGAGCCGTTTGTCCGCCCCCGCTGCCAGATCGAAGTCCTTCGCCGTCAGGCCGCCGGCATCATGGGTTACCAGGGCCAGGCGGACCCGGTTGTAGCGGATATCAATGTCCGGATGGTGGGCAGCCTCTTCAGCCAGGTCGGCCACCTGGTTGACGAAGCGCATCGCGGCGCGGAAATCTTCGCATTGAAAGGTTCGTACCAGCTCCCCGTTGACGACCTGCCAGGCTGGAACTTTCGTCAGATGAGAAGCAACTTCTGCGGCGGAGAGTGCGGGCATTTTTCTGCTCCAAAGGGGAATTTCAGGATCGGATCAGTTAGGGCGCATTCGGGTTAACTCTTTACCGTCGAGATGGACATCATAGCCCGCCCACCCATTGTGCAAAAGACGCACAATGGATGGGGCACAGCCGACGTTTTAACACTTGAGTTGAAAATGCTCTAGATGCGGAGTTCTGGCCATTGGGACAGCAGAGGTGAAAAAGCTTCAACTTGCGTTAGGGCCCGGGGGTTGCTCAATGTCAAACGAGGAGAATCGCTTGTTCTGGCCGGTAATCTCCGAGCGCAGCTCGTGCCAAAGCTCGTTGGGGATTTTGAGAAAGACCTCTACAACGTTGGGGTCGAACTGTGTTCCGGAGTGGGTTAGAATCTCTTCGCGCGCGGCGTCGAAGCTGCGCGCCTTGCGGTAGGGCCGGTCGCTGGTAATGGCGTCGAGGGTGTCGGCGATGGCGAAGATACGGGAGCCGACGGGAATCTCGGCCCCGGATAGCCCGCTGGGATAGCCGCTGCCGTCAAAGTGCTCCTGATGAGAGAAGACAATCTCCGCCGCTTCAGAAAGGAATGGGATCTTGCGCAGCATGTGATAGCCGCGTGAACAATGCTCGCGCATGACCTGCTGTTCTTCCAGGGTCAGCTTGCCGGGCTTGCGCAGGATGTCGTCGGGGATGGCCATCTTGCCGATGTCGTGCAGGAAGGCGCCGCGCGCGATGATTTTGATCTGTGTCGGGGTGATGCCCATGGCCCTGGCCAGCGCGATGGTGTAGGCGGTAACACGCTTGGAGTGTCCTTCGGTCTCGGAGTCCTTCAAATCCAGCGCGTCGCCCAGCGCCTCCAATGTGACGTCGTAGGAATGCTCCAGATTTTCCATGGCCTGGCGAAGCATCTCGGTCCGGGCGGCCACAACCTGCTCAAGGTTTTGCTGATAGTTGTGGCTGTCCTGCAGGGCCTGCCGGTGGTCGAGGGCGCGCTTTACCGTGCTGACCAGATGCTCCCGCTCAAAGGGCTTGAGCAAGTAGTCGTAGGCGCCGCGGCGCATGGAGTCAATGGCCACGCTGATGTCGTGAATGGCCGTGACCATGACCACGGGAAGCTGGGGTTGTTGTCCATGGATCCGGTCAAGCAGGGCAATGCCATTGCCATCCTGCATGACGATGTCGGTGAGCACCAGGTCAAACGAATTGAGTTCCAGAATTTCCAGCGCCTCGCGACCGCTGGCGGCCAATTGCACATCGAATCCCTGGCGTTCAAGCGTGGCGCCGATCATGGCCCGGACATGGGGCTCGTCATCCACGGCCAGAATCCGCGCCGTTCGGCGCAGTCTTCCGGGTGCGAGGACAGCCGCACCCGCGCGCGGGACTGGTACAGCCTTCGGCGCTCCAAGTCCTGCCAGGTTCAAAGCCAAGTCCAGGTCCTCCGATGATCTTCGCCAACCACGGGGAAGGCTGCGATGGTGTGCTCCCCCAAAACGATCATTACCCTCTCATCCGCTTGGATGCACCTGACCAGCTAAATGAAACCGGCGCACAGTCCCGCTTCACGGATGGTTGTCTTGCCGCCGTTCACATTGGATACGCACTGAGCGTGTCCGCAGTTTCACGATGAAAGCGCCCCAGCGCCCAGGTTGCTTCTTCTTACCCCCGGCGACGTATCTTGGCTCATCGCATCCGTTGCCCAAGCTGTCGTGTCCGCGGAGAGTCCTAGGTCATTCTACGGAAACGCTACGCCCAGACGCAGGGGAGCGCAATAACATTTCAGGGGAGGTGCCTATTCCCCGATACGGGGATCGACGCTTTTTGGTCCTGCGACGCTTGGCGGGCGCGCCGGGCAGCGACCCATCCTTCTTTGGAGAATTGGCGAGCTCTAGCCACGGCCAAAGCTCCGGCCGGCACGTCCTTGGTGATGCAGGAGCCGGCGCCGATGTAAGCGCCATCCTCAACCGCGATCGGCGCGACGAGGGTCGAATCGCTGCCCACGAAGACGCCCTTGCCGATGCGGGTGGTGTGCTTGTGGACGCCGTCATAGTTGCAGGTGATGACCCCAGCGCCGATGTTGCTGCCCTCGCCGACTTCGGCATCGCCCAGGTAGGCGAGGTGGCCGGCCTTCGCGCCTTTGTCGAGGCGGGCTTTCTTGGTCTCGACGAAGTTGCCAATGTGGACTTCCTCGCCAATCTGGCTGCCCGGACGCAGGTGAGCAAAGGGGCCGATCTTGGCTCCATCCGCGACCGTGCTCTCGGAGAGGATGCAGCTTTGGCGAAGCAGCACCTGGTTGCCCAGCGTGCAGTTTTCCACGACCGTATAGGACCGGATCAAGCATTCGGCGCCGATGCGCGTGGCGCCCAGCAACTGCACAAAGGGCTCGATGACCGTATCCGGAGCTACTTCGACATCGGCGTCGATCACGCAGGTTTCAGGGCGGAAGATGGTGACCCCCGCGGCCATGAGGCGATTGGCGGTGGCGGCGCGCAGTGTAGCGTCGAGAGCGGCCAGTTCGGCGATGGTATTTGCGCCGAGAACCTCGGCTGCCGGGGCTGTGCCTTTGCCGGCTCCAGCCAGTTCGAAGGCAACCACGCGTTCCTGAGCCGAGCAGAGGAGGCCGGCCATATCGGTGAGGTAAAGCTCCGCATGAGCGTTGTTGGCAGTGAGCTTGCCGAGATGTTTGAACAGCGGCGCGGTCTTGAAGGCGTAGATGCCGGAGTTGATCTCGCGAACGGTCTGCTGCTCTAGTGTCAGGGCTTTTTGCTCGACGATGGCATCAACTTCGGGGCCGTCCGTTGATTTGCGCAGAACCCGCCCATAGCCGGTTGGGTCTTCGGGAGCGGCGGTCAGAATGGTCATCGCCGCATGCTCGGCGAGGTGAAATTGCCAGAGCTGGCTGATTGTTTCCGGGCGAATGAGCGGGACGTCGCCTGAAAGCACCAGAATGTGCTCGTAGCCGATGACGGCTTCGCGTGCGCACTGGATGGCGTGGCCGGTACCGCGCGGGTCAGTCTGCTCGACGAAGCGAACGCCGGTGGCGGCTACCGCGGCTTTCACCCGCTCCGCCTGGTGGCCGACGACGACAAAGATATGGGCCGGATCGACAACCTGGCCGGCTGCTGCGATTACATGCCTGAGCAAGGGCTTGCCGCCGATCTCATGCAGCACCTTGGGCCGACTCGATTTGAGCCGCGTGCCCTTGCCGGCCGCCATGATGACTACCGCTAACTTTAAATTCATTTCCACTGGACAACTCCCAAATACAAATGTTGCGTTACGGCATTTGTTATGCTTCTTCTCTGAAGTCATTCAGGACCGAGACACGCCCGATCCAGGCGAAGATGAAGAGCGTCAGGCCACTAATCCATCCACCCAAACTGAATGCCCCTGGAAAGTAAAGAGCAATGACAACACCGCCGCCGGCAAGAATCGCAGATAACGGAAGAAAGATGCGCATGCCGTAAAGAAAAGTAAATGGAAGATAATGCGCACCCACGAGAATCATTAACGCCGGATAAAACAAGTTCAAATGAAATTCGGTTATTGGCACAAGAAGAAGCATAGAGATCGGCAATGTAAACGCGATCTGCATGGCAAGCTTTCCCAGTGGATTATCGCGCGTGAGAGATGACGGCTTGCCGGTTAAACGCAGCAGCAGTTGAATGATTGGGAAGATGAAGAAGCCGCACGCTACCAACTCGACGATGCCTGCTCGTGGAGAAACCCATGTGGCAAGTGCGGCGGATGTCAGCCAAATTGCTGAGGAGACAAGCTGTCCCCAAAATCCCCCGACGTAAACAGTTCGTACTTCTCTTTGAGCGTCCTTGACCAGCATGTCTGCACTCCCGAGAAAGATCTCAAACTCATTCAGCCAGGTGCCCCAGGTGTCGATTTTGAGAGCTGGGAAACCTTGTCCTCAATCAGTCCTGCTTTATTACTTCTTCCCATTCCCATCCGGTTGCCCCGGCTGCGGAATGGCGATGTCGATGGTTTGCACCGGCCCGAGCTTCAACTCGTCCAATCCCGGCTTGATCTCAGGCCCGTTGCCCACGACGAGTACGGCTAACTTGTCGGGGTGAATGTATTTCTTTGCCACCCTGTCCAGATCGGCAAGCGTTACCTTTTCCAGCGCGGCCTTGTAAGTGACAAGATAGTCCGCCGGATAGCCGTAGAACTCGAGTCTCTCGCGCTCGGCGAGCACCTTGTCCCTGGTGTCGTAGCGGAAGAGGAATGAACTCAGAAGGTTGTCCTTGGAGCGGTCCAGTTCCTCCTGCGTAAACGGCTTGGCAGTCATCCCCTCGATCTCGACCATTGCGGCTTTCGTTGCCTCCACGGTCGAAGCGCTCTTGGTGAGCGCTACCACACTGAAGGTTCCTGGGTGGTCATAACCGAAGGAGAGCCCACCGCCGACCTCATAAGCCAGGCCCAGTTCGGTGCGCACCTTCTGGAAGAGCCGGCTGGCAAAGCCGCCCCCCAGGACTTGGTTCATCACGGCAAGCGCGGGAATGTCCGGATTGTGGCGATCCGTGCCCATGCCCACGATTTCCACGTCGGATTGGTTTACGTCTTCCTTGTCGATGAAGTAAATGCCAGGCTTGGGTCCGGCAAAGACGTCGTGGCGAGCGGGCTCTGCCTTGGCAGGCGGCAATCCTTCAAAGGCGGCGCGCAGCTTGGCCTCCATGGCCACGGGGTCGAAGTCGCCGCTGATGCCCACGATCAGCTTGCCGCCGATCGTCCGCTCGTGCCAGGCCTTCAAATCGTTGAGGGTGACCGCGCCGATGGTGGCCAACTCCGGCTGGCGGGTGTAGGGGCTATTGGCCCCGTAAGCCAGCTTGGCCGACTCGCGTTCGGCGATCTCGGATTCATCGTCGTTGCGGCGAACGATTCCCGTGGCCTCTTGTTGCTGGGCCAGTTGGAGCTTTTCCTCGTTGAATTTGGGATGCAGAAGCAGGTCTATAGCCAGCGAAAAGACCTGGTCCGCATCGCCTTTGAGCGAATCCCATGAGACAGCGGTGGAGTCTTCGTCGCCCTCGGTTTCAATGTGCGCGGCCTTGGCCTCGAGCAGATCGTCCAGTGCGTCGCCGTCCATTTTGGCTGTTCCGCTGGTGCGCCAGGCCTGCGCGTAAAGACTGATCAGGCCTGCCTTGGCCGGCTCCACGTCGCGCGAACCGCCGGGAATGAGTACCGAACCGGAGACGAACGGCAGTTCGTGATCCTCTTGCAGGAACAGGACGATCCCGTTCTTGAGCTCGATGCGTTTCGGCTGGTGGGGGTTGAAGTCGTGCAGCTTGGGTATGGGGATTTTTTCCCATGACTTGTTCTGCTGGGCGATGAGTGCAGTGGGCGCAGCCAAAACCGCAAAGACCGCAAGAGCGAGGGAGATTTTCGAGACGTTCTTCATCGACAGGCTCTTCATTGCGCACCTCCATCTTTCTGCGGAGCTGCGGTTGGAGCCGCGGTCTCAGTCCATGCTTCCGTGCGGTTGCTTTCTACAAACACCTTGTTGGCAACGCGGCGAATATCGGCCTTGGTCACCTTGTCCACCCTGTCCAGTTGCAGGAACAACTCACGCCAATCGCCGTAGCGGGTCTGGTACTCAGCCAGCGTGTTGGCCAGCCCCTGATTGTCGGCCAGGCCGCGGAGCAGGTCGGCTCGGGTGCGGGTCTTGTACATGGCCAGCTCTTCGTCGGTGATGTCCGCGGTCTTCAGCTTGTCAATTTCTTTGTGGATGGCGTCGCGCATCTCCTGCGGGGCGTGCCCAGGCAGTGGAGCCGCAATAAAGATAAACAGCGACGGATACTTGTCGCCGGGGAAAGGGCTGGCGCCCTCGGCTGCGGCGGCAATCTGCTGGTCACGGACCAGGCTGCGATAGAGCCGCGAGACGCGGCCGTTGGACAGGATGTCGCTGATGGCGTCATAAACGGCGTCGTCGGGATCGCGATAGTCGGGCCGGTGATAGCCCTCAAAGTAGAGGGGTTGGCTGGGGTCGCGAATCACCACCGTCTTCTCGGCAAACTGCTTGGGCTCGACGGTGGTCATCTCCTCCGGCTTGGCCCCGGCGGGAATACGGCTGAAGTATTTCTCCAGCATGGGCAGCGCTTCGGATGCTTTCACGTCGCCCACAACCGACACCACGATGTTCGACCCCACATAGTACTTCTTGTGGAATTCCATGGCCTCGGTTGCGGTAATCTGGCTTACCTCGCTGGGCCAGCCGATGTTGCTGCGGCCATAGTTGTGGGCCACGTAGGCGGTGGCCAGAAACTGCTCCTCGAGCCGGCCCTGGGGGTTGGAGTCGGTGCGCATGCGCCGCTCTTCGATCACGACGTCGCGTTCCTTGTAAAACTCGCGCGGCACCGTGTCGGCCAGGCGGCCGCTTTCAAGCCACGCCCACAATTCAAGCCGGTTCTCCGGCATCGACCAGTAGAAGATGGTCTCGTCGAGCCCTGTTTCCGCGTTCAGGCCCTCGGCTCCATTGCGCTCGGCCACCTCGGTGAACTGGTTGGGGATCACGTATTTGTGCGCCTCTGCCTGGGCCTCCGCGAAGACCTTCTTCAACTCGACCAGCTTTTGTGGATCGCGCCCAACGGCCTTGAGGTACTCGGCCTCGTAAGCGTTGTTGGCCTGCTCCACCTTGGCAAGCGCAACCTTTTCAGCCGCGTAGTCCCTGGTGCCGATCTCGCTGGTTCCCTTGAAGGCCAGATGCTCGAACATGTGCGCCAGCCCGCTCTCACCTGACGGGTCGTTCACGGCGCCCGCGTCGATGAAGGTGGAATAGCTGAAGACAGGCGCCTCTGGCCGCTCACAGATGAGCAGAGTGAGCCCGTTGGGCAGCACCTTGGTGGTGATCCGCTGCTCGAAACTCTTCAGGTCCTGAGACTGCGCAGCCTGCGCTCCGGCGAAGGCTATCGCCGTTAGTATCAATGACAAAAAACTCTTCCAAAACCAGGAAAAAGTCCTGCTTTGCATCCAGTCTCCTTTTTCATGAGGGCCGAAGCGCACGCCATGTCCTCTTCAAAGCTAGTGCCCTCGACCGAGGGGGGTCAAACTGGCCGCACAATACCGGCGTCTGGGTGCAGGCTCCCGCTCCGCCACGCACCTGTTTTTTCTTCGCATGGCAGCGATCCGGCTGGCTCTTGATGCGTTTGGTCTCGGCAGTTGGGGCTTTTGATGCGCCGGGCGGGGCTTAGCGAATCTCTTGACAAGTTCTTCCTGGCGACAAACACTTCCGCAGGGGCTAAACCGGCTGCGGAAGAACTCGATTCGGAGGGAGGCGGGGGTTTCAACCCCCGCATAAAGCTAACAGAATCAATGCGGGCTGGAAAGGGTGGGCTTTACAGGCTGCAAAAGAGGGCCTCTTCTGGGTCAATATCGGCAAAAGGCATACCTCAGGGGCTAAAGCCCGGCGTTTATTTTGTTGCATTTACGGCACGACTAAAGTCGTGCCCTGACGCTTCCTGCGCCCCCGAACGAGTTTTTCCGCAGCCTGTTTAGGGCGCATTCGGGTTAACTCTTTACCGTCGAGATGGACATCATAGCCCGCCCACCCATTGTGCAAAGGACGCACAATGGATGGGGCACAGCCGACGTGTTAACGCTTGAGTTGAAAATGCTCTAGTCCCAGAGGGACTGCGTTTGGCCTGACGGGGAGGCCCTCGTCGACGTCCTGCTAATCCATGAACCCCAAAGCAGCCAATGCGAATCTAAACAAATGTATGCCATTCCGAAACCGCCAAATCACCCAGCGCACGAAATAGAACGCCGAACTTCCCCGGCCGATAAACCATAAGAACAAGCAGAGGAGCAGACTTTTGTCCGAGTTGCAACCCGCATCGCCGCAACCAACCGGCGCCGGAACTACCCTCAACAACCCGCAACCCGCCCTGCTCACGCCCTGGAAGCCCCGCGTCAACCCCTGGCTCATTGCCATGACCGTCGCTTTGGCCGCCTTCATGGAGGTGCTCGACACCTCCATCGCCAACGTGGCTCTGCCCCACATCGCCGGCTCGCTCGGCGCAAGCACCAACGAGGGTACCTGGGTCCTCACCAGCTACCTGGTCGCCAACGCCATCGTCCTGCCCATGGGCGGCTGGGCCTCCAGCGTCATCGGCCGCCGCAATTTCTTCGTGCTCTGCATCACCATCTTTACCGTTGCCAGCTTCCTCTGCGGAGCGGCCCCGTCGCTGCCCATTCTGCTCATCTGCCGCATCATTCAAGGCGCGGGCGGCGGCGGCATGCAACCCATGGCCCAGGCCATCATGGCCGACTCCTTCGAGCCCCAGAAGCGCGGCCAGGCCTTTGCGCTCTACGGCCTCGTCGCCGTCCTCGCGCCCTCCATCGGCCCCACCCTCGGCGGCTGGATCACGGACAACTTCTCCTGGCGCTGGATCTTTTTCATCAATATCCCCGTCGGCATTCTCGCCTTCTTTCTCGTCAGCCGCCTGGTTGAAGATCCACCCTGGATCAAGGCCGACCGTTCACGCCTGCGCCACATGGACTACCTCGGTCTCGGCTTCCTCACCATCGCCATGGGCGGACTCCAGATCATGCTCGACAAGGGCGAAGAGAACGACTGGTTCTCATCGCCCTTCATCTGCCTCTTCGCCTTCCTCTTCGTCTTCGGTATGGTCGGCCTCATCGTCTGGGAGTGGCGTCACAAGGCTCCCCTCATCAACCTCAAGCTCTTCCGCTTCAAGAACTTCGCCATCTGTTGCTTCCTCATGATGCTGGTCGGCGGCGTTCTCAACGCCAACACTGTCCTCCAGCCCCAGTTCATGCAGCAACTGCTCGGCTATAACGCCACCACCGCCGGCCTCGCCCTCACCGCTGGAGGAATCGCCCTCCTCTTCGTCATGCCCATGGCCGGATACGCCACGGGCAAGATCGCCGCCCGTTGGCTGGCCGTCGTCGGCTTTACCCTTTTCATTCTCACGTTCCGCTATGCCGCCATGGTCACCACTCTGAACATGACCTTTGCCTCCGCATCGTGGCTTCGCGTCGTTCAGATGCTCCCCATCCCCTTCTGCTTCATCTCCATCACCACCGCCGCCTATGTCGGCATGCCCAAGGAGCAGAGCAACCAGGTCGCCGGCCTCATCAACTTCGTCCGCAACATCGGCGGAAGCATCCTCATCGCCATCACCAATGCGCAGGTCACCAGCCGCGCCACCTGGCACCAGCAGCATCTGCAAAGCGCCATGACCTCGGCCTCCATCGCCTTCCAGCAGCAGACGCAGGCGCTCACCGGTTTCTTTGGCGCCAGCGTCGGCGAAACCAACGGCAAATCCATGGCCCTGGCCTCCATTTACAACCAGCTCAACATGCAAGCCCAGTTGCAGGGCTATCAGGATGTCTACATGGAGCTTTCTTACATGTCCGTCTTCCTCGTTGTGTTAGCCTTCATGCTCAGCAAGAACAGGCCCGGCGAAGGCGCAGGCGGCGGAGGAGGAATGCACTAGGTCCGCGACCGGATGAAGATGTTCTATCCAATGAACGAACGTGGGCCGGGAGGCCGGCGCTACATTTCCAAAAGGAACATTTTCATACGGCCAAAGACCTAGGAAGCCGTTCGGAAAGTGCGGGAGTCACCCATGAGCCTTGACGCAAATACCAGATCCGCTCTCTGCTATCTCATCTATCCCATTCAATTCGCCCCCAACCCGTCAGAAAGCCTCGATCACGTCTTCGACCCCAGAATCATGCCCGGCCTCACCGAAACGCCGCAGGAATTTCTAGCCGCCATTAACACCGCCCTTGCAAGTTCTGAGGCGTTGGCCGATGTCATCCCGCAGAGCCACCCCGAAGCCGTCATCCGCGCTTACCTCTCTGCCGTCCGCAAGCGCCTGGAAACCAGCGCTTAGAGTGTTTTCATTGATCGTGCAAGGGCGCCCCGCCCTCGCCGCGCCTTTTTTTTGCGGCCAGGGTGGGCTAGCAGGATGCCCGCATTGCGGGAGACGTAAAGATGCTTCAGGGACCCTCTCGACAACCCTGCGGGAAAGCTCTTTACGGGGCCAAGTCTCTCCATTTCGGCAAGAGTTCGATTGATGAGATGCTGAGACCTGGGAAAACTGCAACAGCCCACAAATTCCGCTGCCATGCTGTGCGGGTTTTCAGGTATACTGTCGCAATCTGGGATGGTTCCAGCATTTTCAATTCCCTTTTTTTACAGAAACCATGCAGTCGAGTGGCCCTTTCCCCAAAGAATAGCCACCTTGCACGCTCCTGCCATGGCCGCATGTAAAGTGAAAATGCTCTAAAGCTAACTCCCGGTCTGGAGGGGAAACGATCATGGCTGGAACTGTGCCACAAATTACTGCGGGATCGATCAACGGGGTAACAGGATTGTCAGAGCGGCCGGTCTACTTTCTGAAGGTGAACGGCTCGCCCACGCCGAATCTGGTCGTCAAGGGCGATGCGGCCTCCGGCGCCCATGCGGGTATGACCGACGACGACGCGGCGGTCTCCATCAAGTGGGGCAGCAAGTTGATGAAGAACGTCAACAACGAGCTTGTGAATACCAAGATCATGACCCCGCCTGAAGTTGCCGTCTTCAAGCAGGCCGCGATGATGGCCTTTTCAAGCGCGTCCAAACAATACCTCAATGTGGCGCCGGGAGGCCCGGCATACTGCTGGGTCAAGATGCCCATGGTACCCGGCCTGAGCGATGCGGAATACTACAAGAAGAATGTAAGCGGGCCTGGCGACCGGGTCGTTCCAGCGGATATCAAGTTAAACATCCAGAAATTCTCTGACGACCAGGTCTGGACCGATCTCGGGAAAGTGGTGGCCGTCGACATCTTCAATGGCAATGGCGACCGCTTCGACATCAACTCCGGCAGGTGGGTCAACAAGGGCAATGTCATGTTCCTGGCTGGGGGACAGACGAGGGTCGTCGGTTTGGATACATTCGACCCCAACGGGGGCATGCAGTCGAATCTCAACACTGGCGGCGGTTTTGAAGAACTGCGGACCCTGATCGACGTTGCCCAGCGCAACAGGTTCGCCCTGGCCTGCACCAAGTCAGTGGGCAGCGAAATGAAAAGAGCTCTGTTGACCGCCAAGGGGATGGGCACGACGTCTATTTCGATCGTTGCCCAGGGACCAGGCGGCCCCGTGGTCACAAAGATTGAGCTGGCCACAATGGAGAATCTCTTCATCGAGTACGCGCCATTTCTCGCAGCAGGCATTGCCACCGGCGCAGACACGTTGAAAGCCTATCTCCAGGGAAAGGTTCGTCAGTACGCGCCTCCAGTAGCGCCCCCGAGTCCATGGGCGCGCAGAGGCGTATCTGCGAACGTGGTTCTGGCCAACGCCCACGTCCGTGGAGTTCCTCAGAACATTCAAATGCCGGGGCTGCCACCCATGCCGGGGCAGGCGCCTCCGCGGCCAGGAGGTCCTCCTCCTGTGCCGGGCAAGACCATCCCGCCAGGGGTTCTTGCCAGAATGGCTTATCTGGGTTGGTGAGACCGCGTCAGGCCGGCCGTCAACCGTATTGTCGGGCGCCCAGGTCTCGCTTCTGAGGCCTGGGAGACAATCGCGGCTCCCGGCTCTGAACCGCAGTGAATCGAATGCCCCATCGCCGAGGGCATCATCCGTCGTCGAACAAAGCATCTTGAACCCTGCCTCGCCCCGCCGTTATCATAGATTTGTATGGCTTTTCCGATCAAAACCTGCGTTATCTGCTCCGAGGAGTTCGAGCTAAGGCCAGATAAGCCCGGCTTCGCCAATCGCTGTCCAGAGTGCAGCGCCCAAGAGTCAACGGACACCATCGCCAAGCAGCGTCTCAGCGCCGACGAACTCAAGGCTCAGCATGAAGTCAATGAGGCAAGGCGCCGAGCCATCCGCGATCTGCTTTATCGCAAAGAGAGTTGAGGCAGCTCGCGAGCCAATCGCGCTAGGGCGCATTCGGGTTAACTGTTTACCGTCGAGATGGACATCATAGCCCGCCCACCCATTGTGCAAAGGACGCACAATGGATGGGGCACAGCCGACGTGTTAACACTTGAGCTGAAAATGCGCTAAATGTGGCCGGGGCATCATGCGAAGCCGCAATGGCCACTCTCCATCGTCTCTTCTATGGTCTGAGGGTACCGTGCCGGTCGATACGGCCGCCTTTGAAGAAGCGGTGCTGCACCATGCTTTGGCTAAGCCAGAAGAAGGCGACTGCCAAGGCGACAAAAAATAAGACTCTTCCAATTTCGAACCAAGCCGGCATTCGCCCTGAAGGGCGTCGCCAATTCGAATTGTTTGCCATCTGAATCACCTCTCCGCCAGGTCAGACGTTTACCATGGTACTCCCCACCCGCATACGCTGCTATAGCGGTCTTCCAGCACTCAACTGGCGGCGACGATCCACGCACGCGCCTGTGCGGTCTCCGGCGTCGGAGATGATTTCACCGCGCCCGACGCCCAGGCTTCGCCTTTGCGGCCTGGGACGATTATGATCGGTCACCGAGATAGTTTTTTTGAATCCCGCCATCGGAGTCCTCTATGAAGCGTTTCGATCGCCGCGCTTTGTTGCGCTACTCGGGAATGGCCGCAGCCTCGCTGGCGTTGCAATCCAAAGGAATTGTGTGGGCCCAGACCGCACCCGCCGCACCGCTCGCAACCACAACCGCGGGCAAGGTCAGCGGCGCTATGGTGGACAGGGTCAACGTCTTCAAGGGGATCCCCTATGGAGCAGACACCGCGAAGACGCGCTTCAAGGCTCCCGTTCCTCCCACGCCGTGGAGCGATATAAAGGACTGCACCAGATTCACCACCATGGCCCCGCAGTTGGGCGCGCCACGTCCCGTCACCAGCCCAGCACTGCGCGGCGCCCGCGACCAGAGCGTGCAGAGTGAAGATTGCCTGCATCTCAACGTCTGGACCCCGGGTTTGCGCGACAACGGCAAGCGTCCCGTGCTGGTCTACTTTCACGGCGGCGCCTACAACAATGGGACCGTGAACAGCGACCTCTACGATGGCACGCGCCTCGTGCATCGCGGGGATGTTGTAGTCGTCACGGTCAACCATCGGCTCAATGCCTTCGGGTATATGTACCTCGGCGATCTGGCGCCCGAGTATGCACAGTCAGGCAACGCTGGGCAGCTTGACCTGATCCTCGCGCTCAAATGGGTGCGCGATAACATGGCCGAGTTTGGCGGCGATCCATCGCGCGTGCTCATCTTTGGCCAATCCGGAGGAGGCGCGAAGTGCGCGGCGCTGATGGCAACTCCAGCGGCCAAGGGCTTGTTCCATCGAGTGATGACCATGAGCGGCCAGCAGATCAAAGGCGCGTCCATTGAGATAGCTTCCGGCCGCGCCAAGACAGTGCTCGATAAGATGGGCGTAACTCAGGGCAAGAACCTTGCGGCTCAATTGAATGCGTTGACCATGGAGCAGATACAAACCGGGGCTTCAGCAGTAAGTGCGGACTGGCTTCCAGTAGTGGACAATGTAACTCTGCCGCGGAATCCCTTTGACCCCGACGCACCTGCGCTATCAGCGATGGCGCCCATGATCCTGGGCAACGTTCACGACGAGACCAACGTTGAAATTCGCGGAACGGTCATTACCTGGGACAATGTTGCAGACGTGATCAAAACTGCGGTGAGCCAGTATCTGGGCCCCTGCACACCCGAAGAGGTCGTAGCAAAGTATCGCGAGATTTATCCGGCCTACACGCCGGACCAGGTGGCTACGGCGGCAGCAACGGCGTTTCGCGCCTGGCCGGGACAGCGTTGGGAAGCCGAGCGCCGGGCTGCCAATCCAGTTAGCCAGCCCCGCACCTGGGTCTATCAGATGAACTTTCAGGGAGCCAACGGCAAGGCGATGCACACCATCGACATACCCTTCATGTTCGATAACATCGCCATGGCCGAGGCGCAGGTCGGCTCATCGCCGGAGCAGCTTGCCGCGGCCAACGCGCTGGCTGCAACCATGTCGCAGATGCTCATCGCCTATGGCAAAACCGGAAATCCGAATTTCGCGGGCTTGCCCCACTGGCCTGCCTACGACCTGAAGAACCGCAGCACCATGATTTGGGAGCGCACCCCGCGCGTCGAGAACGATCCGCGTGGCGCCGAACGCATCTTCGCCGACCAGTCCCACTACCATCAGGCAGGAACTCCGCTGCCGTAGCCGGGATTCGCCGGGTGCCCCACCTTCGCCATGTCTTTGTTCTTGTGGCTAAGGTGGGATAGCCCGGAAATCTGATCAGGAGAAGCAATTGCAAAATTACCCTCTGGCTATAGATTGTGTCAGGGCACGACTTCAGTCGTGCCGCAAATAGCCAATTTAGATTCCGGCTTAAGTCGCTGCGGAATTGCAAATAGATGAAAACAAAAGGCGCAGGGGCTAAAGCCCAACGTGAATTCATTGCTCTTCCGGCACGACTGAAGTCGTGCCCTGACACATTTTGCACTCTCAATGGAATTTTGCAAGAGCCTCAGGATGTCTATTTTTCTGCAAACACTTCTGATCCCTGATCTCTGATCTCTGACCCCTGGCTCTTCGCAAACATGTGCTTGATCCCCCTGAGCGCCTGCCGCGTCCGCTCTTCGTTCTCAATCAGCGAGAACCGCACGTGCCGGTCCCCATAGTCGCCAAACCCGATCCCCGGTGAAACAGCCGTCTTAGCCTCGGTCAGCAGCCGCTTTGAGAACTCGAGCGAACCCAGCTTCCGGTACTGCTCCGGTATCTGCGCCCACACAAACATCGTGGCTTTGGGCAGGGCAACCGGCCAACCCAACTTGTTCAGCCCTTCCACCAGCACATTGCGCCTAAGGCGGTAGTTCTCACAGATCTCGCGCACGCACTCTTGCGGCCCCTCAAGTGCCTGAATTGAAGCCACTTGGATGGGCGTGAAGGTACCGTAGTCGAAGTAGCTCTTCAGCCGCGCCAGCGCGCTCACCAGCACCGGGTTGCCCACCATGAAGCCAACCCGCCAACCGGGCATGTTGTAGCTCTTTGAAAGGGTAAAGAACTCGACCGCAACCTCTTTTGCTCCAGGCACTTCGAGCACACTGGGCGGCTTGTATCCGTCGAAGGCGATGTCCGCGTAAGCCAGGTCCTGGATCAAATGGAACCCGTATTCCTTGGCCAGCTCCACGAGGCGCGCCAGAAACGGCAGGTCCACGCATTCCGTGGTGGGATTCGACGGAAAATTGACAATCAGCGCCTTGGGCCGCGGAACCATGCGCGGAATCAGGTCCTCAAGCTGCGCCAGGAATTGCTCCCGGTCGTGTACCGGCACGCTCACCACGTGCGCTCCTGCAATCACAGGCCCGTAAATATGAATGGGATAGCTCGGGTTCGGCACCAGAACCGTGTCCCGCGAATCCAGAATCGCCAAGCAAAGGTGTGCGATCCCCTCCTTGGAGCCGATGGTCACAATGGCCTCGGTCTCCGGGTCCAGGTCCACGTTATAGCGGGTCTTGTACCAGGTTGTAATGGCCCTGCGCAGCCGCGGCAACCCGCGCGAGACCGAGTAGCGATGGGTCGCCGGCTTCAGCGCCGCCTCCACCAGTTTGTCCACGATGTGTTTGGGCGTAGCCCCGTCGGGATTGCCCATCCCGAAGTCGATGATGTCTTCGCCGTTGCGCCGAGCGTTGCGCTTCATCGCGTCGGTAATGTTGAAGACATAAGGCGGCAGCCGTTGAATCCTGCTGAACTCTTCCATGGTGACTCCAGAATACAGGGAGCAAGGGAGTAAGAACCCTTGGACGCTGGATTGAAAACTGATTTTGGGGGATGAGGTGAGGCGGAGACTAGGCGGCCGGAGCCGCCGCAGCCGCGCGGGCGGCGGCGAAAGCGGGATGGCGCGGGTGGTGCATGGGTTGATTATAGCGCGCTGGGCGGAAACAGCGGGGTGCGCTCGGTTTCACTCGGATCTGGATCGGAGGGGATTCTTGACGCCAACCGGTTGACCGCTGAGTTGACCATAATAAAGCCGACGACGACGAGCACGACGCCTATAACGGTATAGGCAATGTCCAACGGCAGTTGTAGGTTTCTCCCGCCTTCCAGCTCCTGGCCAAACGAGGCAGCCAATCATGGAGAAGTCCAGTCCCAAAGATGATCCAAAGAATCTGCGCGTTGATGAACAACCTGGGATGTAAATCGTGGATGTTACGGTGGGTGCGCTCCATGGCGGAAAGTCTAACACGGATTCTTGGTGCGCGAGCGAGGAGCCCGCGTTACACGTTGCAGAATTTATACTGAAAGACGACATGAGCAAGTTTCTTCCCGTAGACGAACAGATGGACCTGCTGGAGAAGGGCGCGACGGAGATCGTCCGCGTCAGCGACCTGCGCGAGCGCCTCGAAGACAGCCGCAAAACCGGACGCCCCTTGCGCGTCAAAGCCGGCTTTGATCCCACCGCGCCCGACCTGCACCTGGGCCACACCGTGCTCATGCGCAAGCTGCGCCACTTTCAGCAGCTCGGCCACCAGGTCATCTTCCTCATTGGCGACTTCACTTCTCTCATCGGCGACCCCACGGGCCGCAACGTTACCCGCAAGCCCCTCACCCTCGAGCAAATCCAGACCAACGCCGCGACCTACAAGCAGCAGGTCTTCAAGATCCTCGACGAGGCCAAAACTGAGGTCCGCTACAACTCCGAGTGGCTCGGCAAACTCGACTACGAAGGCACGATCCGCGTCACGTCGCACTTTACTGTTTCCCAGATGCTGGAGCGCGACGAGTTCCACAAGCGCTTCCAGGCCGAGCAGCCCATCAGCCTCCACGAGCTGCTCTACCCCGTGATGCAGGGCTACGATTCTGTCGCGCTGGAGTGCGATGTCGAGCTTGGCGGCACCGACCAGAAATTCAATCTTCAATGCGGCCGCGACCTGCAGCGCCACTACGGGCAGAAGCCGCAGATCATCCTGATGACGCCGATTTTGGAGGGTTTGGACGGCGTCCAGAAAATGTCGAAGTCACTAAACAACGCCATCGGCATCAACGAGCCGCCGCAGGAGATGTACGGCAAGCTGATGAGCATCTCGGATGAATTGATGTGGAAGTACTGGGAATTGTTGACCGACATCCCTCAGAGTGAGGTGAATCGCCTAAGGAACGAAGTAGCAAATGGCCGGCAGCACCCGATGGCGCTAAAAACCTTGCTCTCCCAAACGATCGTGTCGGGTTTTTACTCGATGGAGGAGACGCTGAAAGCCGCACACGATTGGGGAACGATGCACCGTCAAAATGTGATCCCCGACGATGTCGAAAGAGTGGCAGTCTCCGCCGGGGAAGTCGGTTGGGAGGTGAACAAACCCATTCGACTCGATAAGTTGCTTGTAGCGATGGGGTTAGCGCCCTCGAATTCCGAGGCGCAACGCAAGATTAAGGAGGGTGCGCTTGAGGTAAAAGGAGTCGGAGACAGAATCAAGCTCTACGTTCCTCTTGAGGAGCCCCCGTGCGAGATGCCTCCGCTTCGACTCGGCAAGCGTGCCAAGATCGCCGTAATTTCGTAAAAATGGCGTCTCGTAGGTAGCCAACTGGCGTATACTGTGCTTGGAGGCGAATTATGGCGACCCATTCCGTACACAATTTGCTAGGCGGAGAAGTAATACTCGGCCGCCCAATGGGCAAGAGCGGCGCCCTTGCTGATCTCGTCCGCGAGGGGCTTCCGGTCAAGTCACTGTTCCTGTTGGCCGAGCGGCTGGACCTGCGCCAGGCGGAAATCTCTGAGAAGATAGGCATTCCCCAGCGCACCCTCACCCGGCGTCTCACCCAACATTCTCGTCTCACCGCTGGCGAATCCGACCGCACAGTTCGCTTGGCCCAGGTCTACTCCACGGCAGCCGAGACGTTGGGCGATGGCGACAAGGCTGCCGCGTGGCTTAAAACGCCGAATCGCGCCTTGCGCGGAGGCCGTCCGCTTGACCAGTTAGACACCGATCCCGGCGTCCGCGAAGTCGAAGATGTGTTGGGCCGCATCTCTTACGGCGTCTATAGCTGATGCGCATCTGGCGAATCTGCCGGCAACCGTATGCGGCTGAGGCATTCTCCGGCGAGGGAGCGCGGCGTTTCGGTGGCCGCTGGAACTCGCGCGGAGTGCCGATGGTTTATGCGTCCACCTCGCTGTCGCTGGCTGCGATTGAGCTTTTTGTCCATCTGGAACCAGGCCAGGCCCCCAACGACTTGGTCTATCTCTCCGCAATCTTGCCGGAGGGAGAACCGGGGCTCACTCTCCAGTCAGCCGAGCTGCCGTCCGAATGGTGGACGGACAACCTTGCAGCGGGACCAGGCTCAACCCGCGATTTGGGCGATACCTGGATGCGCGACCGCTCTTCGCTGGCCTTGATGGTTCCATCGGTGCCCATTCGCTCGGAGTGGAACGTCCTCGTCAATCCGCTCCATTCCCGCATGAGTGAATTGCAGATCGACTCTCCTCAGCCCTTTGTCTTCGACGACCGAATGTTCCAGCAGGCGTAGCCATAAACGGTCACCCGGCAAGATTGTTCCCCTGTGGAGGCTCCTCCAATCGATCTCGCTGGAGCACTGAAAGCTGTAAGATGGACCGGAGGATTCCGTTCCATGGATCGCAGGAGTTTCTTGTTCCAGGCCAGCGCCGCCGTTGCCGCGATAGCCTGCTCCCGAAGCGCGGCGGCACAGGACGCATCGGCAGTCCCCGCGGTGTTGACGCTAAGCGAAGAGCCGGGAGCGCGGCAGGTTCCGTTAACCTATACGGGCTTGAGCTATGAGCTGGCGCAATTGACGGATCCGCAGTTTTTCTCAGCTTCCAATCGCGATCTCATTGCATATTGCCGTCTTCTGAGCCCGCACGGAGTCTTGCGCGTGGGCGGCAATACCAGCGAGTTTTGCTGGTTCAAGGCGAATGCCTCGACGCCAGTGCCTCAGTTGCATGTGCCCACCGGCAATCTCACTGCGAACTGGATGCCACACCGGCTGTTTGCGATCACGCCGGAGGCGATCGATGAGCTGGCGGGCTTTCTGCAGGCGACGGGCTGGCGGCTGATCTACGGCCTCAACTTTGGCAATAGTACGCCGGAGAGGGCGGCCGTGGAAGCGGCTTATGTGGCACAGCAGGCGGGTGACCAACTGGAGTTTTTTCAGATAGGCAACGAACCCGATTTCTATCACGATGCCAACAACGGCACACGCGCGCCCAATTGGGACTTTGCCGACTACTTGAAGGAATGGACGGGCTTTGCGGAGGCGATCGCCGCCAAGGCGCCGGGAGCACGCTTTGGCGGGCCTGACGTGGGCGCTTCTTCCAATTGGGTGACACGGTTTGGCGAGGAACTGCCGGCGACAATGGAATCCCGGCTGGTGGCGTTGACAGGTCACTATTATGCTGAGGGACCGCCGAACGATCCGAGGGTGACGACGACGCGATTGCTCGGTGGCAATCCAAAGATACCTGCCGAAATGAAGCGGATTGAAGAAACGGCGCGAGCGCGTTCCGTGCTGTATCGCATGACCGAGGGGAACTCGTGCTATCGCGGCGGAAAACCCGGCATGAGCAACGCCTTTGCCTCCGCGCTGTGGGCAGGGGACTATATGCTGCAACTGGCTAGCCTGGGATGCGCCGGCGTCAATTTGCATGGCGGAAGCAGCGCCTTTCTCACCGCCGGTCTTGGCGACCACACACCGGGCATGGATGTTGCAAAGACTCCGCAGACCGTGCGCAGTGGGTTTTATACGCCCATCCAAAGCGAACCGGGCAGAGAGGCGAAGGCCATGCCGATCTTCTATGGCATGTTGCTGGCAAACCAGTTTGCAGGCGATGAAATGCTCAATGTGCAGGTCGACACGCAGGGCGTGAATGCCACAGCCTACGCCGCAAGACATAATCGAGGATTCAAGGCAGCCATCTTCAACAAGGACGAATCTCGTGCGATTGACCTTTCGGTCCACGTCCCGCGCAAGGTTAGAACCGCAACGGCCTGGAGAATGCAGGCGCCTGCCTTGGACTCGACCGAGGGAGTGACCCTTGCCGGTGCGGAGATCGAGCCACACGCACAGTGGAGTCCCAAGATCGTGGAGCCCATCGCGACTCAGCATGGAATTCCGCGCATCAAGGTTCCTGTAGGCAGTGCCGCACTCTTGTTCCTGAGTTAGGGCAATTTCCCAAGCGCTCGCGCCCTCGTCGCGATTCGTGAGTGGTGCGGAATCTTCCCAAACGATGCATCAACGCCGGCAGTCGATCAAACACATTGCTTAGCCAGCGCAAAACTCCGCGCCGAGTCCAGCAGCCGCGCTACCGACTCCTTCGAGCAAGATTCGGTGTAGATGCGCATCAGCGGCTCGGTGCCGCTGGCGCGCAGCAGCAGCCACGTCTCGGCGGCATTCGGCTTGGTGGCGGCTTCGGGGTTGTCCAGGTAGAACTTCACGCCGTCCAGATTCTCCTGGCGCAGAATCGGCATTCCGGCAAAGACCGGATCGCCCGACTTGAGGCCGCGAGCGCGAGCAATCGCCCCGTTCTTGACCTCGTCGGAGATATGCAGGTCGATGCGGCCATACTGATGTTCGCCGTATTCGGCCTGGAGGTCCGCGACCAACTGGCCCAGCGTCTTGCCCTCCTCGGCCATTACGTTTGCCAGCAGCAGTGCATTCAGCAGGCCGTCGCGTTCCGGCAGATGCCGCTGAAAGCCGATGCCGCCCGACTCCTCGCCACCCATCACGATTTCCCGCTCGAGCATGTAGTCGCAGACAAACTTGAAGCCGATGCCGTGCTCGATAAGCTCGCGGCCGTGCTTGGCGCAGATGCGGTCCAGCATCTTCGTTGTATTGAAGGCGCGCGTCACAGCGCCGGGCCAACCTTTGCGCTGGAGCACCCAGCTCAGCAACACCGAGAAGATCTTGTGCGGATCGACAAACTCTCCGTGCTCATCGGTTGCGCCGATGCGGTCCGCATCGCCATCGGTACACAGGCCGGCGTCGCAACCGTTGGCAACCACCGCTTCGCCCAGGGCGCGGATGTGCGGCTCAATAGGTTCAGGGTTGATGCCGGGAAAGAGCGGGTCGATGTTGCCGCGAATCTGCACGCGAGCTACGCCAAGCCGGGTAAAGATATCGGAGATGATGGTTCGCCCCGCGCCATACATCGAGTCGATGGCGAACTTCATGCCCGATTTGGCGATGAGTTCCAAATCCGCGAAGCTCTCAATGGCTTTCAGGTAGGTAGGCAGGAAATCGACCTCGCGAATCGCAGCTGGCTGCGCTGTTCGAGCCACCGGCTGTCCCAGATAAGACTCGATCTCGGCAATGATCGAAGGCTTGCCCGACCCTCCGTACCACGCCTTGTATTTCACGCCGTTCCACTGCGCCGGATTGTGCGAGGAGGTAATCATGATGCCGCCGGCACAGCCGTGTTCGCGCACGCCAAAGCTGAGTGCCGGAGTCGGCGTGATGTCGTTAGCCAGCAGTACCGGAATACCTGTGGCAGCCGCAACCTCAGCGCAGGCGCGCGCGAAACTTTTTGACCCGAAACGCGAGTCGTAGCCGATGCAAAGACCTTTCGTGGGGTCTTCCTTGGCGTGGATATAGGCGGCCACAGCTTCAGCAGCGATGCGCACATTGGCAAAGGTAAAGTCGTCGGCGATAAGGCCGCGCCAGCCGTCGGTACCAAACTTGATTTGAGGATGGGGCATCTTGGGTTTCGTTCTCTCTGAAGACTAGGGTAATGGATGGGAGCGGCGTAGAGCGGGGAACGGTAGGAACGAGCGTTGCAGCGTCCTCATCTTTCGGCAATCCGGGCGTTCAAGCTTCCGGAGGCGCGTCCTCGAAGAGCTGCTGCTCCGGCAACATGCTTTGGTGCAGAATGCGCGAGATGAGGATGCCGTTATCCTGCTGACGGTAAAACAGCACATGCCGGCCCTTTTCAAAGCGGCGCAGGCCGGGACGAATCCAATCGCAACACCGCCCCAGCCGGGAATTTCCGGCAAGCATCTTCGCACAAAGCTCGAGATCGTCAAGGTAGCGCTCCGCCTGAGCCGACCCCCAGGTTTGAAGCGTGTACGCGCCGATGCTCAGAAGGTCCGCCTTGGCGCCGCGAGAAAGGCGTACCGTGGCCATGGCTAAGCCTGGCTCGCGGTAAGATGGAGTGCCTCACGCACCTGCTCGAAGACATCGCCCTCGGCAATGCCGCTTGCGTCGCCCTCATCGATGGCCGCGCGAAGCGCCTCCAGCTTGGCCTCGTAGAGCCGCTCCTCGCGCTCCAGAGTGCGCAGGGCGGTGCGCACCACCTCGCTGGCGTTCTCAAAGCGCCCGCTCTCTACCCGCGCCAGAATGAAGCGGTCGAGTTCCTGAGTCAGATTCACGTTGCGAGTTGGCATCGCGCTTCTCCTGTTTCCCCTCTCGGAGAAGGGGACTGAATGCAAACGTACCACTTTTAGCAATCTTTGCCAACATCTAGGTCGCTCGCCTCAGGGCTCAAGACGACTGGCCCAATAGCCGGGACATCGCTTGGCGTGATCGACCACCAACTTGTCCAGCACAGCAGGAAGCACCGTTTCAAGTTCGCTGCGATAGCGTGGGCCGGATTGCAGTTTCTTGTAATCCCGCTTGAACTGGCGAGTCCAATTCATCTTCCGCATTCAGTTGGCCCATCAATTCCGCAACGCTGGACGCCGTATGGAGATTACCGCGCCGGACCTCTTCCATCGCTGGCCTGGTTACGGCATTTGGGATCCGTATCTCGAAGGGAAGCGCCTGCTCGACGGCAATGCGCGTCGGCAGGAGACGCACAACGTCAGAGAGGCTTATCCCCATGGCATCGAGAGTCTTAACCGCTTTCGTTTTTAGATTCTGATCCACGCGGACATGAATCATCGCAGTCGCATTGGGTACGGTGGCGCTCATGGGGACCTTGTATACCAAATGAGACCTTGCTTGTCCCCTCAAATCAGCTCGGTGTGCCCTGAGAGTCCCAACTCCTTCACAATTTTCCCCACATCCTGGGAGCGATCGCGGTGGGCAATCAGCAGCGCATCCTCGGTGTCCACAATCACCAGGTTTTCCACGCCCACCAACGCTACAAACTTCCTGGGGCTGAATATGTAGTTGTTGGCGGCATCGATGGCCAGGTGGCCCTCGGTCTCCGACACATTGCCGTCGCCATCTCCCCGCAGCCGGGTCTCTAGCTGGTACTCATAAAGCGAGGCCCAGGAACCCAGGTCGTTCCAACTAAACTCGGCGGGCAGGCAATAGAGGTCGGAGAGGTGTTCTCCCTTTGCCGAACGCGGCTCAAGCACTGCGTAGTCCACGGAAATGTTTTCACACTTGGGATAGAGGGAGTGGAAGACCTCTTCGAATTGGGGTGTGCCATAGGCGGCGGCAATGCCCTCGAGCAGGGGCGCGGTCTCCGGCAGGTGCTCGCGCACGGCATTGGCCAGCGTGCGCGCCGACCACAAAAACATGCCCGAGTTCCAGTAGTAGTTGCCCGCGGCCACAAACTCTTCGGCGCGGTTCTGGTTGGGCTTCTCGATGAAGCGCCGAACGTGCAGAGCGGAATCGTCCCGCGTGTAATCGCCGGTCTCGATGTAGCCGTACCCGGTCTCGGCGCGGGTAGGCTCAATCCCCAGCACCACCATGTTGTCGCCGGTTGCGGCTAAGGCGATGCCCTTTTGCAGGGCCTTGAGGAAGCGCGGCTCGTCGGAGATCACGTGGTCCGACGGAAAAACGCCCATCACCGCCTCGGGGTTTTGCCTCTCGATCAGGAAAGCCGCCAGTCCGCAGGCCGGGGCCGTGTTGCGGGCCACGGGTTCTTGGATGATCTGCCCAGCGGGCACGCCCTTCAACTGGTCGGCGATCTCGTGGGCCTGGAACTCATTGGTAATGATCCAGGTCTGGTTCAGCGTGGCCAGAGGCTTGAGCCGATCCACGGTCTGCTGGATCATGGAGCGCTCACCGTCGAGGGCCAAAACCTGCTTGGCGCGGGCGCGGCGGGAGCGTGGCCAGAAGCGGGTTCCACTGCCACCCGCAAGAATCACAGGACGAAAATCGATTGGCTTCGACATTGAAGTGACATCCTACCGGACCGAGACCACGTTTGCACAGTGCAGCCGATACTTTTTATCAGAGAAACAGCAGCCGGCGCGCGGCATCGCCACGGCTGGCGCTGATTTCCTCATCCCACATTGCAAAATAACGCGGGGCGGCATTCAAAATCGAGCGGTCCGGCTATGCCAGGCGGGAGAGAAATTCCCCCATCCGCCGGGTCCCCTCATCGATGTTTTCCTTGGTCACCGGATAAGAGATGCGGATGTGTTCCGCTGTTCCGAAGGCTTCGCCAGGGACGGTGACGACGTGGGCCTCGTGGAGAAGCTTGGTGGCCAACTCAGTCGCGGTTCGAATGCCTCCCTTGCCCAAATAGGCGGAGATGTTCGGATACACGTAGAACGCTCCCTCGGGCTTGGTGCAGGTGATCCCGGGAATCTCCAGCAGCCTGGTCAGCATGTAGTCCCGCAGGTTGATAAACTCGGCGCGAAACTCGCTTACGCACTGCTGCGAGCCGGCCAGGGCGGCGATGGCGGCCTTCTGCACAAAACTCGTCGCATTGGACGTGGACTGCGACTGCAGCTTGCTCAGGTTGGCCACTATCGGCTTCGAGGCCAGCGCAAACCCCGCCCGCCAGCCGGTCATGGCATAGGTCTTTGAGAGCGAACCGAGCACGACCAGGTGCTCCTTGGCCCAGGTAAACGAGCCGCCGGAGACTGGCTTGCCCGCATAGTTGAGATAGACGTAGCACTCGTCCAGAAGCAGAAAAATGCCCCGCTCATGGGCCAGGTGGACGATCCGCTCCAAATCTTCGGCGGAGACCACCGAGCCGGCCGGGTTTGACGGCGAATTGAGGATAATGGCCTTGGTCTTCGGCGTGATGGCCTTTTCAATGGCATCGGCGGTAATGCGAAAGCTCTCCGCCTCGCTGGTCTCGAGATAAACCACCTTGCCCCCGGCGTACTGGATGATGTCTTTGAAGCTCACCCAATAGGGAACGGGCAGAATGACCTCATCGCCGTGCTCGACAAGAATTTGAATGGTGTTGAACAGCGCCAGCTTACCGCCAGTGGTGAAGATGGCCTCATCCAGGCCGTAGTCCGATCCAAAATCAGAGGCATGGCGCTCGACGATAGCCTTGCGCACGTCGGGAATGCCCGGAACCACCGTATAGCGGGTGAAGTTGGCATCGATGGCGGCGATGGCCGCGTCCTTGATGTGCCTCGGGGTAGGAAAGTGAGGCTCACCGGCCCCGAAATCCACCAGGTTTGCGCCCTGGGCGCGCAGCTTGGCCGCCTCGGCGGCTACAGCCATGGTTGCGGAAACTTCGATGCGGCCGATGCGCTCGGCAAAGACTTGAGAAGGAGTAGAGACTGTCATAGCACTTCTATCTTTACAGATTTGGTGGCAAGGTCAAAATCCGGGCTTCTATTCCGAGGTCTCAAAAGTATGACCTTGGGTACCCGGCTGCTCTCGTGTTTATGTAAAATATGGCGGAGAAAGCAACCTGGAAGGCCAAAAAGAGAAGGCCGGGAAAAGAAACTCAAGGGGGTAAGCAAGCTCGGATGATGAAAAGGAGTGGTTTCCAGACGGTCGAATCCGCATCTCGCGAATCTGCGTCTCGGCTAATCGACGCGAGAATCCAGGAGCTCGGCGACTGGCGCGGAGAGATGCTTTCCCGCCTCCGCGCTTTGATCAAGCAAGCCGACCCTGAAGTCGTCGAGGAGTGGAAGTGGGAGATCCCTGTGTGGTCGCACAACGGGTTGATCTGCACCGGCGAAACCTACAAGAAGGTCGTGAAGATGACCTTCGCCAAGGGCGCCTCGCTGGATGACCCCTCAGGTCTGTTCAATTCCAGTCTCGAGGGTCGAGTGAGGCGCGCCATCGACTTCCGCGAAGGCGACAAGGTGAACGAGAAGGCTCTGAAAGATATGATTCGAGTCGCGGTGGCGTTGAACACTTCCAAGGCCTAGGATGGGGATAACTCTATTCGGCCGGCGGCGGCACTTCTTGCGAAGTCGCAGTTTGCAGGCCAAAGAAATGTCTCAAATCAATTTTCAACCCGTATCTTTGATTGACGAGACCCATGAGATACCAAGCTGTCTTTCCCATAAATTCAAGGTCCTCTTGAAGGTTTGGAGCCGCGTTTGTGAAGCCGCTATAGTGCACCACCTTATGCCGGTCAAGGTCTATCCTCTTCAGCGTTTCGCGGTCGTAGGAATAATCCCGGAGCGGCGCGTAGTTTTGAGGTGGTTTGCAGAGTCTATGCAACATCTCTATCTTTTCGGGCAAAGATTCTTTTTCGAGAGCCTTGAGTCTTGAATCGATCAATTCCTTTCGGATCGCCTCGATGGTATTGGCCTTCACGGATTGAAACTCGACATTTCTCTTCTCGATGAAACCGTCCCAATCGTCGGGCTTCGCTAATGCGCAGACCCGACAATAGGAGATCGCGCAGTCGTCCAAGATGGAGTGTGCAAGCAATAGGAGCGCCGCGTCGGTGGCCGCGCCCGCGCTGGTCACAACTAGATCGGTCAAACCCGTCCCGAGGAGTTCTTTCAGGGCATCCGGAAAGGGCTCGTCCTCACTGCCGAACACTTTCTATATTCAGGATCGGTGGACATATAGTTCACCGAATCGCTGTGCTGCTTGGCCAACGTCATTTTTGCAAACGGCAAGCCGACTCCAGAGACCTGCTGGAGCGCAAGCACAAAGGTCCAGTTCTTCGAGAACCTACGAAACGTGTCGTTGAACAATTCTTCGGCGGTGTGCATTCCATTTCCATCCCTTCGAAGCAGGATAGCGGGTCTCCGCAAAATCTGGCCGAGAATCATCCTTGGCAGATGTGGGTCGCCCACCAATGAATACTGCCCGATTGCCTTAGAATTGTTTGCAGGGAGGAGAGGCATGTTCAATTCTGGTGATACCGTGGAGGAGCTATCCACAGGCCGGAGAGGCCTAGTCGCACTCAGCGGTGTGGTTGGAATTCCGCCAAACAGATGGACCGTCCAATTTAGCGATGGGAGACAGCCGCTCCTCAAGGACTTTACAGACCCAAGCGAGTTGCGCCTCGTAAAGGCCGTGGCTGAGGCCGGAGCGCCGGGTCTTGTCCCCGAGAGGTGGGTTGTCTAAAAAACCAGAGTCAACTGTGAGGTAGACGTGAGTAACACGGCGGCAATCATCGCGCTTCAGCTCGTGATAATCATTCTCTTGTGTGAGCCACGGGAGCGACGGCAGAAAACGGTGCGGGTGCTCAGCGCCATTTTCTTTGTCGGCATCATCGTTCGATACGCCGCGCCCGCTGTAATCGGTTTTCTGGTGGAGACATTTGAGCCGGTAGTTGAGAAGATCGGTTGGCCATATTTCATGTGCGCTCTGGTGGGCTTCGGATACATCGTTGCTCTGTGCGTGGCATGGCGGCGAGACGCAAAGGAAAACAAGGCCATCCGGTCCGGTTCCCAAGAGGCGTTCGACAAGCGCGTTGAGGAATATGTCCGGGACCATAAGTATTCGAGGGAACGAGCCTTAGCTGTAACAACGAGCATTCGGGATGGCAAATAGGCAGGTGGCGCAGGTCTGCCCACCCCAAAATGATCGGGTGCCCGACATTTCGATTTTGAGATGTGGGCGTTCGTTAGCCCGGTGCCCCACGTCTCGTCCGCCGCGGCGGAAGACATGGGATTCGAGAAACCCAACCATCGGACCTCGGCGACCGACGCATATTCGACATTCCAATCCCAGGTCTGAAAGTCCAAACTTGGGGCACCCAATCTCCCTCGGCCAGCCAGACATGGGCCACCCGCCAAACCCCGATGGACAATTTGCAAGGTTTATTGGCGAGGAACTGCGCAAGGCTTCCATCAATAGGACAAGAAGGCAAAGGTTGCGAGAATCGTGTCTCACAAAGGGTAGAACTTGAGACGCAGCCGCCCAAAAGATTTCATTGACATCCGACACGTGTCGCGTTACGGTACGAAATGGTACGGACATTTCGTCACAAGGGGCTGAAACGGCTTTTTGAACAGGACGACCCCAGCGGCGTTATCCCGGAACATGTTGGGAAGCTTCGGAATATTCTGGCTACGCTTCACTCCGCCCCTACGGTTGCGCACATGGACCTGCCGGGATTCCGGCTGCATCCGCTCAAAGGGCAGATGAAAGGCTTTTGGTCCGTGACCGTTCGGGCCAACTGGCGGGTGATTTTTCGCTTTGACGGCGACGCGGAGGAGGTTGATTATGTCGATTACCACTGAAAGAAAACAGCCCATGACCATGAAGAACCCGCCGCACCCTGGCATTGTCGTGTTGCAGGAGTGCATTGAGCCTTCAGGCTTGACGATCACAGATGCCGCCGTTGCCCTTGGGGTGACGCGCAACACGCTTTCCGAACTCCTGAACGGGAAACGCGGCATTTCCCCCGAGATGGCGGTCAGAATATCCAAGGTGTTTGGAGGCACGGAAGAAGGCTGGCTTGCGCAACAGGCCCAGTACGACCTTGCCCAGGTTCGCCGGGACCGTCTGAAGCTCAAGCGATTGGCAATCGCCTGACTCAGGTTCCAACGCGCCTGGGCTTCCGCCAACTTTAGCTTGTCCAGATGCGCCCGCGCAGGCGCTTGAGCACGTTGGGCGGCACCAGCCCGCTCACGTCGCCGCCAAAGCTGAACACTTCCTTCAACATCCTTGAGCTGATAAACGAATAACGCCCGGCCGGCTGCAGAAAGACAGTCTCGATCTCCGGGGCCAGGCGGCGATTCATCAGGGCCATCTGGAACTCGTGCTCATAGTCTGAGATGGCCCGGATGCCGCGCAATACCGCCATGGCGCCCAGTTGGCGTGCAAAGTCCACCATCAGCCCGTCGAATGTGGCCACCGAAACGTTGTCCATCGATCGGGTGGCTTCTGAAAGCATCTCCACCCGCTCCTCGACCGTAAACAGTGGGTTCTTGATCGGATTCATGAGGATGCCAACGGTCAGGTGCTCAAAAAGCTTGGAGCCACGCTGGATCAGGTCCACGTGACCGTTGGTCGGCGGGTCAAAGGTGCCGGGATAGAGGGCCTTTACGCTCATCGATGCTGCTCTAAAGGGATTTTAGCAGTGCGGGGGCGCCGACTGGCGGTTCGGGGTAGCGCGCTCAGGGCAGGAATTGGCCGTAGATGCGGGTATTCAGTCCGGTGATGAACTGAATACCCGGTATCTGAAGGTGAAGCTTGAGGAGCTTGGCATCGTTGGTGAAAAAAACATCGGTGCTCGCTGCCGCGGCAGATGCCAGGTGAATAGCGTCCGCAGGCTTAGCAGCAGTGGTGGCGCGAATGAGGCTGAACCGGTCGGCTGTCTCAACGGTAAAAGGCAGAACTTCGAGCGAATCGCCGGAAAAATACCTCTTTACCTTATCGATGCCCGCCAGCGAGTTGAATTTTCGAGGTCCAGTCAGCACTTCTCCAAGGCAAAAAATGCTTGTGCAGAGCGTGTCGTCGCGTTGATCCATCTCCCTGAGAATGCCGTCCACAATCGGAGAGAAGGCGGGGTTCCCTTCAAGCATGTAAATAAACAACATCGAATCCCAATAGACCCGGCTCATTTCCGATTCTCAGCGGCAGCTTGAGTTTCCATAGCATATCGTTCCCATACATCTGGGCCCCAATCCCGCTCGGCCTTTAGAAATGCTTCACCTCCGCCTAATGCCTTAAACTCTTCCGCAAAGATTCCGTAAAGAGCCCTCAATCCGTCGCCTTTGGCCACCGGCTTTGCCTCTGGCGGCTCCTCATGGGCGCCAGATTCCGGCTTCAACAGCCGGAAGGTGAACTCAACGGTCGTACTCTGGCCAGACGGCGGACCCTTTCTCTCAATCAGTTCCACATTGGCGCTGTTTAGAAACTTTCGTGTGGAAAGCGCAGAGCAGACCTGCGGGACTCTCTTCAAATCCCACTTCATCGCCCGATGCACTTCACCCACGCGAACGGAAACCGTGCCGGCTCCGGTCCGCCGGGCAGGGACAACATAGTGCTCTTTGACGAATTCTCGAACCTGGTCACTGTGATTCATGTTCGCTCTCCGATAGAAGCATAGCATAGAATAGAAGCAAACATAAGAAGCAGCCCGAAGCGCCGAAGGCTGATCAGCGCGGCTTTTCATCGACGCCAACTCCTTGGAATCTCAAGGCTCGACTACGTCTTGCGCCCGCGCACAGCTTCCTTGGCTTCAGCGTGGCCCGCGGCCGGAACCTCGGGCACGTCGGCTTTGGCGGAGCCTCCGATGTTCAGTTTCTTGCGCAGCTCGGCGTCCATCTTGGCAAAGATGTCCTTGTTTTCTTTCAGGAAGCCGCGGGTGTTCTCGCGGCCCTGGCCGATGCGCTCGCCGGCGTAGCTGTACCATGCGCCGGACTTCTCCGCAATGTTGTTGGCCACGGCCAGGTCCAGCACGTCGCCCTCGCGGCTGATGCCCTCGCCGTAGAGGATGTCGAACTCTGCCTCGCGGAAGGGAGCTGCCACCTTGTTCTTGACGATCTTGACCTTGGTCCTGTTGCCGGTCACCACGTCGCCCTCTTTGATGGCGGCGATGCGGCGGATATCCACGCGAACCGAGGAGTAAAACTTCAGCGCGCGGCCGCCGGTGGTGGTCTCGGGGTTGCCAAACATGACGCCGATCTTCTCGCGAATCTGGTTGATGAAAATGAGTGCGGTACGCGACTTGGAAACCGAGCCGGTGAGCTTGCGCAGAGCCTGCGACATGAGGCGCGCCTGTAGGCCCATGTGGGAATCGCCCATTTCGCCGTCCAACTCGGCCTTGGGCACCAACGCGGCCACCGAGTCCAGCACCAGCACGTCAATCGCCCCCGAGCGAACCAGCGCCTCGGTAATCTCGAGCGCTTGTTCGCCGCTATCCGGCTGAGAAACCAGCAGATTGTCCACATCGACGCCGAGTTTCTTGGCGTAGCCGGGATCGAGAGCGTGCTCTGCGTCCACAAAGGCCGCGAGGCCGCCAAGCCGCTGCGCCTCGGCAATGATCTGCAAGCAAATGGTCGTCTTGCCTGACGACTCAGGTCCGAAGACTTCCGTAACGCGGCCGCGCGGAATGCCGCCCACGCCCAGAGCCGCGTCAAAGCTGATCGACCCGGTGGAGATGACGGCAATCGGGAGCAGGGCTTCCTTGGAGCCGAGGCGAACGATGGAACCCTTGCCAAACTGTTTTTCGATCTGTGCAAGGGCTAGTTCTACAGCTTTGGCGCGGTCGTCGGCTATGGCCATTGTGAGAAACTCCTCAAAAATGCTCGCCTCGCGTTCTCTTTGCTGGAAACAGCGCGGCGGCTGGAATGATTTCGATGGGATTGTAGCAGGGCGAGGCAGACAATGACAGAGAAAAATAGCGAAGAAACGGTGAAGGTAGCAATACCGATTGGAAACCATTGATTCGGCTGTGGTTCGCCTTCGGTTACCAAGGGAGTGGGTGGTTACACGGTGTAGGCGCCGATGCGGGTTTCGCGGCTGGTGAGGGCGTCGCAGGAGCGGTCAAGGGATTCGTAATCCGGGTCGTGTTCCTTGCGGAAGGCGCGGAAGTCCTGCTCGCTCGTCCAGCGGTCGATCGTGAGATAGGCGCCGGGGATGTATGCGTCACGTAACAGCTCTGTTCCCAGATAGTTAGGTGAGGTGCGGAAGAGCTGCGCCCAGGCGCCCTCGGGTCCGTAAGCCGCCTCAAAGCCCGCCACTTTCTCTTCGGCAATCTCGAACTTCCATACAACGACGAACATCTGTGGCCCCAATGCTGTCTTTCATGGTAGCGCAAAGAGGCGAGTGAGGGATCGAGAGCTAAAAATCGAACGGCTTGCCGGGTGCTGCCGGTGAACGGCGCCTGGTGACGAACTATACGAATTTGGGCACAACCCTAGCCCACCGCTTGGCGACGGTCTTGTGGTGCGCCCGGTCTTACGCGCCTCTAGGCTGCGCTATGGGCGGCGGCGTCCTTGAAGCGGATGACTGCATCCGCCTGGGGACCTTTCTGACCTTGGACGATATCGAATTCCACGTCATCGCCCTCTTTCAGCGTTTTGTACCCGTCCAACTGAATCGATGAGTAGTGAACGAACACATCCGGCCCGTCTTCGCGTCCGATGAATCCATAGCCCTTGGCGTTGTTGAACCACTTGACCTTCCCTTTGAACTGGGCCACAGGCTCCTTCTTTCTTTGGGTCTTGCGGGGATCCGGCGAGCGAGGGGATCGCACACCGGTTAGTTATTATGACGGCAAAACCGGAAGAAAGGTTGGCGTTTTTTTTGCCATAGCCTCCATAAAGTGGGACGGGGCGGATTTTTGGAGTCACCCGGCCAGCGAGTCAGCAAGCCGGCTGGTGGACCTCCATGCAGCCTTGCCCGCTGCATGGAACTGGCAGGCCACTCGCCGCATCCCCTGGACCCGACGGAAGTTTCCGCTTGTTTGGGAGGGCCGCTACTTTTTGCGTTTGCGGGCTGTTTGCCGCGCGTACAACAGCACGCTGGTGAGCGTCTTGCCGTCGAGAATCGCGCCCTTGTCGATCATTTTCAGCACCTCAGAGAGCTTGACCAGGCGGAACTCGATCTCTTCGTCGTCCTCGGGATGGGCGTCCCCGGCCACAAGGCCTTCGGCCAGAAAAACCTTCATGGATTCGCCGAGAAAGCCGGGGCTGGCATAGTACTCGACCAGCGGTGTCCATTTCTTTGCGCCGTAGCCGGTCTCTTCGGCCAGTTCGCGCTTGGCGCCGGTCAGGGCCTCTTCGCCGGGATCGAGCTTGCCAGCGGGCAGTTCCCATAGAAACTGATTGGCGGCATGACGGTACTGGCGCTCGATCACGATCCAGGGGTCTTTCTTGTTTTTGGAGCTGTCGATGGCCAGAATGACCACACTGCCATTGTGGCGGATCACGTCGCGTTCGCTCTCGCGGCCGCCGGGCTCGATCAGCTTGTCGTGGAGAATGCGGAACAGAGGACCCGAGTAGACGACCTCGGAGCTGATCAGTTGCGCCGTTTCCACCACTTTGGGCTGGGGGATTTTCGAAAGCTTTTTCCCCTTCGGCTTCAGGGCTTTCGCGGGCTTTGGCGTGGCTGCTGTCTTTGCCGCCTTTCCTGGTTTGGCTCGCTCTGCCGGCTCTGTCGTTACGGATTTTGTTTTCTTTGCTTCTTTTCTGGGTTCCGCGGCTTTTGCGGCCTTCTGTTTCTTCACCATCTCGACCTCTCTCCTCCAAGCGCAATCGCGCGCGATCAGATAAAGAGTATACGCACCGCCCAGATGGTTTGGCGGAACAGAATGCGACAGTTGTGCATCGATCGCGCCTGGCATGGCATCCTTAACAGAGTCGAATTGACCTCCCGCTGAAGCGGACGGGTTCCCCTGGACCGAACGAGCCGGAATTGAATGACCAAAAGTGAATGAGTTGCTGACCGCAGACTGTTTACCGAAACCCGTGGCGCCGGGCCTGAGCCGGCTGTTTCTGGACTACTGCGCCGGGGCTGCGCCCGCGGCTGAGGCTGCCCGGCGGTTCTATGCTTCGCTGCCGCCCGCCAGCGGCTGGCAGGCGCGGCCGCCGCTTCCCGCGCATTGGCCTGAGCTGGTCGGATTGCTGGCGGAGCAGAATCCCGCGCCCACTGCCGCGGCGGCGGTTGAAGCGCTGGGCAAAGGCGCGGGAGCCGTGGTCACAGGGCAGCAGGTGGGTCTGTTCGGCGGACCGCTGTTTACGCCTTTCAAGGCTGCCACAGCCGTGGCCCGCGCTCGGCAGGCGACGGCGGCAGGCCATCCCCATGCCGCCATCTTCTGGCTGGCAAGCGAAGACCACGACTTTGCCGAGATCAACCACGTCACCTTTCCCGCCAAGCGGGAGCTGCGCAAGCTGGTGTATCCCTCGTCTCCAGAGTCCAGTTCGGCTGAGGCGGCGCGGCCCGTGGGCGCTATTGTGCTGGACGAGCGGATTACGTCGCTGATCGATCAAGCGTGGGATCTGCTCGGCCCGTCCGATGCGATGGATGCACTGGCCGAGGCCTACCGGCCGGGCCGCACCTTTGCCCAGGCTTTTGGGGCGTTCTATTCCAAGGTCTTTGCGGGGCAGGGGCTACTGGTGCTCGATGCAAGCGGGCGCGCATTTCACCGCATGGGCGCGCCCGTGCTGCAGGCGGCGCTGGAGCGCGCAGACGAGTTGCACGCGGCGCTGCTCGAGCGGAACCGCGAACTCGAAGCCGCGGGCTACCACGCCCAAGTGGCTGTGGGGGCGCAGTCCAGCCTGCTGTTTCTGATTGGCCCCCGAACCTCCGATGAAGCCACGGGGACGCGGCTGGCGCTCAAGCGGATTGCGCCCAGCGCCGCCGAACCCGGCGGCTTGTGGCAGACTGTCTCGCCGGGTGGACGGCAGAGTTTCTCGACCGCTGACCTGGTGGGAATTCTTGAGGCCGAACCGGAGCGAATTTCGCCCTCGGCGCTGCTGCGGCCCGTTTTTCAGGATTTTCTGCTATCGACTTCGGTCACCATCGGCGGACCGGCGGAGGTGGCTTATTTTGCCCAATCCGCGGTGCTGTTTGAGCGCATTCCGGGCCCCGGAAAATTGGGCCGCGTCACGCCGATTCAGCCGCGCTTTTCCGGGACTTTGATTGAGCCGGCCATCGGTGAGCTGTTGCGCAAACACGAGCTGACCCTGGAACGGGTTTTTGCCGAGAATCCAGCGTCGCTGGCGCAGTTGTTGGCTGCGCGTGCGATGCCAATCGAGGGAAAACGAAATCTGGCCGCCGCAGGCACGGCGCTGGACGCTGAACTTAAATCGGTAGAGGAATGGATGGGCCAACTGGACGCGGGGCTGGGCCGGTCGGCGAAGACGGCAGCCAGCAAAATGCGCTACCAGATGAATCGCCTGCGCAGGCTCGCGGCGAACTTTCAGTTGCAGCGCGAGGCTTCGCTGGGGCTGCACGCCGAGGCCATCTGCCAGGCGCTCTACCCCGGCGGCAGCTTGCAGGAACGGCTGCTGGGCGCGTCCTTCTTCTTTGCCCGTTACGGTTTTGAGCTGGCGGAAGAACTGGTCGAGCAGGCCGCCGATTCCTGCCCAGGACATACTGCGGTGTGGCTATAGAACAGGGAACAGGGAACAAGGGGCATTACAGGCTGCGGAAAAACGCATTTGAGGCTGCAAAAAGTGTCAGGGCACGACTTCAGCCGTGCCGAAGAGGTGGAACCAAACCGGTGCGGCTTCAGCCACTGAGGAACTGTAAACTGCTGAAAAGGCTTGTTTCGGGAACTCGAGCCCGGCACTCCTTCCGCAGCTGGCGGCAGGGCTGAAGCCGTGCCCTTTCAAAGCAAAGGAATGGCTACCTGAAGGAATCTCCAGGTGCTTGTATAATCCGGGGCGAGCTGTGGGGAGGTTTCAAGTGAAGCGGATTCTCTTCATCATCATCGCTGTGGGTTTGCTGGCCTGCGCGCCGGCGCAGGCGCAGAAGCAGCCGTGCGCGACGGCCGGCAACAACAATGATTTCCTGGGAATTCAGACCATCCGCCTGTGGCCCGGCGAGGCTCCTGAGGCCAAGGGGAAGGCCTGCGAGGATACGCCCACTCTGACCGTCTTTGAGCCGCCTCGCGGCGCCGAAAACGGCTCGGCAGTGGTGATCATGCCCGGCGGCGCGTATATCCACCTCGCCAGCAACCTGGAGGGCCGCGCCGTGGCCGACTGGTTCACCGCAAGAGGCTTTCGGGCTTTTGTGCTGAGCTACCGCCTCTCCTCGAACGGCTACCTGTTGCCGGTGCCGCTGCTTGACGCCCGGCGCGCCATCCAGACGGTGCGCGCGCGGGCGCGGGACTACGAAATCGACCCCGATCGCATTGTGGTCATCGGCTTCTCTGCCGGCGGCCACTTGGCTGCACTCTCCGGAACGCAGTTTGTGCCCGGCAATCCAGACGCCGAGGACCCCATCGATCGCGTCTCCAGCCGCCCGGACTACATGGTGCTGGGCTACCCGTGGATTGGGGCAATCTCCAGCGACACCTCACACCTGAGCTACTGCAAGCTCTTCAATGTGATGGACCGCTGCGAGGCGCTGCGGGCCGCGTACTCCCCGGACCTTTTTGTCAGCAAGGACACGCCGCCCACGTTCTGGTATCACACGTTCACGGACCAGACGGTTCCAGTGGAGCAGGGGCTGCGCTTCTATGAGGCGCTGGTCAAGGCGGGCGTTCCTGCCGAGGCGCACATCTTCGCCAAAGGCCTGCACGGCACCGGGCTGGGCAAGGGCGATGCGGCTCTGGACCAGTGGCCGAACCTGCTGGAGACCTGGCTGCGGGCGCAGGGGCTGCTGACGGTGAGGTCGGCGGCAGGGGCAAAGCCGTAGACGAAAAACCGTATGGAAAACGACGGGCAAGAAACAGGCTGAAAAAGTAAGAGGCGGGCAACCGGCCGAGGGAGTGGAAGGACTTCCCGGAACCGGTTGCTCGCTGGACCCTGGACCGGGTCTAGGTGATATTCTTAGTCTAGGCTTGTTCACGGCGAAAGCAAGTTCTTTTTTGAACAATATTCCGTTTTGGTGACAGCAGTCACAGGACCCCGCCGAATAGGCTCTATCTGCGTTGACTTGACACTCCTCCCCTGATACAAAAAGATGTTCCACCCGCGAATAAGACCAAACTGACCGCCGGAGCGAATCGGACCAGCATGGAAGAAATCATCCAACAAGTCGGGACTCTTCTGGTTGGCGCCGTGCCCACGATTCTGCTGTTCATCGTGCTGGTTTTGGCCTACCAGTTCCTGGTGCAGGGCCCGTTGACCTCGACGCTGAAACAGCGCCGTGCGCTCACCGAGGGCGCCATCGAAGACGCGCACAAGGCGATTGCCCAGGCCGAAGCCCGGGCTGCCGAATATGCCGCCAAGCTGCGCCAGGCGCGAGGCGAGGTTTACAAGGTTCGTGAACAGCGCGTCAAGCAGTGGAACGCGGAGCGCGACACCTCGCTCGATGCAGCCCGCAAGGCGTCTGGAGTGAAAGTAAGCCAGGCCAAGGCCGAGCTTGAAGCCGAGGCCGACGCTGCCCGGCAAAACCTGCGGGCCACCGCCGGAGATTTGGCCACGCAGGTCGTTCGCGCGGTTCTGCCGCTGGCTGCCGGGGGTTCCCGTTGAGAGATTCGATTGCGCCTGTGCGTTTTGCCGCCGCTGTTGTCCAGCCCCGTCTTTTCCAGTCCCGAGTCTTCCAGCTTGCGCTCCTGGTTGCGCTTGCGGCTGCGGTTGCGGCAGCGCCCTTCAAACTTGCCGCACAGCAGGCCGCCCCGGCAACGACGAGCGATGCCGCTTCTTCGCCAACCGGCTCTTCGGCCCATGCCGCGGCCAAGCCCGAGGCTGCCGAATCCCAGGAAGATCAAGACAAGGCTTTCCGGCTTGAAGGCCCGCTGGTCAAGGCTTCCGCCAAGCTTCTCCATCTCAGCCTCGAAGCCACGGCGCGGATGTTTGAGCTGATCAACTTCGCCATTATCGTTCTGGCCATCGGCATTCCCCTTTTCCGATTTCTTCCCAGGTTTATTCGCAATCGCGGCGAGAAGGTGCGCACCGATATCGAGTCGGCGCGCAAAGTGACCGAGGACGCGAACTCGCGGCTGAGCGCGGTCGAGGCCAAGCTTTCCTCGCTCGATGAGGAGATTGCGAAGTTCAAGACCGAGGTCGAGGAAGAGATCAAACGCGACGAGGCGCGGATCAAGGCCACGCTGGAAGAAGAGAGCGCCCGCATCGTCGCCGCCGCTGAGCAGGAGATTGGCGTGGCAGCGGCTCAGGCGAAGCGCGGACTGCGGCACTTTGCCGCGGATCTGGCGATCGGCCAAGCCGCCAAACAACTGGTTCTCACGCCGGAGACCGATCGTGCGCTGCTGGCCGAGTTTGTGGCCAATGTGGGCAAGAATGGCGCGATCAGAGGAGGGCAGAACTAGATGGCCGCCTTTGTTGCCCGCTACGCCAGCGCATTTCTTGAAGTCGTGACAGCCGCCAAATTGGACACGGCTGCCATCGGGGTCGAGTTCAACGATTTTCTGGCCACATGGGACGGCAGCGCCGAATTGCGCGAGTTCTTTGTGAATCCGGCTATACCCGCCGTGCAGAAGGTGGGATTTCTTGACACGTTGAACGCAAAGCTGGGACTCCGGAAAGAACTGCGCAACCTGTTGGCGGTGCTGATCGACAATGACCGCATCGGGGCGGTGAGCGAAGTGGCCGAGGCCTATCGCAGGCTGTTGCAGGAGCAGTTGGGGATTCGCCAGGCGGAGATTGTGACGGCGCGCGAGTTGGACGCGGCGGAGCGCGATGCGCTGGTTGCCGAAATCGGCAAACTGGCTGGCGCGCAGGTGGAAGCCAGCTTCAAATTGGACCCCGCGATCCTCGGCGGCACGGTGGTGCGCATCGGTTCCACGGTGTACGACGGGTCGGTGCGCGGACGGCTGGATCGGTTGAAGGAAGCATTAGTGAGTGGTCAGTGATCAGTGATCAGTGATCAGTTTTTCGTCGAGAAGCAGTCGGCGATTTCGGAATCAAGGGATTGAAGTCGATGACCGGGAGAGTCAGTGAGCAGTGACCGGTGGCCAGCGAACTGACCACTGGTCACTGATCACTGACCACTCAGAGGAACGAAATGGCTCAGATCAAGGCAGACGAGATTACGCAACTTCTTCGCGAGCAGATCGCGAATTACGACTCGAAGGTCCAGGTGGACGAAGTCGGGACCATCACATCGCTCGGCGACGGCATTGCCCGCCTGCACGGCCTGGATAAGGTGATGGCCGGCGAGCTGCTCAGCTTTCCGCACGGCATCGCCGGACTGGCCCTGAGCCTGGAAGAAGACCAGGTGGGCGCGGTGGTGCTGGGCGACTATACCGAACTGAGCGAAGGCAACGAGGTCAAGCGCACCGGGACCATTCTCAGCGTGCCTGTGGGCGAGGGGATGATTGGCCGCGTGGTGAATGCTCTGGGCCAGCCCATCGACGACAAGGGTCCCATCGCATCCACGAGTTCGTTGCCGATCGAGCGGCTTGCGCCCGGCATCATCGACCGCCAGCCGGTTCGCGAGCCCATGGCTACCGGGCTCAAGGCCATCGACTCCATGATTCCCATCGGCCGCGGCCAGCGCGAGTTGATCATCGGCGACCGGCAGACGGGCAAAACCGCGGTGCTGCTGGATACGATCATCAACAACGCCAAGAACGACCTGATCTGCATCTACTGCGCCATCGGGCAGAAGCGGTCCTCCATCGCGCAAGTGGTCCAGACCCTGACTGAAGCCGGCGCCATGGGACACACCGTCATCGTGGCGGCCTCGGCATCTGAACCCGCCCCGATGCTTTACATTGCCCCGTATGCGGCCTGTGCCATCGGCGAGTTCTTCCGCGACTCCGGCCGCCACGCGCTGGTCATGTTCGACGATCTTTCCAAGCACGCCATGGCCTACCGCGAGATTTCGCTCCTTTTGCGTCGTCCGCCGGGCCGCGAAGCTTACCCTGGCGACGTGTTCTATCTCCACTCGCGGCTGCTCGAGCGCTCAGCCAAGATGAGTAAAGCCAAAGGCGGCGGATCGCTCACGGCGCTGCCGGTCATCGAGACCCAGGCCGGCGACGTTTCGGCCTACATTCCGACCAACGTTATTTCCATCACCGACGGACAGATCTTTTTGGAAACGGATTTGTTCAACTCCGGCGTTCGACCGGCCGTCAACGTGGGCCTGTCGGTTTCGCGTGTGGGCTTCTCGGCGGCCATCAAGGCGGTCAAGCAGGTGGGTTCCACGTTGAAGCTCGATCTTGCGCAGTACCGCGAACTGGCTGCCTTTGCGCAGTTCGGCTCCGACCTCGATCCGCTAACGCAGAAGCAGTTGAACCGCGGCAGCCGCCTGACGGAACTGCTGAAGCAGCCGCAGTTCCAGCCGCTCACCTGGCAGCAGCAGACGGTGGTGCTGTTCGCCGGCACGCAAGGCTATCTTGACGATCTGCAAGTCTCCGACATTCGCGCATTCGAGGTTGGTCTTTACAAGTACTTCGAGAGCGCACAAACGGCGCTGATGGACAAGCTGACCGAAAAGAAGGCGCTGGACGACGACATTCGCAACGGGCTTCATGCGGCGCTCAAGGAGTACTCGGCCAACTTCAAGGCGGAACTGGCCGCGAAGGAGCCGGCTGCGGCGCCAACTGCTCCAGCGGCAGGCGCTAAGGAAACTGCTCCGGCGGCAAGCACTAAGAAATAGGAAAGGCTATGGCAAACGTCCTCGATCTACGGCGCCGCATCCGCAGCGTGAAGAACACGCGGCAGATCACCAAGGCCATGAAGATGGTCTCGGCGGCCAAGCTGCGGCGCGCACAGGAGCGGGCGCTGGCGGCGCGGCCCTACGCCAAAATGATCACCAGCGTGCTGGAATCGCTGACGCGGCGCATCGACATCTTCGATCCGGAGACGGGCAACCTGCGCCATCCGCTGTTTGCCACGCGTCCTGAGAAGCGGGTTCTTCTGATCGTGGTCAGCGGGGACAAGGGATTTGCCGGGGCCTTCAACGCGAACATTCTGAAGACGGCGTTTCAGTTCATCGGCGGCAATCCAGACAAGCAAATCGACATTGAGGCTGTGGGCCGCAAGGGCCGCGACCAGATGCGGCGCCATTACCCCTCCGCAATCAACCAAGAGCAGACGGACGACAATGGCCACACCGTCAAAATCAGGGATCGCAAGGCGCCGGTCGAGGTCACCGGCGATCATCCTGGGATGCTTTTGAAGCTTGAGAACAGCCGTGTCTTTGAGCTGGCGCAGAGCGTCATTTCCCGCTACGTGCATGAGGAGATCGACGCTGCGTACATCGTTTACAACGAGTTCAAATCGGTCATCCAGCAGCGCCTGGTGGTGGAGAAGCTGTTGCCCCTGCTCAAGATCGGCATTCCGCAGATTACGGGCGCCGTTGAGCCCACCGAAGAGGAACGCGAGCGCGCCGCCGAAGCCGCTCTCAGCGCGGGCATCCTGCTGGAGCCGGTCGATACCGCGGCCGCCGACGAGGAAGCGAAGAAGTTCGGCACCGCGGAAGTGGACTACATCTACGAGGAGCCCGCGGAGGAACTTTTCAACGGACTTCTCCCGCAATATGTTTCTTCCATGCTGTACCACGCGATGACGGAGTCGGTCGCCGCGGAACATGCGGCGCGCATGACGGCAATGGATTCGGCTACCAACAACGCCTCGGATATGATCGACTCGCTCACGCTGCTGATGAATCGCGTGCGCCAGGCGGCCATCACCAAGGAGATCATCGAGATTGTTTCCGGCGCGGCGGCGCTGCAGTAAGTGTTCAAGAAACTGCTTTGTGTCAGGGCACGACTTTAGCCGTGCCGAAAAGGGCGGAGCAGACAACGGGCTTTAGCCCCTGTTTTGAAAGGGCGCGGCTTTAGCCGCGCCGAAATGCGGCAAGAAATAAGAGGGGGCTTTAGCCCCCGAGGCAATGAAAAATGGCAGAAAACATCGGCAAGGTAATTCAGGTCTCCGGTCCCGCGGTGGACGTGCAGTTTGAAGAAGCGACGATGCCGTCGATCTACCAGGCGTTGCGCGTAACCAGTGATGGATTCAATGTCCCCACGCCCATCAGCGTCATCCTCGAAGTCCAGCAGCACCTGGGCGAGGGACGCGTCAGAACCGTGGCCATGGAAGCCACCGACGGCATGGTTCGCGGCATGAAGGTGATCGACCTCGGCGGCCCGATTAAAGTGCCTGTGGGCAAGGAGACGCTGGGCCGCATCATCAATGTCATCGGCGAGCCGGTGGATGAGCTTGGCCCCATCGGCGAGAAGAGCCGCATGCCGATTCACCGGCCCGCGCCGCTGTTCGACGAACAGACCACGCATGAGGAGATGTTCGAGACCGGCATCAAGGTCATCGACCTGATCCAGCCCTTCCTCAAGGGCGGCAAGATCGGCCTGTTTGGCGGCGCAGGGGTGGGCAAGACGGTCGTCATTATGGAATTGATTAACAACGTGGCCAAGAACCACGGCGGCTACTCGGTGTTTGCCGGCGTGGGCGAGCGCACTCGCGAGGGCAACGACCTTTGGCTGGAGATGACCGAGTCCGGCGTCATCAAGCCGGGCGACTGGGCCAACTCGAAGTGCGCGCTGGTTTACGGGCAGATGACCGAGCCGCCCGGAGCGCGCCTGCGCGTGGCCCTCAGCGCGCTCACCGTCGCCGAGTACTTCCGCGACGTGGAGGGCTCTGACACGCTGCTGTTCATCGACAACATCTTCCGCTTCACGCAGGCTGGCTCTGAGGTTTCCACGCTGCTGGGCCGCATGCCGTCCGCCGTGGGCTACCAGCCCAACCTGGCCACGGAGATGGGTGAGCTGCAGGAGCGCATTACTTCAACCAGCAAGGGTTCGGTCACCAGTGTGCAGGCCGTCTACGTGCCGGCCGACGATTTAACCGACCCAGCCCCGGCCACCACCTTTGCCCATCTGGACGCGACCACCGTGTTGAGCCGCCCGCTGTCGGAGCTTGGAATTTACCCCGCGGTAGATCCTCTGGCATCCACCTCGCGCATTCTCTCCGCGCGCATTGTGGGCCAGGATCACTACGACGTGGCCCAGGGCGTGAAGCGCATTCTGCAGCGCTACAAGGACCTTCAGGACATCATCGCCATTCTGGGCATCGACGAGCTTTCAGAGGAAGATAAGCTCACCGTGGCCCGCGCCCGCAAAGTGCAGAAGTTCCTCTCGCAGCCCTTCCACGTGGCCGAGACGTTTACCGGTATTCCTGGGGCGTATGTGAAGGTTGCCGACACGGTGCGCAGCTTCAAGGAGATTATTGCCGGCAAGTACGACGACATTCCCGAGCAGGCTTTCTATATGAAGGGCGCCATTGAGGAAGTGCTGGCAGAGGCCGAGAAGCTGAAGGCAACGGTGTAAAGGCAGGGGTCAGAGATCAGGGGTCAGGGGTCAGTAACTGCCGGTTCTTCCGGGTCTTTACTGACAACTGATCACTGTTCACTGACAACTGAATCCTGAAAGGAGCCCATGGCAGACAAAAGCAATCAACTGCGAGTCCGGCTGGTTACTCCCGAGCGCACGCTCTTTGAGCACGCGGCGGTCGCGGTCGAGCTGCCGGCGAAGTCGGGCTACATGGAGGTGCTCTACGGGGCCGCGCCGCTGATGGCTGAGTTGGGCGCCGGCGACGTCACTGTGCACGGCGGGGCAGAGGGAGAGCCTGGTGGTTCAGAGAGCATGACCCGCTACAACGTGAGTTGGGGGTTTGTCGAAGTGCTGCCCGATCGGGTCACCATTTTGGCCTCCGACGCTCTGAAGCCCGAGGAGATCGACGTGCCCCGCGCCGAGCAGCAGCTCGACCGAGGCCACAAGGAATGGAACGAGGCTGGCGACAGCGAAGAGGCTTACGACAATGCTCTCCGCGTCATCGCCGAGGCTGAAGCCAAGCTGGCTACGGCGGCGGAAAAGCACTGAGACAGCTTCGCAGATTGCTGTTTTAGATAGAAAGGCCCTGCTCCCGCGAGCAGGGCCTTTTTGCAGCAGCCAAGATCGGTCAAGAATGTATTTGCACCGCCTTCCAGCCCGATGTATCTTCGTCTGTGCGTAGAAGAGCAAGCGGGGTGCGCTTCCAACTGCGCTGGAGGAAACTCGCAATGCAGCCTGTACGATCGGATCGCCGGCTTGGCTTCGTGCGGTGGCTCTTTCTGTTTGCCCTCCTGGCCATTGCTTTTCATCCACGAATGGCCTTTGCGGCCACCAAGGTGGTTACGGATGCGGACAAGGGCAGCGATGTCGAGTTGAAGGTTGGGGATACGCTCGAAGTCCGTCTGGCTTCGAATCCCTCCACAGGGTACATGTGGTACGTCCATCCCAAGTCGACCGGCTTGTTGAAGTTGAATGGCCAGACGCAGACCGATGCCACAGAACCGGGCGTGGGCCGGCCCATCGTTCAGGTGTTCACCTTTCAACTTAAGCGAAAGGGCGACGGGATTCTTCTGCTCCGCTACGTTCGCTCCTGGGAAAAGCCTGCGCTCGGCGAAGAGCAATTCAGCCTGCACATCGTGAGCGAGTAGAGGCGCTCTGAAACGCCCATCGTGTTCTTTCATCCGGCCGCGGCGTAGGCCGTGTGCCCTCTCCGGAACTCCCGATTACCGGACGGTTCGGGGTTGGCTTTTCGTCCCTCTGTGCAAGCCGGCCCGCGAGCGCATACAATTCTCAATGTAATGGCTAAAGCGAAGGAACGGATTTTCGAGGTTACATGCCCGGATTGCGGGGCGATGCTCAGGATCGATGGAGTCACCGGGTTGTTGGTGAGCCACACTTCGGCGCCGCGCAAGCGGATGTTTGAGGACCTGGAGGGCGCGGCCAAGGCGATGCGCGAGCAGGACGAGCGCAAGGAGTCAATCTTCCGCCAGTCGGTGGATGCGGAGAGGAACAAGGCCGATTTGCTGGAAAAGAAGTTTGCCGAGGCTATGCGCAAAGCAAAGGACGCGCCCGCGGGCAAGCCGCTGCGGGAATTCGACCTGGATTGAAGGGATGCTGCTACGAATGCAGGTAAGGGCTAGGGCGCATTCGGGTTAACTCTTTACCGTCGAGATGGACATCATAGCCCGCCCACCCATTGTGCAAAGGACGCACAATGGATGGGGCACAGCCGACGTGTTAACACTTGAGTT
>Ga0224558_1000341_pt1 | contig 54370 bp, 52 predicted proteins | sample 714S32024metaG_FD_180682 | JGI IMG/M metagenome (GOLD analysis project Ga0224558, IMG submission 180682) | Peat soil microbial communities from Stordalen Mire, Sweden - 717 S3 20-24 | ecosystem: Environmental > Terrestrial > Soil > Wetlands > Peat | place: Sweden: Norrbotten County, Stordalen... | reverse complement strand
GTGCTGTGGGAGGTCTTTGCCCACCGGTCACTCACCGCCGATCGCCTTGAGACCCTGGGGCAGCAGATGCAGGACAATGCCAAGCAGAGCTCCAAGCGGGAACTGGTGGCTGAAGAGGCGGAGCGGGAGACGGTTGACCTCAAGAAGGTGGAGTACATCCGGCAGTTCATGGGAGAGATCTTCGACGGATTTGTCTCCAGTGTGACCAACTTCGGGATGTTCATCGCTCTGCCAAACGGCATCGAGGGTTTGGTGCACGTCTCCTCCATGGCCGACGATTACTACCTTTTTAATGATAAGAACTATACCCTGACCGGTGAACACACCAAGAAGATATTTAAGATCGGCGACGGGGTGCGGGTGCAACTGGTGCGGGCGAGCCTGGAGGACCGGCAGATCGACTTCGAGTTGGTAGCAAAGCCGGATGCCGGACGCCGGAATATGGATGAAGAATGATCCTGGTTTTATGATTGCATATGAAACATAACTTCAACGTAGATCATGTCCACCGTGCCGTGGCGCCCACCGAAGGCGGCCCTGGCGCCCGGCAGGCTCCGTTGGGGAGAGGGATATTTTAATGGATTTGCAAGACTTCGATCACTGCTTTGTTTGCGGTAGCAGGAATGAGGCCGGCTTGCGGCTGGCGATAGTTTATGGCAACGGAGAGGCCAGAGCCGAGTTTCAGCCGGACGCCCGCTGGGAGGGCTATCCCGGGGTGGTGCATGGAGGCATAATTGGCGCCATGCTCGATGACCTGATGTTTCACGCCGTCTACTCCGTGATCAAGCAGGTGGCCGTTACCGCCTCCATCGAGGTGCGCTTCCGCCGCCCGGCCCGCATCGGCGACCGCCTCTTTTGCCAGGCTCGCGTCGGGGAGGCGGGTCGCCGCCCGGCGCCTGCCGCGTCACCCGGCGGGAGGGCAAGGGAGCGGCACAGCCGCTTTGTAGAAGTCGAAGGGGAGATCCGTGACCAGGAGGGGCGGCTGGTGGCTACCGCCAGGAGCAAGTACATCCTTTTGTCCCATGCCCAGACGGACGAATTTCTCACGGACTAAACCGCTCCTACGCATCCAGGCCTCCTCCGCATCCAGGCCTCCGGCCTGGCCCGAATGGAATGCGGAGAGCTCGGCCTGGATGCGGAGGAAAGAATGCGGATTCAACTGGGTCTTGGCTTCAGCGGATGCTGAAGCCTTAGAGCCAGTTAATACAGTGACTAGCCGCTCTACCCAGCGGAGCGGGGTATAGAGCGGTTTGTCATCTGTGGAGCTCGGGCTACGCCCGGCCCGAACGGACTGTGGAGTACATGAAGCTAAGAACTCTGTTGATCGATGCAGGAGTCAAGGAGTAAGAGGTGTTTTTCAGGATGGGTGAAACTGGGCGGGAGCCGATCAGGATCGTGGCTGAAAACCGCAAGGCCCGCCACGATTACTTCATAGACGAGACCTACGAGGCCGGCATCTCCCTGGTGGGGACGGAGGTCAAATCGATGCGGGCCGGCAAGGTAAATTTGAGGGACAGCTACGCCGACGTGTCCAACAACGAGGTGTTCGTCCACCACATGCACATCAGCCCCTATGACCCGGGGAGCCGGTTCAACCACGACCCCGAGCGCCCGCGCAAACTGCTGCTGCACCGGCAGGAAATCAAGAGACTGCTAGGGCAGACGACCCAGAAGGGCTATACTCTGGTCCCGTTGCGGGTCTACTTCAAGCGCGGCCGGGTGAAGGTGGAAGTGGCGCTGGCCCGGGGCAAGAAGTTGTACGACAAGCGGGAGGAGATCGCCAAGCGCGATGCCGACCGGGAGATTGCCCGGGAGTTGCGCGGCCGCGAGCGGGAATAAATGCAAGGATCGAGTTTGGATGTTCAAACAGAAGCACAAAGGTGAGAAGGCTTCTCCTATGTTCAAGATCTGGCGGACGGGATGCGGAGTTCGCAGAGAGAAACGTGACTGTCTGGATATGGAGATAGTGGTATATAATGTAAAGTCACTTTTACTAAGTGAGTTTTTATGATATAATTTCAATAAAGAGATTCTGACCGGCACAGGTATAACCCGGCCGGAGAGAATGCAACTAAAATATGGGGGCGTACTGGCTTCGACGGGGGAATTAGGAGCAAAGGAAGCGAGCTGGGGTCCCACCTGCCCGTATGATACGGTGGAAAATCATTAACTGCCAACGATAACTTAGCACTGGCTGCCTAACAGGCAGCCCGTCCTACCCGGGATCTCCTGCGGCCTGGGATAGGGCGCCGACTAGCAGGATACCTCAGGGCCAATTCTCGGAGGCACTGACGGGAACCTTATCGAGATAGCGCCAGCGAAGCCTGCCGGAGGGCGTCGTGTTCGGGGCGAATCCTATACACCGGCTGCGCTCGGAGAAACCTTTGTGGCCTTTCTTTCGGACAGGGGTTCGACTCCCCTCGCCTCCACCAATTTGTAAATAAAGGCAGGCCTGAAACGATGGTCTGCCTTTTGTTATGGTGCACCCGGCATGGAGAGCAGATACAACCTGTCTGATATAACTTCGCCTGATATGTCCCCCACATCCTCCGCATCCGGGCTTCGCCCGGCCCGAACGGAATGCGGAGAACTTGATTCGGCGAAGTTATATGAATTGTCGCCGTGCCATTTGTCCAGCACTCAAAGACTATTGCTCCGCAGGCTTCGCAATTGAGTGACGGACAGGGCACATGGCGTAATTCAAACTTCGCTGCGCTTCGTTTGAATATGAACATATTTTACGTGTATTTGGAGGACAAACTGAATGAAAAGCTACAGGAAAGAGCTATGGTTTGAAACCAGGCAAAGAAGGGAATTCATCAACATCACTCCCCAGGTCGAGACGTGCCTGCAGGAGAGCGGGGTCAAAGAAGGCCTGCTGCTCTGCAATGCCATGCACATCACGGCCAGCGTCTTTATCAACGATGATGAGAAGGGGCTCCACCGGGATTTTGAGCAGTTTCTGGAAAAAATCGCCCCGGAGAAGCCGTATGATCAGTATTTTCACAATGGATACGAGGATAATGCGGATGCCCACATCAAACGCTCGATCATGGGCAGAGAGGTTGTGGTCGCCGTCACCGGTGGAAAACTTGATTTTGGCCCTTGGGAGCAGATATTTTACGGGGAATTTGACGGCAAAAGAAAAAAGCGCGTTCTTGTTAAGATAGTCGGGGAGTAGATCGTAATGTCAGAAATCAAATCCGGCGCAGTCCTATGGTCTACAAGCTGGATCCCCTCATTCAACCAGGCGGAAGGATATCACAGGTCGATCATTTTAATCATCTTGAGCAACCGGCGGAGCTTATCGTCGCTCAGTTCTTTCATATGCCTGAAAACATCCTGCAAGATTGGCCGGTCCATCATCTCTTTACAGAAGGAAAGCAGTTCATCCACCATGGAGTCGTCAGTCTCCTCCAGGTTGTGGTTGGTGCCGCTATTGGACGGCCCTGCCTCTGCCGGCGCTCTGCCGGCGCTCCTGGCGATGTCGCGCTGCTGCAGCGCCCGGGGGCCGGCTTGCGGGGTACCCTGTCGCGGCGGCGCCGGATCCGGCGCCGCCTGCTTCAACTGACCGGCGGTGTCCGGGAACCGCGCCCAGGGGGCGCTGGCAACCGGGTTAGGCGCAGTGGGGCGGGGCGGGTCGCCAACTGGGTCCTGCAAGGGCGTCCGGCCCTGCAAGGGCGCCCTCCCATTATCGTCCCCGACGACGATGTCGAGTGACGGCCAATTGATATAACCAGTAGCCCACAGTAGTTGTTCGATCGTGACATTATTGGCAGCTTTGACGGCGATCTTGGCGAGCACTGCAGCGCTCGGAGGCGTCTCCACGCAGCACCTTAACAGCCGGGAGAGATAACCGGGATCGACGTCGGCCTCAGACCCGAACCGGTTGATGGAGCGGTCTCCTTTAGCCTGTTGCAACAAGTCGGCAAACAATTCTTTGTTGAATTCCATGGCGAACCTCCCACCAAATGTTTAAACTTTAAAAACCGCTCCCGCCACCTGCAATCGAAGCTCTAACACCGAACACCCCCGCAAGCGGCAGTGCCGGGTCTGCGCCCGCTGGCTGGCACTCGCAGGCACGCCCGGATATCACTGCCTGTTTGTCACGATGATCTCCAGAGGTATCTGAGTATCGACCGTGCCGGGGTCCGGATTCAGGTAGGTGACCTGAACACTATCCCCCACTTGCACGCCACCGAGACCCTGTCCATTGTTGTTGACTATCCGTGCGCTGTCATAGTCGTCGAACCATCCCGGGCGATTGTTGGCTGGCTGCACGTTCAGGGTGAGCCGTCCGTTGGTGAGGCTGGTCGCTTTTCCGGACATCTGCTGCGTGGCCAGGGGAACAACCTTGATTACTTTTCCGTCTGCTACATAGGCATCCACGAACTCCCCGGCCGTCAATGCCTGAAACCCGGTAATTTGCGTGGTCTTATTGGGGACGCCGCTTTCAACCACCGCATACCAGGCGAGCGGCAGGAGCCTCTGATTGCAAAGGAGATCGCTCATGAGGAGGTAGTTGTCTGCGCCCAGGGCAACAGATTTTACGGATCCCCTGACAGTTGCATCCGGCGATGCCTGTGGCCTTGCTTCCAGCAGTGATATACATGCTGCCTGGCCGTTGCTGCCGGAGAGAACCTCGATCCTGGCGCCCATGATATCTGACAGTGAGGTCTCCGTTCCTGCATCGAAACAGGTCAGGGACGAAGACAATGTGATTCTTTTCGCTCCTCGCAGTGAGACCAGCTCTATGGCCTGGGTGCTTTTACCCGTGGATGATGAACTGAGCCACCCTTCGGCCCTCCTGTTGGCAGGCAGCACGGCGACGTTCAGGTCGATCATCCGGGCAAGCAGGGATGCCATCTCGGCACGGGTGATATTCTTTTGGGGGCCGAAACTGCCGTCTCCGTAGCCTTGCATCAACCCTGCACCGGATATTGCTGTGATATAGGGGATATAGGCGTTTGGGGCGGCGCCCAGATCGGTGAAGGAGTCAGAGGCGGAGCCGCCGGCGGCGGACGATCCGGATAAAGGAAGCTGCAGCAGGCGGGCGAGCATGACCGCCACCTGGGCCCTGGTCGCCGGAGCATCGGGATTGAATGCGTCCAACAGATCTTCCGGGATGATATTTTTGGCGACGGCGAGATCGACGTATGGCTGACCCCAGGGCACTTGCAGTGTGCCGGCGCTCGAAGTCTGGCTTGCCGCAGCCCCGGCTTTCTGCTTCAAGACCGGGTTGTCTCCGCAGGTCTTTAATAGAAGCACTATCGATTCCAGCAGGGATACCTGCCGGTCGGGTAGAAAAGTGCCGTCAGGATAACCTGTGATCAGGTCCAGGGTAGCGGTCCTGGCCACTGCCTGTTCCGACCAGTTGCCCTGTACGTCCGGAAAGGTGGCAGCCAGCGCCGGGGTGCCGCGACCAAAAGGCGCTTGGCCGAGAAGCAGTGCTGCCAGCATAATGGTGAACACTAAACGAATTGCCGGGTGCCTGTAATCATCAGTCATCACTCATCACTCACTGCTTTGATTTTGTAAAGATTGCCGCTATCCGTGGCGACATAGAGGAAGCCGTCGGCGCCGACCAGCGGGGCGTGGCTGATGGAGGAGTCGAGGCTCAATGCCCAGGACAGCTTCCCTGTGGGGTCGATGGCGATCAGGCGTCCGTCGCTGCATCCCCCGTAGATGTAACCGTTGTTATCCACGGCTACAGGGGACGCCAGTTTGTAAAAAAGCACATTCCACTCAATAGCCCCGGTTTTAGCGTTCAGGGCATAGATCTTCCCGTCGAGCGCCAGATACAGAGAGCCGGTGGTTGCAAGGGAAAGCCCCAGGAAATTGATGTTTTCGTCGATGCCGGTCTGCCATTGTGGCTGGCTGCTGCCCTGCGCAAAAGAGGATACCATGTCATGGCTCACCCTGTTGACTATTTTCAGCGCTGTGGCGGTGAAGACAGTTCCATCGCTGCCGGCCGCGATGTAAGCCTGTTTCAGTCCGGGGAACCCGCAGTCCCAGAGAAAGTTGCCGTTGATGTCAAAAACCGACATCTGGTATTGGATGTTGTCCGTGCTGTCGATCACGTAGCAGGCGGATCCGGTGATGGCGCCGGCCAGAAAAGTGTAGTCAGGAGGCAATTTTGTATCATGCAATTCACTTGTGCTCCAGGGAGAGAGCGATACCAGGCCGCCAGCCTGATCCAGGACATATAACCCGGAAGCCAGCGGGAGATACAGGTTGTTTTGTCCGCAGCCCAACCATTGATTTATTGTTCCGCTTGTGGATGGATAGACCGTGAACGCCCAGCCTGGGGCTCCATTCGGCCCCAGTTCCTGGATGGATGAGGTTGATGGGGCGTAGATCGATCCTTTGGGGATACAAACCGGGCGGCCCAGGCTGCCGGCGGCAGTCTGGACGTTCCATTGCAGTTCGCCCCCGGTGTCGACGGATGCCAACTGGCCGGCAAGAGGCAGCAGTATCTGCCCGTTGGGGGCGAATTGCATCTCTGCCGACAACCTGCCCAGACCTTTTAGCTCCCAGATGATCTGGGGCTGGTTGCTGGAGCCAGAGGCGGCGGCGGAGTATTGTGTCAGGGAAGGGGCAGCCTGTGCTGTTAATGGTTCAATCAGAAGCAATAGCGCTGTTGCAACGATCAGCAGGCGTTTCACGACATTAGTCCTCCCGGGGAAGTTGAAAATGTTTACACCAGTCTCTAGCTATCGCCCGGCGAATCCCGGATGCGAAGAAAGTCCGTTCCGAGGCCTGGATGCGGAGAAACCGCCGCCACATATGCCCTCCGAAACACCGGAGAGTGCGGCGCACAAGTGGACACGCTTGCTGGAATGCTGTTAGCCTGCATGCTGACAGTGAGAAGTGTACTACTACTCAGCTCAGCACTTCAGGGAGAACCTGACGATAGCGGCCTGGGCCTCTTCAACCGTCAGGGAACGTTTGATCACGATTGCTAATTCCCTGCTCAGATCAACCTTTTCTTTTGTTCCGAGCAAGGCGACCACCGGCCGAAATGCCAGGTTGCGGTTGGCAGCGGTGATGCACCCTGCCTGCCCGGTGCTCAGGAGCACGAGAGTACCCACCGGGTATGGGCACACGCACGATGCGAAAAGCTTGATCAGCTTCAGTTTGAAATTGAGGTCGCCGTAAGTCATGATCAGCTCGTAGGCTTCGTTGGGTGGAAAGGCCTTGCGGTAGACCCGTTCCGTGGTCATGGCGTTGTAGACATCCGACAGGGCGCAGATGCCGGACATGTCGCCGATCTCATCCTTCTTGATCCCCCTGGGATAACCGCTGCCGTTGTACCGCTCATGGTGGTTCAGTACAATCTCCAGCGAACTGTCGCTCAGTTGGTCCGAAATACTATCCATGAGCATGTTATAGCCAAAGACCGGGTGATTCTTGATCTCTTCGAGTTCATCGTCTGTCAATTTTCCCGGCTTGTTAAGAATTTCCGGTGGTATTCTCGCCTTGCCAAGGTCGTGGAGGATACTCCCGATCCCCAGCTGGAGCAGTTCATTCCTCTTGTAGCCATAGTATAAGCCCATATAAATCGAGAAGGCGCAGACATCGATGGAGTGGGCGAAGGTATAGACGTCGGCCGTGGATATTTCCGCCAGCCCGCCTGAGGGTATCTTGCCCGACAGGATCTCTTCAGTAATGGCCGTGACATTGTCGACTACATCAAAGAACTGCTTCCGTTTCTTGTTTGTTTCCACCCAACTGAGAATGGAGGACATTGCCCGGACGCGGACGCTTTCCTCCAGGATCGTCTCGGCTTCCATGTCGTCGAAACCCGGCATGCTTTCGACCGTAACGGCCAACAAGTTATTCCTCTTCAAGCCGCTGATGTATGACAGGGTTAACTCGATTCCCCGGTTCAGCAGCATCTGCCCCTTCATTCCGTAAACAGGCCTGGAGAGCCTCATCCCGGGAACGAGGTGCGAAACCGGCAGATTCATAGTCAATCCCCCCTCGCTTCGATACTAACGTGATGACCTCCACCGGTGCACCGGCCCTATTGCTGCGCAATTGGATTCGCACTTTTTCCGCCGCTGCGTAATGTGCTACGTATTCTTCCTCCCCATCTGGGCGTGCCGCCCAGCCCGAACAGAATGCGGAGCACCAGTCCTGGCCGGAGGCCTGGATGCGGAGGATACGGCGGAGCGGGTAGCCATCTGTAGAAACTGGTGATATTATGTCACTATTCCATCTAAAAATAGTAAATTCCTGCAATTCACTTACCAGTTAGCAAAAATTCAGCGAAGCGAAGTTTGGACGGCGCTGGATGCTGTACCCAGAGAGGGGTCGATCAGGCCTCGCCCCTCGAAAGGTATTCAAACCATGAATGTCGAACTTCCAAGATCCAAGATCGGAAAATTCAGATAAAAAATTAACATTTTTCTTATCTTCTTTTCAGGTTCCCAAATCAGGATGTAAATAGAATTAAAGGGGCTGTCTCTATGAGACTGGCTTCTCAACTCATGTATTGGCGCGGGGCAGTCAAAATGGTCATCGGTCGTCGGGTTGTTTATGCTTTTCTCACGGGCCTTTTTTATCCTAACGTCCTGCGTCCTCCGCACCGGGCTAACACCCGGACTTGTACTCCGCATTCTTTCAGGACAGGCGGGATGCTGGATGCGGAGGAAAGAATGCGTATTACATGACCTCTGAAGACTGAATGGGGGAAGTAGCTTGCAGATTAAGGCGCGTCTCTTTCTGACTCCGGTATTTCTGGCCATGGCTCTCTTGTTCGTTTTCTATTTGACGGGTTGCTCATCCAAAACAAGCACCACGGGGCGGGTGTCCCAGGCGATCCCGGTCCAGACGGCGCCGGCGCAAATTGGCGACGTCAGCAGTGTCAACGCCCTGACCGGCACCGTGACCGCCAATATCGAGACCAACGTGGGTACCAAGGTAGACGGGATGGTGCAGGCAGTATACGTGGATATGGGTGATCACGTATCGACCGGCCAGACTCTGGCCCAACTGGATCCGACTGACTTGAACCGGCAGCTGGTTCAAACGCAGGCCCAGATCCAGGTCGACCAGGCAAACATCCAGAGCGATCAGGCCAGCAGCTCCCAGGCGGCCACCAATTACCAGCGTGATCAGTCTCTGAATAGCAGCGGGGCCTTATCCCAATCCGATCTCGACACGGCCAAACTTGCGCTGAGCACTACCCAGGCAGGGCTGCAAGCGGTGCAGGGCACGCTGGCCAAGGACGAGGCGGCAGTGGCGATCATCAAGCAGGAGTTGGACGAGCTGACGATCACTTCGCCTGTCGATGGCATCGTGGTCTCCCGAAGCATCGAAGTCGGAGAGGAGATATCCACGGCGACGACCTGCTTCACCATTGCCCAGACCAGTACCCTCTATGTGACGGTGAATGTATCCGAACAGAATATATCCGGCGTCCAGCAGGGCACAACCGCCCAGATCACGGTGCCGGACATCGGCACGGCAGTCTTTCAGGGCCAGGTTGCCAAAATCAGCCCGACGCTGGCTCCGGCCAGCCAGGCCTATCCGGTTGAAATCCAGATCCTGAACCCCGATCCTAAAATCCTGCCGGGGATGACTGCATCCATCCGGTTTACCGGGCTGCAAGCGCAGCCGGGGGTGATCATCCCGGTGCAGGCGATCGAAGAGACGCCGCAGGGGAGCGAGGTCTTCACGGTGGAAAACAACACCGCCCACCTGCACCTGGTGCAGATCGGGGCGACCTCCAGCGCCCAGGCCGTGGTCACCAGCGGCCTGCAGGCCGGGGAGCAGGTGGTCATCACCGGTCAGGACCTGCTCTCAGACAACGCCAGGGTGACAGTGGTGCAGAACGCCAGCCAGGCGGGAGTGCAGGGCATGATCAACCAGCTCAGACAAGGAGCGGGCGCCAGGCAGGGAGCAGGGGGTGCAAGGCGAGGAGCGGCCGGATCCGGGCAGGGGGCCTCCCAATGAAAATAGCTGACGTTTCCGTAGACCGGCCGGTACTGATCACCATGATCATGGTGGCCCTGATCCTGATCGGGGTCATCGCCCTGCCGCTGCTGCCGGTCGACCTGTACCCCAACCTGAGCATCCCGATCGCCGTCGTCTCCATCCCCTGGGGTGGTTACACGCCGTCGGTGGTCGAACAGCAGGTGACGGTGCCGGTGGAAAAGGCAATGGCCGGCGTCGACGGCGTGCAGGAGGTCGACTCTACGTCCCGCCAGGGCAACTCCGTGGTGATGCTGCATTTCGGCTACAGCCAGAACATGGATACGGCGGTTGCCAATATCCGGGACAAGGTCAACCAGGTGATGGGACAACTGCCGTCCAGTGTAGGCGCCCCGGAGATCCTCAAGCTGGACCCCAACAGCACGCCGATCATGACCATCGCCCTGTCCGGGAGCAATGTCAATGTCGAACAGTTGCTGGAGTTGGCCAACGATGAGGTGACACCGCGTCTCCAGCAGGCCGCCGGCGTGGCCTCTATCAGTACGAACGGGGGCAACACGAGGGAGATCCAGGTGATCGTCGATCCGGAAAAGATGCAGGACTACGGCCTCTCCATCACCTCCATCGTCAGCGCCCTGCAGAGCGATAACATGCAGGGGGACGCCGGTTTGATCAACAAGGGCGACCAGCAGATCGACCTGCACGTCAACGGCCAGTTTACAACACCCGGGGATGTGCTGCAGGTGCCGGTCAGGCTGCCCTCCGGGCAATATATCAAGATCTCCGATGTCGCCCAGGTCACGGATGCCTATGCGGATACTACTATGTATGCCTACTACAACGGTGTTCCCTGCGTCACCCTCAGCATCATGAAGGTCACCGGCGGCAATACCGTCCAGATTGCCAGCGAGATCGCCAAAATCCTGCCGGACGTCAACCGCTCCTTGCCTTCGGGAGTGAAGCTGACCGTCGTCAACAACCAGGCCACCTTTATCCAGCAGTCGATCAACACGGTGGTCGACCACACAGGGCTGGGCGCCATATTCTCCCTGATCGTCCTGTGGCTGTTCCTGAGGCGGGTGCGCACCACTGCCGTGATCGCCGTGGTGCTGCCGATCTCCGTTATCTCCACCTTTGCCGCCATGTACTTCGCCGGGCAGACGATCAACACCATCACCCTGGGCGGTCTAGCTCTTGGCCTGGGGTCGCTGGTCGACTTTGCCGTGGTGGTGATCGAGAGCATCTCCCGCCACAGCGAACTCGGGGCCGATTCATTTACGGCAGCGAAGGTGGGGGCGTCCGAGGTGGGCACGGCGGTATTTGCCAGCGCCCTGTGCCAGATCTGCGTGTTTGCCCCGATCGTCTTTACCCAGGGACTGGCGTCCCAGGAGTTCCTGCCCATGGCCCTGGCAGTGGTATTTTCCCATATCGCGGCCCTGGTGGGGGCGCTGACCATGGTGCCGATGCTGGCGGCCCGGTTTATGCGCGGCAAGTCCGATCAGGGCAAGGATGGTCAAAGTGCCGGCCGCTACGAATTGCCCAAGCCGGACGAATCAGACGCCGGGGATGGCGGTTGGTTCGTCCGCTGGAATCCCTCGACGATCTGGTCCGGTTGGATTGAAAAGCTGAAAATACAATACGAGCGGCAGCTGCGGTGGGCGCTCGGCCACCGCAAGGTCGTGCTGTTGGCCACGGTGGCGCTGCTGCTGGTGAGTTTGCTGATGATCCCGGTGATCGGGTTCGAACTGACGCCCCAGATGGATGAGGATGCTTACTCGGTGCGGATCACCCTCGACCAGGATACCAACGTGAACGTCACCAACCAGGTCATGCAGCAGGTGGAAGGCCTGATCAGGCAGATGCCTGAAACGGCCAGCATTTATGACACATCCGGCAGCAACGGTGGGAGCAGCATCTTGGGATCTGGCGCCACCAATTCGGCCAGCATCAATGTCAACCTGAAACCGGTTTCCCGGCGCCAGCGCAGCGTATTCCAGATCATCGACGCCCTGCGCCAGGAGACGGCCATGATTCCGGGGGCGCAGATCACCGCCCAGGCCACTCAGGTGCAGACCCTGGGCCGCGGTGGTTCGGCGGTCCAGGTGGTGATCCAGGGCAGCGACCCGACCGTGCTGGCCAGCCTGGGTGACCTGGTGGCCAGCGAGATGCAGCAGGTGCCGGGGGCGCGCGATGTGGTCAACTCCGCCGACAAGAACCTGCCCGAGTATGTTGTCAACATCAACCGGGCCGCGGAGGCGCAGTACGGGATCACCACCCAGCAGATCCTGAATACCATCACCGAAGATTTTGGAGGAGAGTCCGCCGCCACTAATTACATAGCCGGCTCGTCGTCGACCGCCGTCCAGGTCATGCTGCCCGAAAGCTACACCCGGGATTACACCAACCTCAGCGCCGTCACCGTGGTCAGCCCGACGGGGCAGCAGGTGCCGATCACCGACCTGGCCACCATCTCGGCGAGCGCCGGCCCGGCCACCATCAGGAGAACCAACCAGGTCGACGAGATCACCGTGCAGTGCGATGTGTTCGGGCGCAGCGCCGGGCAGGTGCAGAACGCTATCCAGGCCCAGCTCAACCAGATCACCTTCCCCAACGGCTACTTCTGGTCTTTTGGCGGCCAGGCGCTGGATATAGCCCAGTCCTTCTCGTCCCTCGGGCTGGTGATGCCGCTCTCCATTATCCTGATGTTCATGGTGATGGCCGGGCTGTTCGAGTCGCTGGCGACCCCCTTCATCATCATGTTCTGCCTGCCGTTCACCTTTGTGGGGGCGGCCCTCGGCCTGCTGGTGATGCGCCAGACGCTCAGCATCAATTCCATCATGGGCTGCATCATGCTGATCGGGATCGTCATGAACAACTCCATCGTGCTGGTGGATTATACCAACCAGCTGCGGCAGCAGGGGCATTCCGCCAAGGAGGCGCTCTACCGCGCCGGCCCCATCCGGCTGCGGCCGATCCTGATGACCGCCCTGGTCACCGTGCTGGCCATGTTCCCCCTGATGGTGGGGCATGGCGAGGGGGCGGAGAGCGAGGCGTCAATGGCGACCGTGGTGGTCTTCGGCCTGATCCTGTCGACCCTGGTCACCCTGGTGCTGGTGCCGGTGATGTATTCCATCTTCGACGACCTGAGCCACCGGAAGAGCCGTTCATCCAAGAAGGTCGGGAGCTCCCTGATGGTCCTGCCGGAGTAGAGGAAGAATAGGCGCCGGTTTCAGGTCAACCCCCGACTGCTTCAACGGTTGGGGGTTTTCTGCTATACTTTATGGGAAATTGTTATTGCTTCGCATGCTGTGCATGCTCCGCAATTGGATTCGCAATTTAGGCCCGATGGGGTGAGAGCATGAACGATCTGGCGGGCGATGGCTGCGAGAGGCTGGTTCCATCCAGCGAGAGGGGATCGCTGCAGGAAGTAGAGCGCAGCATCATCACCAGGTACCGGAAGCCCCTCTGGACAAAGTTCATCAAAGCCATCAAGGATTTTCAGTTGGTGGAGGACGGGGACCGGATCGCCGCGGCAATCTCGGGAGGCAAGGACAGCCTGCTGATGGCCAAGCTGTTCCAGGAACTGCTTCGCCATGGCAAGGCCAACTTCACGGTGGAGTTCATCTCCATGGACCCGGGGTACCATCAAAATATCAGGGAGTTGCTGGTCGAGAACTGCAGCTTTCTGAACATACCGATCCACATTTTCGAGACCAGGATCTTTGCCATCGCCGGGAAGATCGCCCAGGACTATCCCTGTTACATGTGCGCCAGGATGCGCCGCGGGGCGCTGTATGCCCAGGCCCGGGACCTGGGGTGCAACAAGCTGGCTCTGGCTCATCACTTCAATGATGTCATCGAGACCACCATGCTCAACCTTTTCTATGCGGGGACTTTCAAGACCATGCTGCCGAAGCTGAAGTCCGCCCACTTCGAGGGGCTGGAACTGATCCGGCCGCTCTTCTACGTGGAGGAACGCCACATCGAGAACTACACCAGTGAGAGCGGCATCTGGCCGCTGAACTGCGCCTGCATGGTGGCGGCGGCCAGGAAGGGGAACAAACGCTACCAGATAAAGGACCTGATCGAGAAACTGGGCGAGCAGTTCAAGGATGTCGACCGGTACATCTTCAAGGCTGCCCAGAACGTCAACATGGATTGCATCCTGGGTTGGCAGAAGGATGGACAGCAGCATTCCTACCTGGACGACTATTAAGCCGGCAGCCAGCAGCCGGAATGTGTCGTTGCATGTTTAAAACGAGGTGGTTGATCCGCTCGAGGGAAATGCTCAAAAGGAAATAGGTATCAGTTCCCCAGACCTGCTGCCTGAGGGTAAACATCGAAGATTCTATTATTCCCCAGCGCATGCCGGATCAGGGCGGCCTTGGCCTCATCATCCGTTAGCGCCCGCTTGATTACGACCGAAAGCTCCTTGCTCAGATCAAGGCGCTCCTTGGACTCGACCAGGGTGACCACCGGACGGAACGGCAAGTTGCGGTTGACGGCCGTCACCTGCCCTATCTCTCTCGTGGAGAGCAGCACCAGGTTGTCGACCGGGTAGGGGCAGACGCAGGTAGCGAACAGTCTGACCAGACGCATCTTGAAGTCGATGTCGCCATAGGTCATGATCAACTCGTAGGCCTCATTGATGGGCAGGGCCTTGCGGTAGACCCGATCGGTGGTCATGGCGCTGTAGATGTCTGCCAGGGCGCAGATCGCCGGCATGTCGCCAATCTCTTCACCCTTGATGCCTCTTGGGTAACCGCTGCCATTATACCTTTCATGATGGTTCAGCACTATTTCCAGGGAGGCGTCGCTCAGTTGGCCCGACATGTCTTCAAGGAGCATGTCGTAGCCGTAAATCGGATGGTTTCTGATCTCTTCCATCTCGTCGTCTGTCAGCTTATCCGGCTTGTTCAGAATTTCCAGGGACACCTTGGTCTTGCCCAGGTCGTGCAGGATACTCCCGATTCCCAGTTTGAGCAGCGCATTTTTCTTAAAACCGTAGTTCAATCCCATGTAAACGGAAAAGGCGCAGACGTCGATGGAATGTGCAAAGGTATAGGTGTCGGTGGTGGATATTTCCGCCAGGCCGCCGGAGGGAACCTTGCCGGAAAGAATCTCATCCACGATGGAGTTCACGCTGTCAAGCACGGGGGAAAACTGCTTCTGGCTCTTGTTGTTTTGCACCCAGGTCTCGATGGAGGCCATCGCCTGGGCGCGGATGTTCTCTTCCAGGACGTTTTTCACATCCTGTTCGTCCAGATCGAGCAGGCCCTCGATGGTGACGGCCAGGATATTATGTCTCCGCAGGCCCATAATGTAAGAGGTGGTCAACGCTACTCCCCTGTTCAGGAGCATCTGTCCATTGAGACCGTAAACCGGCCTGGAGAGTTTCATACCGGGAGTGATGTGCGACACGGGCAGCTTCATGCTTTAATACATCCGCTGGAATGTCTCCATCCGCGAGGGTGGGGATGAGGGGCAGTATGACCGGGTGCAGACAATGATAACGGCTCCTTTCTATGGGCGCACGAAAAATAAAAAAGAATCTTTGATTGATAAGCTTCAGGAGGATGGGTCTCCCCCTGAAGCCAGGAAATCTGCTGATGCCGCAGCCTGTGTGCCCGTGAGGACGCGGCTGTGGCAGGCACGTCCGGCGCCTGATCGATGGAGCGTTGACACAGTATAGATTACCAGGTAGCTCTCTAATATATATCGGCAATGATAGACTTTACATGAGTGATGAGAGGATGAGGAAAGGTGCATGCAGGCTTGCAAACATCCGCGATCGACAGCCGTGATGGGATGTTGGTATAGATGAGAAGTCTAGTATTGGTGAAAGGCGCTGGGGACCTGGCATCAGGCGTGGCGCACCGGCTGTACCGGTCGCGTTTCCTGGTGGTGATGACGGAGATCGCCCGGCCTACGGTGATTCGCCGCTCTGTTGCCTTTGCCGAAGCCGTCATAGAAGGGCGTCACGAGGTCGAGGGCGTCGCCGCCCGGTTGGCGGCAGACCTGCATGAGGCGCAGGAACTCCTTGATGAGGGGGAGATTCCGGTGCTGATTGACCCCCGGGCGGAAACAGCCCTGCGGTTGCATCCGGCGGTGGTGGTGGACGCCATCATGGCCAAGCGTAATACCGGGACCAGGATCACCGACGCCCCGCTGGTGATCGGCCTGGGTCCGGGTTTTACCGCCGGCGTCGACGTGCACGCGGTGGTGGAGACCAACCGGGGGCACGATCTCGGACGGGTGATCCTGCAGGGCGGCGCCGAACCAGACACCGGCATCCCGTGGCCGATCGCCGGCTGCGGAAGGGAACGCCTGATCAAGGCGCCGGCGGACGGAGTCTTCGAGTCCGGGGCGGACCTCGGCAGCCTGGTGGAGGCGGGGCAGACCCTTGGCGCAGTGAGCGGCTGCCCGGTAACGGCGCCAATCGGCGGAGTGCTGCGGGGGCTGATCCATGACGGCATAACCGTACGCTGCGGCCAGAAGATAGGGGATGTGGATCCCCGCGGCCGGGTGGAATACTGCCACACCATTTCCGACAAAGCCCGGGCGATTGCCGGCGGCGTGCTGGAGGCCATCCTGATGCTCGGAGGGTTCGGCCCCCCGGAACAAAAGGAGTCATGATGCAGTTATTCGACGCCCTGGAACTCGAGGATGGGGAGATGGTCTGCTTTGTCGGCGCCGGCGGGAAAACCGGCCTGATGCTGAGACTGGCAGACGAACGTGCCTCCCGGGGCCGCAGGGTGCTGGTAACCACCAGCACCAGGATGTATGCCCGGCAGCTTCAGGGCTGTGGCCATCTCGTCCTGGAGCAGGAGGCGGGCAAACTTCTGGCCAGGCTGGACGATGCCTGGCGCTCCGCCGCCGCCTCGGGTGGGCTGATGCCCGTTAGCGGAGGCGGCAGCCTGGTGGCTGCGGGCGCAGGGCTGACGGAGGATGGCAAGGTGGTGGGCCTGAGCAGGGAGGCCCTGGATGCCATTCGCAGGTCCGGCCTGTTTGACAGCATCCTGGTCGAGGCGGACGGCGCCCGGGGCAAGCCCCTGAAAGCCCCGGCGCTCCATGAGCCGGTGCTGCCCTTCCTGGCATCCTGTATCGTTGCCGTCGTCGGGGCGGACGCCCTGGGCTCTTCGCTCACCGGGCAGAATGTGCACCGCTGGCGCCTGGCTGCGGAACTGGCGGGGCAAGATCCCGGCTCGGTGGTTACTGTGTCGACTATTTTAAAAATAATCAATCGTTATCGGGATCTTGCCCGGCAGGGCGCTCCGGGCTGCCGGTTCATCTCTGCCGTCAACAAGGCGGACGGGCAGGAGTTGACCGGCAGGGCCAGGGAGATTGCCAGATGCCTGTCGCAGTCGATGGAGCGCGTCCTGGTCACCTCGACCGTCCTCGGTGACCCTGTACTGGAGGTGCTGCCATGATCTCGGCGGTGATCCTGGCCGCCGGCCTGTCCACCAGGCTGGGACGGCCCAAGCAACTGCTGCCGCTGGGAGACAAGACCCTCCTGGAACACGTGATCGATCACGCCTCCCGCGCCCGGGTCGGTGAGGTCATCCTCGTCTTGGGCGCCCACCGGCAGGAGATCGAGCAGGTGACAAACGGCTATCCGGTGCGGTACGTCTTCAACGCGCAGTATGCCTCCGGGCAGGGGAGTTCGGTGGCGGCAGGGGCTGCCGCCGTGAACCGGGAGGCCCGGGGCGTCCTGTTCCTGGCCGGTGACCAGCCTCTGATTCCAACCGAGTTTATCAACCGGGTGATCGCTGTTTTCAATGAGACGGGCGCCCTGATCGTCAGGCCGGAGAGCGGTTTGCCGGCGATTTTCGACATCAGCATGAGGGAAGAACTGCAGCAGTTGACCGGCGATACGGGCGGACGGCAACTGATGGCCAAGTATTGCCGCCAGGTGGTGACGGTGCCGGGTTGCCAGGGGATCGTCTCCCTGGATATCGATACCGAGGATGATTACCGGAGGCTGCAGGAATACTGGAAGGATGGCCGGCGCCTGTTGTCCAACGGCGGCTGAACCGCTGCTCTACCGCTGTTTCCATCACCCGGCAGGCGCTGCCGCCGGCTCTAACTCAAACATCTTGTAGTGCTTGTATTCCGAGTCGGCCCACCTGATCCCGAAGCCTTTCGATTTGATGTTGCTATCCAGGATCCATCCGGTTTCACACCAGTCGTAGCTGCCCCTGGCCAACTGCAGGCAGCGGTCAAGCAGGATGAGGATCGCCCCGGAGCCTTGGCATTCAGGGATGACTCCAATTTCGGCGATGGTGAGCCTATCGATCTCCCGGCCGCGCATCAGGTGCTTCCTGCAGATATCCTGGCCCATAATCTCTCCGGGCTCCAGCAGTTGGTTGTAATCTGGAAACCACAGCAGGTACCCCGCCGGCTCGCCGCCGCGCTCCAGGATGAGCAGGTTCTGGCCGGACAGGAGGGATTGATAGCTGCTTAACATCCGGTAATTCACCTCTGTAGTACCCGGGGCAAAGAAGGGCTGGCCTGCAAAGCAGCGGTTTTTCAGAGAGGTATAGATGGCTGTCTCCCGGGCGAGACAGCGCCAACTGGCCGCCCGGCAGGTGAACCTGGCGCCGAGCCTGTTCAGGATTTTTTGCTCCCTGGCCAGGTCGCACTGCTTCAGGTTGATCAGGTAGGATGTGAGCAGGTATTCCCTGGCGCCATACTTGTCAAAGTACTCCGGGTAATAGGCCGGATTGTAGCGGGCCCCGTAGCAAGGCACGCAGTCGAAGCGGTCTGTGAGGACACCGGCCACGTTGTCCAGCCCGACCACGATTCTCGAGCGCCCCTTCTTCTTGCAGAGGTGCACTGCAAATGTCATCAGCAGGTCCACCGCCGGCTGGCAGCCTGACCGGGCTTCGAAATAGGATAACTGCAGCATATCGGGCTGCGACGGGCTCGCAATCAGCAGGCAGGCGGCAAGGATTGACCCGTTGTCGCCTACCGCCACCGAAGAGATTGATGCATCCCTGAAGCAGGGCTCTCTTCCGTAGAAGATCATCCTCAGCACGCTGGTCAAGCAGGAGTCCCTGAAATACGGGTTGTCCCTGTAGATATCCCGGCAAAAGGAGATGTACGCAGCCGGATCACAGGAGATGATTTCGATCATGCTCACCTACTTAGGGGGATTGTTTGCGGGGTCTTAGTCCATGATATGCCGAATGCCTCCTGGTCGTGTGCAGAATCTGACCGGGGAGCGGGGCCCTTCGATATTTTGCAGCGCGGGCACATTTCAACCCGGGGGAGAATAGTATGGTATGAAATCTGAGCACTCTGCAGACTCGCAGACAGTCTTGAAAGGAGGTTTTTTTAATGGGCGCAGGTGTTGGTGTTGGTGCTGGAGTTGGAACGTGGAGCACACAACTCGTATTCGTGCTGTTCCTGATCCTCATCCTGCTTCTGGTGGGTATTAACTAGTTCATGTGACGGGAAACCCCGCGCATTTATGCGGGGCGCGGGGCAGCCTCTTTGCCCGGCACTGCAAGTGCCGGGTGACAGTCAAGGAAACAAAATAGAATTATCTTGGTGACGAGAGAACCCCGGGACAGTTCCGGGGTTCTGAGTTTTACGTCTCGGGGCGTAATGTCCGTGCCATATGTTCAAAACTATTGTTTCGCATGCTGCGCATGCTACAATATGAGTGTTGGGCAGGAAACATCGCCTAGCTTGAATGTTTTGACTATCGAATCGAGGTGGCCTCATGGCGGAAGGTGCCAAACGACAGGTATGGGTAGATGTGGCCAAGACCTTTGCCCTGATCCTGGTGGTGGTTGGACATCCGGTCGGCCCTGCCGTCTACACCAAGTATATCTACTGGTTTCACATGCCGGTCTTCTTTCTGCTCAGCGGCTATCTGTTCAAACCCCCGGAAGGCTGGTCATCCTTGCGTTCCTGGCTCGCCAAGCGGAGCCGCGAACTGCTGGTCCCATACGGCGCCTACGTCCTCCTGGTCACCCTGGTCAGGTACCTCTATGTCTACCGCTACCTGCACGTCCTGGAGGCCAGCTTTGTCTTGAAAGACTTGCCGGATGTGCTGCTTGGCGGCAGGCTGCCCGGCGTATATTACACGGTGTTCTGGTTCTTTACCTGCCTGTTCGCTACCCAGGTCCTGTTTGCCCTCATCAACCTGTTATGCAAGGACGGCCGCCTGGCAATGGCGGCCGTGGCGGTTGCCTACCTGCTGGCCCATGCAGAATCCTGGCTGATGGTCAGCCATCCCCTGTTCGTGCCCTGGGACCTGGACGTGGCCCTGATGGCCCTCTCCTATTATGCCATCGGCTATTACTGCAAGAAACCGCTGGCAAATATTTCTGTGTGGGTCACGCTGGCTGCCGCCGCCGTCTCCGGGCTGCTGATCGCCGTCAATTGCAGGGGATGGATGAACTACGTGCTCAATATGAAGTTTGTGATTTATCAGCACTTGCTGCTGGACCTGTTGATACCCATGGTGATGACAGTGGCGCTCTTGGGAATAAGCCAGGTTCTGGCCAGAAGCAGGGGGGTGGGGTGGGTAGTCGCCATGATGGGCAATGCCGCCCTCCCGGTGGTGTATCTTCACGTTCCCATCAACACCGTGCTCCTGATCGAGTATCATTACCATTACGGCAACGCCGCGGCAGCCCTGATCGGTTTTGTGGGACCTATTATCATTTCTAAGCTGATCTTTGAGCGCTTTTCTCTGACCCGCTACCTGTTTCAGGGACGGGTGCCGGGCAGCAAGGTGCTCAGGACGGCGGCCCGGGCGCCCGCAGTTGGTTGAAGGAAGTGGCCGTGCATGATGGGGCCTGTCTGGCTGAAGATTCTGCCAGGCAGGGTTATACATCATCCGAAGTATTGAGAAACAATCAGGGATAGGGGAGCATTGAAGATGATTTACCTGGTAATCCTGTTGGTTGTAATCGCAGGCGCAGTACTGGCCTCCTTTCTCAGGAACCGGACGGCGGACAGCACCGCCGCTCTGAAACGGAGGTACCGGCAGCTTGTGCTCCTCTCCGAGCAGCAGGCCGGCATCGCCCTGCAGCACCAACTGCAGGCCGTCAGGAAGAGGTATCCGGGGCGCTCCGAGCAGTGGTACCTGGAGAAGATCATCTATGACCTGGAGCGCGACCGCCATTAACTTCAGTAGTCAGTAGTCCGGCCTTGGCGGAAGAGCAGATCAGAAAGCAGCAACAGGGCAAAAGGGGCTTCATCATTTGAACGGGCCGGGCTCAGACGCCGGGCTTGTTATTTTTCAGGTAGCGGATGACCGGGGAATTGATATTTCCCCATTGGACACAATATTTAGCGAAATTGTGGGAAAGTTTACAGCGTGTGCTCCACAATCGAGTTCGCAATTTTACAGGGAGGGAGTGTCGGCCATGCTGCTGGTGGCAGTCAGGGTATTGGTGCTCTATACTCTTTTGGTAATCGTGATGCGCTTGATGGGCAAGCGCCAGATCGGACAGTTGCAACCCTTTGAACTGGTAATCACCATCATTGTCGCCGAATTGGCCGTGCTTCCCATGAACAACCCTGGCATTCCCATCACCAACGGGGTCATCGGCATTCTGATGCTGTTGGCTGCCGAGGTTTTTATCTCCCTGCTGACTATGAAGAGCGAGCGGGCGCGCGCCCTGGTCTGCGGCACGCCGACCATACTGATCAACAACGGCCGGCTGCTTCCCGAAGCCATGCATCGGCTGCGGCTGAACCTGAACGATCTGCTGGAACAGCTTCGCAGCAAGAAGTATCCGAACATATCAGACATCGCCTTTGCGGTGCTGGAGAACAACGGCGCCCTCAGCATAATCCCCAAGGCCGACGCTGTGCCTCCCACCGCCAGGGACCTTGGCCGCACTGTAGCTCAACCGCTGTTCCCGGTCACCCTGATCATGGACGGCAATGTAAACCTGAAAAACTTGAAGCTGGCCGGCATCGGCGTGGATGCCCTGATCGCCCAGGCCAAGTCGCAGCAGATCACCGACCTGCGGGATGTTTTCTTTGCTCAACTGACCACCCAGGGGCAGATCGATTGGCACCTGCGAGGGGAGGGAGATGGCTGCTGATGCGCAAATGGATCGGGTGGCTGCTCGTTCTGGCAATCGCGGCCATGATTACTACGGGCGGCATTCTCGTCCAGCGGTACCTGGACATGTCTGCCAGCGAAATGGCGTCCCGGTTGGAGCAGGTGCAGCAGGCGGTTGAGCGCGGAGACTGGATGGATGGCAGGAGAAGCCTTGCCATCCTGGAAGTGGACTGGAGCAGAACGCACGGCAACTGGGCAATGATTACCGATCACGCGGAACTGGACAATCTGGAATTGAGCCTGGTCCGGCTCCAGAAGTTCATCGAGGCCAGGGACGAGATCGACGCCAGGGTGGAGGTTGGGGAGGCCCTGTACCTGATCAGGAACATTCCCGAACGGGAGCGGCTTACCTGGCAGAATGTTTTTTAGCCCTCTTGAAAACGCCTCCTGACCAGGGGGCTTGGCATGAACCCTCACCGGGAGTAACCCGGTGAGGGTTTTTTAGTGTCATCCTATGGTATTTCAAAAGATCCGGACCGGCGTACCGATGGACGCCAGGTTGTAGAGATCGATCACGTTTTCATTGAACATGCGCACGCAGCCATGGCTGGCATAGGCGCCGATGGAATCGGGCATGTTGGTGCCGTGAATGCCGTACGAGCCCCCCGGAATGCTCAGCCCCAGCCACCTGGATCCGAAGGCCCCGCCCGGATTCTCGATTTTTTCGGCGATCATCCAGTTGCCGGTCGGGGTTGGGCTGTCCGGAGCGCCGACTGCTACCGGGTAACTCTTGAAGATGCTGGAATCCCGGTACAGGGTTAGCACTCTGCTCGCCAGGTCAATGGTGATATTATACATTATTGGTGGTTGCATGCATCATCCCCCTTGAATAACATATAGCATCCAGTTTCCATACATGTCATGTAATTTAAGGATCAGATCGAGGGGGGGCGGTTGCCCATGCAAAACAGCTTTATTTATATAGACAACGCCTGCACTACCTGGCCGAAACCCGAGACCGTGTATGCGGCAGTAACAGAGGCGATGGCCATAGGCGCCAATCCCGGACGGGCATCGCACCGGATGTCGAAGCAGGCGGATGAGATCGTGGAATCGGCCAGGATCGAACTCTGCCAGATGTTCAATGCTCCTTCTCCCGAACACGTGATCTTTACCCTGAACTGCACGGATTCCCTGAACATAGCACTCAGGGGGATCCTGAAACCGGGGCACCAGGTGATCATCGGCCCCTATGAACACAATTCGGTGCTCAGGCCGCTGCGCAGGCTGCAGCGGTCCGGGGTCAACCTGGCGATAGCCAGGAGCGCCGGGGAGTTCGGGATCGACTGCCAGCACTTCGAGTACCTGTGCAGCCAGGGGGTGGATGCAGCCGTCCTCGCTCACGCCTCCAATGTTACCGGAGCGGTGCTCCCGGTCAGGGACCTGGCAGAGCAGGTGCACCGGCGGGGCGGGCTGGTGATCGTCGATGCCGCCCAAACTGCCGGAATACTGCCGGTGGATATGAAGGAGATGGGCATCGACATATTGGCCATCCCCGGCCATAAGGGGCTGCTGGGGCCTATGGGAACCGGTGTCCTGCTGCTGGGCAGGGACATCCCGGTGCTTCCTCTCAGAGAGGGTGGCACCGGCTTCGAGTCCGAGGGCGAGGACCAGCCCGCGGAACTGCCCTGGCGCCTGGAGTCCGGAACTCCGAACCTTCCGGGCATTGCCGGGCTGCTGGCGGGGATTCGCTTCCTTCAGGCCGAAGGCCTGGAAAGGATCGCCCGGCATGAGACCGATCTTGCCCGGGCGCTGGTAGCAGGGCTCAAGGAGACCGACGGGGTGCGCCTGCTGTGCTGCCAGGAGCCCCAGACCGGTGTGGTCTCGTTCCTGCTGAATGCGTGCCGGGTCGGCGAGGTGGCCAAAGCCATGGACCAGGTATATGGCATCGGGATCATGGCCGGCCTGCATTGTTCACCGCTGGCTCACCGGACGCTGGGGACTTTTCCCGGGGGAGCGCTGCGGATCAGCTTTGGCTATTTCAACAACTATGCGCACGTGGAGAGGGTGATGGCGGCGGTGCGGGATCTTGCATCCAAGAAGCGACAGGGGTTGAGCCTGCTCTAGGCCCCGCCCGGTATTCCATGATATTCACAAGCAGGAACAATGTTCATGCCTCAGGTTGTTGCAGGGGAGGCAGAAAAACATCATAATTACAATTAGGAATCGGACAACTTGTTTGAGCACAAAGAGAGAGGTGGCTGTCATGAAGAGTTGGAGGTGGCTGCTGGCTGCGCTCGCAGTTCTGCTCCTGGTGTCCGGGGGATCGCTGCTGGCGCGGGCGGATGCAGTACAGTTGAACGCGGACAATAACAACCAGACAGTGTCGCTCGGCCAGGGGGCAGTCGTGGAGTTGTCTCTGCCTGGCAATCCGACCACCGGTTATTCCTGGAGCTTTGCCGAAGCTCCCGACCAGAGCGTCCTGGCGGAGACATCGCATTTCTATATCAGCCCATCCCAGGCAATAGGATCCGGCGGCGACGAGCACTGGGTTTTCCGGGCGGTGGGCGCCGGCACTACGCAGATCAACCTGGCCTATTCCCGCCCCTGGGAGAAAGACACCCCCCCGGTCAAGACCTATGCCGTGGCCGTCGGGGTCAACGCAGCGCAAGCCCCGGCACCGTCCCCGTCGAACCAGGCCAGTTTCACTGTGGGCAGCAACTCGTTCAGCGTCAATGGACAGGTTTACCAGATGGATGCCGGTGTATCCCCGTTCCTTCAAGACGGTCGGGTCTATGTGCCGGTGCGCTACCTGGTACAAGCTCTCAGTCTGTCAACCGCCGATATGTACTGGAATGAGGCGGACGGGTCGGTGGTGCTTCCGCCTGACCAGGACGGCACTGTGTATCACCTGAAGATCGGGGATCACAATATCTACCAGCTAGATTCCGGGGGTACGGACAAGGTCGTCAAGGCCATGGACGCGGCACCGCTGGACAAGGACGGACGTATCTACCTGCCGGCCCGCTTTGTCACCGGTTTGTACGGCTACCAGGCCGGGTGGGATGCCGCCGGCGGTATGCTGTCGATCGAGGCTGCCAATTGATGTAGCCCGCATTCCATTCGGCAGTCCGGATGCGGAGTAGGCGGAGGAAGTGAGCGGTGAGAGGTGGGCCCCTGTGGGCCCTTTTTCCTTGATCATGACCTGGTACTGCCTTGAAAATAGAGGATGCGAGTGGTGCAGCTTGGCATGGGGTACGGGCAGGCTCCGGGGAAGACGGGGCTTGCCTGGAAGGAAAACGAGTTTTTAATGTGGAAAGCTACTGGTGAACAGGGGGGAGTACTGTGGCCAAGGTATCGAGGACGGTGGTTGCGGTGGTGTTGGCGGCAGCAGTGGTCATCCTGGCTGCGATTTGTATCTTCGCTACGCCGCTTGGAAATACCCTGCTACGGGCAAGAAATAGTGGAAAAGGCTTTGCCGCGGCAGTGGTACCGGCGCCGGCCGCCGTGGTTCAGACGGCGCCGGCTGTCTCCACGAATGGCGATCAGACAACCCTGGTGGAACACGACAAGCTTGACCAGCTCTACCAGCAGGGTTACCGGTACTACAACGATGAGCTATACCAGCAGGCTATCGACCTGGAAAACCAGGTGATCCAGAAGGATCCCGCCAATTACCCGGCGTTGACGATCAAGGGGATTGCCCTCTGTTATTATGGATACTTTGACGGAGGAGACAAGAAAAACCAGGACTTCGACGAGGGGATGCAGGACATCGACAGGGCGCTGGCGCTCAAGCCGGATTACACCCTCGCCCTGTTCAACAAGGCCCTCGCCTACGAATTATACGGGACCTCCAGCAACGGATATTATGATACTGCCCTGTACTGGTACGACCGGACGATTGCCACCGACCCGCAGTCGGTGTGGAGCTATTACGGCAAGGCCGCCATCTACGGGCGCAGGGGGGACGTGGCCGACACCTGCAAATACCTTCAGCAGGCGATCGAACTGAATCCGGAGGTGAAGCAGGATGCCATGCAGGAGAAGGACTTCAACAATGTCCGGAACAGTCCCGAGTTTCAGAGCCTGGTGGGTGAATGAAGCCAGGAAAAAATAGACCGGGCATAGCCCGGATACGGAGGAAAGAATACGGAGTGCAGAAAAAGAAAGGGCGATGATTTGACTCATCGCCTATTACTGTAGTATTATTTGAGAGTGAAGGTGACGCAGTCGGTATCCTTGATGTTCCTGGCATTGGGGGACTGGATCTCGATCTTGTTAGCGAGGCAGTAACCCCCGTTTTCATTATAATAACAGGAATTGACCGCGCACTTTACCCCTGACAGATGTTGATTACTCTTATCTCCTTGTCCTTGCATCACAACCCACCTCCTTTTTTCTTATTATCATCCATTTCTGCCTGTTCTATGCAGGCAGTAAGCTCATACTTCCTTGATGGCATCCACGGGACAGCTCTCCAACCCCTCCCGGGCACAGTCCTCCATGCTGGATGGGACCTCTTCCGCCTGGTTGTGGGCCTTGCCGCTGTCATCCCAGTCGTAGACCCCGGGGCAGATGTCGATGCAGGTGCCGCAACTGATGCAGAGTTCGGGGTCAACGAAAACTTCCATATGACGTCCCTCCTTTGTGCTGCTAATATTATGTTAGCTATTTTCAAAATACATTCATCACCTTGGGAAGCAAAGGGACTGGATCAGCGGCGTCAGGCCGGGGGACAGGCAATTATGGAAACTACAAGCAAAACTTAAGTTTTTTTAAGGTAGTTTGGGATAAATCACAGTAAAATTTAGTGAAAGGAAGGATTGATAGCGCTCTGGCACTGGCACCCAGCACTAAACAGAACAGGAGATAGTTATGCGTGCCGGGAAATCTATAATTAGATCGGGAGAGGATTAATGATGCCACAGACTTTTCAAACCGGTTTTACAAAAGCATGGTCCCTGATCAAGGGCTTCCCCGGTAAGCTTCGTACCAGCCGCATCACCCTCATCGTCACCATCCTGGTAGTGCTGGCCGCCTGCGGCTATGGCGTGTGGCACTACTACCGGGCCGCCGGCACGAAGAGCGCCACTTATACCACGACCAAGGCAGCCAACGGGAATGTCCAGACGACCGTAAGCGCCTCCGGCAACCTCATCGCACTCCAGAACGTCGCCCTCACCTTCAAGACCCAGGGCTACGTCGAGACCTGCAACGTCCAGCTCGGGGACCTGGTCACGGCCGGGCAGGTGCTGGCCACGGAAGATCCAAGCGACCTGCAGGCCTCTCTGGACCAGGCCGATGCCTCTCTGGAGAGCGCCCAGGCCAACTACAACAAGCTGGCCTCCACCGAGTCCCAGGAGGTGGCCCAGGCCCAGGCCCAGGCTGACCAGGCGCAGACTGCCCTCGACAATGCCAAGTCCACTCTGGACCGTGACCAGCAACTGCTGGCGGCGGGCGGGGCCTCCCAGTCCACTGTGGATAGCGACAACAGCGCTTACCAGCAGGCCGTTAGCCAGTCCAAATCCGCTGGGTACACCCTGGCCCAGGACCAGACCCATGCGGATGTGGCCGCCGCCGCCGCCTCGGTCAAGAGCGCCCAGTCACAAGTGGAGACTGCCCAGAGCAATTTAACCGATGCCAGCATCGTCGCCCCTTTCGACGGCTACGTAGCCACGATCACCGGCAACCCGGGAATGTGGACCGGTGGCGGCGCCGTGGCCTCGGGGACGTCCACCGCCACACAGTTCGGGATCATCCTGACCTCCACCCAACTGCTGATCGATGCCGATGTCAATGAGGCGGACATCAGCAAGGTCAGCGCCGGCCAGGCGGTCACCTTCACCGTGGACACCTATCCCAACCAGACCTTCACTGGCAAGATCACTGCCCTGTCTCCCAATGCCACCACGGTCAGCAACGTCCAGATGTACGAGGCCCACATGTCCATCGACGACTACAGCAAGCTGAAGAGCGGTATGCCGGCCACCATCACCATCATCACCGCATCCGCCACTAACGTCCTGTTAATCCCGCAGTCCGCCCTCACCTACGGTCGCACCTATCTGGCATCGCTGGCCAGGACCGGATCCACCCGCCAGCGACCAGCAGGAGCTACTGCCTCGGGGAGTGCGTCGGGTAGCGCGTCGGGTAGCGCCTCAGCCTCTAAGAGCGGCGCCAGCGCTACCCTGAACCGGGGTTCAGTGGTGGTGCTGGTCAATGGGAAGCCGCAGATCAAGAGGGTGACTACCGGCCTCTCCGATGGTGTCAACACGCAGATCACCTCCGGTCTGAACGCGGGAGATCTCGTGGTCACCGGCAGCTCGACGTCGAGCAAGACATCTGCCTCAACTACCACCAGCACCACCAGCAGCACCGCCGGCGGTGCTGCCAGGACCGGCGGTGGTGGACCGGGTGGCGGTGGAGCAGGTGGAGTAGGGCCGATTCGTCTCTAAGAGACGGACTGCTCGACCGTCAACGCACGGAACGGCAACAGGACAGGAGCTAGAATACAGGAGCGAGAATAAGGAATGGTGGCGCCGGTGGCAGATGTTTAGGCAGGATGGGAACCGGCGCCGCCTTGGAATAGGAGGCTAATCACTTGGCGGTTAGTGAACTGGCAAAAGGAGCATCGGTTGGGTCTTCGACATATCCGCTTATCCACTGCCACGGCCTGATCAAGATCTACCCGCTGTCGGGGGTAGAGGTGCACGCCCTGCGGGGCCTCGACCTGGACGTCAATCGAGGCGAGATGATCGCCATCATGGGGCCATCGGGCTCAGGCAAGTCGACCCTGATGAACATTATCGGCTGCATGGACAAACAGACAGCCGGCGACTATTTCCTGGACGGGGTGAACGTGTCCATCCTGGACGAGCCCGAGCTGGCCGCCACCCGCAACCGGAAACTGGGCTTCGTCTTCCAGCGCTACAACCTGCTGGCCAGGGCGACTGCCCTCTACAATGTGGAACTGCCCCTGTTCTATGCTGGGATAGCGGGCGCTGAGGCTATGGAACGGGCTCTGGCCGCCCTCGACATGGTTGGCTTGAAGGATTTTGGGGAACACTGGCCCAACCAGATGTCAGGTGGGCAGCAGCAGAGGGTGGCCATTGCCAGGGCGCTCGTCAAGAAGCCGCTGGTGGTCCTGGCCGACGAGCCAACCGGCGCCCTGGACACGGTCAGCAGTAAGGATGTCATGCAAATCTTTCAAAAGATGCATCAGGAACAGGGCTCAACGGTGGTGGTGATCACCCACGAGCCATTTGTGGCCGACTTCTGCCAGCGCAAAGTGGTGATGCGCGACGGCCTGATCATCAGCGACGACCGGGTGGCCGCCTGGCACGATGTATAAGGACGAGTGTTGAGCGGGAATGCGTTCTTAACTCGAAATTCAAGGATAAAATCAATCGCTTAGGAATAGGACATAGAGTGGGGCGCGTCTCTGAAAGTTTTAGGAGGATGTCTCCAGGGGGTGCAAGTTAATGGCAGTCAAATTCGGCGTTCTGAGTGATTTTGCAATAAGGGCCCTGAAGGCCAACAAGCTGCGATCCTTTCTGACCATGCTGGGAATCATCATCGGCGTGGGGGCGGTGGTGCTGATGATGGGCATCGGTCAGGGGGAGCAGAATCAGGTGGCGGCCAATCTCGCCAGGCTGGGCACCAACCTGCTCCTGGTGTCGCCGGGAGCAGCGGGACAGTTCGGGGTGCGCACCACCACCACCAACACCATGACCCTCGGAGACGCCACGGCCGTCGCCGCTCTGCCCGACGTGGCAGAGGTGGCTCCGACGGAGCGGGCGAGCGGTCTGGTCACCTATAGCGACCAGACCGATACGACCACGACCACCGGCACCACACCGGCAATTGTCGATATCTCTTCCCTGACCATAGCCCAGGGCCGGTTCTTTGACGACACCGACGATCAGGACATCGCCCCGGTGGCGGTGCTCGGCCAGACTCCGTACCAGACCCTCTATCCCGATGGCGGCAACCCGGTGGGCACTAAGATCCGGATCGGGAGCGTGAGCTACACGGTGATCGGCTTGCTGCAGACTATCGGAGCCGGGGCGGGCGGCGGAGATCAGGATGACGTCATCTATATTCCGATTACTACCGCCATGATCAGGATGCAGGGGGACACCAAACAGACCATCAACTCGATGGAGGTACAGGTGGACTCCAAGAACAATATGAACAGCGTCCAGAATGCCCTGGATGCCCTGCTGCGCCAGCGCCACGGGTTGAGCACCAGCCAGCAGGACGACTTCCGGATCACCAACATGGCCCAGATCCAGGCGACGGCATCAAGCATCATCGGCATCCTGACCGCCTTCCTGGCGAGCGTGGCCGGCATCTCCCTGGTCGTCGGCGGCATCGGGATCATGAATATCATGCTGGTCTCCGTCACCGAGCGCACCCGGGAGATCGGGGTGCGCATGGCCATCGGGGCTTCCAGGCAGGACATCCTTTTGCAGTTCCTAATGGAGGCGATCATGCTGAGCCTGCTCGGCGCCGTGATCGGGATCCTGCTAGGCATCGCTGGCACCAGCATCTTTTCCTTCTTTGCCAAGATGGCGGCTCCCATCTCCATGACTGCTATCCTGGTCTCGGTCGGGTTTTCCATGGCGGTAGGCGTCTTCTTCGGCTACTACCCGGCGCGCAAGGCGGCCCACCTCAACCCTGCCGATGCCCTGGGCTACGAGTAATAAATAGGCTATGGAAGCAAGGGGATGGCCCCTTGCTTCCTTCTCGTCGCGTAGAGGTACAGTGGTAGCGTCAGAAAGGATAAGCTGCCGGTGTCTACAGCGATACAAAGGGAACCACAAACTGCATCTGAGTCTGCAGGAGCGGCAGTGAGGTTGAAGCCGATTGCCAAGGCAGATCACCTGGGCGAGGTGGATTACCTGCGCGTTTTTGGCTTGACCTCAATTGTGCTCATTCATTCGATGGCTTACTTTTTCTCGCTTCCGGATGCCAATCTCGTGAGCCACAACCTGCAGGGGCTCGTTGTGAACCTGCTGCGCTACGGCAGGTTTGTTTTCATGTTCACCACCGGACTGGTGTTCTTTTACAGCTATCGCGGCCGGCAACTTGACGCCTCCCGTTTTTACGGGCGGCGGTTGAGGAACCTGGTGATACCCTATGCTGTCTGGACGGCTCTCTATCTGCTTATCGACCGGTGGTCGAACCTGATCAACTGGTCGGGGGTGATCGGCTTTGGCGCCGTCTGGCTGCAAAACCTGCTCAGCGGCAACGCCTTCGAGCACCTCTACTATATCGTGGTGACCATCCAGTTCTACCTCTTGCTCCCCTTCCTGCTGGCCAGGTTCAAACCGCGCCGCCCGCTCCTCTGGGCGGGAATCTTGCTGGCGAGTGGACTGTTGATCAGCATTGTCTACTTTTATGGATTGGAAGCCGGGGCGTCCGGGATCATCAGCCTGGTTGCCGGTAAGCCATGGGAAGGGATTGTTTCGTGGGTGCTGACATGGAATGACCGCCTGCTGATTTCCTATCTGCCGTTTTACCTGCTGGGAGGATTGGCAGGACTCCATCTGGAGGAATGTCGCCAGTGGATTGCCGGCCACCGCCGCCTGATCGGGTTCGGGCTGCTGGTCACCGCCACCCTGGTTGGCGGCCAGTACTTTCATGACTACGTGCACCTGGGTCAGGCCTGGGTTCTGACTATCAGCGTTTTCAAGCCCAGCATTTACTTTTACAGCATTGTTGCTGTCGCCGCCTTTTTATGGCTGTCGCTGGCCATGAATCAGCGGGCGATCTTGCTGCCGCTGTTCAAGGCGCTTTCCAAAAACTCTCTGGGCATCTACCTGATGCACCCGGCAGTGTTCTTCTTCCTGCATTCATACGTGTGGAACCAAGCCATTCCCGGTTATCTCCTGGTGATCATCGACCCGTTGGCGGCGATCATCATCTCCTACCTGATCACCCATTGGCTCGACAGCAACAAGTATACCCGCTTTATCGTAGGCGAGGCCGGCAAATAGGATAGCATTCAACTTCGAAAACCGGTTGCTGAACCGGCGCAGGCACAATCGATGTGCAAAAGAAAAGAATTACCCTGATCGGCATGGAGCGACTGGCTGAAATAAGCATGAACTGCCGGCGCCTATGACCATTTACATATTGCCTTTTATTTCCGTGTAAAGTAGAATGATAGAGATAAATAAAGTGATGTTTTAGAATACAGACGCTATTTTGCTAATTTACATGGCTTGCCAAAAGCGAGAAGCAGTATTGAGGAAATTATTAGGGGGAAGCAGCATGGAAAATCATGGTGAATCCAATACCCAAGAAGAGCTTATGCAAGAATTAGCAGAATATCGCCTGATCTTTGAAGCATCCGGGATTGGCTCTGCATTATTAGATGGTGATGCTATAATAACTCATGTCAACCATGAATTTGAGGATTTGTTTGGCTATTCCAGGGACGAGATAGAAGGCAAAGTAAGGTGGACCGAACTATGCGGCAAAGAAGACAGAGATAGGATCGAGAACTATCACATGCTTAGAATTGTTGATCCTGACGGCGCTCCCAGGCATTATGAAGCGAATTTTATCCGCAAGGATGGCAGCCATATTCTTGTCTATGTGACAGCTGCCTTTATTCCAGGAACCAAGAAGTGTGTATTATCAATTATCAGTTTTAGCGACCGCGAAGAGGCCGGGTTGCCGGTAGAATTACCCAAAACACGCCACTCGATCAGTGATGGAGTTGCCTGGAATATCATCGAGCGCATCAAGGCAGAGGAAAGGTACTTGAGATTCTATGATATGATGACGGGGCTTTACAACCGGTGCTATTTCGAGGAAGAAATCAAGCGGCTGGACACCAAAAGGCAGCTTCCTCTGAGTGTGATCATCGGCGATATCATTGGTACCAGGATGGTCAATGATATTTACGGCCGCCCGAAAGGGGATTCCTTGATAATCAAGGTCTCCAGTCTCTTGAAGATGCTGTTGCGGGCCGAAGATATAGTATGCCGCTGGGGCGGTGATGAGTTTGCCGTCCTGCTGCCTCTGACCGATAAGAATATGGCTTTCCAAATCTGTGAAAGAATCAGGAAGGCCTGTCAAGAAGTCATATCTGACGAGGTGCCTGTCCCTTTAAGTATTTCTCTGGGAGTGGCCACCAAAGAAGAACACGATCAGAGTATTCATGATGTCCTGCTGGAGGCCATAAGAGCTGTGAAGTAAAATGCCGCCTGGCGAACGCGGCGGCAAAACGGCATGCAGGGCGCCGTGCAGGCGCGAGGATTGCAACGGACAACAATTTTGAACCAAAATGTCGGTGGGTTGACAGTAACCCCCGGCCTTTTTATTTACATTAAACATGAGGCAGGTATCGCCAAATTGCCTAAAAATCTTACCCCGGGGCGGGATTGAAAAAGTACGGTTTGTGTGGCATGATCATATACGCAGGAGCCTTTGAAGGCTTTTTTTGTCAGTGCGACAGGGGACAGGCCCCTGCCTGGGGAGAGAGAGCGATGGAGGACCGGTTCGGCAGGAGGATCGATTACCTGCGGATTTCTATTACTGACCGCTGCAACCTGCGGTGTCTCTACTGCATGCCTGCCGGGGGGATCAGGGTGAAGCCCCGCGACGAGATCCTGCGCCTGGAGGAGCTGCTCCACCTGGCCAGGGTAGCTCTGCAACTGGGGATCAACAAGTTCCGGCTGACCGGGGGGGAGCCCCTGCTGCGGCGCGGGATCATCCCCTTTATTCAGGCTCTGGCCCTGCTGCCGGGCGTGGCCGACCTGGGGCTGACCACGAACGGCGTGCTGCTGTCCCATCTGAACCAGCAACTGTGGGAGTCCGGGGTGCGGCGGCTCAACATCAGCCTGGACACTCTGGACCCGGTGAAGTACAAGCAGATGACCAGGGGTGGAGACTTCCACCAGGTCTGGGACGGCATTATGGACGCTTTGGATGTGGGCTTCCAGCCGGTAAAGCTCAACGTGGTCGCCCTGAAGCACTTCAATGACCAGGAGTGGGTGAAGTTTGCCCGCCTTACATATGAGCATCCTCTGCACGTCAGGTTTATCGAGATCATGCCGGTGGGCGCCAGTTGGGAACTGGCAGGAAGCCACTTTGCTTCCGGCCGCCAGGTGCGGGAGAGGATCGAGCAGGCCCTGGGGGCGCTGGACACTGCTGAAGCGGTGACCGGAAATGGGCCGGCCAGCAGCTACCGGTTGTCCGGTGCCCGGGGAACGATCGGCTTCATCGATGCCGTGAGCAACCACTTCTGCGATCGCTGCAACCGCCTGCGGCTGACTGCCGACGGCAGGCTCCGCCCCTGCCTCCACGACCAGCGGGAGGTGGAACTGCTCCAGGCCCTGCGGTCTGGAGCCAGCGATGCGGAGTTGCAGGACCTCTTTCGAGCCGCCCTGCTGATGAAACCTGCGAACTACCACGAGGCGACGGGCGCCCCGGCGGATGGGCGGGGCATGTGCCAGATTGGTGGTTAAGTTCTCCGCATTCCGTTCGGACCGGGCGAAGCCCGGATGCGGAGGATGCGGAGGACCGAAGGTCTGGATGCGAGGATGTTGGTGGTTGGATTGCCAACGACTAAATTGGGGGTTGAATCATGTCTGGGCTGACCCATTTTGACGAGTGCGGGCGGGCGCGCATGGTCGACGTCGGCGCCAAGCAGGAAACAGAGCGCCTGGCCAGGGCCAGGGGGACAGTGTTCATGAAACAGGAGACGCTGGAGCTGATCAGGTCCGGGGGGATGGCCAAGGGCGATGTGCTGGCGGTGGCTCAGACCGCCGGCATCATGGCGGCCAAACGCACATCCGGGCTGATCCCCATGTGCCACCTGCTGCTGCTGGACGAGGTCGGGCTGGACTTTCGCCTGGACGAGCAGCGGAGCGCCGTGGAGATCGAGGCCTGGGTGCGCAACCACGGCCGGACCGGCGTGGAGATGGAGGCTCTGACTGCAGTGAGCGTGGCCGCCCTGACCATCTACGACATGTGCAAAGCAGTCGACCGGGGCATGGTGATCGGGGAGATCCGGCTGGTGAAAAAGTCGGGCGGCAAGAGCGGCGCCTATCTCAGAGAAGGGGAGCAGCAATGGCCAAGATCGTAGCGGTATGCACCAGCCAGAACAAGGGGGAGCGCAAGACTGATATCGGCCAGGGGCTGCTGGTGGTGGAGCACGGGCTGCAGGGAGACGCTCACGCCGGGCCCTGGCACCGCCAGGTGAGCCTGCTGGCCCTGGAGAGCATCGATAAGATGCGCGCTCTTGGGCTGGATGTCGGCCCCGGTGATTTCGCAGAAAATCTTACCACTGAAGGTATAGAGTTGTTCACCCTGCCCGTCGGCACCAGGCTCCAGTTGGGCGTCGAGGCCCTCGGGGAAGTGACCCAGATCGGAAAGGTCTGCCACGACCGGTGCGCCATCTATTACCAGGCCGGGGACTGTATCATGCCCCGGGAGGGGATCTTCATCCGGGTCTTGCAGGGCGGCCCGGTCAGGGCCGGAGACGAAATTAAAGTGCTGTGTGTTGACTGTTGAGACAGAGAACCGTCCTCTAACCCAGGAAGGTTTTTCTCGATGGCCCTTTTCGCCTCAGCCTGAAAGAATGCGGAGTACAAAACTTCGCTGCGCTTCGTTTGAATTGCTAAAAACTATTTTAGGGGTGGCAACCGTTGAGAGTGGCGATATTAACAGCCAGTGACAAGGGAGCGCGCGGCGAACGTGAAGATCTCAGTGCTGCCGCCATCAAGGAGATGGTGGCTACTATCGGGGCGAAGGTGGTTGCCTACGATGTGGTGCCGGATGAGCAGGAGATCCTGTCGGCGAAACTGATCGAATACGCAGATCTGCTGCAGGCGGACCTGGTCTTGACCACCGGCGGCACCGGGCTGGCGCCACGGGATGTGACCCCCGAGGCGACCCTGGCCGTGGTGTCCAGGGTGATTCCGGGTATTACCGAGGCGATGCGGGCTGTAGGCATGCAGCATACTCCGCACTCCATGCTTTCCCGTGCCGTGGCCGGGAGCCGCGGCCGCACCCTGATCGTCAACCTGCCGGGCAGCCCCCGCGCCGTCCGGGAAAACCTGGCGGTGATCCTGCCGGCGCTGCCTCACGCCCTGGGCATCCTGCAGGGGAGCGCCGGAGAGTGCGCCCGACCGGACGGCGAGAAGTGAAGAGATGTCACCTGGGTTTCCTGCCCTTTATAAAATAAGTAAGCCCACAGCAACCTGCGCTCCGGCTGAGCGAGATCCTACCCCGAAGCCTGCAAGAACCTTTCGGCTCCTGCAAACCCCTTTCGAACCCCGATCAACCTTTGCTCGACCGGTCAGGGATCCCCTCAACGCCCGCAAAAACCTTCCGGCTTCTGCAGACCCCTGCGGAACCCCAGCCAGTCTTCGCTCGGCCGGTATGGATCCAACCTGTCGAGCCTGTCATAACCGGTCTGGCTATGGCAAACCCTTATTGAACCCATATCGACCTTAACTCCGGCCCTTGCAGATCTGCCGAGGGAATACCTGTTTTGGACCTGCAAAAACCTTTGCTCGACTGCTGCAGATTCCCTTTGAAACTGCAGCAGTCTTAGCCCGGCTGCTGTGGACTTGTTTTTATTATTTCCGTAAAGCAGGATCATATTCGCACTGCCGAACAATGCCTGGATGCCTCCCTGTCTTCCGGGCAGCAACGTTGTATATTTTACTGGTAGCAGGGGAAAACTCAGGAAGGAGATAAAAAGGAACAACGCAGGCGATATAAAGCTGAAACGTCTCTATAGTAGCGGAAAATACCGGATAACAGCCCGTTATTGACTTATGATGGTTTGCGTTTCTTATGGGGGCAAATTATGATTAGTACATAAGATTTAGCACTCAATAAACTTGAGTGCTAACAAGTCTCAGTCAAACTATGGTAGAAGGAGGTCTTGTTGTGAAGTTGAAGCCGTTGGGTGACAGGGTCGTTCTCAAGCTCGTGGAACAGGAAGAAAAGACTAGGGGCGGCATCCTGCTGCCGGACACCGCCCAGGAGAAGCCCCAGAAGGGGGCAGTGCTGGCAGTCGGATCCGGCAAGCTGTTGGACAGTGGAGAGAAAATCCCCCTGGATGTGAAGGTGGGGGACAAAGTCTTCTTTGGGCGGTACTCCGGAACCGAGGTCAAGGTTGAGGGGGAAGAGTATCTGATCGTGAGCGAGCGGGATATTCTCGCCGTCGTCGACTAAAAACTGGGAGGAATGTAGCGCGATGCCAAAGGAGCTAGAGTTTAGCGAAGAAGCCCGAGTTTCGCTCGAGAGAGGGGTCAACAAGCTGGCCGACACCGTGAAGGTGACGCTGGGGCCGAAAGGGCGCAACGTGGTTCTGGAAAAGAAATGGGGTCCACCCCAGATTACCAATGACGGGGTGACCATTGCCAAGGAGATCGAACTCGAGGATGTCTGGGAGAACATGGGTGCCCAACTCGTCAAAGAGGTGGCCACCAAGACCAACGATGTGGCCGGCGATGGCACCACCACCGCTACCGTGCTGGCCCAGGCGATGATCAGGGAGGGCCTGAAGAACGTGGCTGCCGGCGCCAACCCGATGATGATCAAGCGGGGTATCGAGAGGGCAACCGAGGCGGTGGTGGCCGAGATCAAGAAGATGTCCAGAGCGGTGGAGAGCAAGGAAGCCATTGCCCAGGTAGCATCGATCTCGGCAGCCGACCCGGAGATCGGCGATTGGGTGGCCAATGCCATGGAGAAGGTGGGGAACGACGGGGTGATCACCGTCGAGGAGTCCAAGACTATCGGCACCACGATGGAAGTGGTGGAGGGGATGCAGTTCGACAAGGGATACCTCTCCGCCTATATGGTCACCGATCCCGACAAGATGGAGGCCCTGTTGGAGGACCCCTTTATCCTGCTGTATGACAAGAAGATCACCTCTGTGGCGGATATCGTTCCTATTCTGGAAGCAGTTGCCCAGGCCGGCAGGCCGCTGCTGATCCTGGCCGAGGACGTGGAGGGCGAAGCGCTCGCCACCCTGGTGGTCAACCGGATCAGGGGCGCCCTCACCTGCGTGGCTGTGAAGTCGCCGGGCTACGGCGATCGCCGGAAGGCCATCCTCGATGACATTGCCATCCTTACCGGAGGTACGGTGATCAGCGAGGAGGCGGGCTACAGGTTGGAGCACGCCACCATTGACATGCTCGGCCGGGCCGGAAGGGTGGTGGTTGCCAAGGAGGAGACCACCATCGTCGAGGGTCATGGCAGCACTGAGGAGATCGAAAAGCGAATTGCCACTATAAAGCACCAGTTTGATGAGGCGACCTCCGATTACGACCGGGAGAAGCTGCAGGAGCGCATGGCCAAACTGGCCGGAGGCGTGGCGGTGATCCAGGTGGGAGCAGCCACCGAGGTGGAACTGCGGGAGAGGAAGCACCGGATAGAGGATGCCCTGGCGGCAACCAGGGCGGCGGTCGAGGAAGGCATCGTCGCTGGCGGTGGTCTCGCTCTGTTGCGGGCAATTCCCGCCCTGAGCCGGATCGAGGCATCTGGAGACGAGGCAACCGGTATCCGCATCGTGAAAAGGGCGTTGGAGGAGCCGATGCGCCAGATCGCCAACAATGCCGGCGTTGAAGGCTCCGTGGTGGTGGAGAAGTCCAGGGTGACGGAGCAGGACGTAGGCTTCGATGCGCTGGCCAACAAGTACGTGAACATGTTCGAGGCGGGGATCGTCGACCCGGTCAAGGTGACCCGCTCCGCCCTGCAGAACGCCGGCAGTATCGCTGCCATGCTGCTGACCACCGAGTGCCTGATCGCCGACAAGCCGGATGATGATTCTGCGTCGAAGATGCCGTCAATGCCCAACATGCCGATGATGTGATTTTGTGACCTGAAAGCCTTGTGGCATAAGACTTACTTCTTCAAGATCACGAAAAAGTCACATCGACTTTATTGCTACGGTTTGCACTATCGCCTCACGCATACTTACCAAAACGTGGGCGTAGGTTTTCTCGATGGTGGCCGAAAGAGTTGGGAGCTCTTTCGGCCACCGCTTTTACTGAATGGTGTTCGAAAGGGAAAGGGTCGAGCCAAGCGGTCGTCAGGATCGATCTACCGGAGGACAACCTGTGGCAGTTATGAAGTATAATCATTAGGGATGGCTGGCAGAAGTTCATCGAAGATTTCTGGATGACAGACCTGCTATCGGGGTCATCGTGAAAGATGTCAGCATCAAAGAGCTGTTCCTGCCAGATGAACGGCTCGTGAAGGGGAGAGAGGCATTGGGTTCGATCATAGTGTCCTGCAGGACGATTCAAGACGAGGTTAAAAAAGCGATCGCAGAGACCGGCGTCAGGCACCCGGTGCTCTGGATCGAGTCCGGCCTGCATAATTGGCCGGATAAGCTGCGGGCGAAACTTCAGGAACAGATCTCCAGCATCGACAATGTCGAATACATCATCATGGCGTTTGGCTACTGTGGCAATTCGCTGCTGGGGATCATATCCCCCAACGCTAAACTGGTGATCCCCCGGGTGGATGACTGTATCTCCCTGCTGCTGGGATCCAATCAGAGGAGACAGCAGATGTCTTCGGAGATGGCGACCTACTACTTGACCAAGGGTTGGATGGAGTACGATAACAACATCCTGAAAGAGTATGAACGCTGTGTTGAGCGATATGGAGCAGAAAAAGCGGAGCGCGTCATGAAGATCATGCTGGAAAATTACAGGCGTTTGGCGCTTATCGATACCGGGGCCTATAATGTCGAAGACTGCCTGCACAGATCATGCGGCTTTGCCTGCAAACTGGGCTTGAAACATGAAGTCGTCCCAGGTTCGCTGGAACTGTTGAAAAAACTGTTAATCGGCCCCTGGGATGAGGAATTTCTGATCATACCTGCCGGAGAAGCGCTGGACTTTGATCATTTTCGAACTGACCTGTCGATGCCCCAGACCACTTGGATTAATACTCGATGAAAGGTGATCCTGTCGCTATGCTGCAAGCCAGGAACCTCGTTATTTTATTTTCATTCAACTAATCGCCAAAGGAGTCTCCCACTTCTGGGCGACCTGCCAAAGACATTGCCCGGCCTCTGGTCTCTCCGGTAAGTCGAATGAATCTATATGTGGTCGGCCCACAGGCAGATCTCCTGACATGATGCACATTCTTCAGGACAGGCATCCCTTTTTTCCTGGTCGGTGTGCAGTAGGCCTTGAGTTCCAGCTTTCACGCACTCCAGCTCTTCGATACGGCTTTCCAGACGGGCGATCTTGCGCTGCAGGCAGATCATCATCTCGCCTACCGGGTCCGGCAGCAGGTGGTGCTGCAGGTCAATGGCGTCCGGTGGGGCGGAGTCGGCGATCTTTTGCCCCTCACGAACCACGACCCGGCCGGGTACACCCACCACCGTGCAGTTGGGGGGGACATTCCGCAGCACTACCGCATTCGCCCCGATCTTGGAGTTGTCGCCGACCGTGAAGGAGCCCAGCACCTTGGCGCCGGTGCTGATGACCACGTTGTTGCCGATGGTGGGGTGGCGCTTGCCCTTTTCCTTGCCGGTGCCCCCCAGGGTCACCCCCTGGTAGATGGTGACGTTGTCGCCGATCTCGGTGGTCTCCCCGATCACCACCCCCATGCCGTGGTCGATGAACAGCCCCTCGCCGACAGTTGCCCCCGGATGGATCTCGATCCCGGTGATGAACCGGCTCCACTGGGACAGCAGCCTCGGCAGCAGGACCAGATTCTTATTGTAGAGCCAGTGGGAGGTGCGGTGCATGATGATGGCGTGAAAACTGGGGTAACAGAGGACGACCTCGATCACGCTCTTTGCCGCCGGGTCCCGTTCCAGAATAGCCCGCACATCTTGGCGCAGCCTGGAGATGACTCCCATATCCCATCATCCCTCCATGATTATTTTGGGTCGGGAACAGATATCAATTGTTCGTTCTCTCATAAGAGGATTGGGTCTGATCAATCGAATTCCACTATGACCTCAATCTCTACCGGTGTGTTCAAGGGTAAGGAGTTGACGCCCACAGCAGAGCGGGAGTGGCGCCCATGATCGCCAAAGATCTCACCCAGGAGTTCGGATGCTCCGTTGATCACTTTTGGCTGATCGTAAAAATCAGGCTCACTGGCGACATAGCCCACCACCTTGACAACCCTTTTCACCCTGTCCAGTGATCCAAGTTCTTTCTTGACAATTGCCAGGGAGTTGATAGCGGCAATCCTCGCCGCTTCATACCCTTGTTCCAGCGAGACCTCTCTGCCCAGTTTACCCTCATGTGACAATTTCCCGTTGACCATACAAAGCTGTCCGGAAACAAAAAGCAGGTTTCCGCTGCTCACTGCCGGAACATAGGCGGCTATCGGCCTCGGTGTCTCCGGCAGGATAATTCCCAATTCTGCAAGGCGTTTTTCAATACTCATTGGGCAACACTCCTCTGTTAATTTATCACAAGGTAAGGTTTATGACAATTCCTACTACCTTAGTCTAGTTACTTATTTTTAGTATAGAAAGTTATACTTTATGTGTCAATAGGGCGGGCTATTTTTGTGGAAGCCCCATTCTTTACTGGTGCCGGGGAAGTCTTGACAAACGGGAGCAGCTCGCGCAAGATGCGATCTGACAACGCTAGCCCGGATAGCGTGGCTGGGATTATTGATAGCTAAGTGAAATTGAACAGAGATCGAGTAGAGATTGAGTTGCGCCCTGCCGGGGGGGCAACTCAAGGAAAAATGGATGTTTAGCAAATAAACAAATGTTTGGTGCTGGAAAAACTTACGGGGAACGCCTCGCGATTTGCCTGAACGCGGGAGTGAACTACCCCCGCTTTACGCTCCGCTCAGAAATTGGGAGTATCATGGAAGATAGTTATCGCGGCATGCAGCCTGCTGCATCACACAACGTGCTCATTCGAGTCCTCTCGTATGGGCGGGGCTTCACTCTTAGAGTCGGGACAGCATTGCTTCCCAAGGCGGGTCGGTCGAAGCCCCCTGCCTTACGAGAAGAATTTGCCGAGTTAACCCGGGATTCCTATGTGGTTGTCAAGGAACTTGAGCCTTATGACTTTGAGTTCATCTAAGTCCATTGTACAAGGTGGAGGATGAGAGATTTCTGGCTGAGACATGTTTAAAAAATAAAAATATTGACAAGCGAGCGAATAAGAAACTATAATTTTATAAAGACTATAAAAACAATAGGTATTCGAAGGTGCCCTTGACGCAAGGAACCGGAGGTGAGCGAAAAATGAAACTCTCGACAAAAGGGCAGTACGGTCTCAGGGCACTGCTCGATATGGCTATTTACCAGAATGAGGGCCCTGTCACACTGAATAATATTGCCGAACGACAAGGTATTTCGGAAGGATACCTGGAGCAGTTGATGATGCCGCTGAAGCGGGCGGGAATTGTCAAGAGCATTAGGGGAGCGCAGGGTGGCTACCTGTTGACAAAAGACCCGAAGAACATCACGGTGGGCGAGGTTATCCGTGTGTTGGAAGGCCCGATCGCACCAGTTGCCTGCGTCGATGAAGAAAATCCGGAAGCGTGCGAACGGTCCAGCTTCTGTGCGACCCGTATAGTGTGGGCGAAGGTCAGAGATTCAATCTCCGGGGTGTTGGATTCCTTTTCATTGGAAGACCTTGTCCAAGAGACAAAAAAGCACGGCGATGCGCAAAACATGTACTTTATTTAAGTCAAGCGCCTTTTTAAAAAAATGTAAACCATACTTAACAAATGGACATAATAAGCTAACTTGCTTGAACATTATGCATCAGGTTTGAAAGGAAGAGACATATGCCGATCAAAGTGCAGGATCAGCTTCCGGCGATCGAAAACCTGCAGCACGAGAACATCTTCGTAATGACCGAAAACCGGGCTTATCACCAGGATATCCGTCCGTTGCAGATCATCCTCCTGAATCTGATGCCCAGGAAAATAGAAACAGAACTCCAATTCCTGCGGTTGCTTGGCAACTCGCCGCTACAGGTCGATGCCACGCTGCTGCATCCCCGGACCTATACCTCAAAAAATACTCCGGAGGAACACCTGATCAAATTTTACAGCACCTTTGACGACATCAAGGGACAGAAGTTTGACGGTCTGATCATCACCGGGGCCCCGGTGGAGCAGATGGAATTTGAAGAGGTTGACTATTGGGATGAACTGACCGCGATCATGGACTGGGCTGACGCCAACGTCTATTCCACTCTCTTCATCTGTTGGGGAGCGCAGGCCGGTCTGTATCACCACTATGGGATTCCTAAATATCCGCTTGAGAAGAAGATATTCGGGGTTTTCCCCCACCAAATTACCAAGAAGAACGTCAGTCTGCTCAGGGGTTTCGACGACGAGTTTTATGTGCCGCAATCCCGGCACACGGAAGTCAGGAGAGAGGACATAGAAAAGGTGCCCGGCCTGGAGATGCTGGCAGAGTCCCAGGAGGCTGGAGTCTATATCATCAAGTCGGTCGATGACCAACGGATCTTTGTCACCGGGCATTCAGAATACGATTCCACGACTCTGCAATATGAGTATGAGCGTGATCGCGACAAGGGTCTGGCAATTGAGTTACCGAAAAACTACTATCCTGGAGACGACCCTACCCAGTTGCCGATGGTGCGGTGGAGGTCTCACGCCAGCCTGCTGTTCTCAAACTGGCTCAACTATTACGTATACCAGGAGACACCCTACGATTTAAGTGAACTGGAGAGGAAGACAGCAAAAGCAAATAAGGATAAGTAATTGTGATAAAACCTGGAGCAGGCCCTAGCAATAGCAACCGGATGATAAAAAGCAGCCTGCCCTGGAGAGAATATCAGTGATGGTGTCTGATCAAATGCTGAAACGGGAGTTGATTCACAATGCGCAAGGTTTATCTGGATCATGCTGCGACCACGCCTCTACACCCGGAAGTCTTGTCGCTGATGTATGAATTCATGAGGGACACCTTTGGGAACCCCTCCAGCGTGCACTCTTTCGGCAGGGAGGCCAAGAGGTTCATGCAGGAAGCGCGCCAGAAGGTGGCCGATCTGATCGGATCCACGCCGGAGGAGATCTATTTCACCAGCGGCGGAACCGAAGCAGACAATATTGCCATTATCGGAACGGCGATGGCCAAGCGCAAAAACGGCAACCACATCATCACCAGCGCCATCGAACACCATGCCGTGATCGACACTTGCAAGTACCTGGCTAAGAACGGGTTTGAGGTCACCTTCCTACCAGTGGATAAATACGGCATGGTCGATCCGGACGATGTGGCCGGAGCGATCCGTAAGGAAACCGTGCTTGTGACCATCATGCACGCCAACAACGAGATCGGGACGATTCAACCGATCGCCGAGATCGGCCGGATTACCCGGGAGCATGGGGTGGCTATGCATTCCGACGCTGTCCAGACACTGACCAAGATCCCCGTGAACGTGGACAACCTGAATGCAGACCTGTTATCTCTTTCGGCCCATAAGATTTACGGTCCAAAGGGGATCGGGGCGATATACGTTAGGAAGGGAATGCGGCTGCAGCCGATCATGCACGGTGGTGGCCAGGAGCATAAGCTGCGCTCGGGCACGGAAAACACTCCCGGCATTGTGGGGTTCGGCAAGGCTGCCGAGGTCGGCGCCAGGGAGATGGAACAGGAATCAGCCCGGGTAAAAGGCCTCAGAGACAAGCTGATCCGGCGGGTGCTCACTGAGATCCCGTCGGTGTCTCTGAACGGCCATCCGGAGCAGCGGCTGCCGAACAACGCCAACTTCAGCATCGCCCTCGTAGAGGGAGAGTCCCTGGTGTTGAGCCTGGACCTAGATGGGGTGGCGGTCTCCTCTGGATCGGCCTGCAGCTCGGGATCTCTGCAGCCCTCTCACGTCTTGAAGGCCCTCGGGCTACCTCACGAGATGATGCACGGATCCCTCAGGATGACCCTGGGCAGCGACAACAGCGAGGAAGACATCGACTACGTGGTCGAGGCGCTGAAAAAAATTGCTGTTAGGCTGCGGAGCTTTTCACCTCTGGCTCAACCGGTGCATAGTTAGAATGGGTCAAAGCCATGGTAGATATCCTTCACTTTTGCGGCATGCATCCTGACCGGACTTGCTAAGGCTCTGGGGCCAGGTATTGTGCTGCAATGTGATAAATAGTAAAGTAGAGCGAAAGACTGTCTTAATAGAGGTGACACGATGTACAACGAGACCGTAATGAGCCATTTTTCAAACCCGCAGAACGTCGGTGAAATACCTGATGCCAGTGGGATTGGCGAGATCGGCAACATTGTCTGCGGCGACATTCTGAGGGTTTATATCAAGGTCAAAGACGGCCGGCTCGAAGACGTGAAGTACATGACCTATGGCTGTGCGGCTGCGACTGCGAGCGGCTCGATGATGACAGTGCTGGCGAAGGGGCTGACGATTGAGGAGGGATTGAATCTCTCCAACAAAGATGTCTCCAAGGGCCTGGGCGGGCTGCCGCCCCACAAGCTGCACTGCTCCAACCTGGCTGCCGACGCCCTGCACAGGGCAATCAGGGACTGGCAGCGAAAGACCGGACAACTGCCCGAAGGGTATGTGGATCCTGAAGAAGACCACGGTGAGGGCGAAGAAGACTGCCCTATTGCAGAACCCTGAGCGAGATAAGCGAGTATAACCAGATTTTATCAAATATAATAGTGTTCTTCTTATCAAGAGAAGGGGAGGGAATGGCCCGAGGAACCTTCGGCAACCACCTGGCTTTGGCTGGGAAGGTGCCAATTCCTGCCGGTTGACGCCGGAAAGATGAGAAGAGGGAGCATTTAAAAACCTCTTCTTGCGAAGAGGCTTTTTAACGACTGAGGAAGATGCGGTAGAATGCCGAACATGAGAGGTGAACCGGATGAAGTTGACCACGCGTATTGCCAGAGCCGGTCTGTGCTGGGATGAGAAAACAGGCGCCATCAGCATGCCGATCTACCAGACATCCACTTTTCGCCACCCCGGTCTAGGCAAGAGCACCGGCTACGATTATAGCCGGACTATCAACCCCACCCGCGAGGTGTTGGAGGGCTGTATCTGCCAACTGGAGGGCGGCAGCCGGGGATTGGCGTTCGCCTCCGGTATGGCCGCCATCGCCGCTCTGATGCACCTGTTCAAGCCGGGGGATCACATCCTGGTCTCTGATGACCTATACGGTGGCACGTATCGCCTTTTTGCAAAAATCTGGGCTGATTACGGGCTTGACTTCACCTTCTGTGACCTGGCTGATCCTCAAGGCTGGCAGGGCAGCATTACCGGCGAGACCAAGGCGATTTTCATCGAGACGCCGACCAACCCTCTGATGAAGATCGTGGATCTGGCAGCCACAACTGAAGCGGCAAAACAAAGAGGGCTGCTGGTGATCGTAGACAACACCTTCTTCACCCCCTACCTGCAGCGCCCTATGGATTTTGGAGCCGATATCGTCGTGCACAGCGCCACCAAATATATCGGCGGGCACAACGATGTTGTTGCCGGCCTGCTTGTCGCTGCGGACCCGGGCCTGGGCGAGAAACTCGCCTTTATCCAGAACGCAGTGGGCGCCATCCTCGGCCCGCAGGACTGTTGGCTGCTGCTGCGCGGGATCAAAACGTTGGCGGTGCGGCTGGAGTGGTCGCAGCGAACGGCCCTGCGGCTTGCACGGTTCTTGGGCAAACACCCGGCAGTGACCAGAGTCTATTACCCGGGGCTGCCCGACAACCCCGGGCACGATCTCTGCAAGAGGCAGGCCAGCGGGTTTGGCGCCATGCTCTCCTTTGAGGTGAAGTCTTCTGAAATGATCGGCGCCATCCTGTCACGGCTCAGGTTCATATCCTACGCCGAAAGCCTGGGCGGAGTGGAAACGCTGATCACGTATCCGGAAACGCAGACACATACCGATATCCCCGAGGCAGTGCGCCGCCAGCTCGGCATCAGTCCCTCGCTGCTCCGGCTTTCAGTCGGGCTGGAGCACTACGACGACCTGAAGGCCGATCTCGACCAGGCGTTGAGCTGACCACAGCAAAACGAATACGCTTTATAGCTGCAAAAACGATTTCGTTTATACGTCTGGGTTCAACTTCTAAGCAAGAAGTGTGATGCAGGAGGTGCGGGCATGAAAATGGGAACAAAGCTCATTCACCCCGGCAATGAGGTGGATGAATCGACAGGAGCGGTCAGCGCTCCCATCTACCAGAGTGTTATCTTTGCTCAACAGGCACTGGACACCCCTGGAAGGTGGGAGTACACCCGATCGGGCAATCCCACCAGGGCGGCGCTGGAAGAGACGGTAGCGGCACTGGAAGGCGGTGGGTACGGGTTTGCCTTCGCCTCCGGCATGGCGGCGATCACAGCCGCCTTCTGCCTTTTTTCTGCGGGCGACCACGTGCTGGTGGCCAGGGATATCTATGGCGGCACCTTTCGCCTGGTGCACAGGCTGTTGCCCCGGTTCGGCATCCAGATCGAGCTGCTGGATACTGTCGACCTGGAAAACGTGAGCAGAGCGATTAGGCCGGAGACCCGCGGATTGTACCTGGAGACCCCGTCCAACCCGCTGCTGAAGATCACTGATCTTCGGGAGGCGGTAGCCGAGGCCCATCAACACAAGATCATCACCATCGCCGACAATACCCTGATGACTCCCTACCTGCAGCGACCGCTGGAGATGGGCGTGGACATTGTGGTCCACAGCGCCACCAAGTATCTGAGCGGCCACAGCGACTGCCTGGCCGGAGTGGTGGTCACCGGCAGCCAACACCTGGCCAATGAGATCCGCTTTATCCAGAACAGCATCGGGGCAGTGCTGGCGCCGCATGAGTGCTGGCTGATCATGCGGGGCATCAAGACCTTGAAGGTGCGGCTGGAGCAGCAGCAGACCACGGCCGGGCGGATCGCCGAATGGCTGTCAACCCGTCCGGAGATCAGGGCGGTCTACTACCCCGGGCTTGAAAACCATCCGGGACGGGAACTGCACCTGGCACAGGCCGGTGGGGCCGGGGGCGTGTTGTCGTTCCGTCTGCCGGATGGGGAGAGCGCCCGCCGCTTTATCAACGGGCTGCGCCTGCCGGCTATCGGCTCGAGCCTGGGCGCCGTGGAGAGCATCGTGACCCTGCCGGCTACCATGTCTCATGGGGCGCTCACCGAAGAGATGCGCCAGACGCTCGGCATCAGCCGCGATCTGGTGCGGCTTTCAGTGGGAATCGAGGATTTCGAGGACCTTCGGGACGACCTGGCAGCAGCCCTCCAGGATATCGATTCCTAACAATGCTTGATGGCGCTTAACGTATCCCGTGATACTGTTTGAATGATCTGCAGCATGCAACTGTTCTACCGGATAACGATCTTTGCCAGCCTGCATGGGTTGCCGTACGTTCCGCAACAACTCTTGATGGCGCCCAGTCGCTGCTTCCGAATGGCCACCTCCGCATTTGAGGATGACTTCAACAAAAGTCACCCTCTCATCGCTCTTTTTTGTAAGGTGACGATCACCATCTTTTATGCTGTTTAGCAATGGGGATGCTCGGCGATGCAACTGTGGAGATAATTAGCATGGCGTTGCCAAATGGCCCTTGACTCGACCCAAAATATATCATAGTATTGTAATATGTATAATAGTAATAATGGCCAACTGGACAACCGGAGGCCAGGCAGAGACGCCTGGCTTTTTCAATGATGACAAACAACATTTAGGGAAGGGTGATCATATTGTACGATCCGGTGATGTTTGTCCTGCCGGAAAGCATAGACCAGGATCAGTTCGTTACTTGCACTTACTATGCGGAGGGACAAACAGATGACCTCCTGCTCCGTGCTGGCTCTATAGCTATTGAGCAGACTACGGGAACCTGGGTGCCGGTGCCCAGGGAGACGCCCGAGGTACGCTGGCGCAGCGTTGGCCGTGTGATCGCCGTTCACGAGATACCAGCCTACGAGTTTGAATTGCCGGACGATAAAGAGCGCCGCTTCGTCTTCCGGATCGCCTATCCTTTTGCCAATATCGGGGCACAGATCCCCGAACTGCTGACCACCGTAATGGGCAACATCTCTATGGCCGGCAAGATCAAGCTGCTGGATATCGAGTTTCCAGCCAGTTTCACTGCCGGATTCAAAGGCCCGAAATTTGGAATAGACGGACTGCGAAAGCTGCTGGACGTTCCGAAGCGCCCTGTGCTGCTCGGGATGATCAAGCCTTGCACCGGGTTGTCGCCGCAGGATGTAGGCGAGTTGGTGTATGAACTCGGATTGGGCGGCATCGACATCGTCAAGGATGACGAACTGTTGGGGGACCCGGTTTTCTGCAGGGTTGACGATCGCTTGGCCAAAGCCCTCTCATCGGTTAAAAGAGTGCGCGCGGAGACCGGAAAGACCGTGCTCTATGCCGTTAACGTCACCGACCGGCCGGACCTGATGCACCAGAAGGCGAAGCGCTGTGTCGATGCCGGCGCCAATAGCCTGATGGTCAATGCCCACACTACCGGTCCCGCCGCCCTGCAGATGCTGGCCGAGGACCCGGAGATCAACGTACCGATCATCTCTCACCCCGCCTTTGCGGGTACCATGTTTGAATCCCATTACTCCGGTTTGTCCAGCCACCTGGTGCTGGGTAAGCTCCAGCGACTGGCGGGGGCGGACATAGTGGTCTATCCCAGCTCTTACGGCAAGGTGACCATTTTAAAAGAGCGGGAACTGCGGATCAGTCAGGCCCTCAAGTCACCCTTTCACCACCTAAAGCCTGTGTTTCCCACCCCTTCCGCAGGCATGCATCCGGGCCTGGTTCCGGTACTGGTGGCCAACCACGGCCTAGACCTGGTCGTAGGGGCCGGCGGAGGTATACACGGCCACCCCCAGGGAGCGACTGCCGGGGTGCGGGGGCTGCTGCAGGCGATCCAGGCAGTGACCGACGGCATCCCCCTGGAGGAGGCCGCCAGGGAACACGAGGAACTGGCCGTCGGCCTCAAGCTGTGGGGCGCAGACAGTGCCAATAATAACAATTTATATGAGCTTAAAAGATAGCTAATAGTCGGGTAGCTTTGATTTATGGTTTGCAGAACAAAAGCTTCATCACGATTCGAGGAGGGATGCAGATTGAGTCTGGAGAGATACCTGTTCACATCAGAATCGGTGACCGAGGGCCACCCCGACAAGCTGGCCGATCAGATCTCTGACGGCGTGCTGGACGCCGTGCTGGCGCAGGACCCGGAGGGCCGGGTAGCCGTCGAGACGCTGGTGACCACCGGCTTGGTGGTAGCCATCAGAGCATCAACAGAGTTGCAAAATCAGGATAGGAGGAACTGCTGGTGGCATTTGTATTAAACAGCCAGCCGCCTCATAAAAGCCGCCTGCCTTGTCGCGCTCTCCAGCAGAAAAATCTTGCCTGAGCATACGTCATAACCGCTCTTCCCGCTCTTCTGCCTTTAGAACATCGTTCATGCTCCCGCTGCGGAAGCCTTGCAGATCCAGGGCGACATAGGTGAACCCCAGTTCTTGGAAGCGTTTGACAAGCGTTTGCCGTACATCGTCGCCGATCAGAAAGGCGAATGCGGAGGGATTGACTTCTATTCTGGCAATGCTGCCATGGTGGCGCACCCGGACTTCTTGCAGTCCGAGTTGCCGCAGGCAGGCTTCGGCTTTGTCGACCTGTTCGAGCTTCGCCTGGTTTATGGATTGCCCGTAAGGGATACGGGAAGCCAGGCAGGCCATGGATGGCTTGTCCCAATTGGGCAGTCCCAGGTACCGGGCCAGGCTGCGGATATCCTCCTTGGTCAGGCCGGCCTCCTGGAGAGGACTGCGAACGTCATACTCCCGGGCCGCTTTGTGGCCGGGGCGAAAATCCCTGCGGTCGTCGGCATTGGCGCCATCGACAATGGCATTTAAGCAATGCTCACGGGCCAGTTCCTGCAAAGATGAAAAGAGCTCCTTTTTGCAGTGGTAGCATCGTTCCGGCGGGTTGGCGCAGAATTCCAGGCTGGCCATCTCGTCGGTATTTATTACTAGATGCCGAACTCCCATTGACCGGGCCAGGCCCGTGGCGGCCTCGATCTCGGCAGTGGGGTAGGTGGCGGAAGCGGCGGTTACCGCCAGCACCCGGGCGGGGGTCATGATGGCCACTTTGAGGAGCAGACTGCTGTCCACGCCACCGGAATAGGCAACCAGGATGCTCCTCAATTCCCCCAGCTTTTCTTGCAAGAGATCGAGCTTGGCTTTTAATTCTGGCGACAGCACCTCATATCACCGGCCTTCCACTTTTCCTGCCGGGTCTCCGGGTGGATAATCTTGTTTCCCAGTCGACCCCGGCTGAACCCTTTCTCCCTATCGTAACTTATTGCAAAATATATTCCAACCGGTGAAGATGTCAAGCGTAATATTTTGAGCGCCCATGGAAGTCGGGCGCTTGAGCATCAACAATGCAATTTGCCAATCCAGCCGGTAGGGGGCGGTTCAGTTGCCCGTCAGAAACTTGGTGATGCCTGCGGCAATGGCGGCTCCCGCCTTCTGTTGGAAACTGGGGTCGTTCAGCAGGTGTTCCTCCCGGTGGTTGCTGAGGAAGGCCACTTCCACCAGGACTGCAGGCATCTGGGCATTGCGCAGCACCTCCAGGTTGTCATCGAAGATTCCCCGGCTATCTAGCAACTTCAATGAGGCAAGCAGGGTATTCTGCAGGCAGAATGCCAGTTTCTGGCGGACATCCAGGCGCTGCCCCGGAGTGAGGACCGGTGACGGCTGGTAGATATAGGTTCCGGTGCCGCCAATGGTGGGGTCTGCCGGGTATGAGTTGCCGTGGATGCTTACAAAAACATCCGCCCCGGCACGGTTGGCGATGTCGGTGCGGGCGTAAAGGTCGGGGTTGAAATCGCCGGTCCTGGTCATGATCACCTCGGCGCCATCCTGCCGTAGTGCCTGTGCTGCCTTGATGGCAATTGGCAGAGTCACCCATTTTTCCTCAATGCCGTCCGGCCCGATTGCACCGGTATCATTGCCCCCGTGCCCGGGATCGAGCACCACCAGTTTGCCTGCCAGGATTCCCTGTGTGCTCCGGCTGCTTAGTTGAGCTCCTTGCTGCTGCGATAGTGTGTTCCCGGACGATGTTCCAGACTTGTTTAAGGGTTGCTCCACCCCTGTTGCCGGTACTGCTGCTACCGTGCCGGCGCCAGGCGCCATCCCCTCTGTATCTGCCAACCCGCTCCCGAGAATGCCGGGCAGGGATCCGGGATCAACTCCGGTCAAGCTAGATACGGTGATGCTCGGGAAGGGACGCCCACTCTCATTTTCTTGCGGGTTGGCAGGCAACCCCCAGGCCAGGATAGTCTGCAGGGAATTACCCTGCCATGAAATAAGGAGTGGAACATGCGCCGCTCCCCAGAGCAGGATCAGGAATAGCAGCACCCATGTTGGCGGCAGTAAAGACGAGACCCTCCAGGCACGCCAGGTCATAGCCTGACGCCGCACTAATACATGGCCAGGCATATCTTTTACCTCCCAAATATACCTTGTCTGATCATCCTATTCCCTCCGATGTCAATCCATGACCTTTTGCATCCTCCGCATCCAGGCCTCCTCCGCATCCAGGCCTCCGGCCTGGCCCGAATGGAATGCGGAGAGCTCGGCCTGGCCCGAATGCCCCGCTAATGCATGCGGGCGCGGGGCAATCCATCGTTCCCCAGCCTTGCTGGGAAACAATCAAGGAGAGAATGCGGAGAGCTCGGCCTGGCCCGAATGCCCCGCTAATGCATGCGGGCGCGGGGTAATCCGTCGTTCCCCAGCCTTGCTGGGGAACAATCAAGGAGAGAATGCGGAGAGCTCGGGCTTCGCCTGGCCCGAAGAATGCGGAGTACACGACCTATATTGCCAGCAGGTATGATGTCAAACAGTGTCGAAATTACCAGGTGATTTAGGAAAAAGAAGGGATGTCATCTTGCCGGCTTATGGCTAGAAAAGAGTGTTTGTGACCGCTGATAGTATATGAGATAGCAAATACCCAGTCCGGGTGCGGGAAGATGTGTTGAACATCGCCATACCGAAGAAGAAGCAAACAAGTTTTTTGCTGCCCCTTTTTATTTTGTTGCTTATCACTTGCTTGGTCGTCAAATTCGGCGGCTCCAGGCTGGCGAACTTCAAGGCCGTATTTTTGAGCATCATCATAGAGGCGCTGCCGTTTATCATTATCGGCGTTGTAGTCTCGGCTCTGCTTGAGAACTTTGTCTCGGAAGAGGTAATCTCGAAATTCTTCCCGAGCAACAAATACCTGGGGATCTTGCTGGGCTGCCTGCTGGGGATCATTTTCCCGATCTGCGAGTGCGGGATCGTTCCGGTTGCCCGCAGGTTGATCAGCAAGGGTGTTCCCCTGTATAGCGCAGTTGCCTTCATGCTGGCCGCTCCGATCATCAACCCGGTGGTTGCCTCATCCACAGCAGTGGCCTTTTTCAATAACCATGCCATGGTCTGGTTGAGGCTCGGACTGGCTTTTGTGGTGGCATACCTGACCGGGTTGTTGATCTGCTTTTTCGTCAAGGGAGATCAGTTGAACACCGGAGAGCATGAATCTAGTGAGTGTGGCTGCACTCATGAACAGAGCACCGTATCACGGTCGATAAAAGATAAAATAAGCAATACCGTGCTCGATGCCAGCAATGAGTTTTTTGAGATGGGAAAGTATCTGGTCATTGGGGCGTTTCCGGGTGCCTTGGCCCAGACGTTCATTCCCCGCCAGTCCTTGCTGAGCGTCGGTCACCAACCGCTCCTGTCGGCCATCGTCATGGTCGTCTTTGCGTTTGGGATTTCGGTGTGTTCATCGGCCGATGCCTTTATCGCCGTCTCTTTTACCTCGAGTTTCAGCCGGGGGGCGCTGCTCGCCTTTATGGTATTCGGGCCGATGGTGGACGTTAAGAACACGTTGATGCTGCTGAAGGCCTTCAAGCCCCGGTTTGTCATATTATTGATTTTAATCATCTTTTTCTTAGTTGTCGAAAGCGCTTTCTGGATCAATGTCCTGTGACCGGAGGGTTGTAATGCAGAAGCAGATAGCCTGTGATCAGGAAAAAATCATCAAGTCCCTGATTCTGCTTGGCTTCAGCATCTTGCTGTGCTGCCTGGTGGCGAGCGGCCAGATCAGGATCTATATCAACCCTCGCTTTGTCGTGCTCAGTGAACTGGCAGCGGCGGCCCTGTTCTTGATGTCTGCCGTACAGCTTCTCTATGCCAATGGCGGTTGCCATGCCGATGATCACCGTTCCCCCTGGATGGGAGTGTATCTCATCTTCATCGTTCCCCTGGCATTGGCCGTGCTGTTGCCAAAGGCGGTCCTGGACGCCAGCGTGGCCTCTAACAGGGGGTTGGATTTCAACAGCGGCTATTCAAGTGCAGCACCGGCGGGATCCGGAGCGCTGACTGCAGGCTATGGCAATGGCGCCGGCCCGGGATTCCCTGGTCAGCAGACTGATAACACGGGCAT